>Ga0307479_10001016_pt1 | contig 25444 bp, 22 predicted proteins | sample atmos_gasesECM4C_FD_203743 | JGI IMG/M metagenome (GOLD analysis project Ga0307479, IMG submission 203743) | Hardwood forest soil microbial communities from Morgan-Monroe State Forest, Indiana, United States - atmos_gasesECM4C_515 | ecosystem: Environmental > Terrestrial > Soil > Temperate... | reverse complement strand
TGCCGGGCCTAATTGACGTGCACACGCACATGACCATGTACACGGACGAAACGCCCGGCCAGCCAATGCTGAAGCAGATCACCGGCAATCCGCCAGCGGTGGAAGTCTTTCTGGCGCGAAAAGGGGCTATGCGGGCGCTGGAAGCGGGCGTGACGACCGTGCGCGATTTGAGCGCGGACCAGTACATGGATATCGCCATGCGAGACCTGATCAACGCAGGTGAAATGATCGGGCCTCGCATGTTTGTCTCCGGTTACGGTTTGTATGCAACCCAGACGCCTTACAAGAGGGAAGGATCGATTCCGGGAGGCGTGTATGCCGACGGAGTCCCGGAAGTTTTGAAGGCGGTGCGTCAACAAGTCGCGGCCGGGGTGGATCTGATTAAGCTGTATGGCTCGACAGGAACGGATGACGATGTGACCGGCTTCGAGACGTATACCTATGAGGAGATTAAGGCCGCAGTCGAGATGGCGCACAAGTTCGGGAAAAAGATTGCGGTGCATTCCTATGGGCCAGATGGCGCGCGCGACGCCGTGCGGGCGGGAGCCGATTCCATCGAGCATGCCACGGACATGGACGACGGGACGATTCAGGAGATGGTCAAGCGTGGAACGTTTTATGTGCCCACGATCGACCACAATCGCTATTACATCGAGAACGGAGACAAAATTGGTTACACCCCGGGATACAAAGAGAGGCTGCAGGCGTTCATACCGCGAAATCTGGAGACGGCGAGGCGAGCGTTCAAGGCCGGCGTAAAGATTGCCATGGGTTCGGACGCGATTTATACGATGTTTGGACAGAACACGCGCGAGCTGGGCTGGTTTGTGAAAGCGGGGATGACGCCGGAACAGGCGCTACGAACGGCAACGGCGAACGCTGCGGAATTGTTGGGAAAAGAGAAGGAGCTTGGGGCTGTAGCCCCGGGATATTTAGCTGATTTGGTAGCCGTGGATGGCGATCCGTTGGCGGATATCAATGTGGTCTTGAATCATGTGAAATGGGTGATGAAGGGTGGCGAAGTGGTGGTGGATAAGTCGAAGGGGAGCGGGAACTGACGGCTGCCCCATTAGTCCGGGAGAGCCAGGTTCAGTGACGCCTCGGGAATATTCGCGAATCTTATCTCAATTGAAGCAAAGGCCTGAGCTCGCGGATGTCCTTCAGGTTTTCAAGTCCGAGTACCTTTTCGACTAGGCTTGTGGAAGTGGCTGCACCGAGGACTGGCTCCATAAGCTGGCGGGATTTCGCCACCACCTCCTCACGGGTCATGGGGTTTTCGGCGGTGCCGCGCACCGCCTCGACATGCTCGCTAAGATGTGTTCCATCAGTAAGCGCGACCTCGACAATCGCTTCCCGTCGTGGTAGCCGCCGCTGGAGTTCCTCGTCGGGAACCAGCTGAATTTTAGCGCGTTCACGCAGGATCGCGGGATCCTCCATGCGCGGCTTGTCGTGCGCCGCTGAGAAGGTAGCTGTCTTGTCGATCAGCATCACCGCCATCATGTGCTGGAGGCAGATATCCGGCATCTCGCGGTTGTTCACGGTTTTGGCCTCGTTGACGGCCACCCGTACTGTCACCTGTTGCACCTGGTCCGCTTCGAAAGGGTGCCGTTTCCGCAGAATCTCCATGGCGTCAAGCGCCGCCTGAATTGGCGATCCCACAGTCCATTTCTTGATGTTCGTGCGGGTCACCTCGTAGCGTTCGCCCAGCTTCTCGACGAGGCCATCGGGGTCGGCTTGGGGCCCGTATGCCAATAAGAAATTATCAGGACCCGAGAAAATGTCGTCCACGCCGGTCCATCCCGACTGAACCAATAGAGCGGCAGTGGCCCCGCTGCGCGCGGGCATCCCGGCGAAGACGAAAGCCTTTTCGATGTGGTCCGTATCGCGCTGCCAGGCCAGAATGCCGGAGCATTGCTGCGCGGAGTAATCGAGCAGCCAGCGCATCTGCTGAGCGTTCAGACCTGCCGCGCATCCCGCAGCGGCGGCGGCCCCAAACACTCCGGCGATGCTGTGGGTGCTCTTGTGGCCCTTCATTTGAAGGTCCAAGGCTCCAAAGGTCATGGTGATGCGCGGCCCGATATCGTAGCCGAGTGCCACAGCGCGCAAAAAATTGCTTCCGCCGACGCCGAATTTCTCCCCAACGGAGAGAGCGGCGGGTACCACCGCGCAGCCGGGGTGCGATTGCGACGGCGCATGCGAGTCGTCGGTTTCGTCGGAATGGGCAAGCATGGCATTCGTGAGCGCCGCTACAATCGGGCCGGAGAGGATTCTCGAGGCTGCAATCGTCGAAATGCTTTCGCCGCTGTAAGCGCTGGCGAATTTGAGCGCTGCACGTCCCGGCGGTAGCTGGGAGCCCGAAATCATCGCCGCCAGAGTGTCAAGGATGTGGTGCTTCGCCTTCTCGGTCACCTCGTCGGGCAGCGCGCGGTTGCCGGCCTCGGTCATATAGAGGCTCAACTTGGCCATGACCGGGCTAACGGGCGCCGCGGCGAGCGCCTCCCGCCAGGGGAGCGTTGCAGCCGCCATGACCCAGCCCGTTCGCTGCAGGAGGCTGCGGCGGGTCATGAGTTTGAGGCTCACCCCGGATTGCAAGTCCACTTTTTGATTGCTTCTCATTTTCATTTCTCTCGCTTGTCTGGTTTTCTTAACTCTTGAGGCCTATGTTAAGTGAAAAGCGGCACCGGTGATTGTAAGCAAAATCCAAACAGTAAGCGGCTAAATTTCGCGTGGTGAGTTTGACGGGACTCCAGAGCGACGGTAGAATTATGTTTCCACGCGGTTGTGGCCCGCATCAAACCTGCAGAGGGCAAGTCCACAAGCAGAGACCGAACCGAAGCGTTCCAGGAGGAAGTATGGCTACAGCAGTTGCGCCTCGAGTTTTCAAGAATTTTATCAATGGCGAGTGGGTGGAGTCGCGAAGCGGCAAGGCGTATGAGAACCGCAATCCAGCAAATACGGACGAGTTAATCGGAATGTTCGTTTCCTCCACCCAGGAAGATGTGGACGCTGCTGTGGACGCCGCCAAACAAGCCTACAAGGAATGGCGGCTGGTGCCCGCGCCGAAACGCGCCGAGATCCTTTTTCGAGCCGCTGAGCTGCTGGTGCAGCGCAAGGAAGACTATTCCAAGGACATGACCCGCGAAATGGGCAAGGTCCTGGCGGAGTCGCGCGGCGACGTCCAGGAAGCCATTGATATGACGTACTACATGGCGGGCGAGGGGAGACGGCTGTTTGGGCAAACGACGCCATCAGAGCTGCCGAACAAGTTTGCAATGAGTGTGCGGCAACCGACGGGCGTCTGCGGGATGATCACGCCATGGAATTTTCCGATGGCGATTCCTTCGTGGAAGTTGATGCCGGCCCTGATCAGCGGAAATACGGTGGTGCTGAAACCGGCGGAAGATACACCGTTGTCCGCCTATCATCTTGTGCAGGTGTTGACGGAAGCGGGTGTTCCGCGGGGTGTTGTGAACCTCGTGAGCGGCGACGGTCCAAACGCCGGCGCGCCGCTAACAAAGAATGAGGACGTGCCGGTAATCAGCTTCACCGGCTCGACTGCCGTGGGGCGGCTTATCGCGGAGGCTTGCGCGCCCAACTTCAAGCACTACAGCCTGGAAATGGGCGGGAAAAACATCATCATCGTGATGGAAGATGCGAATCTGGATTTGGCCGTGGACGGAGCCATTTGGGGGGGATTCGGGACGACGGGGCAACGGTGCACGGCGGCAAGCCGTCTCGGGGTGCACAAGGCGGTCTACAAGGAATTTGTGGAGCGCTTTGTGCAGCGGGCCAAGTCGCTGAAAGTTGGCGATGGTCTCGACTCGTCCGTGGAAATGGGACCGTGCATCAACGAACAGCAACTGAAAACAGTGATGGACTACGTGGAGATTGGGAAGAATGAGGGCGCTAAGTTGCTGACAGGCGGGAATCGCCTCGATAGTGGGGCTTTGGCCAAAGGTTGGTTCCACGCGCCGACCGTGTTTGGTGACTGCTCGCCGAGTATGCGCATCGCTCAGGAAGAGATTTTCGGGCCGGTCGTCTCCGTCATTCCGGTGGATAGCCTGGAGCGGGCGATTGATGTGGCAAATGGCGTCGCATACGGATTGTCAGCATCGATCTACACGAGGAATGTGAACCGCGCGTTCCAGGCCACGCGCGATCTATACACTGGAATCGTGTATGTGAATGCGCCCACGATAGGAGCCGAGACTCATCTACCGTTTGGCGGAACGAGGCAGACCGGCAACGGTCATCGCGAGGCGGCCATCGCGGCAATCGATTTCTTCACCGAGTGGAAGACGGTGTACATCGATTACTCCGATAAGCTCCAGCGAGCGCAGATCGACAATAATTAGGCGACGCCTTCGTCGGTGGAGTCGAAGAGAGATTCTTGCTCCACTTAGAGGAACGCTCCCCACCCAGGGCCGGCGATAACACACGTACGTTGACGCTGCTTGACACACTTCCTACAATCATAGGTAGGGCTGTTTAGCACTAGGAGTAGAGTGCTGCTATGAGGAGTGCCGCTCTCCAAGAACGGAGAAACCGCCAGATTCTGGCGGATATCGTGCGCACGTACATCGAGACGGGCGAGCCGGTGTCTTCTCGCGCGATTTCGAAGCGGTTTGAGGAGACGCTCAGCACGGCGACCATCCGCAACATCATGGCTGACCTTGAGGACGGCGGATGGCTCTACCAGCCGCATACTTCCGCCGGGCGCGTGCCAACGGCCGCGGCGTACCGTTTTTTTGCGCAGGAGATCGCCTCGCAGGCGACCTTGAGCGTGGAAGACCGCGACTGGATTCGGCGGGAGTTCAAAGCGGCAACGACTTCGGAGGAAGTCACCGAACGCGCCGGGCATGTGCTCGCCGAGGTATCGAACGCCTTGGGGATTATCGTGTCGCCGCCGCTGGCAAAAACCGTGATGGAGCATGCGCGCATGTGGCTGCTGCCGGACGGTCGCGTGGTGGTCGTGCTGATTTCGCCGGGCGGAATCACTCGAGACAAAATCCTGCGGCCCAGCCGCCACTTTGCTCAGGTCGAACTCGATGCGACGGCGGAATTTCTGAATCGTCAGTACTCCGGTTGGACGCTGGAGGCCATTCGCGGCGATTTGCTGCAGAAGCTGGCGACGGAGCGGGAGCGTTACGAGGGAATCGTGCAGAGCGCGCTGACGCTATGCGATCCCGCGGTGCTGGGGGATGAGTCAGCGCTGCGCGTGCACGTCGAGGGAACCGCGCAGATTGTAGGCGCTGCCGAATTTGCGGATCAAGCGCAACTACGCGACTTGCTGGCGGCCATTGAAGAGAAGCACCGCCTGGTAACCGTGCTGAATGCCTGCATCGATACGCCGGAGCCGGTGCACGTGCAGATCGGTGTGAAGGAGATCGCGCAAGGCGGAGAGAATCTGGCTCTGATCAGCGCGCCGTATATGAGCCACGATCAGGTGCAAGGCTCGCTGGGCGTGCTGGGGCCGACGCGCATGCATTACGAGCGCGCGATCACGGCGGTAGCTTACGTAGCCCAGCTTTTCAGCGAAGCACTGAACAAGATTTGAAAATCTTTTGCAGGGTGACATGGCAAAGTGTCGGAGAAGGGCGAAAATATGAGTGCGAAGCCAGAGAACGACCCTCAAAATGGTGACCCCGCGCAATCGGCGGAGGCAAAAGCGGTCGCGGAGGAAACGGCCCACGCCGATGCGGACGTCGCGAAACTCGCGGCGGACCTTGAGGATTTGCGGCAGACGCTGCTGCGCCGGCAGGCGGACTTTGACAATTATCGCAAGCGGATCGAAAAGGAGCGCGCGGATGACGCCAAGCGTGCGACTGCGCGAGTAATCGAAGGACTCATTCCTGTGATCGACGGTTTCGAGCACGCCCTGGCGGCCCACCGAGAAGCGGAGTACGAGAATTACCGCAAAGGGTTCGAGCTGATCTACAAGCAGCTCCTGGATCATGTCAAGCGCCTGGGAGCGGAACGTATCGAGCCGGTGGGCAAGCCTTTTGACCCGCATTTGCACCAGGCCATGGACCGCACGGAAACGACCGAACATGCGGACGGCACAATTCTTCAGGTTTTTCAACCCGGATACGTGTTTCATGGGCGCGTGCTGCGCCCCGCGATGGTGCGTGTAGCCGTGCATCCCGGTACGGCATCGAAGAGAAGCGCGAATTGAGAGGCGATGAGGAGCGCCAATGGCGAAGGTGAATCAACGGGATTTTTATGAAGTGCTCGGCGTCTCGCGGACAGCCAGCGTGGACGAAATCAAATCGTCGTACCGCAAAGCTGCGCTGAAGTGGCATCCGGATCGGAATCCGCAGAACAAGCAGGAAGCCGAGGTGAAGTTTCGCGAGTCCACCGAGGCCTATAGCGTGCTGAGCGACCCGCAAAAGCGCCAGGTGTACGACACCTATGGGCACGCCGGTCTTTCCGGCGCGAGCGGCGCTGATTTCAACAGCACCATTTTCCAGGATTTTCACGACATCTTTGGAGACTTTTTCGGGTTCGAGGATCTTTTTTCGGGTGGACGTCGCGGGCGAAGGCGTGTGCAGCGCGGGGCGGATTTGCGCTATGACATGTCGCTTACGTTTGAGGAAGCCGCGGCAGGCGTGACCACGAAAGTCAAACTGCCGCGCCAGGAATATTGCGAAGCTTGCAATGGCACGGGCGCAAAGGCCGGGACAGGCGTGGCCACGTGCCAAAGTTGTGGCGGACGCGGCCAGGTTGCCTACCAGCAGGGATTCTTCACCATCACGCGCACGTGCCCGGCGTGCAAGGGAGCGGGGCAAATCATCCGCGAGCGCTGCCCGGAATGCCGTGGCCAGGGCCGGTTGGAGCGTGAACGCACGATCGATTTGCGGATTCCACCGGGAGTGGACACGGGTACGCGGCTGCGTGTGGCAGGCGAAGGGGAGCCGGGCCCGAACGGTGGCCCGCCGGGCGATTTGTACGTCGTCCTGGAAGTAAAAGAGCATTCGTTTTTCGAGCGTCGCGGCGCGGATTTGTATTGCACCATTCCCGTGAGCGTAGTCCAGGCGGCCGTGGGCACGGAGCTCCAGGTGCCGGGGCTGACCGGCGAGGAAAGATTGAAAATTCCCGAGGGTACGCAAAGCGGCGCCGTGTTCCGCGTCAAGGGCAAGGGGATGCCCGACCCTCACGGAGGCGGCAGAGGCGATTTGTACTATCACGTGCGCGTGATGACCCCCGTGAAGCTTACGCGCGAGCAGCGGAAGCTGATGGAGCAACTCGGCGCAACACTCAAGGTCGAAAACAAGCCGGCGGAGCGCAATTCCACGATCTTCGACAAGGTAAAAGATATCTTCGGCTAGTGCTGTAGCGCACCCCTTTAGGGGTGAGGATTCTTCGATCTTCAATCGCGACTCTCCTCCCCTGAAAATCCTCAGGCCTGAAGGCCTGAGCTACAGTTTTTTTCTCTGCGAAACCCGGCGTTCTCTGCGTCTCTGCGTTATCTTTATTCTTTGCTCGCTGCACGTCGTCAGCGCCGTTTCTGAGCTAGAATTTCCCCCGTGCGAAGACGCTTCTTCGTTGAAAAATTCTTAGGTGAAACCGCGGTCATGGAAGGCGATGCCGCGCATCACCTGGGGCGCGTTCTGCGCGCTCAAGCGGGCCAGCTCTACGAGCTGAGCGACGGGCAAAAAGTTTGGCTGGGGCAAATCTCGAGCGTTGCACGCGATCGCGTGGAGTTTGCGCTTGTGGGAGAGTTGCCGGCGTATCGGCCTCCGGTGGATGTTACTTTGCTGCTTGCGATGGTGAAGTTTGATGCGTTCGAATGGGCGATCGAAAAGGCCACGGAGCTCGGCGTTGGCGCCATTGTGCCGCTGTCCGCTGCGCGGAGCGAAAAGGAGCTGCTCACCGCCGCGGCGAAACGCGCCGAGCGTTGGAAGAAGATACTCGCAGAGGCATCACAACAGTCGCGGCGACTGGGCGTGCCTTCTCTGGAAACCGTGACGCGCCCGGAACTATGTTTTGCGCAGCACAAAGCAGGCCTGAGGTTGGTCCTGTCCGAGAGGCAAGATGCCCGGCCCATGCGCGAAGTCATGGAGGGCCAGAAAGCATCAAAAGCAGTGATAGCAATTGGTCCGGAAGGCGGCTGGACGGATAAGGAATTGGAATCGGCGGACCAATCGGGATTCAAACAGGTTTCATTGGGGAAGCTGATTCTGCGGACGGAGACCGCGGTAATCGCGGCGCTGGCGTCGCTGAACTATGCACTTGGCACTGAATAAGCAATGGATTGTGATTAGCGGCCATCAGCGGGCGCGCCAAAGGAAAACAAGCAACTTCAAGCATCCGACCGGAATCCTATGAAGGGGGCGCAGAAAAGTCGAGTCAAAGCCGCGCAACTGTGGAAACGCAATCTGGCGCCAGCCGTAGCGAACGTGTTATAAATACGAGGCAGCAGGAAAATGGAAAACAGCGACGAGAAATCACCGCCGACGATTGACATCCCGGAGAACCCCGCGTCGGGATCGCCCTCCCGTGGGGCGGCTGGGCCGGCATTTTCAGGTGCGGCTGCCGAGCGGCCGAACACGGCGCATTCTTTGCGGCAGGACATTCGCGTCTGGACGCGCGATCTTCTCATTGCCATCGGTCTCGCGCTGGTCATCATCGTATTTCTCTATCAACCTGTAAAAGTCGAAGGCACCAGCATGGCGCCGTTGCTCTCCGATCAGGAGCGCATTTTCATCAATAAATTCGTTTACCGGTTTGAGCCCATCCGTCGCGGCGACGTGGTGGTCTTCTGGTATCCGGTGGACCGGACGAAATCGTTCATCAAGCGCGTCATCGGATTGCCGGGCGAGACAGTGGAAATACGTCGGGGCATCGTATACGTGAACGAGGTCCCCATCGCGGAACCTTATGTTCCCGCACAGTATGAGGACCTCAACGATTTCGGGCCCGTGCGCGTCAAAATGGACGAGTACTTCGTGATGGGCGATCATCGCATCAGTTCCAACGATTCGCGGGTATTCGGGCCGGTGGCGAGCCGCTACATTTATGGGCGCGCCGTTTTCGCGTACTGGCCGGTGGATCATTTCGGTTCCATATCCGCGACCGAAGCAGATACCAAGTGAGCGGCAACCCTTCATGAGCCGGATCGGAGGACCCACTGACGGAAGTTCAGCACCGACCCGCGATTCTCGCGCTGGAAGACGGGCGCGTTTTTAACGGCCGCGCGGCGGGCGCGATTACGCGCCGCGGCGGCGAAGTCGTTTTTAATACCAGCCTCACCGGATATCAGGAAGTTTTTACCGACCCAAGTTACGCCGGCCAGATTGTCTGTCTAACTTATCCGCACATCGGAAACGTGGGAGCGAACGTCGACGATCAGGAATCTTCGCGGCCATACATCGAGTCGCTGGTGGTCCGGGAGTTTTCACAAGTTTCTTCGAACTGGCGCTCGGCGGAGACCGCGCAGCTTTATCTGAACCGGCACAAGGTTCCCGTCATTTGGGACATAGATACGCGCGCGCTGGTTCGCCACATCCGCAATGTGGGCGCGCTGCGTGGGATGGTGTCTACGGACAGCACGCCCGCCGACCAATTGGTTTTTGAAGCGAAGCAGCTTCCAACCATGACAGGGCAGGAGCTTGCTAGCCACGTGACTTGCAAGAAGTCCTACCTCTGGGAAACCGGATCGATCGAGCTGGCGACGTCGCCCTGGTCGGAGCAGATGGGCGAAGCGGAAAATGACGGCGGCGCACGAAGGTTTCGCGTGGCCGCCTACGATTTCGGAATCAAGCAAAACATTCTCAGGCTGTTGGTGGACCACAATTGCGAAGTGGCGGTCGTGCCGGCGCAGACTTCGGCCGAAGATGTCCTGGCGATGGAACCTGACGGCGTGTTTCTTTCAAACGGCCCGGGCGATCCGGAGCCGGTTGGCTACGCGGTCGAAAATATTCGCAAGCTCATGGGAAAAGTGCCGGTATTTGGCATTTGCCTGGGGCATCAGTTGTGCGGGCTTGCGCTGGGCGGAAAAACATTCAAGCTGAAGTTCGGGCATCACGGCGCAAACCATCCGGTGAAGAATTTATTGACGGAGCAAGTGGAGATTACCGCGCAGAATCACGGGTTCGCGGTGGACCCGGACTCGTTGCCCTCGCGCGACGTTGAGATCACGCACGTCAATTTGAACGATCATACCAACGAGGGTATGCGTCATAAGAAGTTGCCCCTTTTTAGCGTGCAGTACCACCCGGAGGCTTCTCCGGGGCCGCACGATTCTCACTATCTGTTCACGCAGTTTATAGACTTGATGAAGGAGTTCGCCCAGCCCGGAAGTTCGCGCCGTTGAAGAGAAAGGCCTGAGTTGCTGCACCCCTGAAAGAAAGAAATGCCCAAGCGGAAAGACATCAAGAAAATTTTGATTATCGGCTCCGGGCCGATCGTTATCGGCCAGGCGTGCGAGTTCGATTACTCAGGCGCGCAGGCCTGTAAAGCTCTGCGTGCGGAAGGCTACGAAGTCGTGCTGGTGAACTCCAATCCAGCGACGATCATGACCGATCCGGAGCTGGCGCACCGCACCTACATCGAGCCGCTGACCAAGGAATATTTGACGGAGATCATCGCGCGCGAAAGGCCGGACGCCGTTTTGCCCACCGTCGGAGGACAAACGGGGCTGAATCTTGCGGTGGAATTGGCGGAAGGCGGCGTATTCGAAAAGTACAAAGTCGAGATGATCGGCGCGTCACTGCGTGCGATCAAGGTTGCGGAGGATCGGCTGTGGTTCAAGGACGCGTGCCGCAAGATCGGACTCGAGGTGCCTGCTTCGGCGCTGGTGAATAACGCGCAGGATGCCACGAGGCTGTGCGATCAGCTGGGATTTCCTCTGGTGATTCGTCCGTCCTTCACCCTCGGCGGGACCGGCGGCTCGATTGTATACAACCGCGAAGAGTTTGCGGAGGCCATCACGCACGCGTTGGACGTCAGCCCCGTCCACGAAGCGCTGGTCGAGGAATCCGTTCTCGGATGGAAAGAATTCGAACTCGAGGTGATGCGCGATTACCGCGACAACTTCGTGGTGATCTGCTCGATTGAGAATTTTGATCCTATGGGCGTGCACACCGGCGATTCCATAACCGTTGCGCCCGCGCAGACTCTGACCGACAAGGAATATCAGCGCATGCGCGACGCTGCAGCGGCAATTATCCGCGAAGTGGGCGTTGAAACCGGCGGGTCGAACGTGCAATTTGCCGTGCACCCCGAAAACGGGCGGATGGTGATCATCGAGATGAACCCGCGCGTGTCGCGCAGCTCGGCGCTGGCCAGCAAGGCGACCGGCTTTCCGATTGCGAAGATTGCCGCGCGGCTGGCGGTTGGGATGAGCCTCGATGAAATTCCCAACGACATCACGAAAAAAACGCCGGCGTGTTTTGAGCCCACCATTGATTACGTCGTCGTGAAGATACCGAAATGGCAATTCGTGAAATTTCCCGGAGCGGACACTACCCTGGGAACGCAAATGAAATCCGTCGGCGAGGTGATGTCCATCGGGAGAACATTCAAGGAGGCGCTGCAAAAAGGAATTCGCTCGCTCGAGCCGCACGCGCCGTGGCGCGCGCCCGCGGACGCGCCCGATTCGCTCTTGCGCGAGAAACTGGCGACTCCGCGGCCGGACCGCATCCACTGGCTGCTCACGGCGGTTGAGAAGGGCTTGCCGGCGGAAGAAATTTGCCATCTGACGAAGATCGATCCCTGGTTCATTAACCAGATCGGGGAATTGGCGGCCATGAACAAGCGCGCGTCGCGCGTGACGGTGGAAACCGCGTCCCGCGATTTATTGCGCGAAGTGAAACGTCACGGGACGAGCGACGAGCAACTCGCGCAAATATGGAAGACCACGTCCGCGGTCGTGCGGTTGCAGCGCGCGCGCTACGGTGTTGCGCCGGTTTTCAAACGCGTGGATACCTGCGCGGCAGAATTTGAATCCTACACACCCTATTTGTATTCGACCTATGAAGACGAAGATGAATCGGACGCGCAAGCGCGGCCCAAAATTATTATTCTGGGCAGCGGGCCGAACCGCATCGGACAGGGCATCGAGTTCGATTACTGCTGTTGCCATGCGTCTTTTGCGCTGCGCGAAGACGGTTTCGAAACGATCATGGTGAATTGCAATCCCGAGACCGTTTCGACGGATTACGACACCTCGGACCGCCTATATTTCGAGCCGCTGACGCTGGAAGATGTTCTGGCGGTCGTCGAGCGCGAAAAACCGCAGGGCGTTATCGTGCAATTCGGCGGACAGACGCCGCTGAATCTTGCTCTCGAGTTGAGGCGCAACGGCGTACCCATTATCGGCACAGCGCCGGAATCGATTGATCTCGCGGAGGACCGGCGACGATTCGGCCGTTTGCTGGAAGAATTGCGTATCCCACAACCTAGGAACGGTACCGCGCTCGTGCCGGAAGAGGCGGCGCGCGTGGCGGGCGAGATTGGATTGCCGGTGTTGGTGCGGCCGAGCTATGTGCTCGGCGGGCGCGCCATGGTCATCGCCTACGATGTGAACACGGTGCAGGAATATGTGGCGCAGGCAGCCCTCATGGGACCGGCACGCCCGGTGTTGATCGATCAGTTCCTTGAGGAGGCTACGGAAGTGGATGTGGATGCGCTGGCCGATGGAACCGATGTGGTAATCGGCGGCATCATGGAGCACATCGAGGAAGCGGGCGTGCACTCGGGCGATTCGTCGTGCGTGCTGCCTCCGGTGAGCTTGTCGCCGGCGATCCTCGATGCGATTCGCGACTACACGAAGCGGCTGGCCTTGGCGCTCAAGGTGGTCGGGTTGATGAACGTGCAGTACGCCATCCAGCGCGACACTGTGTACGTGCTGGAAGTGAATCCGCGCGCCTCGCGCACGATTCCCTTCGTGAGCAAGGCCATAGGCGTCGCGTTGGCGAAGGTAGCGGCGCGGCTAATGGCCGGGCGAAAGCTGGCGGAGATGAATCTTCCCCTCGCGAAACACAACGGCGTGGCGGAAATCTCGGTGCATGAGTTTTATTCCGTGAAGTCGCCCGTGTTCCCCTTTAACAAATTCCGGGGAGTGGATACGATTCTGGGACCTGAAATGCGCTCAACCGGCGAAGTGATGGGCATCTCGACCTCCTACGGACAGGCGTTTGCGAAGGCGCAACTGGCCGCGGGACAGCGGCTGCCGCGCAAGGGCACGGTGTTTCTCAGCGTGAATGACCGCGACAAGAAACACGTAGGGGCACTCGGAAAAGAGTTGTCAGGGCTGGGATTCCGTCTGTTGGCCACGCGCGGGACCGCGGCGGCCCTGCGGGCCGCGGGAGTGGAGGCGGAGCCGGTGTTCAAGGTAAACGAAGGTCGGCCGAACATCGTGGACCAGATTAAGACCGGAAAGATCGATCTGATCATTAACACACCGTTGGGGCGCGAATCGTTCTACGATGAGAAATCGATTCGGCGCGCGGCGATCCGGTACAACATTCCCTGCATCACGACCCTGGCGGCGGCGCACGCGGCGGCGCGGGGAATCCGCGCACTCCTCGATCAGGGAATCGAAGTGGCGGCATTGCAGGATTTGCACCGCGGGCAATTGGCGGCTTCCGGCGGCTCCGCGGCAGGAGATTAGACGATGGATCTCTCGGGAGTTTTTCCTGCACTGACCACGCCGTTTGCGGCGGATGGCAGCGTTTCGCTGGCGGACCTGAAGCACAATCTTCATCGCTATAACGGCACGGATCTGGCCGGGTACGTGGTGCTGGGCTCGACCGGTGAGTCGGTTCTCTTGTCTCGTGAGGAGACAGATGGAGTTTTGGCCACGGCAAAGGAAGCGGCTGCAGCGGAGAAAAAACTCATTGCCGGAACGGGCGCCGAGTCCACCGCGGAGACAATCGAAAAGACGAAACGCGCTGCGGAACTTGGCTATCATGCGGCACTGGTGAAAACGCCGCATTATTACAAGCCGATGTACAAGCCCGACGTGCTGCTTACACATTACCGAAGAGTGGCTGATAACTCGCCAATACCCATTCTGCTCTATTCGGTGCCGCAATTTACGGGCGTGGCGCTGGAAGCGCCGGAAGTCGCGGTGCTCTCCGAGCATCCGAACATTATTGCCATCAAAGACAGCTCCGGGAGTGTGCAACGCGTGGCCGAGGTGATTGCGACGGCACGCCCTGACTTCCAGATGCTGGTTGGGTCGGCGAGCACGTTGTATCCCTCGCTAATGATTGGAGCGCGGGGAGGGATTTTGGCGCTGGCGAGTGCATTGCCGGAAAAATGTGTGGCGTTATACAATTTTGCTCGCCGCGGCCAGCTCGAACAGGCGCGCGAATTGCAACAGTTGCTCGTCAAAGCATCGAAGCTCATCGTTTCCGAAGCCGGCATTGCCGGGGTTAAGTTTGTCATGGACCAGCGGGGTTACCGCGGAGGGATTCCACGGCCGCCCCTCCTTCCGCTCACGGACGAAGTAAAAAAACGTCTAATAGCTCTACTCGCCGCTTTGGAGCCGGCTGTGGCCCGGGCCTGAGGCGGGGAGTCGGCCAGTTTGCTGTGACCAAACGCACCGGATATCATCTAACGCTCAATGGACTGTCGAACCCTCCCGTTTAGCCAACTCCCCCACCAGCCGAAGCTCTTTCTCCAATTCCTCGACAATTTTCCCAAAGTTGCGGCGTTTTACGCGCATCCGCCGGCAATGCAGCCGGTGAAGCGCGTGGCGCGAGCTTTGAAATTTCCCCAGGAGCGCAGAGCGGAGGTCGCTTCCGCCTTGCGCGCGCAAAATGAAAGTTTCGGCGCGGGCGAGGCGGCAGCGGAAAATTTGACGAGGCTCGAAAAGGGGGCGGTTACAGTCGTTTCGGGACAGCAGGTGGGCCTGTTTAGCGGGCCGGCGTACGCCATTTATAAGGCGTTGACGGCGATTCAGGTCGCTGAGGAACTGACGCATGCGGGCGTGCAGGCGGTGCCCGTATTCTGGATGGCGACGGAAGATCACGACCTCGAGGAAGTCCGCCATTCGACATGGTTCCACGCCGGCGCGCTTCGGCGGTTCGAGTTGCCGGTCGTGCCGGAGGCCGGGACGCCGGTGGGGCAGATTCGCTTGGGCCCGCAGGTGGAAGAAATGGCGCGGGAGGCGGCCGGGCTGCTCAGCAACGAAGGCAGCGACGTGCTGGCAGGTTTTTTGCGAGAAAGCTATCGCGCGGAAGAGACCTATGGAAGCGCGTTCGGGAAATTGTTTGCGCGACTGTTTGCGGAGCAAGGACTCATTCTGCTGGATCCGCTGGATGCCCGGCTGCACCGCGTGGCGGCTCCCCTCTACCGCCGGGCGCTGGAGGATCGCGACGTCCTGACGGAAAAATTGCTGCAACGCGCGAAAGAGCTGGAGCGGGCAGGTTTTGATGCGCAAGTGAAGGTGACCTCGCGGAGCACGCTGCTGTTTCGCATGTGCAAGGGTTTGCGGCAAGCCATTGGAGTGAGCAACGGGAAATTTCAGTCGGGCGATTCTTCGTGGACGCGCGAAGAGTTGCTCCGGTCGGTGGACGCAGAGCCGCAGTGCTTCAGTCCGAACGCTCTGCTGCGGCCCGTGGTGCAGGATTATCTGCTGCCGACGGCCGTGAGTGTCGCGGGCCCTACGGAGATTGTGTATCTTGCGCAGGCGGAAGTGATTTACCGGCATCTGCTGGGCAGGATGCCGGTGATCCTGCCGCGCGCCGCGTTCACGCTGCTGGACGCGAAAGCGGAGAAGAAGCTGCAGCGGTACCACTTGAAGGTCGAGGACGTGTGGGCGGGTTCGCAGGAACTGCGGCGGAAGATGGAAACTTCCAGCGTGCCCAAGACGCTCGGTAAGAACTTTGAGAAGACCGTCAAGCAAACGGAACGCATGCTGGCGCAACTGAAGAAGCAAATCGAGTGGCTCGATCCTACGCTTGCCGGCGCAGTGGAGACGGCGCAAAAAAAGATCACTTTCCAATTGGAAAACCTGAAGCGCAAGGCGGGCGAGGCCGCGGACCAAAAGGCTGGGCTCATAGCGGGTCATGAGACGTTCCTCGAATCGCTTTTGTATCCCCACAAGGCGCTGCAGTCGCGGGAGCTGTGCTTGCTGCCATTCCTGGCGCGGTGGGGGGCAGGCGGCTTGAAAGAGCTCCAGAAGTTGTGTAGCAGCCGGACGTTGAAGGAACACAAGATCTTGCGGATTCCGTAGGCGGTGCGTAGTTAACAATAAGACCCCCACCCCCCTATGTTTTTCATAAGTGTTCATTCTAAAGGGAGTTAAAGCGGGATTATAACCTTGACACAAGGTCTTAGTCACGCTTATTCTCCCCTCTTAAGGTCTAAAGCCTTAAGTGCGAGGAGGATAACTCCATGGAGTCAGTTTCTTGGCTTCCTGAGTGCCTGCATTGGCCCTTTTGCCCTGGTATTTTCATCGCTATCCTTGCTTTCGTGGCGGCTGCCGTGACCCTGCGCAAAGAACCCGGATCGCGCGAAAGGGCAATATGGCTATTTGTGTTTTTGGGCTTAATGTGTGCCGAAGTATGGATGATGAGCAAAGATAGGATAACGAATATCGCGAAGGAAAAAGAAACAAGAGAAGCGGAGATAGCCAGCTTCAAAGCAATAGGAGATGGGATTCAAACCTCTAATGCTAATAGTCAGAAGCAATTCGATGCAACGATGCAGGGAATAAATGAGAATGTAAAAACAGTTGTTGGTGGAAATAGTTTCTGCTACTTCAACCTTGGATTTCCAACGCCTCCAAACGGTGAATCGGTGGGATTTATTTGGACAAAGGGCGAATATCCCCTTCACGACGTTTGGATGCGTTTAGTAGACGTGCCAAAGTTTAAGGAATCGATGGCTAAGGCAAAACCCCCTTTATCGTTCATTCAAGCGCTTACAATGGGCAGCTCAATCGTCACTTTAGGCAATCTCCCCGTAGGAGGAGAAAGACCAATTTGGGAAATCAAGTTCGATGACAAAACTGACAAATTCTATCTCGTAGAGTTCGGAGCGATGAATGGGCATTGGAGGGAGATTTACCACCTCAAACTCATTGATGGACGGTGGCGAGAAGCTATAAAGGTAAGCGATGTCCTCCCCCATGGAATCTTTGGAAAACTTAGATTCCTAAAAGTTGACCCGCAGTACCCGAAGGTAAATGGACAAGTAGATTGGGAGATAACACCCTAAGCGGCATCCTGTATTTTGGCTGTGAGGTTCTTGTATTCGAGATTCGGAGAAGCGATTAGCTTGAGCATTGTATCGCGGAAAAGGAAGTCGTTCTTGCGGTTATTGAATCGGAAGCACATCTCATCCAGATAGGCAGGGAGATGCTTCGCAGAGACCTTATGCCACGTTCCCACAATGCCCCGCTTGAGCAGCGAGAAGGCCGATTCCACGGTATTGGTGTGAATATCCCCATGCGCGTAATGCTTCGAGTGATTAATGGTCTTGTGCAGGTTCTTCTGCATCTTGTTGAGCGCGTATGGATAGATTTGAGATTCATCGGTCATAATCACTTCGACGTGGCTTCCGATGTTGGCTTTGATAATCTCGCGCACAGTCGCCGATTTTGCATCCTCAGCATGGATAAGCCGGAGGTCGCCATTGCGCTGCCGAATGCCGATGACTACCTGCTTGTCGCTCTTGGGACGCCATCTCCGGGCTTTGCCGCCAACGTATGTTTCGTCGATCTCAACCGTGCCACTGAGTTTTGGCGGTGCCACTTCCAGCATGGCAGCCCGGATGCGATGGCAGAGATACCATGCGGTCTTATAGCTCACGTTGAGCATACGCTTAATTTGATTGGCCGACATTCCCTTGCGGGATTCTGTCAGCAGATAGGTTGCAAGAAACCAATTCCAGAGCGGGAGATGTGTGTCGTGGAAGATTGTATCTACGGTCACGCTAAACTGGTATGTGCATGAATCGCACACAAACTGGTCGCGCTTCACGATGCGATAGACTTTCACGGATTCGCAGCGTGGGCATTCGACGCCACTCGGCCAGCGCAGCTTTTCTAAATAGGCGCGGCATCTGTCTTCGTCTGCGAAGTCTTTTATCAGTTCAACTAGATTCATTTCGTCCATAGGTCACCTTATGCCGAAGAAAAAGAAGCATCCGAGGGACATGACAAACGACGAGGCCATGCGGCACCTGTTCAAACGCAAAGGCCACAGCATCATCAAGAAGCACATCCGCAAGTTTGTGAAGGACTCAAGCACAAGGAAAGGCTAACATAAATGGCGGGTGGTGTCAAGTATATAATCCCGGTTAAAGTCGTTTGTTTTGACACACTTCTGCAAGTGTTGATTCTAGAGGAGATGGAGGAGGGCAGCGGACGGGGACTAAGATGGGGAAAAACGGTCCGCGACTGCAATGCAACAAACACGCGGAATGATAGCATGCGAGTGCCGATAACCTAAGGGTTATTCAGCGAATGGTTGAATTTAGGGGTTGAATGGCGATTCTTGGGGCTGGAACGGGAAGATCGCGACACGACTGGTCGTGAGTATCGAGCAAGACCCCAGGCGCAAGACCGGCACCTAGGGCACCCGGCGAGGAGCTAATTGTCTACTGGCTCCCGACGAAAGCGGCCATTCGACCAAAAGTAGATGTCGGTTTCGTATTCCTGTTCCGCTGAATCTACCATCAGGATGCAGTCTCTAGCTTGTACTTGGAATTTTCTCTTGGACTCTTGACTGAAGAAGTCACTGACAGGGACTTTCCGGATGAAATAATTAGAGGCTCCGTGGTCGTCGGACTGCTCGACGACTGCCGGTTCATAGGATAGCTCTGCAGTCTTGCGGCTGAAGACCAAGAACCTGTACCCAGCATCCGGGTGGTCAACAGGGACAAGCAGAACAGCGTATGAGGGTGTCTTCGCTCTCTGGAATAGCCCCACAGCGATTCCCGGACATGCTGGCGGCTTCCTACCCGCCCAAGTCTTCCGGGTGTACTCGCTTAGGTTTTCCGGCTCCTGAACCTTCCAAGAACCGAACTCCCCTTTGAGACGATTCTGGACCTCTGAAGGCAAGGAACCCAAGTTACAGAGAGCTGGTCCCTCGGCAGCCCCGGCTGGCACGGGCGAAGGAAGCCGGCCTGGCCAAAAATTCAGAGCGGCTGTTATTAAAAACATCGATCCGAGCGTCGAGCGTAGTACGGTCATTTATCTTTCTTCAAGCGGTTTACTACTCGTAGGGCTGATTTGATTCTTCCTGTGCGCAAAGCCTGAAGGCAGGATATCAGTGTCATGATTTACTGCAGGGTGAAATTCTGCGTGCGAGTGCTCCCGGTGCTAGCACCTGGGGCACCCCAATTCGTCTCGCGCCATTGCGCCGGCCCATTCGGGCTCAACTTTCCGCCGCAGAAAGTTAATCAAGTGTGAGCTTAGCCTTCGGCACCGTTCGGGGAGAGAGCGGACCGGCGCAAAAGCGTAATGCAAAATACCAAAATGAGGATGAGCAGTCCCAGCAGACCAAGCTCAGTCATGCTAGCTCGAAATATGCTGGCGCCCTCGGCCGACCACGTTCCACCTTTTGTGAGGCTGGCCGCTTCCAAGGTAATCACAAGGATGCGCCGAATCGAGGCAATCAGACCCACGACAAGAAAGGGTTCGGTAACCAGAATATGCGAGTGGATGGAGATGCGCACGGTATGCAGAATCTCCACCAGCATCAGCACCACGAGCAGTTGGTCCAACACCAGCAGTGTCTCGGTGGCAATCGTCCAGTGAGCGAGCCCTTCCCAGAGCATTTTGCCGGCGTTTGCAATCGTTGCGAGCGCCGTTATAAAAAGCAACACGGCAAGAACGGAATAGATAATCACTTCGGCTTTGACCAGATAGTCGCCAAAGTGGACGCGGAGCTTCTCTTCGGCCATTTGGGGTCACTCGTAGAATCGATGCGGTTCGGGCCTTTTCGCAGGCAGAGTATAACGATAAGTAGGCTTACGGAACAGTGAGAACGTGGATACGTTGCCGACAGGGCGAGGAGGAAAAGCAGATCCCTCACTTCGTTCGGGATGACAGGGGGGTGGTCAGGACGCCCTGATTTCAGCGACCGTGTCCGTGCTTAAGTCCAACCACGATCCCTCCGCTTCGGTGCCCGAGAGGCTCGGGGCAAGCGGGATGACAGAAAAAGAAAGACGGTGGGGTACGATGCCAGCGGGGGAATTGGCGATGGAAACATTGCTGGTGAAGACGGAGCGAAGAACACAGTTGGTTGACGTTACGGAGCGCGTGCAGAGAGCCGTGGCGCAAGCCGGAGTGTTGTCGGGCGTCTGCCACATTTATGTGCCGCATACGACCGCGGGTGTGCTCATCAATGAACATGCGGACCCGGACGTGGCGAGGGACGTGGAGGCGACGCTCGATCGGTTGATCCCACGCAACGGTGCTTACCGGCACAGCGAAGGGAATTCCGATTCGCACGTGAAGGCGGCGCTGGTGGGTACGAGCCAGATTGTGTTTATCGAAGGCGGAAAATTGGTGCTGGGGCGGTGGCAAGGGATTTTCTTTTGCGAGTTTGATGGGCCAAGAGAACGGCGGATGTATGTAAAAGTGGTTGGGAATGGCGAATGATCGACCAGCGCACGCCCAGCAAGTTGGACGTCAACTAGACGTTGAGGTCCTTTCCGACGGGAGTCGGAATCGACGATCGGGCCCCGACATGAGTCGGGACCCTCAGGATGACAATGCGAGGGGGCGTGGTAATCTTGCGGCGCGTGAGATACCCCTCCCCACTCTCCGAAATGTGCGACATGATGGCGCGATGATCCGTTACAACGATCGGGCAAGGGTCAGGGATCACTATGACCGCGTGAGTCCGTATTACCAGACCTTATGGGGCGAGCACCTGCATCATGGCTACTGGATTCGCGGAGATGAAACGAAGGAAACGGCGCAGGTTCAGCTGGTCGAGCATCTTGCGCAGACAGCGAACATCACGCCGGGCGGGAAGATTCTTGACGCAGGATGCGGGTTTGGCGGCAGTAGCATTTATCTCGCGAAACGTTACCAAGTGGAAGCGACGGGGATTACGATTTCGCCGGTTCAAGTGGAGACCGCGAATCGAGCGGCGCAGAAAGCGCGCGCAAACGCAAAATTCCTCCTGATGGACGCGGAGGCCATGGAATTCAACACCTTGTTTGATGCGGTGTGGTCGGTGGAATCCATCGCGCATTATCAGGACAAAGAAAGATTTTTTGCTTCTGCAGCAAAATTATTGAAGCCGGGCGGAACACTGGCCATCATCGACTGGTTCAGAAAGGCGAATCTCAAACCAGGCGAGTATGAGAAATTCCTGCGGCCGATTGAGAAAGGCATGCTGGTGGAATTGCGGACCATGGAAGAATACGAAACTTTGGCGGCCTCGAATGGCTTGAAGATTATGAAGAGCGAGATTTTAAACGAGAAGTGCGCCAAGACATGGGACCTTGGCCTGGACATCATCAAGAACAAAACGTTCTGGGCAATTGCCGCAAAATCTGGATCGGAGTTTGTTCATTACCTGAAAGCGTTCCGGGCGGTGAGGGCGGGATTCGCCTCGGGCAGGTTTGTTTACGGACTGATTGCCGCCAAAAAAGTTTAGCGTCGGCACGATGCGGCTGGAATGCGGTGATTCGGCGGGTTGAGGGGGTGGTGTGCTAGAGTTTTCAGGTGATGATGCGCGTAGGAGTGTACGTACAGGTTCCGTTTTGCCAGACGAAGTGCACCTATTGCAACTTCCACACGGGCGTGGTGTCTTCAGCGAGATTTGCGCCGTATGTGGAGGTGGTGTGCCGGGAGATTCGAGAGCACCGTCAGTTGTTGGAAGCGGGCGGGGTGGGTTGTAGCAGCGGGTTAGGGCGGCAGCACAGCCCCTTCCTGCATCAGGGTAAACAGGAATGGCTGTGCCACGAAGCGACCGTGGATACGGTTTACATCGGGGGGGGAACGCCGAGCTTGCTGCACCCCATGCATCTGCAAAGCGTCTTGGATGCGATTCGAGAGAGTTTCGGGACAGAATTAACCGAAGTGACGCTGGAGGCTGACCCGGAGACGATTGAAGCGGAGAAAGCCGCTTCGTGGGTGCGGGCGGGAATCAACCGGGTGAGCTTTGGGGTGCAATCGTTTTCGGATAAAGAACTCGTGGCGGCGGGGCGCATGCACCGGCGCGCGGACATTTACAGGGCCGTGCCCATCCTGCGTGAGGCGGGCATTGGAAACATCGGCTTTGATTTGATTGCGGGTCTGCCGTACCAGACCAAAGAGAGCTGGCAGCAATCGCTCGATGAATTGGCCGCGCTGGCGCCGGCGCACGTGTCGGTTTACCTGCTGGAGATTGATGAAGGAAGCCGGCTGGGAAGGGAAGTGCTTCAGGGCGGCGCGCGATACAGCGCGGGCGCGCTGCCGAGCGAAGATGAGATGGCGGAGTTTTATGAGACGGCGCAAGAATTTTTGGCGCGGGCGGGATATCGCCATTACGAAATTTCAAATTGGGCGAAGCCGGGATATGAATCACGGCATAATTTGAAATATTGGCGGCGGGAGCCGTATCTGGGATTTGGTGCGGGGGCGCATTCTTTTTCGGGGACGGAACGCTGGGCGAACGCGCACGACGCGGCGGCTTATGTGAGCGCGCTGCAGAGCGGGCGATTGCCGATCGAACAACTGGAAAAGGTAACGGCCGAACAGGCGCTGGAGGAAGAGCTGTTTCTCGGGCTAAGGCAGTTGGATGGGATCGACGTTTCGCGGATCGAGCGGGAGTATGACGTGAAGTTGGCGGCGCGGTTCGAGCCGCTGGCATCGGCGGGGTTGGTGGAGAGGAACGGCGATGTGGTGAGGCTTGCCCCCGCGCGGCTTAGCATTTCGAATGAAGTGTTTGTGGAATTGATGAGGTAGAAGAAAAAGCCTTAAGACAGAGGGCGCAGAGAGTTCACAGAGGACACGAAGAAAAGAGGACGCCAGGTGACAGCGACGATAGCGAAGACGGGAATGCGGAGCGATCCGGACGACGTGAAGCGCATAGAAGGCATCGTGGACCTGCGGAGCGACACAGTGACGCGGCCGACGGCGGAGATGCGCCGGGCGATGGCCGAGGCGGAGGTTGGGGACGACGTGTACGGGGAAGATCCCACGGTCAATCGGCTGGAACAGCGCGCGGCGGAGGTTTTTGGCAAAGAAGCTGCGCTGTTCGTCCCCACCGGCTGCATGGGGAACCTGATTGCGATCAAGGTGTGGACGCATCATGGGAATGAGGTGATCTGCGAAGAGCGCAGCCATGTGAATTTGTATGAGCTGGCCTCGATGTCGGCGATTGCGGGATGCATGCCGCGGGCCGTGCGCGGTGACGACGGCATCCTGACGTGGAAAGAGGTCGAGGCGGCGATCCGGCCGGTGATTTACTACGACTCGCAGACCGCGCTGGTTTGCGTCGAAAATACGCACAACATGGCGGGTGGTACGGTCTATGCGACGGCGCAGGCGGAAAAGATTTGCGACGGGATCCATGCGGCGGGATTGAAGATTCACCTGGACGGCGCGCGCATTTTCAATGCGGCGGCGGTGCTGGGCGAGAGTGTCGCGCAAATGACACGCAAGTTCGATTCGGTGATGTTTTGTCTTTCGAAGGGATTGGGCGCGCCGGTGGGGTCGATGATCGTGGGGCCGCGCGCGTTTATCGAGAAGGCGCGCATCTACAGAAAAATGTTTGGAGGTGGGATGCGGCAGGCGGGCGTGATTGCCGCGGCGGGGCTCGTGGCGCTGGAGAAATCGCCGGGGCGTCTGCACATTGACCATGAAAATGCGCGGCGTCTGGCCGAGGGGATCGCCGCGATTCGAGGGTTGAGCGTTGATCCCGCAAAAGTGCGCAGCAATATCGTGATCTTCGACTGCGCGAAGAGCGGGAAGACAGCGGTGGAGCTCTGCGAAGCTCTGCAAGCACGAGGGATATGGGCGCTGGATACGGCGCCGTATTCGGTGCGGTTTGTGACGCACTGCGACGTCGACCGCGCGGGGATTGAGCGGGCGCTCGCAACGCTGGGTGAGGTGATGGCGCAGCCGCGGAGAATGGGGGCGTGAGGCGCAAGGGCTGACAAGACTTGCTTGCGTTCTTCTGAAGACTGCTAAACGAGAGGGCCGGGATGCTTCAGGTAACGATCGACGAGAGCATCGGCGGTGCGATAGGTAAGAGCGAGAATGGTTGCGGTGGGATTTGAGGATGCGTTCTGCGGTATGCACGAGCCGCCCAGGATGAAGAGATTGGGAAATTGCCAGTGTTGCAGAAAGGGATTCACAACAGAGCGATCGGGTGAGGAACCCATCATTGTGCCGCCCTGCAGGTGCGTGGACTGGTATCGGGTGGCGTCGTAATTACGGAAAGCGGGGAAGGGGATAATTTCCTTCGCGCCCATGGCACGGGCCATCTCCACTGCTTTCACCGATGCGAACTCCGCCATTTTGCGTTCGTTGTCGCGCCAATCGAGCGTTAAACGCAAGAGAGAATCGCCCAAACGGTCTTTATAGGTGGGGTCGAGGTCCATGTAGTTGCCTTTGTAGGCCAGGTGTTCGCCGCTGAAGCTGATGCGCGCGGTGCGGTCGTAATAATGGAGCCCCGCCTTTTTCCAATCCGAACCCCAGCGAGCCTTCACGGACGGCGGCAGCACACCAAAATTGGCGACAGGCCCGTCACCGATGTTGACAACGTTAAAACTCCCCCCGCGCAAGAAGGGGAGATGCGTGTGATCGAATGCGTCTCCATCCAAGTCGCTGACGCGAAGCCCCGCGGCAGCAGAGCCCATGAAACGATTTAAGGGTTGCTCAAAGAAGAGAGTGGTTGAAAAGAGAATCTGGTGAGTCAGATTGCGGCCTACGTTGCCCTTGCCGCTTGCGGAGTCGTAGGATTCCCCGAGGCCGGAAAGTAGAAGAAGCCGGGTATTGTTGAGTGTCCAGGATGCGAGGATGGTGAGTCCAGCGGGTTGGAATATTTCCTCTCCTGAAGAATTCACATAGGTCACGCCGGTCACGTTTCCGTTGCCGTTCGAGCCAGCGCGGTTGATTCGGCGGACGCAGGCTCCCGTGCGAATCGAGACGTTTTTGCGCTTTTGGATTACGGGCAAGAGGACGTTGGTGGGTTGTGCCTTCGCGCCAATCATGCAGCCAAAGCGGTCGCAAAAGCCGCAATAGGCGCATCCGGGCCGCGAAACGCCGTCGGGATTCGTGTAGGTGACACTCGTGGTTGCAGCGGGTATGGGATAAGGGTGGTAGCCGAGCGATTTCGCAGCCGCACCGAAGAGGGAAGCGACGTAGGGAATCTTGGTGGGAGGGGTTGGATATTCGGCGCTGCGCCAGCCTTCGAAGATGTTTCCGCCCTCGGTTCGTTTTCCGCGGAGATTGCCCGCTTTGCCGGAGACGCCGAGCAGAAGTTCCGCGCGCGTGTAATGCGGTTCCAGGTCGTCGTAAGTGATTCCCCAGTCTTGAATG
>Ga0307479_10001015_pt1 | contig 25465 bp, 24 predicted proteins | sample atmos_gasesECM4C_FD_203743 | JGI IMG/M metagenome (GOLD analysis project Ga0307479, IMG submission 203743) | Hardwood forest soil microbial communities from Morgan-Monroe State Forest, Indiana, United States - atmos_gasesECM4C_515 | ecosystem: Environmental > Terrestrial > Soil > Temperate... | reverse complement strand
GCTCGATCCACGGCGCGCTGCAGGTGCCGTATTTCTACACTGCGCCAAATGTGGCGCGGGTCAATCTGGCCATGGAGATCCCGCCGGATTCGCTGAACTTCAACAAAGAGAAGGGGAAGTATCACGCGAACGTGAACATCCTGGGGATCGCGTACAACGCGGATGGGTCGGTGGGAGCGCGATTCAGCGACACAGTGAATCTGGATTTGGAAAAAGATGAGTGGAAGCAGTTCACCAAGACTCCCTACCGCTATCAAAACCAGTTCGACGCCGCTCCGGGCGCGTATAAGTTGACTGTGGTGCTGAGCGGAGGCGGCGACACGTTTGGAAAATTTGAGTCGCCGCTGCAGATTGACGCATACGACGGACAACATTTCAGCCTGGGCGGCGTGGCGCTGACGAATTCCCCGGTGCGCATATCGGATATTCCGTCGGGACTGGATTCGGTGCTGCTGGAGGACCGCACGCCGCTGGTGGTGAAGGGCATGCAGATTGTGCCTTCGGCGAGCAACCGCTTCAAGCGCACCGACAACGTGATCTTGTATACGGAAATTTACGAGCCGGGGCTGACGTCGGCGACGCCGCCGCGCGTGGGCTTCGCGTACCACATTTATGAACGCGCGAGTAACAAGGATGTCCTCTTTAGCGGGCTGGCGCCCGCGGATGACTTCATTCAGAAGGGCAATCCGGTGATTGCGGGCGGCTTGGTGGTGAAAGTGAAGGACCTGACGCCGGGCAGCTATCGCCTGGTGGTGCAGGCGGTGGACAGCGCGAAGAATCAGGCGCCAAATCGCATGGTCGACTTTGACATTACAGAGTGACCGAAGGTTGCGGACAAAGCCGTAAGACGTTTCCTCAGGCGCTAAAGCGCATTGATGCACCAACGTTATGTCGGAGCTGAAGCTCCGACCCCCTTTTACGGATGTGAACGCGTTCCGCATTTTGAAACTCATGCGGTGCGGGCGCGGGGCTGGCCTGATTCGGCGAGCAGGCTGCGTAGGACGAACCAGCAATTGGCTGGGCGTTCCGAGAGGCGGCGCATGAAGTAGGGGCACCAGTCGGTGCCGAAGGGCACGTAGACCTGCAAGGTGTGGTCGGCGGCGTGCACCACTTGCTGCAAGTCGCGGCGGATTCCATAAATCATCTGAAACTCGTAGCGGTCTTTCGGTAGGCGCAACCGAGCGACTTCGGATTTGGCGTGCGCGACCATGAACGGATCGTGCGAAGCGATGGCGGGTAGGAAAATTCCCTGTGCGGCGCCTTCCAGCAAAAGAGTTGTCAGGCGCTTGTAGTTGGCGTCGACCGCGGGCTTGCCTTGCAGGGCGATTTTCTTTGACTCGCGATAGGCGCCTTTGACGAGGCGGATCTTCGGTTTCAGTGGCGCGAGGCGCTGCAAATCGTTTTCCGTGCGATGGAGATAGGCCTGGATGGCCAGGCCGGTGTTGCCGGACTCGCGCTGCACGGCTTCAAAGATGTCCAGGGTCGCGTCGGTGTAGGCGCTGCCTTCCATATCCATTTCGATGGAGCGGCCGAGATCGCGAGCGCGGCGAGCGATGGCGCTAGCGAGCGAAGTGCACAAGTCCTTGCCGAGGTCCAGGCCGAGCTGGGTGAGCTTGATGGAGATGTTGCCGGAGAGATTTTTGGCGTGCATCTCTTCGATCATTTCGATGTAGCTGGCGCAGACTTCGCGGGCGGCGGCTTCGGTGGTGACATTTTCGCCGAGGTGATTGAGGCTCACGTTGCGGCCCTGCTGGCAGAGTTCGCGGCTGGCGGTGAGAGCCTCCGCGAGAGTTTCGCCGGCGACGAAGCGTCGCGCGAAGCCGAGCTTCATGCCGCGGCGCGCGATGGAATTGGTGACGCTGCGCTTGGTGGAAAGCCAAAAGATAAAGTTGCGGACCAGCATGAACGCTCCTGGATACCGAGGCCAGAGCATAAGGTGGCGACAGACGGGCGTCAAATCGGCGCGTAAGAGTGCGCGCCGGAAGGTCGAGCCGGAATGTGTGGCGCTTGAGCGTACACGAACAAAGAATCTAAACGGAGCCGGCCGCTTTACCTTTGCGGAATTTGGTGTCGGCAGCGAGGCCGAAGGCTTGCAGCACGGTAGTTTGCACTCGCTTTGAGAGGGCGTTGATCTCGTTGAGACCGAAGTCCTGGGGGCTGACGATATACCTCAGCTGCTTCTCTCCCGCGGGAGTCTCGATAATCCGCAGCACGACGTCCGCGACGTCCTGAGCATTGCCGGCCGTGGAGGAAAGTGCCGCGTTGATCTTCGCCGGAATCTCCTTGGCAGCGCCATACGTACTGGTGCGGGCCTCGTCGGCGGCCTTCACTGTATTGCCGAAAACAGGAGTCTCATATTGGCCGGGTTCGAGAATCACGGATTCAATTCCTTGCGCGGCAAGTTCGTAGCTGTACGCCTCGGCCAACGCCTCCAGTGCAAATTTGCTGGCGCAATAGAAACCCGCAGAAGGAATAACCACGCGGCCGGCGCCGCTGCTGACGTGTATGAGCACGCCGCTGCGTTGGCGCCGCATGTGCGGAAGCACCGCGCGATTGACGCGAACCGGGCCAAGGAAATTCGTGTCCATGAGACGGCGCGCTTGTTCGGTGGTGACAGCTTCCTCCAGCCCCGAGAGGTAGTAGCCGGCGTTGTTGATGGCGACGTCGATGCGGCCGGCTTTGGCCACGGCGGCACCGACAGCCCGGTCGACCGAGGCGTCGTCTGTCACATCCAGTTCAAGGACGTGTATCGGCAGTGAATCCTTTTCCGCAAGCGTACCGATCTCGGAGGCATTCTTTGCATTGCGGCCTCCGGGGTCACGCATCGTCGCGAAAACTGTGTGCCCTTTACGAGCCAGGGTATCGACGAACAGTCTGCCGAAGCCGGTGCTGGAGCCGGTGATAAGAACCACTTGCTTGGAATTCATGATTATTCCTCCTTGTGGCGCTACCGTGAACTCAGTTTGATGCCGAAAAAAGCAGTTGGATACAAGGACGCGTTCACCCACGCAGGCTGGCCGCGCCTAATCCTCACTATTTATTAAAGTAGCGTATACTCACGCAGTTTCGCCCCAATACCCTTGGTCTGACCTTCCCCTGGGAGCCAGACATGACCGAAGCGCATCCCTCCGGGGTCAGCACCGTCGAACTCATCCGGCAGACCTGGCACCTGTTGCGGGGCCATGCGCGCCTGTTTGTCCTGTTGATGGGCGTCCCCATCCTGGCGCAACTTCTTGCTGTCGTCGTGATGGCTCTCCTCATCCTCCCCCTGCATCCCGGTGAGTCCCTCCGAGAGGCCTGGCTCGCGATGGACGAATGGCTCAAGGTCGCTATAGCCCTGCTCTTCCTCGCGATCCTTGCCGTCATCTACCGCTACCGCGCATTGGCCGCGTCGGTCTTCGCCGCCGCGGAAATCCGCAGCGGGCGCAGCGTGAGCGTCTGGCAGGCTCTCCGCCATATCCGGCGCAAACAATTGCGGCTCTTTTGGCTGATATTGCTGGTGAGTTTCGTCGCTGCTCCGGCGGGCCGGTTGGCTCCCGTCATCGCATTGGCCTTCGGTTTCTTCTGTGCGCCCGCGTTCCCGGTGGCGATCCTGGAAGGCCTCGGCGCTATCAAGGCGCTGGAGCGCGGCGGGCAGCTCGCGAAAGGCGGACAGGGAAGGCTGGCGTTGATGTTCTCCTTGTATCTGGCACTGGGCGCAGGCGGGGTGTTCGCGTTCATCTACGTGGTCATGCGTGTGCAAGATTTGGTTGGCAACGCGTGGTATACCAGGCCGGTCCCGCTGCTCGGACTGTGGGTCATTCTGCTGATCCCGCAGTGGTACATGGTCGCGCTTACTCTGAATTACTTCGACCAGCGCCTTCGCAAGGGCGAATCCCCATTGGCGACGCCCGCACAAACCCAGACGTGAACTGGCTCTAGCCCTGGCCGCCCTCCTTGTAGGGGCGTCGTTTTAGCGCGCCCAGGCCGAAGGCCGCATCCCGCTTGAATTTGCCTTACGTAGCGGCCGCCGACTGTGGCGGGCGACTTTTCCTGCCCGATAAGAAATCCCAACGCTCCGGCAACTGGCACGATGGCCAAAGTGGCGGGCGACAACTGGTCGTTGATGCTTGACCTCGACGGGCACAGCCACACGCAAACGGGCCAGGGTTGGACCCTTGTTGATCCGGCGCACCATGCTCTGAATGGCGCATTACCACGCCCCAGCGTGTAGTGCAGCAAATCTGCAAAATCGCAAAAGGCGTCGGCGGCAAATCGGAAAGTAGTGGGCCCTAGAATCCGCGCTAACAAGCTGCCGTAGTGGGCTCGGCGGCCCAAAGATGAATCGGCCCTTGGTCGGGAATTTCGATTATCCACTTTTTGCCGTCCACGAGATGCACTATGTGCAGGGCAAGAAGAACCTGAATGCGGGATACCCATTCCTTCGTGCTATACCCGATTTTGAGAATGGGGTCTTGGGTGGTAAAGGGATTCCGGACGTGAATCATGTCGCTCGTTTTGTCGTACAGAAATTCAAAATCGTCTTTTGTTAAGAAGCCGTCGATAACTGCCGGACAATGCTTCACGCCGTTCGCCTGTAGCAGCGGCTGCCTTATCGGCATCGGGTAGAAATCCGGGTTTATCTTCGCAAGCTCTTGCAACATAAGCTTTGCTTTCCAATGTGTGGCGAACTTTTCGTGGGCCGCTGAATATTTTTCTTTGTTAGCAGTAAGAGATGCGAAGGCAATTAGTTCCAATATTTTCCGCAGTTGCAAGAAAACAAGCTCGACATCGAAAGGTTGGAGGCCCGTGGTTATGCGGTGTTCGCCGACGGATTTTACGAGGTTCACCCGGTCGCGCACTTCCTCCATGCAATTGATGTACAGCCGGGTGTCGTCTTTCATAGGAGAATTCGTGGGCGCGGGCGGCGCCACCCGTCCTCCATCATTGCAATGCAATTTCCACAGATGAGGATTCCCATAGCTTTGTCACATCATTTGCACAGTTTTCCGAATCCATGCACACCCCGTACCGTTGACACGAGAAGTCAGTTTGTGCGCGAATAGATACGCAAGGGGATATGTAGCGTATGGCGTCCCAAGTAAGACTTTTCGATCCGACTGTGCAGGAACTGCTGCAGGAACGGGAGATCGTTTACAGAAACCTCCTTACGGCCTACCTCAAATTACAGGAGGTGAGCCTCCAAAACTTAGAACTCGAAAAGCGGGTTCAAGAAGTCGCTGCCGCTCCGCCGGAGCCAGTCGATAAACGGTGTAAGCTCACGGCGAAGCAGGTGAACGAAATGCGTCAAGCCCACACGGATAAAGTGACCATGCGCCGACTCGCCAAGCGTTATGGCGTCACCGTTTCTACGGTCTGGAAGATCGTCCACGAGCACTACTGGAAACCACCCGTTCGCTAATTGTTCGCTATTCCATCGTTGACGCCGTAGCCTGCTGCTGCCAGTCTAGGTCGGGCGAAACGGAGCGTTTCAATGTGGCCGCTACGGGAAAAAGATTGCGCCAGCACCACCCTGTGACTGTGAATGCGCGCATTGCGACAATAGATTCCCCTGTGGCGGGAAAAAAGAGAATGAAAGAAAAGCACGAGAAACTACAAACCGTGACCTGTAACGAAGCGTGCGCGCAATGCGCGGTGGGGAACCATCATTTTTGCGCTAACCGCATGCGTTGCGAATGCACGCACGAAAGGCAGATTCCTAAAGGCTGGCGTGCGCGGCTGCGCGAGACGTTTCCTGCGCTCTCTGGTCCTTCCCGGCGAAACGATTCTTGAAATTGACCGCGTGCTCTATAAAAAGAGCTTGAAACTCCTCCGCCGTGTAGATTCCTTTATCCGTAAGAAGAGTGTTCATTGCGTAGACGGTCGCCCGGAAAGCTTCATCCCTTCCCATCAATTCAAAAGCTTCATCAAAAGACATAATTCACCTCCGACCCAGAAATTCCTAATGAAGTGGATGCTGCGGGGCGAGAGGTAGAGCAATCGTATCCGGTATCCGCTGGCGCGTGCGGCATACGAGCCTCCCCTTTAGGCGCTGCTAACATACAACATCCGTCCGGACGTTTTCCACACAATTCGCTTGCTGTTCGCTTTTTCCACAGATAGCCCGAGGTGCTGTTTTTAGTGCCCAGTTAGTGTCCCCTTTATTTCATACCGGCATGCCCCGATCTGCGAGGGGTACAAATGCCGCTTCCAGCAGTCTACGCACCCTTCACAAAATAATGCTTTTTTAGAGCCACCCTGCACGAACGAGCATTTCGTGCGCAACGTGGGTAACGGGTCGATTCTCGTTCAGCAACGAAAAATCCTCCAGATGAGCATTGTCGAGGACGGAATTCAATTCTGCGACACGTGCGACGTAGCTGCCTTGCAATGTACCTAATTCGCGGCTTTGAACGCGGTCTTGCATTGTTTTTATGCTGGCGGTCAAGCGGCAAATGACAATCTTCGATGCTGATACAGCCTCACGACAGCACTCCAGTTCTGCCCGGTCTTCTATCGCCCGCGCCAGCAGAAGCCGCCGCAAGCCAGCCTGAGCGTAGTTTTCCCACACGGATCGAAGATTGTGATACATCAAACGGTTGTCGTCCACCGAACTTGGGAGATGCACCGTTCCGAGTGTGTCCAAGTCGATTGATGCGTGCGCGATGTTCCGAACAGACAAAATGTCAGACGCTTCGGACAGCACGGTTGTTTTGCCTGATCCCATTGAGCCCGTAATGATGAGTAGCGCGTCCGTTGGTGCCATAGCGAGTTTATTTTTATGCACCATCATAACCGGGACAGGAGTTCGCAAAAAGCCTGTATCGGTAGGCTGCTGAGGCGCATCAATTTAGTGGCGACCGTAATGGAGAACGAATCAATCACATCAACGCTTTCCCGACAGCATTCAGGGGACAAGCGCCCGACCGCACTACTCATTCTTTTTGAGATTATTTCCCTCACCGTTCTTGCGCGTTTTTGTTGGCAGCGCCGGGGAAACAAACTTTTGTTTTGGGGATTGGTCGCGCTGACTGCCATGATCGCTGCTATGTACTTTCTGATGTTCAGGGATGTTTCTCTGCGTCCAGCGTAAAGGCTGCGGCTCCAGGATTATGCGATGGCTGTCATTGGATTCGTGTCGGTTGGTTTACTTGGTGGCGGGTTCATGCTCTACGTCCTGATTCAGTGGACGCGGGAAACGATTCGCCAACCCAGGGGGACCGCATTTTGGCGACGACGGTATTGATGCCGAGGGTTGCTGGTCGAATCAAGCAGATAGGCAGTTCCCCTACTCAAACTCCCTGATATTGACGGATGCAAACGCGATTCCGTGCGACAAGCCCTTCACATTTTATTGACATGCGTCAAAATAACGGTTGTAGGGACGGGGGCGTCTAATTGATTAGAAGGAGCCCGGTCCCATGAAATCTAATTCGGGTCACGCAGGGCAAGCCATAGAACGAATCATTGAGTTGTCAGCGGATGCCCAAATAACAAGACGTATGACTGCTAAAGACTCCCCAGCTTTCCACAACTTGACCGGAGCGATCGCGGCCTACGGCAAAGCGCTCGGGCTCTTGACAGCACTCCAACAGCGGGAAGAGTTCTACACAATAGTCGGCGCAGCTGCCTGACAGTCCGCTTGCAGCCGCCTGTGCCTTGTACAGCCTCTTCGCCCGCCCTCCGTGTGAATTCCTCTGTTTGGCTCGTCGCCGTTTATAAGCGTCGGAGCGCTCGCATCGCTCGCTAGCCGGGCTGAAGCCCAGCCGCTACATGAGGTAAGACAAGCCCCCCGGCTGTGGGTCTCGCCCGGGGGGTTTCTAGGATTTTAGTGATGTGTCAGAGGCTAGCGCCGATCATCGTCATCGTCGCCGCGATTTGGGGCCAAGGCTACTCCGCGAAATACTTCGCCGGCTCGGGCCGAGCGAATGGTGACGAAGTGGCCGGGGCGATCATCGCCGTCGTTGTTGGCATCGCCTTGCGGCAGAGTTGTGGCGTTCAGGACGTCGCTGACCTTCACGAGCTTGTTGGGGTCCGCGCCTTGATCTCCGTTGGCGCTTATCGTGGAGGTGATGGCGTAGAGGGTGACTGTGCCGTCATCGTTGTGCCGGCCGGTCATGTTGCGGCAGCCGCCGGTTGCGGGGTTGAGGGACGCGGGATAATTCGCAACGCCGTAAGGCACGCCAATGTTCAAGCCGTCTTGCAAAATGTAGAGCATGGTCCAGGTGCCGCTCACCAGGCTCCATTTCTGGACCCCGGCAGTGGCTTGCGATTGCGCGTCAGCGACATTGCCGTTCACCGGCGGAGTAACCAGCACGCCGTCGCCCTCGTCGCAGACGTACAGAGTCGTGGCATTGGCGAACCACATTCCGAAAGGAAACGAGGTGGAAGTGCTGGCGAGAGTGTTGGGGAATCCGGGCAAGATCGTAATCGGCATCGGTTTAAGCTGCGCTGCGGTACCTGTGGGCAGTACGCCTGGAGTGCCCACCTGGTAGACGGTATTGATGCCATTGCCGCCGCTGCCCTTGCTGACATAGAGCGTGTTGTTGAAGATGGTCAAACCGCGGAAGTTGGTGTCTTTACCCGGTTTGTCCTTGCCGAACAGCAAGCGGCCAATCATGCCGATGTTGGGCGGCACGGGCGGCGCCTGGCCAGGCTCGAGCAGTTCAGCACCCGTTGCATTGATGAGATCAATACCAATCTGCGTAATCGTGAGTTGGCCTTTAGAAAGATTGCCGCTGTTGTCGTTGCCCGCCATGTAGTACAAGCCATTTCCGCCCTTCATGGCCGCGCGCCCGTTGTCGCCGCTGTAGGCGTTGCCGTCGGTGATGCTGAGTTGGCCATTGCTATCGACTTCGGCGACCGCGCGATAGTACGCGGTGGGAAGAACTGGATTGCTCACAAAGCTCGTGATGACCGAATTCGTGGGGTCGCAGATGCCGGGCGTGCTGGAAGCGGATACATCGATGAGGTTTGGCGCGGTGGGAGAAACAGGGAAACCGCCGCAGCCCGGGCCGCCGTGGTAGCCCATGAAGGTGATGGACTTTCCATCGACCGAGCGGTTGAGGGCCAACTCCGATTTGGAGCTGAAGCTGGTGACAATTTGATCGCTGGGGATGGGGAGAGTGCCCAGTAACCAGCCATCGGTGGTTAGGTTGTCGAGGAAGATCGGCGAACTGACCCCGAAACTGCCGTCTGAACCGGAGTTGTTCCAGACGTTGTGCGAGTCGGAAAGGTTTGGAAATTCGCCGTTGTCGCTGGCGATTCCGCAGGTGACGGTGACGTCAGTCACGCCATTCGTAGTGGTTGGCACTGCGACGACGGTACTGCCGTTGGGACCGCCGGCGCAGCCGCGCGGCAAGGTCTCGCCGATGGTAACCGTCGAGGCGGTTCCGACATAGAGGCTGCGGCTGAGCACCAAGGTGTTGGGCCGAAATTTGAAATGGTTGGAATCCTGGTCAGCGGAGAGTTTGCTGGTAAATGCCGCTCCTCCCAATGCGAACGTTATTACAACAACTAAAAATGCTAGAGCACGCCTACTTTTCACGTATGTGGCCCTCCAGGGCCGACGAATACTCACATAGCTAAGGAACAGGAGCTTTGCTGCTTTGTTAAGAGTGGGTGAACCGTGGATGGAAGCGGTCCTAGCCGTAGTGGGCCTGGCGGCGCTAGTTTCGCGCGCAGACGCGGGCGCGGTCGAGGAGGAGGTCGCGCTCGCGGGCGTTGCGGGTTAGGGAGGCGGCGCGGGCGAACTCTTGCTGGGCTTCGGCGAAGCGGCCGAGCTTGAAGAGGAAGTCGCCGCGGACGCTGGGGAGGAGATGGTAGGACTTGAGGGAAGGCTCGGAGCTTAGCAAGTCGATTAGTTCGAGTCCGGCGGCTGGGCCGGAGGCCATGGCGACTGCGACGGCGCGATTTAGCTCTACGACCGGAGATGGGGTGAGCTGGGCGAGCTCGGCGTAGAGATCGACGATGCGCGGCCAGTCGGTTGCCTCAGCGGTGAGGGCGAGGGCATGACAGGCGGCGATTGCAGCCTGGAGTGCGTATGGGCCGCGGCTGCCGGCGAGTTTTTCGGCCCGGTCGAGCGCGGCTAGACCGCGGCGGATGAGGAGTTGGTCCCAGAGCGCGCGGTTTTGGTCGAGGAGGAGGATGGGTTCTCCAGATTGGCTCACGCGCGCGGCGGAGCGTGAGGCCTGGATTTCCATGAGAGCGACTAGACCGTGGACCTCCGGCTCGGCGGGAGCCAGCTCGGCAAGGATGCGGCCGAGGCGGAGCGCGTCTTCGCAGAGGGCGGGGCGCATCCAGTCGTCGCCGGCGGTGGCGGAGTAGCCTTCGTTGAAGACGAGGTAGATGACTTCGAGCACGGAGGCGAGGCGGGCGGCGAGGTCGGCCTTGCGGGGGATCTCGAAAGGCACGTGGGCTTCGGAGAGCGTGCGCTTGGCGCGAACGATGCGCTGGGCTACGGTGGGCTCTGCGACTAGGAAGGCGCGGGCGATTTCGTCGGTGGTCAAGCCGCCGAGCAAGCGCAAGGTGAGGGCTACGCGGGCCTCGGGCGAGAGAACGGGATGACAGGAGATGAAGACGAGGCGAAGGAGGTCGTCGCCAACTTCGTCGTCGATTGCGGCGTCGAGATCCGGCACGGCCATCTCCTGCTGGGCTTCTAGCTCGCGGCCGAACTCCTGGTGCTTGCGCTCGAGGAGCTTGTTGCGGCGCCAGTGGTCGATCGCGCGATGCTTGGCGGTGGCCATGAGCCAGGCGCCGGGGTTGTCCGGGATGCCCGACTCCGGCCACTGTTCGAGAGCGGCGACGAGCGCGTCCTGCGCGAGTTCCTCGGCGATGCCGACGTCGCGCACGATGCGGGTGAGGCCGGCGATGATGCGGGCGGACTCGATGCGCCAGACGGCGTCGATGGCGCTGTGGGTAGCGGTGGAGGTCACGGCTACCCATCACACCATCTTCAAAACGTTCGCGCAAGCCGACCGCGCTGCGGCGCTAATGCACGGCCTCGTCGGGGCTGTTTGTGGGAGATAATGCTTCTATGGTTTGCACTTGGCGAAGTCTTCGGGACCGAACATCTGGCGAACCTCGGTCTCGCCTTCCCAGCCCGGCCAGTATTTCTTGTGCAGTTCCATGAAGCGAACCGCGCTGTCGACCGCCTCTTGCTTCGATGTCAGCTCAAACTGCGCGTAGCCACCGATAATCTCCTTGGCCTCGGTAAAAGGTCCGTCGATCACCGTTACGTTCCCACCGGAAAGCCGGACACGGGCTCCCAGCGCGGTCGGGCCAAGTCCACCGCCACCAATCATCGTGTTACTGGCCTCTTTGCTGAGCTTGTCTATCTCGTCCATGAGCGCCTGAGGCGGATGGCCCGATTTCTCGCTCGACTTAACGATCATCATGAATTTCATCGCCACGTCTCCTTGTTTTTTGGGTTGCGAGCCCGCTTTCCGTACGGCCTCATGCCGATCGGAAATCTAGCTCTGTTGATACCACAAATGGAGCTCTGCCAAATCGACACATCTCATCGAGGGCACAGCGACTAGTGCTGCGTAGCCGCGTCCGCGCAGGTGTTTTCCTCATATATCTGGCGAAGCTCGCATTCGCCCTCACCGACCACCTTGAGGAAATCCTTCGCCATCTGGATTGCCTCCTCCTTGGAGTTCGCCCGGAGGATAGCGAAGCCGCCGACCACCTCTTTGGACTCGGTGAAAGGTCCATCTGTCACGCTCACCTTCCCGTTAGTGGAGCGAACGCGCGCGCCGAGAGCGCTCGGCAGGCAGCCCTCCGTGGCAAGCAGCCAACCGGCCTTCATCCCTTCTTCGACCAACTTGCCCATTTTGTTCATTTCCTCTTGTGATGGAGGAGCGTTTCTTTCCACCGACTTGTACATGCTCAGAAATTTCATCGCCATCTCCTTGTATTCGTAGTTGGATTTACAGCTCAGTTGCTCCCTGTATTCATGAACGGGAGTGAATCCCCGCTCTACTACACGACGAATGACGGCCCACGAAATCGACATTCTACGCGGATTTCTTTTGCAGCTCGGGCGGGAAGTCACAATTCTCGAACACCTGGCGAATCTCGATCAAGCCGTTTTCCGGCAGGGGGCAGCGCTTGGCCCATTCTACGGCCTCCTCTTTCGACTTTACTTGAATGATCCAGAAGCCGGCGATGACTTCCTTGGCTTCTGCAAACGGGCCGTCGGTTATGACGGGCTTGCCGCCGGAGACCCGGAGGCGCGTGCCTTTGGACGTCGGGTGGAGGCCCTCGGCGGCGAGTAGCACGCCAGCTTTGGCCATGTCCGCGTTGAACTTTCTCATCGGGAGGACGATGTCTGGGTTGGGAACCGCGAACTTCTCCAGAGCTTGCGCCGGGGCGGGCAACAGCATCATGAATCGCATGGTTGTGTCTCCTTCGGGTTTTAGGTCGGGGCCGCAGCTTCCTGCCGGTCTCAGCCGGCTCAAGGTGGGCTCCACTTAAGCGTCGAGCGAGGAGCAACGAAATCGACAGGTACGGTAGCGATTTTGCACGAATTTGTGAAGGGCTCGCGAACCGTGACAACGGCAGGTAGGGTTACTTGCCGGCCTAGCCAGCTATGACCCAAAGGAGCGGCCTGATGGATGCCACGATTTGCAGTAAACGCTGCAGGAGGTTGGATCCCGCACAAGGATGCGTGGGCGCTGACTGCCAAACTGCTGAAATTAGCTGGCGCAACATCTCTAAAGCCACCCAGGCCACGTTGTGGAAAAGCTGGCATTCTCGAACCGCTACCCCATGGAGCATAGAGAACAAAGTGGCTAGTGCGAAACCGGAGATGGCTGCTTTCGCGACTGAACTGCGATTTCGAGTGTTTGTGTACGGGGCCATGTCCGCCTCCTGCTACTTGTTTCTTGGCTCCATCTAGATGTCGAACGGGGGGCCAGGAAATCGACACGTTCCGGAGGGTATTGGGGGTGGCTGGCCACTAAATCGAGGACCGTGGTTATCCTCGACACGCCGGGGTGAACTTTGCAACTTTATGATTCGGATTGGGTTTAGCCTAGATAAGAGATTGTGTTTGCCAACGTTGCCCGATTGAGGAAGCGCGTATGAAAGTTGATATCCGGCCAGGCGCTTGCGCGACGCAGCTGCGGACCAGCGCTAAGTCATTTCTGTCTATTTTCCTCTCCATTGCCTTTGTATTCCCGACCGGAATTGCTATGCCCGCGCCCGCCGCGGCGGCGGCTGCTGCTAAAGACAAAAAGCCGAAGCAAGACCCGGCGCTGAAGGGGTTGCCGATTACGGAACTGAGCGCGGACGAGGCGATTTTGCACGCTCTGAACCGGCTAGCGTATGGCCCGCGGCCGGGAGATGTAGAGCGCGTAAGGCAGATGGGGCTGGCGAAGTGGATTGAGCAGCAGTTGAATGCGAATTCGATTGATGATCGCGGGGCGGAGGCGCGGCTGGAGCAGTTCCCTACCCTGCGGATGTCGAGCGCGAAATTGCTGGCGGAATATCCGCAGCCGAAACAGCAAGAGAAACAGGCGGCCGCTAAGGAAGCGCGGACCGAGCGGCCTGGTGATGCCGCGGCGGCGACGATCGCGAGAGATATTGCTGGGAAGGGCGCGCAGGAACAGACCGCGGGCGCGGAGAGCGCTGAAAGCATGAAGGACGATGCGAATGCGGCGGCATCGATGAAGCAAGAGCCTGCCGCGGAACTGAATGCGGCTACGCGCGGGGCGGGAAGGCGCGATTTGCTGGGCGGCGGAGATCCAAATGCAGTGCCACGGGCGATCGCGGACGACAGCAAGCGGCCGCAGCGCGTGGTGGAAGAGCTGGCGATGGCGAAAGTGGCACGGGCGATATACAGCGAGAGGCAGTTGCAGCAAGTGATGGACGATTTTTGGTTTAACCACTTCAATGTTTTTGCGGGGAAGGGCGAGGACCGCTGGTTTTTGACAAGCTACGAGCGCGACGTGATCCAGCCGCATACGATGGGCAAGTTCAAGGACTTGCTTACGGCTACAGCGAAGAGCCCGGCGATGCTCTTTTATCTGGATAATTTTTTGAGTGCTGATCCGCGAGCGGCGGACCGGATGGCCGCGGAGCGAGCGGCGCGGCAATGGCGGCGCGGCGGATTTGGGAGGCCGTGGCCGCCGCGCGCTCCGCAACAACAGCAAGCGAAGAAGAATGTGCGTGGGTTGAATGAGAATTATGGACGCGAGCTGATGGAGCTGCACACGCTGGGCGTGGATGGCGGCTACACGCAGAAAGATGTGACGGAAGTGGCCCGGTGCTTTACCGGCTGGACGATTGATAAGCCGCGGGAGTATGCCGATTTCAAATTCGATGAACGCTTGCACGATCCGGACCCGAAGATCGTGCTGGGAAAGAAAATTCACGCCGGTGGAATGAAGGACGGGGAGCAGGTGATCGAAATGCTGGTGCGGCATCCGAGCACGGCGAAGTTTATTTCCACAAAACTGGCAAGGCGGTTTGTGTCGGACACTCCGCCACAATCGCTTGTGTCGCGCATGGAGCAGACATTTCAGTCGAGTGACGGAGATATTCGCGCGGTGCTTAAGACGATGATTTATTCACCGGAGTTTTGGTCGCGCGAGGCATACCGGGCGAAAGTCAAGACGCCATTTGAGTTGGTGGTGTCGACGGCACGGGCGTTGGGCGCTGACGTAGACACGCCGATGCCGCTGGTGCAGTGGACGGGGCGCATTGGGGAGCCGTTGTATCAGTGCCAGCCGCCCACAGGTTATGGGGACAAGTCGGAAACTTGGGTGAATACCGGGGCGCTGCTGAACCGATTGAATTATTCGCTGGCGGTCGCGGGCAACAAAGTGCGCGGCTCGCGAAGCGATGTGGGTTCGCTGCTCGGGCGGGAAGCGGATGGCGATGCAAAGGCGGCACTAAATCGCGCGGTGCAGGTTTTCCTTGGCGGGCAGACGGCGCCGACCACGGTGGAAACGCTGGAGAAACAGCTCGACAGTCCGCAAGTGCTCCAAGCGAAGTTGGATGACCCGGTGAAGCGGGTGGATTTAGGCGTCGTGGCGGGGTTGGTGCTGGGGGCGCCGGAGTTTCAGCGGAGATAAAGATGAGCCATGAATGTTGCGAGGGCGTAAGAGGATTGAGGTTTTCGCGGCGGTATTTTCTGAAGCGCGGCGGGATTGCGCTGGTGGGGATGAGCGCGATGCCGGCGTTTTTGCAGCGCGCGGCCGCGGCTACCGCGATGCCGAACAAGAAGCAACTGGTGGTGTTGTTTCAGCGCGGGGCGGCGGACGGCTTGAACATCGTGGTTCCCTTCTCTGAGCAAAATTATTACCGGTTGCGGCCAACGATTGCGATTCCGCAGCCGCGGCGTGGGGGGGCGGATGCGGCGATTGATTTGGATGGGTACTTCGGATTGCATCCGAGCCTTGCACCGCTGGAGCCGTTGTTTCGAAAGGATCAGCTGGCGATTGTGCATGCTGCGGGTTCACCCGATCCTACGCGATCACATTTTGATGCGCAGGACTTCATGGAGTCTGGGACGCCAGGAGTCAAAGCAACCGAGGACGGATGGCTGAACCGCGCGATGGAGGCTGTGCCGGAAGAAAATGCTTCGCCATTTCGCGCGGTGGCGATGGGGCCGAATTTGCCGCGGATGCTGCACGGGAGCGCGTCTGCGATTGCGCTGCCGGATTTGCGGCAATTCAAGGTGATGCCGCAATCGCCGGCGATGGCAGCGACTGTGCAAGGCGGATTTGAGGCGATGTACGCGCAAACAGTGGACCATGCGCTGCACGGGACGGGAACGGAAACGTTTGAAGCGATTGACATCCTGCGGAAAGTTGATCCGAGCAAGTATGCGCCGGAACATGGGGCCGAATATCCGACGAGCCGGCTGGGGCAAAGTTTGCAGCAGATTGGGCAGATGCTGAAGGCGAACATCGGGGTGGAAGTGCTGTTTGTCGATTGCGGCGGCTGGGACAATCACGTGAATGAAGGTGGCGTGCAGGGGCAGCTTTCAAATCTGCTGAAGGACCTTGGGCAGGGACTGGCGGCGTTTCATCAGGATATGGGCGACCGGATGCAGGATATTGTGATGGTGACCATGAGCGAGTTTGGGCGCACAGCGAAGGAGAACGGCAATCGCGGGACGGATCATGGTCACGCGAACTGCATGTTTGTGATGGGCGGAGACGTGAAAGGCGGCCGCGTGTATGGCGCGTGGCCGGGATTGGCGGATCACCAGTTGAACGAGGGGCGCGATTTGGCGCTTACTACGGATTTTCGGTTGGTGCTGGGCGAAATATTGAGTAAGCACAATGGCGTTTCGGATTTGAATGCGGTGTTTCCGGGATTTGAGAATAGTCCACGAAGATTTGCGGGACTGATTAGAGGTTGAGGAGCTTCAAGGGGAAGCCAAAAGCAGGTCCCTCCCTCGGGTCGGGAAGACATTCACCTCTATACGGCTCCATTCGTTAGGGTTTTTTAATCTATTCCCAGTGCACCGCGACTGCGGCGCTCTCGGATCCGCTAAAGCGCACCCGTACAACGTCCTACTCGACGCATCGGATTCAAGAGCCGGCGAGGAGTTTGTATTGCGCGCTGGTCAGCGGGACGACGGAGAGCCTGCCTTGGCGGACTAGGGGAGAATCGACGAATAGCGGATTGGATTTGATCTCGGCGAGCGAGACGGGCTTGGGGAGAGGCTTGCCGGCTTTGATTTTAACCTGGGGGCTCTTGGGATCGGAGGCATCGACGGAGACGACCGTGGCGGTGCCGACGGCGCTCTTGTGGTCGCCGGTTTGGTAGATGATTAGGCGGTCGCCGGGGTGCATGCCACGGAGATTTCTTAGCGCTACGGGATTGGAGACGCCGTCCCAGATTGTCGAGGCGTCTTTTTGCAGGTTGGCAAAGGAATACTCGGACGGCTCGGTCTTCAGGAGATAGTCTGCCATAGCGCCTCCATCAGGAGCTTCGGAAAGGAAAGAATTTAACACAGAGGACACGGAGAGCACAGAGAGCGGAGAGGAATGCGGGGCGCGCGTTTGCTAGAATCGCTTGCGTTATGAGCGAGGGGGAACGGCTGCGGTTTGCGGTCGAGGGCGCGGGGGAGGTTTCCGCGATTCTGATGCGTCCGGCCGATGCGCGATGGTTGCTGGTGTTGGCGCATGGGGCGGGCGCGGGGATGACGCATCCGTTCCTGGAAAAGCTTGCGCAGGAGCTTGCTTCCGCGGGGGTAGCGACATTTCGGTACCAATTCCCTTACATGGAGCAGCGGCGGCGAGTGCCAGATGCGCCGTCTGTCGCTACAGCCACAGTGGCCAGCGCGGTACGCGCGGCTGCGAAAGCCGCCGCGGGGCTGCCCTTGTTCGCGGGAGGCAAGTCCTTTGGGGGAAGAATGAGTTCGCAAGCTGCGTCGCAGCAGTTGCTCGAAGGCGTGCGCGGACTCGTGTTTTTCGGATTTCCGCTGCATCCACCGAACAAGCCGGGAACGAAACGTGCTGAACACCTGGCCAAGGTGAAAGTGCCGATGCTCTTTTTGCAGGGGACGCGAGACACGCTCGCGGATTTGAAACTGTTGCGACCGATTTGCAGAGACCTCGGGTCGCTGGCGACTCTGCACATTATCGAGACCGCGGATCATTCATTTCATGTGTTGAAAAGCTCTAGCAAGACCGATGGGGAAGTGTTGCGGGAATTGGCGCAGACCACCGCGTCTTGGGCTGAAAATCTGCAATCAGAAGCGTAACCTTTCAGCGCGGACTGCAGTTATATCTAGCAGAGGGAGCATGGCGGCCCGTAAACCGGCGACGAAAGCGATCCGGGAAGACGCGGGGGAGCGTCTGTTGGTAGAGGCTGCGCAAAAGGATCCGGCCAAGTTCGGCGAGTTGTACGACATTCATTTCGAGCGGATTTATGCGTTTGTTGCGCGGCGGGTGCGCGACCGCGATAAAGCGGAAGATTTGACGGCCGAGGTCTTTCACAAAGCTCTCGCCAATCTGAAGAGTTACGAGTGGAGGGGCACCCCTTTCGTAGCGTGGCTGTTCCGCATCGCTGCGAACGCTGTTTCCGATCTTGCCAAACGCTCAGCGCGCGAGCCGAGCCGCATGGAGGATCCGCCGGAACCGAGCGGAGAGCCAGAGCAAGAAGCCATCGAGGCTCGCGCGCGGCTGTTTCGGCTGGTTGAAAAACTTCCTGCCGAGCAGCGGCGGGTGGTGTTCGAGCGTTTCGTTGAACAGAGGAGCATTCAGGAGATTGCGGAGCAACTCGGGAAGAGCGAAGGAGCGGTGAAGCAACTGCAGTTTCGCGCGTTGGAGAAGCTGAGGTCGCAGATGGAGGGTGCCAATGCGTAAGCGCTCTCTAATCGACCAGCTCGAAAACGCGATTCAGGCTATGCTGGCGCGGCGCGACAGCCGGGTTGTGGGCCCACGCGAGGATTTCGATCCCAGCGTCGCGGCGCTGCTGGGTATCGCTCGCGATCTGCGCGATTTACATCGCGAGGATTTCAAAGTAAGACTGAGGACAAACTTGGAAAGGAGCTTACAAATGGAAAATGCAGCGAAGCAAGCAATTTCATCCGATGCGCCGAAACAAGCAGAGATCATGCCCGGCGGGTATCACACCATTGCGCCGTACATCATTGTGCCTCGGGCGGGCGAATTCATCGAATTTCTAACGAGAGCGTTCGGGGGCACGGAGCGTTTTCGAGTGCCACGGGGACCGGGTTCGGAGTTGATCATGCATGCGGAGGTGGCAATCGGAAATTCAATTGTTGAGTTAGCTGACGCGTATGAGCAGATCCCTGCGGCTCCCATGGCTATTCATTTGTACGTGGATGATGCAGACGCGGTCTTCGCAAGGGCGATGGAGGCAGGTGCGACTTCCATTTACGAGGTCGGGGATCATGTCTCGGGCGACCGGCAGGGAGCGGTACGAGATCCGTTCGGGAATTTGTGGTACATCGCGATGATACAAGGATGGACTCCGGGTCCGGAGGGAGTGCCAAGCGTGCAGCCGTATCTGCATCTGCGTGGTTCGGAGAAGATGATTCCATTTCTGGAGAACGCGTTTGGCGGAGTGGTTACGGGCCATGTACCACTGTCGCCGGAAGGACACGTGCTGCACGCGACGATTCAGATTGGGGACAACACACTGGAGCTCGACGAGGCACACGGCAAATTCCAACCCATGCCTTGCCATTTGCATTTGCACGTGGATGATGCGGATGCGATGCATGCGCGGGCGCTGCGGGCAGGAGCTACTTCCATCGATGCGCCGTCGGATAAGCCCTACGGGCGTAGCGGCGGGGTGAAGGATGCATTTGGGAATAGCTGGTACGTGACATCGCCGCTGCAACAGAAGGCTTAAATACAAAGTACACAGAGGGCACAGAGTTCACGGAGAAGAAAAGTCACGGGGCTTTGGGGGCGATGACACCGATGTTGGCGATGTTGTCGCCCTTTTTCATTGAGGGCACAGCGCAGATGTGGAGGATGATGCCGGAAACGGGCGCGCGAGCTTCGAAGATGACTTTGCCGAAATAGTCGGTGACGTCGCCGAGCTTTCTTCCGGCTTCGACGTAGGTGTCGCGCTTGACGAGCGGGTAGAAGATGCCGTTTTCGGGGCTGGTGACTTCGGCGAGGCTGTTGATCCACACGGGATGTTCGATGGGATGGGGCATGCCCGGAATCATATTTAGCAGGCGCATGACGTTGCGGGTGCCCTGAACTAGGGCGGCCACATCATCGGTTTCTACGGTGCCGGCGTAACCGGCTTCAACGGTTATTGTGGGCTTGCCGCGCATGGCGGCGGTATTGTCCAGATACTTCGTGGCATTTAGATCCTTGGGGCGATCGTCGGAGATGATGATGTGGTCGAGGCCGAAGGCCAGCGCCATTTGCTTCGAGAAAGCGTCTTGCTTGGCGTTTCCGGTGACAAGCCAATAGGTGTAGGGGCGCAGGCTTTCGTCGAGATCGCCGCCGTGGAAGTCGATGAGGTAATCGCAGCGATCGACAACTTGCTTGGTGATCAGATAAGAAGCGCGCTCGGTTTGCGTGCCGTCTTCCTTGCCGGGATAGAAGCGATTCATGCTTTTGTTGTCGATGGGATTGACGTGGGGGACTTTTTGTTCGAAGGAAGGGATGTTAACGAGGGGGAGAAGAACTACCGTTCCGGACAATTGCTTGGGATCGAGGGAGGAAATGAGGTCCTCTAACGCGATGATGGAGGCGTATTCGGTGCCATGCGCGCCGGCGACCAGGGCAAGCAGAGCTCCGGGCTTCGCGCCGCGCACGATCACCACAGGAATCTGCGTGCCAGCGTCCGCACCCGCGGGAACCTCGATGAAACCAGTGGCTTTTTGGCCGCGGTCAGCAGTGGCGGTGCCCACGGTGAACGTTGACTGCTGCGCGCTTGCGGAAAGTGGCAGTAAACTAAAAGAGATCGCAATGACGAGACGAAATGAACGAGGCATGGAACCTCCGGCTCACGAGAATACCGCCGGAGCAACACTCCAGCAAATATTCCTGTGGATCCCTTCAAAGTGCCAGAACGGCAAGGATCGAGAGCGCGATTGTGACCAGCGGAGTCAGGGTGGTTGACTTTAGAGTGCTTAAGAAAAGGACGTTCAGCCGCTCTTGATCCCGAACACGCTAAAAAGTTTAACTCGCGACGCCTGGCTGCTTTTCCTCACGCGCTTCATACGGCTTTTCGCTTACGGATTGATTTCCGTTATATTGGTTTTCTACCTGGTTGGGATTGGACTGAGCGAATCCCAGACGGGCCTGCTTCTGACGCTGACTCTCGTCGGCGACACGGCAATTTCCCTCTTTCTTACCACACAAGCAGATCGCGTTGGCCGGCGGCGGATGCTCATAGTGGGCGCACTGCTCATGACCGCGGCGGGCCTGGTGTTTGCTTTGACGCGAAACTTCTTTTGGCTGGTCATCGCAGGAACGATCGGCGTCATCAGTCCCAGTGGAAATGAGGTCGGACCGTTTTTGTCGATCGAACAGGCCGCGCTTTCCCACGTGGTTGCCGATCGAACGAGGACGGAAGTTTTCGCCTGGTACACGCTGGCCGGTTCATTTGCGACCGCGCTAGGAGCGCTTTTCGGCGGCGAGCTTTCTCACGCTCTGCAGAAGACAACGATATCGCAGGTAAACGGGTACCGGGCAGTCGTTGTGCTGTACAGCGTGCTGGGCCTGGTCCTGGCATTTCTGTTTATGCGCGTTTCGCGGGGCGCGGAAGTTAGCCCTTCCGAGCCACACGCAGCGGGAGGCTTGGGGCGACTATTTGGAATTCACAAGTCGCGGCACGTGGTTGTGAAGCTATCCGGATTGTTCGCGCTGGACGCATTTGCCGGAGGCTTTGTACTGCAGAGTTTTGCAGCCTATTGGTTCTATTTGCGTTTCGGAGTGAATCCGGCGACGCTGGGCGTGATTTTCTTCTGGGCGAATATTCTGTCGGGAATTTCGGCACTGCTGGCTTCGCGGCTTGCAGCGCGATTCGGGCTGATACGCACAATGGTGGTTAGTCACCTGCCTTCCAACATTTTGCTACTGCTTGTGCCGCTGATGCCGAATCTCCCGCTGGCAGTAATGGTTCTACTGGCACGCTTCAGCATCAGCCAGATGGATGTTCCGACCAGGCAGTCCTACACGATGGCGGTGGTAAGCGCGGAGGAACGGTCGGCGGCCGCGGGAATCACAGGAGTAGCGCGGACGACGGGTGCAGCGATCAGTCCCTTATTTGTGGGTTTTCTGTTTGCGCGACCGGCACTGATCAGCGTGCCTTTTTTCATTGCCGGCACGCTCAAGATTATTTACGACCTGCTACTGTACCGAGAATTTGTAGCGCTGCCGCCGCCTGAGGAAAAGCGGTAGCCGCATTTGCCGGGAGCGGCCGGTCTACAGCTAACTTAAGCAGAAGCGACGGAAATTGAGTGCGCGGGCCGGGCGAACGGTCCAACGAATTGAATGGTTGCGGCGTTGACAGAGTGCTTTTCCCGGGAAAAAGGGCGTTGGCAGAATTCACTGACATACGAGTGCAATCCCATTTCCAACAGGCTGACAGTGTCCAAGCGATTCGACAGAAGACTCTCGCGTGCTGAAAGTCGTGTTCCTTGTCCTTACGCCTCATATTCTCCGTACTATCAACATCTTGCATGAATACTCGGTTCTTCGCGCGAAATGGTACAACGCGTGCTTTCGACCAATGTGGACGTTGAAGGCGAAATTACAACACAGCCATAGGGCCATTCATCATGAAACCAATCACACAGGAAAACAATAAGCTCGGATTTGTCGGGATCGGCTACATGGGCCGGCCGATCGCGCGGAGGTTGCTGGAATCCGGCTTCAAGCTGACCGCTTACGACCGGGACCACGCGAAGGCGGAGGAGCTAATTCAATATGGTGGCACCGTCGCGCAAAGCGTTGCGGAGCTTTCCTCCAGTTGCAACGTCGTGTTGTCGTGCCTACCGAGCGATGAGGCTGTCCTGGACATTTATAGAGGACCTGAGGGCGTTTTCGCCAATGCGCATCGCGGCTCGCTGGTCATCGACTTGAGCACGGTGTATCCCGAGACCTCTCAGGAGCTCTCGAGGCTAGGCTCAGAGCGGGGAGTTGAGGTTCTCGATGTGACCATATCGGGGAGTACGCCGGCCGCAGAGAACGGGTTGCTGACCCTGTTCGGGGGCGGAGACGAGAATTGCTTCGACGGAGCCGAATCGATCTTTCGTGTTATCGCCAGAAAGTATTTTTACCTCGGGCCGAGCGGTTCCGGAGCGACGATGAAGCTTGTGGTGAACACTTTACTGGGAATCGGAATGCAGGCGATTGCAGAAGCTGTCGCACTCGGTGAGAAGGCTGGTCTCGATCGCAATCGCCTGCTGGACGTGCTGTCCCAGACTGCGGTGGTCGCGCCTGCGCATATCGGCAAACTGGAAAGAGCGATAAAGAGCGACTACAGCCCGCAATTTCCGATCCGGCTAATGAACAAGGATTTCGGGCTGATTCTCAATCTCGCGGCTGCCGTCGGCGCGCGAATGCCAGCCACGGGAGCAGCTTTTGAGATCAATGCGAGGCAATCGGACGAAGGGGCGGAGCAAGATTTTTCGGCGGTGATTCTGCAAATGGAAAAACGCGCGCATGTGGGTGCTGCCAACAATAGGCAGAGGCGATCCGCTGTCGATTCAGCCGGAAATTTCATCTGACTGGATGAAGTTAATCCAGTCCATGCATTCGATGTGAGGCAGGAACATGATTCAACTAAATGTGAATGGAGCTGGGCAATCGTTCGACGGCCAACCTGAAATGCCGCTGCTCTGGTACCTGCGTGACATTTTGGGGCTGACAGGATCGAAATTTGGCTGCGGCGTTGGGCTCTGTGGCGCATGCACGGTCCATGTGAATGGGCAAGCGACGCGATCCTGCGTAACAACTATGCGCGACGCGGCCGGAAAAGAAGTCAGGACGATCGAAGGCCTTGAGAAGAACGGATTGCATCCGGTTCAAAAGGCGTGGATGCAGATCAACGTGCCGCAATGTGGCTACTGCCAGGTGGGGCAGATCATGCAGGCGGTGGCGCTATTGAACAGCAATAAGAAGCCGACCGATCACGATATTGACGACGCTATGTCAGGGAACATCTGCCGTTGCGGAACGTATCAGCGGATTCGCGCGGCGATCAAAGCAGCGGCGGGAGAAATGGCGTGAGCACGATTGAGAACGTCAGCCGGCGCCGATTCTTAACGGGAGGGATCGCCGCAGCGGGTGCGCTTGTGCTGGGTGTGCGTTATTACCCCAAGCTGTCGTTGGGCGACAAACTTCCCCACGATACAAACGCAGATCACGCCACCTTACATCCCAGCGTATACCTCGGGATCGACCCAGACGGCACGGTGTGGATCGTGGCCAGTCGCTCGGAGATGGGCACGACAAGCCGCACCACGCTGCCGCTGGTTGTCGCCGATGAGCTGGACGCGGATTGGAAGCGAGTGAAGATCGAGCAAGCGCTTGGTGACAGCCGATACGGTGACCAGAATACAGACGGATCGCACTCCATACGCTCTTTCTACGACGCGATGCGGGTGGCGGGAGCGACGGCGCGATTCATGTTGATTCAAGCAGCGGCCCAGCAGTGGGGTGTTCCTGCGGCGGAGTGCGTAACCGATTTACACGTTGTTGTGCATCGATCGACGAACCATAGCGCGGGTTACGGCGAACTCGCGAGGGCTGCGGCGAAATTGCCAGTCCCCAAGAGAGAAGATCTGAAGCTCAAGCCAAAGAGCGCCTGGCGATATGTAGGCAAAGGGCAAGTGAGCTACGACCTCGAAGCACTTGTGACCGGGAAGGCCACTTTTGGGATGGATGCTCGCCTGGACGGCATGGTGTACGCGTCCGTGGAGCATCCGCCCGTTCTCGGCGGCAAAGTGAAATCGTACGACGACAAGGAAGCCTTGAAGGTCGCAGGTGTGCGTCGGACCGTTCTGATTGATCCATTCCAGCAGGCGCCGGCGTTTCAGCCGCTCGGTGGGATCGCGGTGATCGCGGATAACACTTGGGCGGCGTTTCAAGGCCGTAAGAAGCTAAACGTCTCATGGGACAACGGACCAAACGAAACCTACAACTCGGACGCGTACAAGAACGAATTGCGCACGACCTCGCACAACCCTTGCAAAGTGGTGCGCAATATTGGCGATGCGGACGCGGCGTTCGCCAAAGGCGGCAAGGTATATGAGGCGGACTACTACGTTCCGCTCCTGGCGCACGCTTCGATGGAACCGATGGTCGCGCTGGCGGAATTCAAAGACGGCAAAGCGACACTGTGGGCTCCGACGCAGAATCCTCAAGGTGTGCAGGACACCGTCGCGAAAGAGCTGGGGATCGCAAAGGAAGATGTAATTTGCCACGTGACCCTGCTCGGTGGGGGATTCGGGCGCAAATCGAAGCCCGACTACGTTGCTGAGGCCGCGGTTTTGTCCAAAAAAATGGGCCGGCCAGTGAAGGTGGTTTGGACCCGAGAGGACGACATCAAATTCGATTACTACAACGCCGTCGCGTCTATGTACATGAAGGCCGCTCTGGGTCCAGACGGCAAGCCGGCGGCGTGGCTGCAACGGTCGGTCTTCCCTCCGATTCCATCTATTTTCGATGTGAATGCGGTCTATGGCGATCCTGCCCATCTGCAGCAGGGCTGGACGGACAATCCTTACGATCTGCCAAATCTTCGCATCGAAAATGGCCCGGCGAAAGCTCACGTGCGCATCGGCTGGTTGCGCTCGGTGGCGAACATCTATCACGCTTTCGCCATTCAATGCTTCACGGATGAACTGGCGCATGCAGCCGGGCGCGATTCGCTCGATTACTTGCTGGATCTCATCGGGAAGCCCCGCACGATCGATTTTAAGGGTGTGGAATACCCGAACTACGGAGCTTCTATGGACGCCTACCCATGGGAAACCGGCCGCCTACGCCATGTTACGGAGATGGTCGCGGAAAAGTCCGGG
>Ga0307479_10001014_pt1 | contig 25466 bp, 27 predicted proteins | sample atmos_gasesECM4C_FD_203743 | JGI IMG/M metagenome (GOLD analysis project Ga0307479, IMG submission 203743) | Hardwood forest soil microbial communities from Morgan-Monroe State Forest, Indiana, United States - atmos_gasesECM4C_515 | ecosystem: Environmental > Terrestrial > Soil > Temperate... | reverse complement strand
GACCGCTAGATTACGAACGAGCCGTAGCCGTCAAGGCCGAGAAGAAAGACAACTAAGGAAGCGGAAGAAAAAACTCTTTTAAGTAGTTGGAGAAGTGTGCTCAAAAAGTGTTTGACAGGGCCGACATTGTTAGAGATGTCCGGTTACGGCGTTAACCAGGACTCAAGCAATAGGCTTCCACAACCGCTCTCCAACCGCCCCGTTTCCATGTTAGTACGTCGGTACTATAGCCGAGGTTCCAGAACATTAGTTAAGGATAGACAGTACCCCGAGCGTGGGGCTCGGCCCAGCGGAAACTTCCTTCCTCGACGCGCGCCAAGTTCTATCCGCTGCGATACCCGTTGGAGGGGAGACACCACCATGGGGGTCCTTCCTACAAAAGACGTTAGCCGCCCATCGACGGCTGCCAGGGAAAAGCCCACCGAGACTTCTAATCGGCGGCCGGTCTGCATCGAAGTGCCGGTCACAGTGTACGGGGACCGCCTCTCCGAGGCCACTCGGACCGTCATCGTGTTTTCCGATGGCGCAGTTCTGCGTCTCGGCACGCCTGTCAATCCTGGTCAGTTGGTCTTCCTGACCAACGAGCACACCAAAGAGTCCATCGTCTGCCGCGTGGTCGCTTCCAAGACCTACCCGAACATCGCCGGCTTTATTGAACTCGCGTTCACCAGGCCAAGCCCAGCATTCTGGGGAATTCATTTTCCGGGCGATGTGGCGGAATCACAGAGCGCATCGGCAGCGACCGTCCGTTCACAGGTGCCCTCGCAGCTTCGGCCGTTGCCGTCTGCTGCACCGCACTCACCTCTCCCTTCTGTTTCACCGCGAGCAAGCGCTCCTGCTTCGATCAACCCAGTGCCACTCGCTGAAGGAATCACAGCTGCGGAGCACTCCCCGGTGCCGGCAGCTGTTTCTTCGCCGCCTGCAAGACCGTCCGCGCCGGCAATTCCCGCATTGATTCCGCCAGACGTCGCTCCCTGGATGCTCGCTCAAAAGCACGCTCCGGCAGCTACCGATCCCCACCAGGACGCCGAGATCGCAGCTTTCATCAGCCGCCTGATGTTCGAGCAGCCCGAAACGCCGGAATTAATTCAGGCAGCGCGCCGTCCTTCAGCAGTGATTCCCCTGATCGCCGCAGGACTCCTTCTTGCCGTTCTCACCGGCGGCGGATGGCTCTTGCGGCGCAACCGCGCGCATCAGACCGTTGCTAATCTCTCTCCCCAATCGGCGACGGCGAATGCAGTCACACCGATGAGCGTGTGGCCTCCGGCGATCCCGACAACCCCGCCGCCGGTATCTTCACTTTCACCGGAAGCTTCAAAGGTAGTCGAAGCCTCCAGCCAGCTATCGGCGCCTGCCGAGCAACCCGCTGCCAGCCTTGAGACTCCAAATGCGGCCAACAAGCGCGCAGCGATTTCCCGCTTTCGCCTTTCGAGGCCCCGCGCCAAGCGAAACCTATCTTCTGCCAAAAATCGCGAAGCAGTGGGGATTGATTCAGTTCCCGCGCTTCCTCCACCCGTGTCTTTGCAGGGTCTGGGCACTCTAGTAGGCGTGTCGGGTTCCCGGCCCGCTGCGCCCGAAGCGGCGCGGCCCACATTAAACGAAGTCAAGACGGCACGCCTCATTTCTTCTGTTCCGCCAGTTTACCCACCGCTCGCACTCTCCCTGCGGGTGGAAGGCGACGTCACACTGGATGCTCTGATTGAAGAGAGCGGCCGCATCACGACGATTAAGGTCCTCTCCGGGCCCACTGTTCTGCAACAGGCGGCGGTGGTGGCAGTTCGCCAGTGGAAGTACGAACCGGCCACTCTCAACGGCAGCCCGACGCCGATCCATCTCAGCGTTACTGTCAAATTCCACCTACCCTAACTGGTTTCCTTGCTCGCCGCACCGCCCACGCTGTGCGCCATCTGACGGGATCAACTCCTGATAAGTCGGGTGGTCTCAATGGGTCGACGCAACACTCAGCTCGAACCCACCTTGCATTGAAAACAAAAGCTAAAATCGCTCGCTAGGTTAGATCAGCCGAAACGCTACCCTGGCTAGGTTTTGACCGAGTACAGCCAAACAGATCGGTTCTCCAGGGGAAGTATTGTCGGATCAACTGATTAGATGGTGTTGCATTGACCGGTTGAGCTGGCATCGTTAATCAGGATTTGGGCACCTAGGTCGTCTCGAGGAAGCGATGCCTTCCGTTGGCGATGGTGCTTCGGAAGTGCATGGTTGCAGGGCGCCGCAGCTCGAAGCAGCCTAGGGTGGGGTCGTTTATGGATCTTCAGGAGTGAAGGGATCAATTCGTGCACTAATTGTGCTAGGAGATACTTAGAAGTGCATATGGCGAGGATAATCCAAGAGCTTTCGCACAGAAATAAAAGGACTTAGCAGGGGACACGTTTGGATGGCGGCTTGCTCTCGCACCACTCCGGAGTAAGGAGACTTCCCATGGTGCGGAATTCACAGGATCGGGTCGAAGAGCGGCGGGCAGCCGCGCTGCTGGGTCTCCCTACGGCAGAACTCCGAAGCTACTCGCTTGCCGCCGGCCTGGGTCACCTCGAATCTGGTGACTACGGCGAGCAAATGGTTTTCACGTACGAGGAGTTGCGGAGGCTCTGCCTGCTGGCCGCGCAGTCCTCAAAGTAACAGCCAAGCAATCAAAAGTTTCGACGGTCTCTCCTCTGTAGTGCTCCCCGCTAATTTTGACAGTCAGGGCCTCGTTTTTTAGTACAGCTGCAAAAGCCGAGAAGACCTCGTGCGCGGTACGATTTTCGACTCCGCGATCGGAGATTCGGACGCGATGGGATCGATCGCTAGGAATTTAACTTGCGACGAGCAAAGCCCACAAGGCCGAACAGGCCAGTCGCGAGCAGTGCAAGGCTCGAAGGCTCAGGTACGCCCGTCAACGTGCCACTGGCTCCATTACCGAAGGAGGCGAAGGTTATGTCAAAGCAGCTGGCGCCAGCGGGGGCGGTACCGGCAGGGCAGGCTCCCTCCGCATTAGATATCCCCATAAAAGTTATTGTTGCATCCGGGTTCCACATGGGGCCAACTCCCGGGGTCGGCGGACCGTATTGTGCAGTACTGCCAACTGTTCCAAGCGCCCCCATGATCGTGCAGGACTCACTAGCACCTAATGGCTGACAGCTCAAGAACTGGTTGTTTTGAAGGAGCCCGTTGAACAGCAGCGAGAAAGTAGTGCTTCCGGTGTCGTTAACCACCAAATAGACGGGCGAAGTGTTCGTGCCGACCACCGCCTGAAGGCTCTCGGTTCCATTCTTGAGATCTGTCAAGCTAAACGCGGCGGTGTTATTGAAGCAAATCGTCCCGCCGCCAGTCGTAAGCCCACTGGAAGAACACGGGGCCGTGGGAGTCGCCACACCGATGATTGGATCGGCCAATACGATGCCGTCCGCGGAGGCGTGCGGAGCCAGCAAGAGGACCATCGACAAGGCCCCAGCAGCAATAGCAAACAGTCGCCATACACCAAGAGCTTTAGTCATAGTCGTACGCCCCTATGTAGAACTCCGCAATCGGCTCTCCAAAGTTGGTCGAATCCGCAAAGTCCGTGCTTGCTAATAGATAGGCGCTCACAACTCCCCGTCCAGGCCGTAGGATATGCAAATGCTTTCACTTAACATGCAACGGAATTGAATTGTAGAGACTCCCGCTAATTTAGACCGCGGTCTCCGAACTTAGTACACCTGTGAAAGCCAAGAAGGCCTCGCGCGGGGTGCGATTCTCGACTCCGCGATGGGGCCGGTCGTGATTGTACTCCTCGATCCAACGAGCAATGGATGCCCGCGCTTCTTGCAAGCTGCGGTACTCCGCTGTCCAGACTTCCTCCTCTTTCAAACTGCGATGGAACCGCTCGATGTAGCTGTTGCCCTCCCGGTGATGATAGGCCGTCCGCCGATGCGTGATCCCGAGCCGTGCGAGCGTTTCCAGGAACCGGGAAGAGGTGAACTGCGTGCCGTTGTCGGTAGTCAGCGTCAGGTTCGCCTCGCGGCTTCCTGCAGGAAGCCGCTGGAGCACGCTTGCTCCACCGCTGTCAACGCGTCTTCGGTCCGGCAGCGGTTCGAAAGGTCCCAGCCCACGATCTCCCGCGTGCAGCAGTCGATCACGCTCACCAAATACGCCCAGCCCACCGCCGGCCCTGCCCAGATCTTCGTCATGTCCGACTGCCAGATCTGATTCGGCTCGGCGGCTTCCACCCGGCCCCACTCTTTCTTTCGCCGTGCCCGCAGACGACGAGAGCGCACCAACAACCCTCGCTCGCGCATCACCCGTAGAACTCGCTTCCGATTCACCGTCAGCCCTCCCTTCCGCCGCAGCCACCAAGCCACGCGCCGATAGCCGTAGGCGGGCTTCTCCCCACAGGCCAACACGATCTGCTCATCGAATCGCCGGTCGGCCCGACTACCTCGCGGCTGCTTCCGGTAGTACAAGCTCGAGCGGCTGATGGCCAGGGTCGCGGCCACCAGCGTAGCCGCGTATCCCGTGGTCACCAACTCCCGCGCCTGGGAGTGAACCGCACCACAGCTCACTCCCCCACGACGTTTTTTAAGATTTCGATCTCCAGCGACTTCCGACCGAGGGTCCGCTCCAGTTGCCGGATGCGGTGATCCTTCTCGGTTTCCGCCGCACCAGCGCTTCTGCCCCCAAGCGCTGCCTTCGCTCCCTGCTCGGCTTCATCCTTCCAGCGATAGAATAGATTCACAGCGATCCCGTGACGCCGACACGTCTCCGCGACGTTGCCACTCTTGATCCCTTCCTGAACGATTTGCCATTTCTCTTCGGGGGTTCGATCCACGCGTGGTTTCCTGCCCATGTTGCCTCCTGTTTTGGAGGCCCTGATCTTACCTAACTGAGGTGTCCAGTTTTAGCGGGGAGCACTACAGCCCAAACCTAAGAGCGGCCAAAAGTCTCAGTAAGGAACAGGTACAGAATCCGGGTGGTTGTCAGTGTGGCTCTTGTTGACGGCAGCCTTTGCCTTAGGAAGCCATTCTTTTAAGCGATGCTCTTCGCCGGATGAGTAGTGGAAGTCGTAGCTCTGGCCGCAGTGGTCACAGAGAATCTTGTCCGGGTGAAGTTTGAGCGGATGCCCGAGCGCAATTCGAGCACCAGTTTTGATGAGTTGGACGGCCATGCGGAACAGAATTTAGATAGGGCTCTTAACTCCCCGTCGAGGCTCTAAAGTATGCAAATGCCTTCAGTTAATGTGCAGCAGTAGTCTAATTTAGGCAATCTGCTGACCGCCTAGACGGTTTCCAGGCCGACTTCTCCTTCCTGCTTGGAGCCGGCTTTGCCGACCCAGACCACGCCGCAGCGCTCGGAGCCGAGCGAGTCTTCGAGAATAAGTTCGACCAATTGGCCACGCCTAAGGTGGAAAATTCCGCGCAGCCGGAAACCCTCTTTCGAGGAATCGAGGACGAGGCAGGGGAGCCTCTGCTCGTTGCGGTTCAGTAGCCCACTACCGTTGGCCTTAATTTCTGGTTTCCACTAGGTTTTGGTGGTACTGTTACCCGCAAGTTCTAGACGGTAGTTGGGGTAAGCGATCCCACGGCACTAGGCCTAGGCCTTCAAGCGTCAGTTTGTTCCAGAGGCGCGGGAGTGGAGGGACTTGCGTGCGAATCTTACGCAAGAGGTGGAATATGTCTATCGAAAAAACCAAAACCGATCTGCGGCCGCTTTGCTATGAGCATCACCTTGAGATGAAGCTTCTTGATGTTCTCCCGAAGAGGAATATTTCCGGGCTTGTCTACACCTGTCCGAAACCCGATTGCTTTATTCACTACAACGGCCCGGTTGGATACTTCGTCGTAAGTTCCATACCCCGAACCCGTTGCCCTCACCATGGGGTGCGCATGTACCTCGCTGAAGTTCGGCCCCGGAAAAGAAGTTTTCGTTTGTGGAGATGCCCGCTCTTGGGGTGCAAGGCAAGTCTCACGAATGAAACTTACCTGGTGGCAGCTAAATACCAGAGGCGCCTCTTGAAGGTCAGCGCACTCCCTACTCGCGGGAAGCAAATGATTGGGGCTTGAAATTTAGAGTTTTGCTTCCGTGTACGACCATTACCCCCTGTGGCCCTGCCGCTAATCCCCCTCTCCCACAAGTCCGCTGTTGCAAGCAGCTTCAACCCGATAGCAAAGGTGCTGCTCGGCAAAGCCTCACAGTAGACCACTCGCGCCGGCCGCCGTAGATCACCCTTTTGAGCTTTAACCAGCACGCGGTCCCCTTCCTTCCACCGCTGCTTGCTCGCGACTCTGGCCCCGCGAGAACTGACGTTTTCCGCGACGGCTGTTTCCGCAGGAAGTGATAGATCCGGGCGGGAAAGCTCCACGGACACTGCCCATGCACGCCGTTTTTCAGTTCGACCGCTCGGAACACGCATTTGCCACTCGGCCCCTCGTCATCCAGAAGTTAGTGGACCTAGAGCAGCAACACAATCCATGGAATGCTGCAATATATGGAGGGTAAAACTGCAAAAGCTGTGTAAGCAAGATATCCGATGCCTGACCGCCACCCTCAGGGACGCACTTCTCGTAGAAGAGACCCCCGAGTTCCCAAGCTCCGAAGGATTCCCTTATTGCACAACGAAGATGAGGATGTGTTACAGAAGAATGCACTCACAGACAAATTGCGAGCGATGGAGCACGTCAACGTCGCCGAGGGCAGAGTTATGGCGATGATTTCCCCAGGGAGGTGGACCTTGAATACAGGTTTTACCACCCTCATATAGGAAATTTTCCTCGCCGAATTCCACGGTTCACGGGATTGTAATCCAACAACGCGGCGGCTTCCACCGATGCGCGGAAAAAGCGCACCGCATTGTTCTCGAGTGAGTAAGTCATCTTGCGGCGCCCACTTCCTTCCGTTCGTCACTAAAAGTGTGTGTCAAATTCAAGGAGGTTTGCATGCATCGGACAAAATCTCTCAGACGCTGCTCAATCGCAGTCGCTCTGGCGATGGCTTTACTGGCATGGCCCACGATCAGCGATGCGCAGTTGGGCGGAATATTGCCTTCTCCGCCGACAACCACGACATCAACAGTTATGGGACAGGCGAGCGCGGCACGGGTATCTGTTCTCGGAATTCTCGGGACGGCAACAACAACAGCCCTCGCCGACACTGGGACTCTCAGCGGCGTCAACGGCGCCAGAGATGCTTCCATGGTTACAGGGAGCATCCCTGCAATGCTTAGCGCGGAAACCCTAAGCGCCGCCACGATCAGTTGGGTCAATCAGGTGGACTCCTATGCTTCACTTGGGAACCTGAATATGACTGTAGCCGGAGTCGGCATTACCGCCGATTCGGTAGTGGCACGGGCGTCGCAGGTAATGGGCTCTCCTGGAACCGGCAGCTCCATCTTCAGCAATCTTTCAATCAACGGGATTCCGATTGCCGTAACTGGGGCCCCGAACCAAGCGGTTTGGATTCCTGGGGGCCAGGTCATTATCAACGAACAGACGATTTCATCCACCGGCACCGCGGTAGTAAATGCCCTGCACGTTGCCGTTGCTGGGGTTGCCGATGTCGTGATCGCATCTGCAACCGCAGGCATTTCATAACCCGCCAGCGAGCGATTTTGAGGCAGAGGGAGAAAGAAAAATGAGCAAGAGAGAAAGAAAGATAGGCCAGCTAGCAATACTCGCACTCCTGTCAGGTGGATTGATGGTGACTCTGCTGACGTTCAGGAGCATCCCCGTCTACGCTCACGTAGTTCCGAGCCCATGCGACTTCACGACTGGCGGTGGATTCGTCATCACCGACCAGGGCAACCACGCGAATTTCGGCCTCGTAGGAGGTTGCAAGAATGGCGGGTTCTTCGGCCATGTCAACTTCGTTGACCATGACAAGAGCGGAACGTTCGCGGGGCTGCACGTGAGCAGCGACACCATTGACGGGTATTTTGAACCGTTCGCCGGTTCGAATGTACGCGACATCTGCGGCACAGCCGATACCAACCTTTTTGGCACCGTTAAGTTCCGGGCCAGGACGGAGGACAATGCAGATCCAAATCCAGGCGGCAGGGGAGTGGATAAATTTGGGCTAAAGCTGACGGGTGTCAGTCCCCCATTTACCGGTATGAGCGGCGTCGTCGTTTCGACGCGTTTGTTGGCGGGCGGCGACATCGAGTTGCACAAACCAAACCCCTCTACCACGGGTCCGAGCGTCCCACCGAATGAGATTACCGCCTGCGGTAGCGACGACTCCGGATTGGGATTCTGATCCCTCCAGGAACGGGACGGCGGAAGCGCGACTTCCGTCTGTCCCGATGGCCTGCCCGCAAGAGCGAAGCTGCTGCTGCGATCCATGCGGAATTTGTGCGGCACTTCAGCGCTTGGCCCCGGTCCTCTCCCGTAGAAATTCACTTTTCCATCAACCACGTTCGCCACGTAGCGGCTCTCGCTCAGGAACTGCATCACCTTCTTGCCAGAGCGTGCCTATTGGCAATCACCTGCGGATTTCGGGGGAATCCTGAGTCGGCTTCATCGTCTCAGGGCTTTACCTGACCATGGAATTCAAATTCTTCCGGCACAACAATTGCTGTCTCCACTGGATTGAAAGCCCTCACACGGCGCGTATAGTTCGAGATCGGACGAGAAGGGCCACGAATGCAGGACGAACGGCCCGCGCTGTAGCCCCCGCCAACGCCGAACGATTGGGCGCCCCTCCATCGCAGCTCTAACCGACCGAGATTTGAGTACCGTCGTGGTGCGACCTCTTGAACATTGGAACCTTCTCTGGCAGCGGAAGCTGCGGCAAGCAGAGCGAAACAGGGTGCACCAACATCCGCAGATCACTGGCCCCGTGGCCCGGCAAATCCTTCGCGGCCACTTCCTTTGCCAGCAGCGGCACAATGCTTCGTTCCCGATAGCGGACAGATTCTACAGGGTACTGCGATGGACGAAGCAAAGCAGTCTGCCTTGGCTGTTGCTAGGCTTGCTGGTTTGTACACCGATTGTTCGCGCGCAAATTGCCGGTTTCGACAGACAGGCCGTCGAGATTTTCGGGACTGTATTTGTGGAGGGAAGTAGCCGCCCAATAGGGGGCGTCATGGTGAATATCCGGTCGCTTGCCGGAGGACCTTTCACCAGGGTTCTGACCGACTGGAGTGGGCACTTCCAGGTGCGGGGGCTCAGTCCTGGGATGTACGAAATCGTCGTAGAAGAAGTCGGCTACGAGCCAACTCGGGAGACTCTGCAACTTCTTCGTGCACCCTCACCGCCTTTAGAGCTTTATCTCAAGGCCAGCAGCTCTTCGCCTGTGCGGCGGACAGACTATGCAGTTTCTGCGCGCGAACTGGGAATACCTGTAAAGGCGCTCAATGCGTTTGAAAAGGGATTGGAGCGTTTGGCAAGGAATGATGCGGACGGCAGCCGAACCCAGTTCGTGCGAGCTACCGTAACATTCCCGGACTATTACGAAGCGTACTACCACATGGGTGTGGCGGACTTCAGGTTGGGCCGCGAAGAGGAAGCCGCACAAGATTTCCAAAAAGCTATCGATCTAAGTGGTGGACGCTACGCCTGGGCGCAGTTTGGCCTGGGTTTGCTGCTTTGCCGGCGAGGAGAATATGCCGAGGCAGAGACCGTCATCCGGGAAGGTTTGGACGTGGATGGGAGGTCAGCCACAGGCCATCTATTTCTAAGTGTTGCCCTCTTTCATCTGAACCGTCTTGAGGCGGCAGAGAAAAGTGCTCGCGAGGCTCTCTTGAGGAAGCCCGGTTTTGCCTCGGCTTACCTTGTGCTGGCGGACGTCCACGGGCGCAGGGGCGAGTATGCGAGGCAACTTCAGAATCTGGACGCGTACCTCAAACTTGAGCCTGACGGACCGGCAAGCAAGCGGGTTCGAGAGGTTCGCGAAATCGTTCAGCGAATTGTGTTCAGAGCGAAAGATGAGGACTGATTTTGCCTCTTTTAGGAACGCGTTCCGGATCGGGATTAGATGGGTGATTGAGGGCAAAAGGCATGATCAAGGTCAAATCGAGTCAGGGGATCTTCACGGAGGCAGAGATTGCGAGCCTAACGGGCATCTGCGTAGAGCACCTGCACGGCTTGGCGAAGACCCGCCACCTGGGTTTTATCGCGCGGGCGGCCGAGGCAGCGGGTAAGCAGGCGGATCAGTGGCTGTTTACGCTGTCCGACCTGATTGTCCTGGTGAGGCTGTACCCGCGATGCGAGCACTAAGTTGCGCAAGCGTCCTGGCTGTCGACCAACCGGGAAGGCGAAAGTGAGGCCAGCAATGAGCCCACCACCGAGGGGATCTCCTCCGTTCGGCTGTGGGGAGCGACGTGTAACTCGTCGCTATGACTTGTCTCTTCCTATCGTAGTACGTGCAGTTCCGCACAAGCGATCTGAGCCTTGTCGCGGCATAATCCGGGATATTTCTACCGATGGGATCTACTTCATCACCGACGAAGAATTTACCCCGGGCGCGGAGTTCGAATTTACTGTCGCCCTGCCGGTGGGAATTACCCAGGGTATCGAGGTTTCTATGCACGCACACAGCAGGGTGCTGCGTACAGAAGAGAGAAGAGAAGACGACACTACGCACACAGGCGTGGCTGCCGTTATCGAAGGGATTGAGTCCATCCGCGCCGAACCTGTCCTATCGTGAATTCCCTGGTTCTAAACCAAGGGCAGTATCTCTATGCCAGAACGATCTCCTTCCGGCTCACACTATCTGCTGTAGCAGGATTGTTAGAGATGATGGAAGATGGAGGGCGACGGCCTGAGGGAGGGTCCCTCGACGGAAAGATTCTATGACTGCACAAACTGCTTGAAAACTTTCAAGGTCTCCGAGCGTAACTGAACCCTCTGCCGAAATACCGGAGACAAAGGCGAGCGTAACCTGTCCAGTTTGCAACACACCAAACACTGTTACGTTGCCACAGGGCGCCAAGTTTATTGTTACACCGCCAAACTAGCCTACCGGCCGCTTTGCGATTTCCGGACTTCTGGCCCGTTTCGCCGGATTCATATTTACGAGTAGGCGTTACACGCCCGTTTGGCATACCGCCAAATTAGTAATCACCAGATTGGATGCGGCGCAATCCATGCACTCAGATATATTTTTTTTACAGTCGCTTTGCCCTTCTGCAGCAGGCGTGGGAAAAGCTTGCGGGAGCCTGGACAGAATGTCCAAACTTTTGCCAAACGCTGGAACGTTGTCAAGTAGGACGGCGTTCCCGTGGGAGTAGGCCAGGGCACCTAAGGTTTTTATTATGCGTAAGATACGCATACTAACGTGTGGTGAGGTGCCCGTGGGCTAAAAATTGCTCCCATGCCCTTGGGGTGCAAGGACAAAAGTCCAACCGCAAAAGGCAACCAAGAAGGAAAGGCAGGGTACCAGTACGAGAAAAGACCTTCGCGTACTTTGCTATGAGCATCACACGGAGATGCTCCTGAAGTGCCAGAAGGAGTCTGCAGAGACGTTCCTGTATGTCTGCCGGGAGCCCGGTTGTTTCATCCGCTACAACAGCTCGCAAGGCTACTTCATCGAGTCCCTAAATGGGGACAGGAGCGAGTCGGAAATCAAGCCCGGCGTCCATTGTCCGAAGGATAGGCGCCTTATGTACCTCGCGGAGGTGAGGCCCGAAAAAAAGAGCTTCCGCCTATGGAAATGCGCGGAATGTGACGCGATCCGCACTAATAGGGAAATTTCAAGTACGGCAGCCTCTTCCGGCTAATGCTGTTCGAATTTTCTCGGCCAAGTTTTGTGACAGAATCCTTTCGGCTGACAGCGCGAATTTAGATTTTTCTTTCGGCTAAGATAGTTGGAACAGCGCTAGTGAGACTTTGCCCACGGCTCCACCCGGACGGACAGTTCCAACCCGACACCAAATCTGTTTTCCGACAAAACCTCGCAATAAACAATCTGCCCCTGTGCCCGCACGCCCTCCTTCAGAGAGATAACCATCACTCGCTGCCCCGGCCGCCACTCCCGTTCCATCAAGACGCGTGCACCGTGAGGACTCACGTTTTCGGTCAGCGTCCTCTCTTTAGGCATGCCTTCGTCCTCAGGACGAATCTCTACGGTCACCGCCCTCGCAATCCGCTTTTCGATTCGGCCGGTTGGCACCGGCATAGTCTTCCACGACTTTCTCAGACCAAACGTTCTTATCTTTCATACCGCTGGGCGGCATGTTCACCGAATGAGAGGGAAGCCTCTCGCACCTTCGGATTGAAGAATTAGCTTCTAGGAGGGCCAGACGCAAGAGCGCTCCCAATCTTGGCATCTCCAAACTTGGATAGCAGTGGCCAGACCGGCTGACAAGCCGGTAGAGATGGTAATTTCCTAGCAGGTGAACTGTGTAGTGGGCCCTAGGATCTTGGAGCCTAATCTTTGTGGCAACGATCAGGAGGGTTGGATGAATGCCGAAGCGGGCAACCACGTAGAGTTGTAAGTTCTTCAGTTTGATACCGTTCCCTCTCCGAAGGTTTTCGAAATTCATGCCCTCCGCGTCAAGGATATTTCATTCTCCTTACTGGTAGGCGCATTGTCGGGCGCAGTATTCAGTCCCGCCTGCATTCCTTGGGGTTAGAATCCTATGGCTATGAAGCGCCGCAAGCGAAGCTCGAAAGCTGCGAACCCTCCCACTCCCAAGATTGCCACCAGTGACGCGGAAAAGCCTGCTGAGCCTTTGGCCGCGCTTGCCGAGGCAGACCGCCAGACTCCTCCTCGCGACGAGTTCATTGCCGCTGTTGAGGAGGAAAAGCCCGGTAACGATCCCACCGCGCTTGCCGGGGCAGACTACGTGATTGATCTTGGCGACGAGTTCATTGCCGCTGTTGAGGAGGAAAAGGTTGTTGGCCCTTCCACCGCGCCAGCCGGAGCTGACCGCAGAACCCATCCGCGTTACGAGTTCACTGCCGCCGTTGAGGTCATAGCGGCTGAATCCGGCGCGCGGATTGAAACGCGCGTCCGGGACTTGAGCCAGCAAGGCTGCTATGTGGACACGAGCAAGCCCCTCCCTTTAGGGACGGTCACTGACGTGCGCATCACAAAAGGTTCCCAATTGTTTGAAGCCCATGCAATAGTCGTCTACTCCCGAGTTGGCAAGGGCATGGGCCTGGTGTTTACCGCCATTGAGCCGGAGCAGCGCGGCACTCTTGCAACGTGGCTTGCCGAATCCCGCGCGACCTCCTGGCTCGCTGCAAACCGCCGAAGGAGCCAGCGCGTATTGATGACCATCCCAGCGCGAGTCTCCGGGCAGAACGTCCTCAGATCGCCTTTTGAAGAAGAGACTCACACGCGGGCCATCAGTGCTCACGGTGCACTGATTCTCATCTCGGCGCAGCTGTATAGAGGACAGCGGCTCACTCTGTCGAATGTCCAGGCAAAAGCTGCACTGGAGTGTGTTGTCGCACACATTGACAGGCATCAAAGCGATCATCCTCAGGTGGGAGTAGAGTTCATGCTGCCCAATCCTATGTTCTGGCACGTGGCCTTTCCGCCGAAAGACTGGACGCCCCGTCACCCAGATGCGAAACCCCACCTTAAAACGAGTGAATCGAGCTGAAATCCCGTGCTCGGCGCCAACGATTCAAAACAATGAACTCACGTCTGCCACCAACGTGCGGGCTATTGAATTCCCATGAGCGTTCTCGCAGCCGAAGCAGCGGACGCGTCAGGATGCTGTGATTCTGGGCCGCGCTGAGAGGGCGCTACCCTACGCTTGCCGGGTTGCCCACAATTGACCAGGGCGCTAGGCCTTTACGGTTATGCGGGGGCGAAAGCCCAGGGAGCATTGGCGGAGGCACTTCCTCGTTTGCAGCGAAGTTATCTTGGGTGGGCAAATGCGGGGGGCGAGCCCAGCCCGCCCCCGTTGAAACAGGACCATCCGAATGGAGTGTTAAACAGAAAGTTGTCGTCTTTAAGCTGTCATGTGAGCAGTGAGCTTGTAAACGGTTGAGTGGGAGACCTCGTATGTTTTGACCTGAGGAGTTCCGTCCAGCACCTTGGTCAGCAATTGCTGGACTTCGGGGAATTTCTCGCGATTATACGACTCAGCATTCTCTTTCCCCTCCCAGATGCTGATGCCAACCGCTTCTGCCCCGTTCGGGTTCGTCAGGACGATTTCCTCCCGGAAACCTTTCTGGCGTTGCAGGAGTGGAATGACCTCCTTGTCGAGAATGCGGTTGAATTCGGTCAGATTACCGCTTTTCAGGCGCATAGAAACGAATCGAGCAAACATGTCATCCTCCTTTGGCTTACCACCTACAGGATGAAAGTCGCCTCGCAGACTTACTCAGGGCCAGGGGATCTAGCCGTACCTGGAGCCGGGGGAGGGGGCATTGCCTGAGGCTGGGGAAAAGCTTACTTCTGCTGAGTAGGGGAGGTACCGCTTTTCATCCCTCAGCGGATCTTGCCCACTGAGAATGATTCAATGCGCATAGAAAGTCAACCAAAACGTGTGGTCATGTGAAAATCTCCGGCTCCCTATTGCGCCGGACACCAGTGGGGTATTTCTGTGACCCTGCCTGCTCTGAGCGCAGCTCCCCGTATTACACACGTGCATCCTTGAGCCCTGTTACAAAAACCGTCGAGAAAATGCCTCAGAAAGACCGTCGACGAAAGCCATGCGCTTTCTGAATTTCTCGCAGGACTTCGCCTCTAGCTTCCATACAGAACGCGTGGAGAATACGAGCACTGAATCAATAATTTTCAAGTGAGCCTAGGTCGTTGCCCCTCAATTTAGGGACAGGTAGGCAGAGACAGAAATTTATCTGGTTGCTCTCTATCCTCTATCGTTTTGAGGTACTTGTTGAGGGATTTGCTGCCGTCAACGCTCACTGCGACGATTACGTCTATCCGGTGACCCGCTGGTCTCTCGATGTAGAATACGTAAGTGCCGTCCTCGATGAATGAAATAGCCTCGCCTTGCGTCAGTTTCCAATGACTTCCGTCCGGCTTGACTCCACCGACCGAGTGGATGCGCTCATGTGCGCTCGTTCGGTCGGTCTTCACGACCGCCGTATGCGAAGATACTGAGGCATCTGCCTCTACTCACTATTTCAACGCACTAATGACCAAGGGAATTGGGTTGACCTTTACACTGTGGCTGGTAGCTGGACCGATATTTCTCATGGTCCGCCAAACTTAACATCTACCAGCGTTTACCACAGCATCTGCCAGCGCTGCACCTGCCACGGTAGCTCTAGCCCGAGGGCGAAGTCGCCACTTTCCATGCGATGACAATAAACGATCCTTCCTTGAGACCGAATGCGATGCTGAGGAAAAGTAACCAGAACGCGAGTTCCAGGTTGCCAGCGCTGCACCGTGGTGAGGCGTGCGCCCCGAGGACTCACGTTTTCAGTGAACGTCATTTCCCTAGACACAGATTCATCCGGGCGCGAAAGCTCTGTGGCCAATCTCTTCGGGGTACGTCTTTCGCATCGACCGTCGGATCGAAGGGTTGAGACGGGCGCGGCCATGAACCGTGCAAACCTCCTATGCGGGCAGGATGCCCTAAACGCCGACTGACTCTACCTATGGGGCTCACAACACCTAAAATCAATAGAGTATCGACCTCAAGATGGAGCGGTTGAATACCTCAGTTTTCAGAGGTGGAACCGGGCGATGCGGAAAACTCACGTGCTGCATCGCGATTGCGTTGAGAGCGACATGCTGAGATTTGCACCGGGAATTCACATCTTTTCCACACCTATGTTCAGCCTTACCCAAGCTGCAAACCTTCTCAGTGGCGGGTGCGGATAGTGTGAGGCGAAAGGAAATGGTTTCGAGACAGCAAGCCGGGGTGTACGGTTACCTGAAAGATTTTACATCTGCTGTTAGACGGTGACGCGGCTTCTGAATTCGGGCAAAAGAAAATCGTGTTAGCGACGGGCCAGTTTCTGGGTCATGTACATCACGAGCTTGCGGTGTTCCTCGTCTGCCTTTCCCAACAGACGGCGAAGCTTGTTCAAATACTGCCCCTCTTTGCCAGAACTGCCCCAAGCGGTGTCGTCAGACGACTTGCGCCTGGGAAGATTCGGCACTTTGGGCGGCTCTTCACCATCGTAGAAAAGCTGGTACATGGGAACTTCCAGCGCACGGGCGAACTTTTCCAAAGTCTCGATAGATGGAACCACGTGTCCGTTCTCGACACGAGAGATGTATGGGCGCACAAGGCCGGTGCGTTTCTCGATGTCCCCCTGAGAGAGTTTCTTTTGCTCACGGAATGCGCGAAGGCGGTCGCCGATAGTCATGCGGGATTATTCCATTGAGGTTCATGCAAGGCAAGTAGCGTCTCCCTTCTGCGTGACAGGAAAGATCACGGAATATCGGAATGTACCTCAGATGATCGCTGAAAGGCCCCAACAAATTCAGATGAATTGAGACATCTGTGGCCTGGGTGTGCAAGATTATCTTCTTGACGGGTCCACCCTGGAAATGTATAAAGCTGCTTGCTGAAGGGCGTCACCTCCATTTCCTAGCTTGCCTTGGAGAGGGAAGCTAGGATGGATGCGGGGGCGCACTTCTTTTCGTTGGAGCATCCTGCGGCAGGTGAATGCCGGGGACCGGTATGAAGCGGTCGAAACTGTCCGGTCATTCGGACTCTTGTCGTAATACTTCCTTCCTTATAAATTACCGATCTCCGATTAAGGCCTTGGCCTGTTCTTCCTGCCGGAAATTGCTGCATCAAAGTTGACAGCCAGCATCAGATATCCATGGATTGTCAGGCAGGCATGATTTTGTTTTCGACTGTTAACTTTGGGCTGTGAACTGTAAACTTCTAGGAGCGACAGAGTTGTACACGGATACACAGAATGGCCGGCAAGTCCGATAAAGAACTGATCTATCTTCCCGGCGGCAACGGGGCCGCGACCGCCGAAGAGCAGGAACTCCTGCCGGCGCTGGACGAAATGACGCCGCGCGAAATCGTCGCCGAGCTCGACAAATATATCGTCGGCCAGGCCGCCGCAAAGCGCGCCGTCGCTGTCGCTCTTCGTAACCGCGTCCGCCGGCAGAAACTCCCGCCCGAAATCGCCGAGGATGTTCTCCCCAAGAACATCCTGATGATTGGCCCTACCGGCGTCGGCAAAACCGAAATCGCCCGGCGTCTCGCCCGCCTCGCCGGCTGCCCGTTCATCAAAGTGGAAGCCTCGAAATACACCGAAGTCGGCTACGTCGGTCGGGACGTGGAATCCATGGTTCGTGATCTCGTCGAGACTTCCATCGACATGATCCGCGAGGAAAAACTCGACGAAGTCGCTGACCGCGCTGAACAGACCGCCGAAGAGCGCGTCCTCGATCTTCTGCTTCCGCCTTCGCCGTCGCCCTCTCCCGGCACCTCCGAAGCGGATGCCGCTGCGCAACGCGAACAATCCCAGCGCACGCGCGAAAAACTCCGCGCTCAGCTCCGCGAGGGCAAACTCGATCAGCGCATGGTCGACATTGAAGTCCGCGAGCGCGCCATGCCGGCGTTCGAGATCGTCTCCAGTCAGGGCGTCGAGGATATGGACGTCAACATCAAGGATGTGCTCTCCGGCATGTTCGGCCAGCAGAAAAAGAAGCGCAAGATGTCCGTCGCAGACGCTTTCGAATACCTCATTCAGGAAGAGGAGAACAAGCTCCTCGATATGGATCAGATCACGCGCGTCGCCGTGGAGCGCGCCGAGCAGATGGGCATCATCTTCATCGACGAAATTGATAAGGTCGCCGGGCGCGAATCCGGTCACGGTCCCGACGTCTCGCGCGAAGGCGTCCAGCGCGACATTCTCCCCATCATCGAAGGCACCACCGTCAACACGCGCTATGGCATGATCCGCACCGACCACATCCTCTTCATCGCCGCCGGTGCATTTCATGTCTCCAAGCCTTCGGACCTGATCCCCGAACTGCAGGGCCGCTTGCCAATTCGCGTCGAACTGCAATCGCTCAGGGAAGAGGACTTCATCCGCATCCTGACCGAACCGAAGAACGCCCTGCTCAAGCAAGCCGTTGCGCTTCTTGACACCGAGGGCGTGAAGCTTAGCTTTACGGAAGACGCCGTAACGGCCATCGCACGCTTTGCCACCAGCGTCAACGAACAAACCGAGAATATTGGCGCGCGCCGCCTCCATACCATTCTGGAAAAAGTACTCGACGAGCTTTCCTTCGAAGCTCCGGACCTGAAGAAAAAAACCGTTAAGGTCGATGCTGCCTACGTGAACAAGCAACTCGCTGACATCGTCAAAAACCAGGATCTCAGCCGGTATATCCTCTGAGGCAGCACAAACCGGATGCCGCGACTCTCTCCCACGACTCGTTGGGCGTACATTTTCACTACCTTCTTGCATTCCGGCGCGACTCTCGTTCTCCTTGGTTGCGGTGCGCCCGGCGAACCCGTTCCACCTTCGCCGCCGGTTCCAGTTGCCGTCACCGATCTCAGCGCACAGCAAGCCGGCGACGCCGTGCAGCTTACTTTCACCCTTCCAGGCAAGACGATTACCGGCGACAAACTCGCCGAGCCGCCCGCCATCGAAATCCTTCGCGGCGCGATGAAGCCCGATGGGACTCCTGACAACAACTCCTTCCGCATCGTCTACACGATTCCCGGCTCGCTGGTGGACAACTACGCAGCCGAAGGCCATGTGCGCTTCGCGGACTCAGTTCCGCCGGAAGAGACTCGCGCGCACCCTGGCGCAACGCTCGCGTACCGTGTGCGCACGCGCGCTTCCAGAAAGCGAGCGTCCGCGGATTCGAATACCGTGACCGTTCTCTTGTACCCGGTGCCCGAGCGCATCGCTTCCGTCCAATCTCACACGACAGAATCCGCGATCGAGCTGAGTTGGTCTGCACCCGTGCGCACGTCCGCTGGTGACCCGCTCCCCGCCGTTTCTGGCTACCACGTCTATCGTGGCGAGCTCGATCCCTCCTCCGCCGATGCCGCCTCAAAGGATCCCACCCAGGCAAAATGGATATCGTTGCTCACGCTGCTCGCTTCCCCTCCCACAACCAGTTATCGCGACACGTTCTTCGATTTCGGTAAAACCTACTTGTATGTAATCCGAAGCGTCGTCCTCGCCGGAGGTGGGGCGCTGGAATCCAGCGATTCGGCTCCCGTCATCGTTACCCCTCGCGACATCTTTCCGCCTGCCGCGCCGCAGAGTCTCGTCGCCGCCGTCCTTTCGGGCGCCGCTCCCGGCTCCTTGGAAGTGGACCTCTCTTGGTCCATCAATCTTGAAACGGACTTGGCCGGTTATCGCGTCTATCGCAGTGAGGAGCCGGGCACAAGGGGACAGCTTTTGACTCCAGATTTGTTACCCACGCCCTCTTATCGTGATACGTCTGTGCTGCCCGGCCACCGATACTGGTATATTGTCACTGCCGTTGATCGCGCCGGTAACGAAAGTGAGCCCAGCGCGCCCGCGGACACTGGCGTTACGCAACCCTCGCCGTAATCCCGGGTTCGACGAAATGACGGCTGACGCCGCCGTGGACGCGGTGTTCGCTCGAGATTCTTGGAAGCCCAGCAACCCATGCCCATTAACGCGCATCTGCCCGGTTACCGTTGGTTCCATGTTTTTAAGAACTTGTCTGTCCGTGTAGGGGTTTACGTCGGCGTTTGCCTCTCCCTGGTTCTAAGCGTCTGGATTTTTGTCGCCAATCGCATTCCGTTCCTCGAACGATTTGCTCTCGAGCGCAATCTTGCCGGCGCCGCGCTTCTGGGTCTGCTTGCCGTTGCGCCCGTACTCCGTTTCCTCCGCTCGCCTGGAAATCTGCTGGCTTCCAGCCTCGTTGCTTGGACCGTTTTCAGTTTTACCTATCGCCTGCTCTGCATCTTCTTTGCTCATCTGGGTGATAAGTACAGTGCGTTTCAAATCTTTATGCTGGGTTTTGTTGTGTACATGATCCTTGCGACTCTCTCCTGGATAGGCACGCTCATCTGGCGGGCACGCGAACGCGATCTCTCTCATCCCAACAACCACGTGAGCTGACACCAAATGAAATTCTGCCGCTTTTTACAGCTTGACCCCTCTGTTTCGACAAGCACCACGCCCCTCTACGGCCTTCTTGAGGGCGAGGAGATTCGCGAAATCTCTGGCGTCCCATGGGGCCAGTGGTCGCGCGCCTCGCGTACTTGGCCTCGCGCGAATACGCGCCTAGTCGCGCCGGTGAACCCCAGCAAAGTCGTTTGCGTGGGCCGCAATTACGCCGATCACGCCGCCGAACTTGGCAACGCAGTCCCCAAGGAACCGCTCCTCTTTCTTAAGCCGCCGTCTGCCATCATCGGCTCGGACGAGCCGATCGTACTCCCTCCCTATTCCCGGCGCGTCGAGTATGAAGGTGAGCTCGCCGCCGTTGTCGGCCGCCGCTGCGCGCAACTCGGCGATACCGATGATCCCTTGTCCTATCTCTTCGGCTACACGTGCCTCAACGACGTCACTGCGCGCGACCTTCAGAAAAGTGATGTCCAGTTCACCCGCGCCAAAGGCTTTGATACGTTTTGTCCCGTCGGTCCGCACCTCGAGACGCATCTCGATCCTTCGGATGTGCTGGTTGAGACATACGTCAACGGCGCGCGCCGCCAGTCGGGCAGCACTTCGCTCATGATCTATCCCGTCGCGTTCCTGGTGCGTTATATCTCACGCATGATGACGCTCGTCCCCGGCGACGTGATCGCCACTGGCACACCCGCCGGGGTCGGCCCCCTTATCGTCGGTGACGTCGTCGAAGTCAGCGTCGCCAGAGTCGGCACATTGCGCAATCCGGTGCATGCCCCGCGCGCCTAGTTGTACGCTCTTCATCATATTTCGGTAGAATACGCAGCAGCGGGGGTCGCGCCGGAATGCCCTGTTCCATCTGCTGCAAGAATCGCGTGCCACGTCACGACCGCACCTTGCATGCCGGTCCGTCCGCCCCGCGGGAGTTTGCTCGTTGAATTCTTTGTTGGCTGACTGGAAACTCACGCTCGCTTTGCTTTGCGCCGCTATTGCCGCCATCGCCATGATTGCCTACGCCTTCATACGCCCCGCCGTGGATCCCGAAGAGGACGAGCGCAAGCGCCGCTTGCATCTGAATCAGATTGGACGCATCGCGGAAGGCCAGGTCGTTGATCTCGTCGAACATCCTCCTGAACCGCGGGCGCCGAGAAAATGGCTGTTCGGTTCGCGCGTTCATGCACTCGCAGCAGCGCAGCCCCGCCATCTCGTCTCTTATACCTACGCGATTTCCGGAGTCACGTATCAGACCGCGCAGGATGTTACCGGCCTGGAAAGCCAGATTCGTTTTGAGCGCCTCGCGGCCGGCCAGCCCGCCAGCGTCAAATACGATCCTTCCAATCCCAGCGACTCCATCCTCGTCGCCGACGATTGGTCCGGCTTGCGGTGAGCTTCGAACCGTTTGCGCTGAGTCTCCGTTCTTAACTCGGTTCGCGGACTGCGCATTCTGATTTTTGTCCGATTGCGCTATCCTTTCCTCCGCAGTGTCAAAGAGGCGCCGCCCCGGCCCCATGAAAATGATTCTCGCTTCCGCCTTGACCACCATCCTCATCGTCGCGATGACCCTCGCGGCCATGTTCATCCTCGTTCGCGCCACTGTTTACGTCACGTCGCTCGAATCACCGCTGGAGCGCGCCATGGCCATCGGGGCCGAACTCCTCCTCGGCGTTGTTCTCCTTCTTGGCACTGTTTGGCTGGCCACGCATCTTGCCGTGCGCATCTTCGCAACGAAGGAACCCCCACCACCGGGAGGACCGCTTGGCTGAGAAAAATCCCGCCTCGGCTGCATCTCCGAAGAATCAGGAGCTCCTCGAGGAATTGCGCCGTCGCTCTGCCGAAGCGGAAGCCGGCGGCGGCCCCGAGCGCCGCGAGCGCGACCACAAAGCCGGCAAGCTCACCGCCCGCGAACGCATCCGGCTTCTTCTCGACGAAGGCACATTCGAAGAGCTCGACAAATTCGTCCGTCATCACTGCGTCGATTTCGGCATGGAGGAACAGCGTCCCGCTGGCGACGGTTTCATCACCGGCTTCGGCCGCATCGATGGCCGCCTCGTCTACGTTTTCGCGCAAGACTTCACCGTCTTCGGCGGCTCGCTCTCCGAAACTAACGCGCTGAAAATCTGCAAGATCATGGACCTCGCCATGCGCGCCGGAGCTCCCGTTATCGGCCTGAACGATTCCGGCGGCGCCCGCATCCAGGAAGGCGTGATGTCTCTCGCCGGCTACGCCGACATTTTTCTGCGCAACACTCTCGCCAGCGGCGTCGTTCCTCAGATCAGCGCGATCATGGGCCACTGCGCCGGCGGCGCCGTCTATTCTCCCGCCATCACTGATTTCATTTTCATGACGCGCGAAACTTCGTATATGTTCGTAACCGGCCCTGACGTCATCAAGACGGTCACTCACGAAGAAGTCACCAAGCAGGAGCTTGGTGGCGCAATGACCCACAACGAAAAAAGCGGAGTCGCTCACTTCATCGCTTCCGATGACGCCGATTGTCTCGCCATGATCCGCGAGTTGATGAGTTTTCTCCCTTCGAATAATCTCGACGACCCGCCGCGCAAGCAAACCTCTGACCCTTCCACCCGCCGCGAGGAATCACTCAACACTTTGGTTCCCGAGGATCCGCAAAAGCCCTACGATATGAAGGACGTCATTCACACCGTCGTGGATGACGGTTATTTCTTCGAAGTCCACGAACATTTCGCAAAAAACATCGTTGTTGGGTTTGCCCGGTTCGATGGCCGCCCCGTGGGCATTGTCGCCAATCAGCCCGCTTTCCTCGCGGGCACCCTCGATATCAACGCCTCCGTGAAAGGCGCGCGCTTCGTCCGCTTCTGCGACGCCTTCAACATTTCGCTCGTCACTTTCGAAGACGTTCCCGGCTTTCTCCCCGGCACACAGCAGGAATTTGGCGGCATCATTAAACACGGAGCCAAGCTTCTCTACGCTTTTGCCGAAGCCACCGTGCCGAAAATCACCGTCATCACCCGCAAGGCCTATGGCGGCGCCTATTGCGTCATGTCCAGCAAGCACATTCGCACCGATGCGAATTTTGCCTGGCCCACCGCGGAGATCGCGGTCATGGGCCCTGAGGGCGCCGTAAACATTGTTTACAAGCGCGAGTTCGACAAAGCTTCCGAATCCGAACGCGAAAAACTCCGCCAGGAGAAAATCGCCGAGTTCCGCGGCCGCTTCGCCAACCCGTACGTCGCCGCCGAGCGCGGCTACATCGACGCCGTCATCGAGCCCGCCGAAACCCGCGCCCGCATCATCACCTCCCTCCGCGCCCTCGAAAACAAACGAGACACCAACCCCAAGAAAAAACACGGCAACATCCCGCTTTAGTCGCGAGTTTCTTTGCAGGAGGGCCTGCTGGGGCGAGCTGCGTCCTTGTCGCAAGGTGATCCGCCGGCTGGACCGGCCAGCCTACGTGCTAGAATTCCGCTGCACAACACACCGCCCATGTTCAAGAAAATCCTGATCGCCAATCGCGGTGAGATCGCCGTGCGCATTCTGCGCGCCTGCCGCGAACTCGGCATCCGTTCCGCCGCCGTCTTCAGCGAGGCCGATCGCAAATCCCTGCACGTGCGGCTTGCTGACGAAGCTTATCCCATCGGCCCCGCGCCCTCGCGCGAGAGTTATCTCCGCATTGACAAGCTCATGGACGTGGCGCGCCGCGCAGGCTGCGATGCTGTCCACCCCGGCTACGGTTTTCTCGCGGAAAACGCCGCTTTCCCCCGCGCCTGTGCCGCCACCGGCCTCACTTTCATCGGTCCGCCGCCAGAAGCGATGGAAGCGCTCGGCTCAAAAACCGCCGGCCGCCAGCTCGCGCGCCGCTCCGGTGTTCCCATTGTCCCCGGCGCCGCCGATGCCATTGAAAATCCCGACGAAGCGCAAGCCCTCGCGCAAAACATGGGCTATCCTGTCTTGCTTAAAGCGGTCGCTGGCGGTGGCGGCAAAGGCATGCGTATCGTCGCCCGCGATGCCGACTTCGCCTCCGCCTGGCGTGACGCCTCTTCCGAAGCGATGAACGCCTTCGGCGATCCGCGCCTGTATCTCGAAAAATACCTCGAGAAGCCTCGCCACATCGAAATCCAGATTCTCGCTGACGCTCACGGCCGGGTCGTCTCTCTCGGGGAGCGCGAATGTTCCGTCCAGCGCCGCTACCAAAAGGTCATCGAGGAAGCCCCCTCGCCCATCATGACGCCCGCCCTTCGCAAGAAGATGAGCGAAGCTGCCGTGCTTCTTGCGCGCGCCGGCGATTATATCAACGCCGGAACCGTCGAATTTCTCGTCGATGCCCAAAACAATTTCTATTTCCTCGAAGTCAACACGCGTCTCCAGGTTGAGCATCCTGTCACCGAACAGGTCACCGGCCTCGATCTCGTCAAGCTGCAAATCGCCATCGCCGCCGGTCATCGCCTCCCTTTCGCGTGGGAAACCATCACGCCACGCGGCCATGCCATCGAAGTCCGCCTCTACGCCGAGGATCCTGAAAATAATTTCTTTCCTTCGCCCGGAAAAATTCTTTCCCGCCGCGTGCCCAGCGGCCCCGGCGTCCGCCTCGATGAAGGCGTCTACTCCGGATGGACCGTTCCCACGGAATACGACCCTCTGCTCGCCAAGCTCATCGCTTGGGGCAACAGCCGCGAAGAAACCATCGCGCGCCTCCGCCGCGCTCTCGAGGAATACGCCGTTACCGGAATCAAAACCAACGCGGTGCTTTTTCGCCGCATCCTTGCAGAACCCGATTTCCTGCGCGCCGAGATTCACACGAGGTGGCTCGATGAATTGCTGCTGCGTCCGCCGTCAGCAGCCAGCGACCTCACCGCGCATTTCAAAGAGGAAGAACAGAGAAGCACGGCCGCCGATGCCGCTGTCATCGCCGCGGCGCTCTGGCACGCCCTCCAGGAGGACAGGCAATCCTGCCTTCCCTCTTCAGGCGCGGACTCGGCCCAATCCTCCCGCTGGAAACTCGAAGGCCGCCTCCAGCAACTGGACCGCACTCCATGACCCGCATAGCGCCGGGCGGCGCCTGTCCCGCCTGTCCCGATCCTGTCGGGGATTCGGCCGGGAGCCCGGCAACTTTCTTCTGTGACGGTAAGTTTTGGAGTTTGCGTCGTGAAATTTGAAGTCCGCATCGGCGCAAAGACTCGCATCGTCGAACTCGAACGCAACGCCGATCATTGGCGCGTCACACTCGACGGTCAATTCCTCGACGCCGATGCCGTCGAAATCGCGCCCAACACTTTCTCCATCCTTCTTCGCGGCCAATCGCACGAAATTCGCGTCACTCCGTCTCCTGACGGCACGCTCACCCTGCAAACCGGCCTCGAAGAATTCACCGCGGAAGTCGTCGATCCCCGCGCCTGGAGCGGCCGTCGCCACGGCACCCTCGAAGCCGAAGGCCGCCAGCAGGTCGTTGCCCCCATGCCCGGCAAAGTCGTTCGCCTCCTCGTCAAAGCAGGCGACACCGTCGAAGCCGGCCAGGGGCTCCTCGTCGTCGAAGCCATGAAAATGCAAAACGAAATCCGCTCG
>Ga0307479_10001013_pt1 | contig 25469 bp, 27 predicted proteins | sample atmos_gasesECM4C_FD_203743 | JGI IMG/M metagenome (GOLD analysis project Ga0307479, IMG submission 203743) | Hardwood forest soil microbial communities from Morgan-Monroe State Forest, Indiana, United States - atmos_gasesECM4C_515 | ecosystem: Environmental > Terrestrial > Soil > Temperate... | reverse complement strand
CACGTTCAAACAGTTGGGCTGAATGCCGAGACAAAAAAAGTTTCGGCACCGAGCCGAGGGGGAGATATTTCTCTTGACATTCCCTTTTATAGGACTTCTCCGTAAAGCGACCAGAAGCTACCCCGGTGTTGTGGTAAAACTAAGACTGTCATCATGGGCCAGCGAAAATTCCGTGCTGGGGAAAGGTCACGGTTGTCGGGCTTCGACCGATGAACTTTGGACCAGGCTTGAAGGACGACCTGGCTACTCCACCGCGAAATAGCAGGACGAGGACAGCTTCGAAGTCTCCGCAACATCCATCCAGCACTGCCTTTCTTTTTCAAACCGCTGCTTTTGATCGGAGGGGTCCAATACCGTGGTCTTGAAATCGCCCGCGCCATTCACGGATTTGCGGGACTCAATTACCTTGCGTAGCGTTCCTTCCGGCGAAGTCAGAAAGTAGGTTCTGACCGTAGGGGTTTCGCGAAAGATGACGATGTCGCGGTGGTTTTTCGCGGAAACATCAAAGCCAATCATATCCGTTCCTCTGATTTTGGCGGCAATCTGCTTTACCGGCACGATCTCCGGCTTTGGAGTGAGCCCTAAAAGGGTAGAAAGGATTGGCGGCATTTGCGCGTCCTTGCCCATTTCGCCGAGCGTACGGCGAACCATCGGAGCCAGGGGCTTCTGCGTGCGTTTCGCTTCCTGGGTCCAGGAAGGCGAGCCGACTATCAGAGCCAGAATCAGCACGATCCCTCGTCGCAAGGCGCACCTCCGTCCCACGCTGTCCTTTGATCGGGAAAACTCTAGAAGTGTACACCACCGGATAGAATCGGAGGGGCCGTGCAGAAAACAGGTCAACGAAAACGATTACAGTTCGACCTGAATTCTGATTCACGCCGTAATCGGAAACCGACCCAGTAACGCGCCGCCGGCTACCATTTCACCCCTGGCCCCTGCTTGAGGTACACTCTGAAGTTTGCGAAACCCTGCCTTGATGCGTCTGGGCGGAATCGCTCCAAACATGAGCCGAATCGCTGCCATTCTTCCGGCCGCCGGTCTGGGAACGCGCATGGGCGCGGAAACGCCCAAGCAGTTTCTGGAGCTGGAGGGAACGCCGATCGTGATTTTGAGCCTGCGGCGAATTGCCGCTTGCCCACAGGTTACGGACATTATTGTGGCCACGCGAGGGGATGAAGTGGGGCGGCTCGAGGAACGGATTAAAAAAGAAAAATTCAAGCAGACCGTGCGCGTGGTGAAGGGCGGAGACTCGCGGCAGGATTCGGTGGCGGCGGCGCTGCGCGAAGTGGCGAACGACACGGAAATCGTGCTGGTGCATGACGCGGTGCGGCCGTTCGTGACGCCAGAGCAGATCGCGCGAGTGATCGAAGAGGCGAGGCGTTGCGAGGCAGCGATTTTGGGCATCCCGGCGATGGACACGGTCAAGGAAGTGAAGCGCGCGAGTTTGCCGGAGGATGTGGCGTTGATAACCGGGACGGTGCCGCGGGAACGCGTGGTGCTGGCGCAGACGCCGCAGGCGTTTTCCACCAAGCTGCTGAAAGAAGCGTTTGCGCGGGCGCAGGCCGATGGCGTGAATGCTTCGGATGAAGCGGGACTCATCGAGCGGATGGGACACGATGTGCACGTGGTGCTGGGCTCCGAGCGGAATATGAAAATTACCAAGCCGGCGGATATGGAATTGGCGCGATTTTACGTGGACCGCGAGCGACAGAAAGCATGAGCACGCGCTGCGGAATCGGATACGACTTGCATCGCTTGGAAAGCGGCCGGAAACTTATCGTTGGTGGAATTGAGCTGCCGTTCGATAAGGGGCCAGTGGGGCATTCGGATGGGGATGTGCTGGCGCATGCGGTTTGCGATGCGTTGCTGGGGGCGGCGGGGGTGGGTGATATCGGGACGCATTTTCCGGATACCGATCCGAAATGGAAGGGCGCGAACAGTATGGTTTTTTTGGAGCAAGCGAAGAAACTTTTGGATGAGAAGCAATTTGCGATTGAGCATGTCGATGCCGTGGTGATTACGGAGAAGCCCAAGCTGGGGCCGCATTTTCCGAAAATGAGGGAAGCGCTGGCGAAAGCGCTGGGCGTCGGGGTGGAAAGGATTCATCTCAAAGCCAAGACTAACGAGGGTGTGGACGCGATCGGGCGCGGGGAAGCCATTGCGGCGCACGTGGTGGCTACATTGGTTTCCCGCTGAACTCCGAAGAGTCTGCTGGCGGCGGCCGTATTTCGAAGGCTAACAGAACCAAACAGCGGGTCTGAAGACGGCACGACCACCGACCGCGGTCCGCTACAATCGTATTGATGGTTCCAGCTGATCATTCTGACGCTTCCGTTGCGGCGACGAATCCTTTCACCGCCGACGATGTTGTTGCGATTCTTTCTGAGCACGGGTGGTTGGCTGGGGTGCCTTCGGTCGAGCAACGCGGCTGGTGCGAACGCGCGGCTTCGATGCTCGGTGGGCATGTCGCTGACCGTGCTGGTCTAGCCAATCTGCTGGGTTTGGTTTTTCAGTACGATGCACGCGAAATTATTTCCAAAGTGGAAAGTCACGTGGTGCTTTCGCGGTATGCGGCGCGAGGTGTGCTTCGGCAGATAGGGCTGCTGCTATTGGAGGGAGCGGCGCTGACGTCGGAAAGATTTAAGGAGATTGTGACGGCTTTGAAAGAGGGGATGGAATTGCGCGGACGGGAACTGTTTAGTCCGATACGGCTGGCGCTGGCGGGGCGAGCGGGGGAAGGGGAACTTGATAGAGTGATTTTGTTGCTGGATGAGGCGGCGGGGATTTCGTTTGCTATGCCGGTAAAATCCGCGCGGGCGAGGATTATCGAGTTTTGTTCGGCGCTGGATTAGTTTTGTGGCGTTAAGGGGCGCGGCATGCTGCGCCCCTACCAGGCCTAATGCAGACGGCGGCGGTTCATAAAATGATTGATTGGCTTTCCAGTGTGGAATGGCGACGGTAAACTCACTACTTCATGGACAAGCTGACTGGCATACATGCTGTTAAGGAGGCGCTGGAGGCGCGGCGGCCCATCGACCGTATCGCAATTGCGAAGGGTAGGCAGGACACGCGCGTCGAAGAAATTGTGCAATTGGCGCGGAAGCAGGGAGTACCGGTGCGGTTCGAGGACCGCGGGCAGGTCGACCGGCTGGCCAATTCGAAAGATCACCAGGGAGTGGTGGCGCTGGCGGCGGCGCGAGCGGCAGCGGATTTGGAAGACATTCTGGCGAATGCCAATGGTAGCGGAGGGCAAAGGGGATTGATCGTCTTGCTGGATGGCGTGGAAGATCCGCACAATTTGGGCGCCATCGTTCGAACGGCGCTGGCAGCGGGCGCGCACGGGGTGGTCATTCCGGAACGGCGAGCGGCCGGGCTGACCGACACCGTGGCGCGAGCTTCGGCGGGAGCACTGGCGCATTTGCCGGTGGCGAAAGTGACCAACCTGGTGCGGACGATGGAGGAGTTGAAAGAAGCCGGTTATTGGCTGGTCGGTTTGGATGAGCAGGGAGAGAAGAATTACACGGAAGTGGACTACACTTCGCCGGTGGGGATTGTGCTAGGCAGCGAAGGGCAAGGACTGCACGAGTTGACGCGCAAGCGGTGTGACTTCGTTGTTTCTCTGCCGACCACTGGCCCGGTAAAATCGCTCAACGTTTCCGTTGCCGCAGGCGTGGTGCTTTTCGAGGCCCTACGGCAGAGGCACCGCGAATAAAATTTAGATTTCTTCGACGTCGGCGGACCAAGACACGGCAAAGCCTTTTTTGATGCTCATGTGCACGGGGCAATCGTTCTCCTGGTGAGCCAATGCGCGGTCGGCCTCGCCACGTTTTTTGAGGATTTTGAGTTTGTAACGGAGACTTACGGCGGCGAGACGGAAAAACTTGTCGTCGCCTTCGATGCGGCCTGCGACCTCGGCTTCCACTCGAAGCAGGGATTCCACGCCCTTCGCAGAGCGCCGGCAAGTGTGCCGGTCAGTCAACCGGCAAGAGCCGAGATGACGTGATCGACGGTGGTGGGAAGCGGCGCGGCGTCTTTCACGCCATAATATTTTGCGAAGCCGCCGCGCACGCCAAAAATGAAGAGGCTCAGCGAATCCTTCGAGGTAAGCATCCCGGAACGAACTTTTCTTCTCTAAACCAATCGGGTACTAGCAGTGTGAACAAGCTCGCCCATAGGCACTTCTGCTTTAAGCAGATCCCTGAGGAACGGAAAAAGTTACAAGTGAGTTCGGAAGCAACTACTTGTCATATTGAATCAGGGAGAAGACATCGAGGTCGTTTAGTTTCTTGCGGCCGTTGAGGAAGGTGAGTTCGACGGCGAAGGCGCCGCCTTCGACGATGCCACCGAGCTGCTGGATGAGTTTGGCAGTGGCGGCGGCAGTGCCGCCGGTGGCGAGCAGGTCATCGCAAATGATTACGCGCTGGCCGGGCTTGATGGCGTCTTCGTGGATTTCGAGGGAGTCCGTGCCGTATTCCAAGTTGTAAGAGATGCTGGCGGTTTTTGCCGGGAGCTTTTTGGGCTTTCGAACGGGAACGAATCCGGCGTTGAGGCGGTACGCCAGGGCGGGAGCAAAAATGAAGCCGCGCGCTTCGATGCCCACCACAACGTCAATGGTGTGGCTGTTGTAGTGCTCGCAAAGCCGGTCGATCAGAGTGTGAAACCCATGTTTGTCCTTCAGCAGGGTGGTCAGGTCGTAAAAAAGAATGCCCGGTTTCGGGTAGTCCGGCACTTCGCGGATCAGCTTCTTCAAATCGTTCATTCCAACGTCTCCCCTGCACACCGTTTTCACTTGCAAGTTCCGTTCAAGCGCTAGGATTGATAACGAATCCGCCCTCGTACCGCGGATCCGGTGTGGCGGTTTCTTCTTGAACTTCGCTGACGCTGGCGAAACGCGGGCCGCGTTCCAGCACGACGCGAAGTTCAGCGTGCTGATGAGGCGCACCCATGGCGAACACTTCGACCCGGCCGTCGCGAAGGTTTCGAACGAAGCCGCTGACGCGCAGCTTTTCCGCGGCAGCCTGGGCAAAATAACGAAAGCCCACGCCCTGGACCATTCCCGAGACGAAATACCGTTTGGCTAGCTTAGCGTCGCTCACGAATCGTCGAGATTGTAACAGAGAGTTTAGCGCGAATTCTGAAGTTGATAAAAGGGAAGCGCAGAGTGATTGGTGACTGGCGATTCGGGCAAATCTCGCTTAGTGGCCATGTCTTGAACTAGGGCGCTTGAAGAGACTGCGCTAAACTCTTGGTTCCGCGTGCGCGCGAGGCTTCCTAAAGACGCGGTGCGCGCATCAAATTGCTATGAGCCCGGCAAGCCTGTTTTGGCGCAAGAAACGATTTTCACTGGTGTTGGCGGTGGCGGTGTTTTTGGTGGTGTGCGCAACGCAAGGAGCGCCACTGGAAGCGCAGGCTGGTCAGCAGGGGCCGATCGCTCCGCCGCCCGAACACCACGTCACGCGTATTGTAACTGGGCCAGAGCCCGAAGCGCCGCCGGCCCTCCCCGAGGCGGAAATCGTCAGGCATTTTTCGCAAAAAGAAGACGAGTATATCCTTTCCCGCCCCGGCTACACCTACCGGAAAACGATCCGAATCCAGGAGTTCGGTCCGGACGGTCAGCCGGCGGGCGAATTTGTGCTGGTGACGGAACCGAGCCGGGACGCGAGCGGGAAGGTCTTTGAAAAGGTGGTCGAGAAGCCTGCTTCAACCTTGCAACATTTGTTTCTGCGATCGGAGGATCTCGAAGGCATTCAACGCATCCCCGCGTTTCCACTTACTTCCAGCCAGCTTGCGAAGTACGACTTGAAGTACATGGGCAAGGAACAGGTGGATGAAATCGATTGCTACATCTTCCAGGTGAAACCAAAAATGGTGGAACGCATCAAATCGTATTTTGACGGCATCGTGTGGGTGGACGCGAAATACCTGGAAGTGGTGAAAACTTACGGGAAATGGGTGAACGACCAAGGCGAGATGCATGCGATGTTGAATCTGCCCTTCAGCTTGTTCGAAACGTATCGCGAATATGTGGATGGAAAATACTGGTTTCCGAACTACTCGCGCTCGGATGCCACGCTGAATTTGAAGGGGTTGGAGATTCCCGTGCGAATGGTCATTAAGTGGACGGACTTCAAAGCTCTCCCCGCCGCGCCTCCAGCGACAGCGGCTCCTGCTATTTCCCCGAAACCATAGCGGCGACCTTTCGGGGCCAATGCGTCAGCACAGCAATTTTTTCAATACACGCGGCAGTTCTTCGAGCGAGTCAATCAGAAACTCCGGCTTGGCGGCGCGTAAGCGCTTTTCCGTTGGGAAAGGACCGAGCACGCCGATGGCACGCACACCAGCGCGACGAGCCATTACCACATCTTGGGGCGCGTCGCCGACGTAGACACAAGCCGAGGGCCCCAGCCCCATCTTTCGCAAAGCGAGGCGTAGCGGTTCCGGATGCGGTTTCTTGCGCAGCGTATCGCCGCTGCAAACGCGCGCGGCGAAGAGTCTTGTCAAACGAAACTCACGCAACTGACGAATGACGCGGTCGCGGTCACCGCTGGTGACCAAGCCCAGACAATGAGCGTTTCCCACTTTTAGCAGGATACGGCGCGCACCGGCAATCAGGTTCGGGCGGTGCTTTCGATAATGGGCACACCAAGCGCGGTTGGCGTCTTCCCAACGTTTTCGCGGCAACCGCGCGGCGCGATAAACCTCGTACCAGTTCGGTGAGTAGTGCTTCTCGAGCTCGTTGAGCCCCCAGGGGATGCCCATTTCCTTGAACATGGCTAGGTACGCGGAGGCGTCGGCGTAGTAGGAATCGAGGAGCGTGCCGTCCCAGTCGAACAAAACTCCTTCGATGCGGTGTTTTCGGTTTGCCGGCATTGGTCGACAGGGTAGCAGAAAGTTCGTGCAAGGCGAATTTTGAACGGCGGCAGCGGCGGCAGTAAGTATGGGCTGAGCGCCCTTGAGAATTAGGAGGAAAGGCTCAGCCTGAAACTTAGGGTTTCAGAAAACGGGAAGGCATGTGATCGTCGCGATCAAATTGAACGTCATCAAAGGCCGCGGCGATACCATACCAACCGGGCATGGCAGCGGTCTCCGCGCGGCACACATGAGCCATGGTGGCCATGACGACGTTGCCCAGGCCCAAAGGCCTGCTCACCAGGACAATTTCAAGTTCGATGGAAGTGCCGACCGCCAATTGCTTGGGGCAAAGGAAATAGACTCCGGTAGAGCTGATGTCGCGGGTAACCAGGGTTCTGGGAGATTCCTCCGGCACCCCGCCGGAAGCGCGAAGGCGCAGCGGGAGGTTCAGGGTGGCGCGGGGGTATTCCCGCTGTTCCGGATGGACGCCGACAGCGTGCGTAGGCACCCTCAGGAAACGCCGAGGCTGCATTGGGCCGAGGAGTGGCGCGATGCGAAGGGCAGGAACTCGCGGGACCTCCGGCAGCGGTTGGGGGCCCGGCAATAGTTTGCGAGGTTCAGCGGCGGACTTGGCCGGCCACGGTTCGCATGGTGTTGCGCGTTTCATCGCGCTCATATCGCCCTCAGAGACGCCACAGCAATGTCGCTGGCTATGGCCCAACAAACTTAACCGCCAAACTGGCTTTCTGGAATTTCCCCGTCCACACGAGTGTGGAGCGCTAAGATGGCATTAGTATTGAGCAGCGTCAACCTGTGGAAAACACTGAAAGTGTCTTAACTTCAAATACTTAGTAATAGTACCGGAACCGCTATACAACATTCTGTGGATTACTACCGAAGAGGCTCTACCAATATGGTGCTCGACACCCTAGGCTTGGAACGTTCATCCTGAGCGGGAAGAATAACGCCAAGAAAATACGTCCGGCATAGTCGCCGCGCTTTTCGCGAGGGCTCTGCTAGGTCACTTTGGCGGATCTTTCCGGATAGATTCGCTTCTCGCGGGTGCTGCCAAATATGGCGTTCGACACTTTGGCCGATCATCCCAGAGGTGAAGATTAGAGCTCGAACTATGGCCACGACGGCACTAGATTCAGAACACCGGATGGCGGCGCCGGTGCCTCCGGCGCACGCACATCCTCGCTTGTCAACTCTAGTGTTGCTCGCGTTTGCAGCCGTTTACCTTGTTTGGGGCTCCACGTACTTAGCCATCCGCGTGGGGGTCGAATCGTTTCCACCGCTAATTCTAGCGGGTTTGCGGCACCTTACCGTGGGACTATTGCTCTACCCGGTCCTGCGAGGGAAGACCGGTGTCAGGCCTACCGGCACAAACTGGCGCACCGCCTTTGTTACAGGCGCACTACTGCTATTTTTGGGCAATGGCGGAGTCAGTTGGGCGGAGCAAACTGTCCCTTCGGGGGTCACGGCGTTGCTGGTCGCTACCGTATCGCTCTGGCTAGTGATGGTGGACTGGCTCCGCCCGGGCGGGAAGAAGCCCGTGCCTCGCGTGGCTATGGGGCTGTTGATAGGATTCGCGGGACTTGCAGTGCTGGTCGGGCCTGCCCATGGGGGAGCTCCCGAGCGCGTTGACCCATGGGGCGCGGCAGTGCTGGTGATGGCGTCCCTGGCTTGGGCGTGTGGATCGCTCTTTTCAAAGCACGGTGGAATGCCCAGCTCGACGATGTTAGGCGTAGCGATGCAAAGTCTTGCAGGAGGGGTGATGCTCCTGGTCGCGGGGCTATTTGGAGGAGAATTTCGCGGGCTGCATCTTAGCGCGATTTCGCTGCGCTCGTGGCTGGCGCTCGCCTACCTTGTCGTGTTCGGCTCGGGCATCGGCTTTGGCGCATACATCTACATTCTCCAAAAGAGCACCGCGGCACGCGTGGCAACGTATGCGTTTGTGAATCCCGTCGTGGCGTTGTTCCTGGGATGGCTTGTCGCAGGAGAGACCATCACGCTGCGCACGATTTTTGCCGCCGCCGTCATTTTGACGGCGGTGATACTGGTGATTACCGCGCCGCACCGCGCGCCGGCGCCGGTGACCGCTCCGGTTCCTGCCCCTGGCGAAGCCTGACTGGTCCATCTATTCCGCTGCTTCAGCTTATCGCTACTGGCTGGATTTTTCCCCATAGACCGGTAGCCCATCCCCATGGACAGCGGCATAATCAAGGTCAGCGACAAACAGTCCAGGCCTCCCAGAGGCTATAAAACGTCTTCGTGCCATTTTCGCCAACGTTTCGAACGATTTCGAATCTGGAGTTGCTGGAGATGGACGGCGAAGACAACCACGTTCGCTTGCTGGTGAACCGCCCAAGCATTCCGTGTCTGCTTTGGTGAATAGCTTAAAAGGCGTTTCGGAGCCGACGGCTGCGACGCGAACGACCAGACCTTGCGCGCCGCTATTGGAAAGGCGCTTTGTCTCCCTCGTACTTCGCTGCCAGTTGCGGCGGTGCGCCCAGCGGTATTCTCAAGACCTACATCGGACAGCAAAAGACACCGCTCTAGCAGTTAACGGGGGCTTATATCCTCGCCCTGAAGGACGGGGTTTTACGCCCCCACGGATAAACCGAAGCCGTGAAACGGGCCAAGTCCCTTCCGGGCGCAATGGATTAGGAGCGGCCCAGGTAGGAAATAGGCCCCTTCGTTTGACCCACACTTTGCGGATAGATTTGAATTTCAGCTTGCGCTACTTTTAGGATGTTGCACATGAACCCGAACATGAATCACGCACAAACCAAGGCCGCTACGAACATCTCCGCGCACGCGGCGGCGCGCTACTGGCGGGCCACCCTGGCACGCGATTCCCGGGCCGATGGAAGCTTCGTACTGGCGGTGCGCTCGACGCATATTTATTGCCGCCCCTCATGTCCGGCTCGCCGTCCGTTTCGGAAGAACGTCACTTTCTTCCACACCCGGGAAGAAGCGGAGAAGCAGGGCTACCGGCCTTGCCGGCGTTGTCGCCCGAATGAAATTGCAGCTCCGGTGGCGCTGGTGCAACGCGCGGCCAGTTATCTGGCGGAGTCGAGCGAAGAGGCTGTTCGTTTGGGAGCGCTGGCGCGGATGCTGGGCACCACGCAGGCGACTTTGCGGCGCGCTTTCTTGCAGGCGACGGGACTGAAGCCGCGGGAGCTTGCCGAAGCCCTGCGCATCAAGCGTTTCAAAGCGATGCTGCGCGCAGGCAAGAGCATTGCCGAAGCGCTCTATGAGACAGGGTACGGCTCATCCAGCCGAGTCTATGAACGCAGCAACGCGCAGCTAGGCATGACACCAGCAACTTATCAAAAGGGAGGAAAGGGTATGAAGATCGGATACAGCATTGCGAAATCGCCGCTGGGGAAAGTATTGGTGGCGGCGACGGCACGCGGCGTTTCGGCGGTTTATCTTGGCGATGCGGAGAATGCGATGGTCGCCGAACTGCGCCAAGAATACCCGCGCGCGGAAATTGCACCCGCTACGGATTCGTTTCAGCGCTGGGTGCGGGAGATCGTGCAGCGCATCGAAGGCAAGCAACCACGATTGGAATTGCCGCTCGATCTGCAGGCGACTGCCTTTCAGCGGCGCGTTTGGCAGGAACTACAACGGATTCCGCATGGCCGGACCCGCACGTACTCGCAAGTTGCCCGATCACTCGGGCAGCCGAAGGCGGTGCGGGCCGTGGCGAGAGCTTGCGCCACGAACCCTGTGTCCATCGTGGTGCCATGCCACCGCGTGGTCCGCGAGGATGGCACGCTGGCAGGCTATCGCTGGGGGCTTTCGCGCAAGGAACAATTACTGGCGCAGGAACGCGCCATCGGCACCTAGCTTGCCGCTCATACAATGTGGGAATTCCTGCAAGGCGGGAAAATCAGCGCTTGAAAACTACCCTCGGGGCTTTTCAATTTTTATACCCTTCGGCCAGTCGGGCTTGAACTTGGCATCGCCGATCTTCAGATTTTTCATCACCCGCGTGTAATGGGACATGAAGTAGTCGTCGGAGCCGGTCTCGAAAAATTTCTGCTGTACGGGCAGCCAGGAGGCTTCGTCGATCCACATGCGAATCCTGGAGATTTGGCTGCGCGCCTGGTCGGACTTGGGTGTCAGCTCCAGCACGAGGGTCTTGCGACTGTCGAACTCTTCTTCGCCGACCAGAGTGAGAACGTAGTTTTTCTTGAGCGTTTCGCCTTTGGTTCCAAATCCCAGCGCCAGGTATTGATCGGCAAACGAGCGGTGCTTTCCGATGTTGTACTCCTCGACACGATTGATCTTGGGCGTGAAAATGTAAAGGGAATCCCCGTTTCGGAGAATCGTTCGGGGATCGGGCTTCAGGAAATCAATGCGCATTTTGTCGTCGCGGCGCACGAAAATCTGGCCGCTTTCGGTGGAAGTGTCCTGCACCACAGCGGTGTATTTGATGTGTTCGATATCGGCCGTTAAGGTATGAAAGTCCTGGGCGGAGTGATCCAGCATGGCCACGACGCCATCCAGGGTCCAGGTCTGCGCGGCAGGTGCTGGAGGCAAGGCCATGGCACACCACAAGATGACCAGCGCGAAGAGAACAATCGGTAGACGTCTCAAACCTGGCCCCAATCTAGAAAAGATGTGGCGGCGTATAGAAGCCTCCGGAATCCTAACATAGATAAAGAGATGCGCGAACGCGCCGGGATGTTACTCAGGACCAAGTTCTGGCGCTCGCACAGGACCGCCCCTAGTGGTGAACTTCCACCTGGTAAGCAATCACCGTGCCCTGTTCATCGCGTATTGGCTCGATATTGCTGATGGAGAAGTTGCCTTTTCTTAATTCGGGCAACGCTTCTTGCAAGGCGGTGTGCAGATCGCTCTGAAGAGCGAGTTTCGTCGGTGGAGCAAGAATACGCGCGTCCACGCGATACTTCAGGTGGTTACCCTCTTGCGAAATCAATTGGACCTGGCCGGGCGTGACGGGCGCCCCGCTTTGCGGTTTATCGTGAAACCAGGTTCGAGGGGTGGCCAGCACAAACACCAGAATCAGGATAACCGCGACGTCATACGGCCACGTGCCGCGCTCGTAAGACCAGAAAAACGTCCGGGAGAGGAGTTGGCCAAGGCTTGCCATGTCAATCCGCGGGCACTCCGTCGACGATAACGCCATCGCGCATGTGCACCAAGCGGTCGAAATACGTCGTCGCTTCGGGGTTGTGGGTGATCATGACGATGGTCTGGCCCAGATCTTTGTTCAATTGCCGCAGCATCTGCAGAACAATTTCCGAATTCTTGGAATCCAGGTTTCCCGTGGGCTCGTCGGCGAGGAGAATCTTTGGTTCATTGATGATCGCCCGGGCGATGGCCACGCGCTGCTGCTCGCCGCCGGAAAGTTCCGAGGGTTTGTGATGAAGGCGCCCCGCCAGCCCCAGCATCTGCGTCACGACGTCGAAACGATGCGGGTCAAAACCGTCGCCGTGAATAAACTGCGCGATGGCGATATTCCCCTTGGCCGTCAAGGTGGGGAGCAGGTTGAAACGCTGAAAGACGAAGCCGATTTTGTGGCGGCGCAATTTGGTGCGCGCGGCGTCGCTCAGTTCGGTGAGGTCATTGCCATCGACCAGCACTTTGCCGCGGGAGGCTTGCGCCAGCCCGCCAATCACATACAGCAGCGAAGACTTGCCGCAACCTGAAGGCCCCATCACCGCGACCGATTCACCAGGCTGGACTTCGAAATTCACCCCACGCAAAGCCGGAACTTCGACCTTGCCCGCGCGGTAGAGCTTCCACAAATTTTCAGTTCTGAGTATCGGCTCCACGCTCTTTTTTCCCTGGAAAATCAGCCCTTCGGCAGGTGCAGGTATTGTAGCTGCGATTCCCATTGGTGCCTAGCCATCCCGCGTGTTTCGCGGCCCTTTCCTCTCTTCTTCTTTCCCACTGCCTTGGCGGCGAGTTCCGCGCCTGATTCTGTCGACCCTAGTCGTACGACAACGCTTCCACTGGATCCTTGCGGCTAGCCATCCATGCAGGATAGCTGGCGCCGAACAGGGCGCCGAGAAGCGCAATGCCGGCCGCGCGAAGAATCCAGCCGGAAGTGATATTAATGGTCAAGGTCGGAAACTTCCAGATGAATCCAGCCCGTACGAGATAGCTCAGACCGACGCCGGCACCAATTCCAAGCGCGCAGAGCACCGTGGATTCCGACAGCAGCGCTCGCACGACAAACCAGTGGTTGGCGCCAAGGGATTTCAAGACGCCGATATCCTTGGTTCGTTCGATCACTGTGGTGTACATGGTAAGAAAAATGACCAGCAGGCCGATGGTGATAGCCAGCAGGATCATGGCGTTGATGAAGGACTGCAAGCCGGGGATGTTCGTGGAAGTATACATGGACAAGAGATCCTTGACCGGCCGGACGGTGTAACCGGAAAAGTCATGGCGCATTTGTTCCATGACGTCTTCGGCGTGCTCGGGGCGGGTACACTTCAAAAAAAAGACGCTGGCCTTGTCTCGCGCGCCCACCAATTCCTGAAGCGTGGAGAGCGGCACAAAAAGGCGTGAGCCCTTGCCGTGCTCGACGATTCCCGCAACCCGCCAATCGTGATTGAAGATTCGGTAGGTCTGTCCCGCTTGTATGTTTTTCACTTTCGCCGCAATGTCGTCGACAAGAATATCGTTCGGGCTTTCCAGGTCATGTCCCTGAAGGAATACAAATCCGCCAGAGACGGCGCGAAAACTTTCCGCGTCAATTCCATAAACGATTTCCACGCCTGAGGTGTTGAACTGGAAAAGCACGGGAGCCACGGATTGCACGTATTTCATTTCAGCAAGCTTGTCGCCGATCTTTATGGGCATGGGCGCGCCGCCAAGTGCCAAAAGATAAGAAGCGTTTGGCGACTGCAACATGATATCCGCGCCGATGCCTTCGATGCGTTTGGCGGTTTCTGTCAGGAGGCCGCTGGTCAGCCCAACGATCAAAACGACCAACGCAACCTCCACGGCGATGCCCATCGCCCCGATGAGCGTGCGCATCGGACGATGCAGCAAATTGCGGACGATCAGCTCACCCATCATGGCTGTTTGTTCTCCGGAGCTTCACCGACGCGGGTCAATTCCGAGCCCGCCGGTTGTTCCAGCTTGAATCGCTCGGCGGGAATCTCTTCGTTCAAAACAATTTTGCTGACCTGCAAATCGAGCTTGTATTCCTCGTGCGGCCTTTCGATTTGAATGGTGCGAGGAAACAAAGTCGCGGCAGCCGGGACCGCAGCCGCAGCGCTTTGCCCGGAAGCCGTGTCCGCAGCTTGCCAGTCTGCCAAGTGAACATCGGAAAGGAGAAGGCCCTTCGGCCCGAAAATCAACAAGCGCTTGACTTCGAAATCGGCGCGATCAAACCAAATTTCCCGAAGAACTTCCAGCTGATAGCCGCCACGCAAGACGGTCAGGACATAGTATCTGGTGTTCTCGTCGTTGAACTCTCGCAGGATCACGGCCTCTTCTTTGCGGATTTCTGGCCACAGAAGCGCATCGAGCAGGTGCTGTGGCCGCAAATTCTCGATGGGCTTGCTGCTGGCGCGCTCCACGGCCACCGGCCCAACGAGGTACTTTTTCTTCGACGGAATCGAGACTCGAAAGGTGTCACCGTCGCTGGCCATGTCGAATACCGTGGTTCCCACCACCGGCGCTTGCCCAATGACGCGGATTTCCGCCGGCCGTGCGGCCAAAAGAAACGCCTTTACTTCATGATACTCGTCGATCACGCCGCTATACTTCGAGCCCGCGGTCGCCTTGAGCTCGACAGTCGCGTTCAGCGATTTTATGCCATGCACAATCAAATTGTAGGCCTCTATAAGATCTTCGCGCGTGGCATCCCTGGCGACGGGTATCTGCGACGGGGATAACTTGGTGTGGCCGGTGACAACTCTTGCGCCCCCGCAGCCGCAGGAAATAGCCGCCACTGTCGCCAGGAGCAGGCATGCTTTCACACGTGGCATCAATGAGTTCCGTCCTCATGCATACAAATCAAGCAATCTGGCAACCACTTCGATGCCCATCAGTCAAGGCGGAACGCCGCAGGGAAGACATTCAATTGGGCCGCGAAATGTAGATGTCAAAGGGTTGTACTGCCGGCCGCACCCGCCGGATGACTTCGCTAGTCCAAAGCGATTCGCTCAGTAGCGTCACCCAGCCATCTTCCGGTTCGCAAATGGCGCAGAACGAATAGCGAGCATAAGCCGATTGGTAGGCGTCCAGCCCGCGTTTGGACAAGTCGCCTTCGAGCCGAGCATCGGCGGTTTCCGACGCGCGGCCGGCTCTAAACCCGAAGGTCTCGCCTTCGAACCGTTCGAACACTTGCCGCAACTGTTCCTGATTCGGTCGCGGAAGCACGACGCAGCGCTCGGCCGCTTCGCGCCACGCAATCTCCCGTGTCTTGCAAAACTCCCGTACTCTTTCCATGTGGCTGAAAAAATCCACCGCGTACGATTCGTTTCCGGCAAGGGCCGGGAAGAGCGCAGACCAAATCTCAGCAGCGTCCCGGCCACGCACCGGCTCGCGGTTCTCGGTTTCGACCAGTTCAAGTCCCACCGCTTTTACGTCGCCGCCAAGGTCCAGCGCTTGCACATCCAACGAAAAAGGCGGCAATTCCAGCGCGCCGCTTTCTGGCGCGGCCGTTCCTTGCGCGTTCATTCTTCGGACTCCCAATCTGGAAACTTGGCGCGAAAGTCCGGCGACTGTTTGCGAACTTCCAGCCAGTCGAAGAAAGCGTCCGGTGTTTCCAGCCAGATTCGAAACCATCCGGCGATTTCTTCTTTTTCGGCGCGCTTTTGAGGCTCCACTTTGTGGTTGCGCGAAATCATCTCCGCGCGGCGCTTACCCAGCCGGGCGACGTTCAGAACGCGCTCGACCGCCGCGTGTTCACCGTGGAAGCGGAACTTGCGCATCAGCTCATCCAGCCGCATGATGCTCACTTCGGCGTCCACCAGCGTCTTGAAGTGTAGAAGATCCTCGAATTCTTCTTCGTATTGTTCCTCGGCTTCTTCTTGCTGATTGATGGTGACCTTTTGGCCAGCGTCTTTCAGCACGTCGGCAATGTACTCCATTCCGGTTTTGCCGGCCTCGCCATGTTCGGCCAGGAGCCGGCGCCGCAATTGATCGATTTCCGCCGGCGTCCATTGCTGCACTTTGATCTCGCGGGCGGTTTCCAGGATCAGCGCCTTCTTCGATTTCAAGTCTTCGGTCATCTTGCTTTGCCTCGGTGTTGGGTAGCGTGCTTTTTCTTGTGGCTGGGCGGGGGAGGTGGCGGCGGGGGATCCGCCGGCAGGCCGGCCAGTAACCTACGGTACTTCACCACATTCTTGTTATGTTCCGCCAGCGTCGCGCTAAAAAAATGTCCGCCCTGCGTGTTAGCCACGAAATAGAGATAGTTCGTTTCCGCCGGGTGCAGCGCGGCACGCAGAGACGCTTCCCCGGGATTTCCGATCGGCCCAGGAGGAAGCCCGCCGTGCTCGTACGTGTTGTACAAGGAATCGAAGGTCAAGTCCTTTCCACTCAGTGTCCCATTATATTTTCCTAGCCGCTCCATTCCATAAATGACCGTGGGGTCGCACTGCAGGCGCATGCCCTTGCGCAGGCGATTTTCGAATGCGCCAGCCACCAGGGGACGTTCCTCCGGTTTCGGCGTTTCCCTCTCGACGAGCGACGCAAGAGTCACGATTCGATTCACGGCTAGATGACCGTTTTCATCGGCCGGCCCATCGGCCGCTGGCGAGGCGACGCGCTTCCACTCTTCCTTGAACTTATGCACCATTTCCGCGGTCAATTCGCTGGCTGCGGGGTGCCGGGGCAGCTCGTAAGTAGCAGGGAAGAGGAATCCTTCAAGAGTCTGCGCCCCCGGCGCAAGGTCGCGAACCGGCGACGGATCACCAGTGGCAAAAAGAAAATCGCCCGCGCGCATGAATTTCCCCGCTTCGAGCTCGCGGGCGATGTCGAACATTGTTTCACCTTCGCGCACCGTGAACGGCACCTGGTAGACCTGGCCGTTGGCGAGTTTCCAGAAGACCTCGCGGCCGGTCATGGCGTGATCAAAAAAGTATTCTCCGGCTTGTAGTGTGCGTTTTGGATGCCTCCGCGCATAAAACCGCAGGGCCAGCGCGCTGCGCACCACGCCATTTTTCTGCAGAAGATACGCTACATATCGTTGCGAAGCCCCGCGCGGCACATCGACAAACAGGCCTTCGTTTCGAAAGCCCTGGTACGGCTTGGTGATGCCGTACCAGATCCACGCCGAGGTAGCCCCGGCGATCAGCATGGCTAGTAGCAATAGCAGGAGAAAATACTTCTTCAATGCGACCTCACCGATTCACTTACTTGGTCCGCTCAAGTCTTTCCGGCCGTTGGTCCCTGGCGATCAAGGTACTCTCTTAAGATGACGGCAGCCGCGACAGCGTCCACAGTCATCTGGTCCCGTACATTTTTCGGTTTCTTGCGACCGGTCCGTTTTTCATCGCGGATAAACCGTCCCTGAATTTCTTCCATCAAGCGCTCCGCTTCCCAGCTGGTGAGCCGCTCGTCCACCATTTCCACCGGCACGCCAATCTGTTTCCGCACGCGTTGCGCGAAGCGCTCCGCTTCTTCGGCCATTTCGCCGCGCGTGCCATCGAGGCGCAGGGGCAAGCCGACGAGGACTTGCTTCACGCCATGGTCGCGAACCACTTCGCGCAACCGCCGCATGTCTTCGTTGCGGTTGAGACGCTCGATGGTGCAGAGCGGTTGCGGCAGGCGCGTTTGCGAATCCGCGAGGGCGAGCCCAATTCGCGCGCGCCCGTAGTCCACTGCCAGAATGGATGGTCGTGTAACTTGATGCAATTCGTCCTTAGCGATGGTCACACTACCTAGTATACCGGGAAGGTGCACTGGATTGGTTCGATGCTTCTTAACCGACGCCGGTCACGCCACTGTGCGGCGAGACCTGTCTGCCGAATCTATGGCTGGCAGCCGCGGCTTTGCCAGGTGTCCCAGTATCCGAGAGTTTTTAGCTGCTGATCGAGGCCGGTTTCTTGAAAGAGGACATCGAGTTCGGCGCGGGAAAAACGCTTGCCGAGCGGCTCGGTGCGGTCGGCGATTCCCCAAGCGGTCAGGGCCGCGATCACCGTGTGCAGCTTGAGCTCGCGCATATCCACTTTGTCCAGGGTGTCCGAAGCGGCGTGGTAATTGGGCAGGTAGTTGGCCTCTTCTTGCTTGGCGTCCAGCGTGGGTATGCCTTCGAGCAGGAAAGCGAAATTGTCCGAGCCGAAGGAAGCGTTATAAGTGTGGTTATTTACTCCCCAGGAATCCAGCGGTTTCAAGACTTCACGCACGCCGGCTTCGATGTCCCGGCGGCCGCCGAGCGAATATCCGGTGACACGGCCGATGCCGGAATCGAAATTAATCATGGCGCGGATTTTGTCGAGCTCCGCGCGGTGCGCTTTCACGTATTCGAAGGAGCCAATCTTGCCTTGTTCCTCGCCGCTGAAAAGCAAGAAACGGATGGTGCGACGCGGCAGAAGCCCGGTGGCCTTGATGGCTCGCGCGGCTTCAATCACCAATGCTGCGTTGCCGCCGTTGTCCAGCGCGCCTGTCCCCAGCTCCCACGAATCCAGATGCGCGCCGAGAATCACGACTTCATCCGGCTTCTCGTAACCACGGATTTCGCCTACGACATTTTCCTGCTCGGTGGGCCCACCAATTTTGTTGGGCATGCCAAGCACCGCACGCACCTGGCCTGGATAAGCGGCAACCGTCCGCGCAAGACGCAGGGCATCTTCGCGCGCCACGAGCACCTGGGGAACCTTGTCAATTTCGCCGTTCAGCGAATTCGTATGGCGATAGAGGAGTAATCGCTCGCGGTCGCCCATCCATAGAATGGCGGCGACGCCTCCTTTGACGGCTTGATCGATGATTGAAGGAGGACGAAGATGCTCGTTCAGCAGATCAGCCCACGTTGCTCCGATATCACTGTGAACTAGAATGAACGCATCCTGCATATTGCCCGCGCGCCTAAATTCTCCCTCGCTTCCGTAGCCCACGTCGATTATTTCTGCCTGCATTGCCGATTTTGATGTGGGTGGCCCCCAACCTAGCGAAACTACGTGCAGGGAAGGCATTTCGGCTGCAGTCCTCGTTGGGTCTTTCGTGGCTTCAGACCTGAGGGGCCGGAAGGGTTCGATGATGCGCAGTTCCGTTTTGCCTTCGCTCCACGTTACCGGCAGCGTGTACTTCTCGGTGTGAACATCCACGCCGGCCGCGCGAAACGCGCCCACGCCCCACTCTACGGCTTTGGCCATTTCCGGCGAGCCGGTCAAGCGGCCGCCGATTTCATCGGTCAGCCGCCGCAGATTCTCTTCCATGGGCGATGGGCCCATCACGATAGGAAGAATCTTTGCCGCGGCTTGCGCGCAGGAGGAGGCTTCCGTCGTGGAGCAAGCTGCAGGGCCTGGAGCGTTCTGCCCGGGGATGAGTGCGTCTTGCTTCACCGGAGGAATCTGCGCCTTTAGATGTGGCGCTAACGCGAAAAGGCTGAGTAATAGAGAAACCAGAAGAATTGTGCGGCGCGGCATGAGTGGACTCACTTTTCTTGCAGTCTTAAGTATGATGATTCCGCGATCTGATTGTCGCGCGGATTATACCGGATGAGACAAAAGAGAACATCTCGGGGCTAATTTCTCTGCCTACTCGCGGTTCAGTTGCTTGGCCGTCGTTTTGGGTCGCGGAGGCAGTCCGCGACGCGCGCCACCTCGACCATTTCTCGGACGTCGTGAACGCGCACGATATGAGCCCCATTCAAGATGCTTGCGGTGACCGTTGCAGCGGTGCCCCACAAGCGCTCTTCGGGTGGCGCCGGTTTGCCGTTGCGAGCCCACGTCGCGCCCAGGAAGCCCTTCCGCGAAGTGCCGACCAGCAGTGGATAGCCAAGCCTTGCCAATTGCGGGAGTCTCTGGAGCAATTCGTAATTCTGCGCGAAGCTTTTGCCGAAGCCGATGCCCGGGTCGAGGACCATCTGCGATCTCGCGACGCCGGCTTTGCGCGCGACGGCCACGGAGCGGCGAAGACCCTGCATGACGTCTTTCACTACGTCCCGCGCAAACGGTCCTGCCTGCATCGTTCGCGGCTCACCGCGTATGTGCATCAGGATAAGCGCCGCGCATTGGCGCGACGCAACACCGGCAATTTTCGGGTCATGCTGCAACCCGGAAATATCATTGATGATTTCCGCGTTGGCGTGGAGAGCCAATTCAGCCACGGCGGCGCGGCGAGTATCCACGGAAATGGGAATTTTCAAGCGGCCCCGCAGAGCTTCGAGAACCGGCAGGATGCGGTCCAGTTCTTCGGCAGCAGAAATTTGTTTGGAGCCCGGCCGCGTGGATTCCCCGCCCACATCGAGAAGATCTGCTCCGGCGTTGGCCATGGCAAAAGCCTGTTCCACAGCCAATTCCGGTTCGAGGAATTTGCCGCCATCGGAGAAGCTGTCTGGCGTGACGTTGAGCACGCCCATGACGAGCGTGCGCTCGCCAAGAAGCAGCGTTCGGGAATTTAATTTGAGGCGAAAGAGTTTGCGATGTTTCATGGGCGAAGAGAAGTCTAGCGCGAGTCGGAAAGAAAAGGATAACCTAGAGACGCGGAGGCCGCAGAGTTGAGTGGGATCCAAAAGGAAAGGATTACCGTAAATGTGCAACTAATCCAGATCGAAATCGCGGATGGGCTTGCCGGCTGGCGCGTCCTTGGCTTTCTTCATGGCTTCTTCAAATTTCTTGGTGAGGATATCTTCTTTGTTGGTTTCCTGGAACCAGGAGTCCGCGAACTTGTCTTCGCGCTGGCGTTGTTGTTCGGCAAGGATCTTTTGCGCATCGCTCAAGTCCACATTGGGACCAGGCCTAACGGGCGCTTCATGCGATAGCACCGCCCCGAAAATCGGATCGACGGTCAGCTTTGCCTGGCAGCAGGGGCAAGTGACGTGCAGGTTTTCGGTGTTCTGCTTTCCCATGCGGCTATTCTACGCCTTTTTGCCTGAGAGAGCGGTAGAGGGCAGCCCATTCCGGAGAGAAGAAGTGCGGCCAAAAAAGCGGGGCACCCGTCGTGACAGGTGCCCCGCGCATCTCTTGGAAGCGACTCTTTATTTAAACCGTTTAAACTAAAAACCAATCACCGTGTTTCAAGCTTTGGCCGGGTTTTCACCGCGGGTGAATCCCGGGGCCGGCCGCAGTTCCGGGCGCACTACTTTTGGGTCCGTACTCGGCGCTGCTTGCGGCGGAATCGCAGGAGGCGTACGCGGCTTCTCCGGCAGCGGCTTGCCTTCCATAAGCAGCTTCACTTCGTTGGCGTCTATGACTTCCCGTTCGAGCAGCGCCTGGGCGATGCGTTCGAGCGTATCGCGATTGCCCGAAAGGAGGTCCTTGGCCTTTTGGTAGCCGCCATTGACGATGCGCTTCACTTCTTTATCGATCTGGATCGCAGTGTCTTCCGAGTAGTCGCGATGCTGCGCGATTTCGCGGCCGAGGAAGATGGCTTCGTCTTTCTTGCCGTATGCCAGCGGTCCCAGTTCGCTCATGCCCCATTCGCAGACCATGTTGCGGGCGATGTCCGTGGCGCGTTCGATGTCGTTGCCCGCGCCAGTGGTGATGTGGCCGAGGAAAATCTCTTCCGCGGAACGCCCGCCCATCAACACGGCAAGCATTGCTTCCAGATACTCGCGCGTGTAGGTGTGTTTGTCGTCTTCCGGGAGCTGCATGGTCAAGCCGAGAGCCATGCCGCGCGGAATGATGGTCACTTTGTGGACCGGATCGGCACCCGGGGTCATCGCCGCGACTAGGGCGTGCCCGGCCTCATGATACGCGGTGTTCTTCTTCTCTTCGTCCGACAAAATCATTGACCGGCGCTCGACGCCCATCATCACTTTGTCTTTGGACATCTCGAAATCAACCATCATGACGAACTTGCGATTCTGGCGCGCGGCCCACAAGGCCGCTTCGTTAACCAGGTTCGCGAGGTCCGCGCCGGAGAAGCCCGGTGTGCCGCGCGCGATGATGGACAAATCCACGTCATCGCCGATGGGCACCTTGCGTGTGTGTACGCGGAGAATTTCCTCGCGGCCTTTCACGTCAGGACGGGCTACGACCACGCGGCGGTCGAAGCGGCCCGGCCGCAACAGCGCCGGGTCCAAAACATCAGGCCGGTTGGTAGCGGCGATCAGGATGACGCCTTCGTTCGACTCGAAACCGTCCATCTCCACCAGCAAGGCGTTCAAGGTCTGCTCGCGCTCGTCATGCCCGCCGCCGAGGCCGGCGCCGCGATGGCGTCCAACGGCGTCAATTTCGTCGATGAAAATGATGCAGGGGGCGTTCTTTTTGCCTTGTTCAAAGAGATCGCGTACGCGGCTTGCGCCCACGCCGACGAACATTTCCACGAAGTCCGAGCCGGAAATCGAGAAGAAGGGAACGTTGGCTTCACCGGCGATCGCGCGGGCCAGCAAGGTCTTGCCCGTGCCGGGAGGTCCGACAAGCAAAACCCCCTTGGGAATTCGTCCGCCCAGCTTCTGGAACTTCTGCGGGTCTTTTAGGAACTCAATAATTTCCTGGAGTTCTTCTTTGGCTTCGTCGGTGCCAGCGACGTCCTTGAAGGTGGCTTTTTTCTGCTGCGCGGAGAGCAACCGCGCGCGCGACTTGCCGAAACTCAAGGCCTTGTTTCCGCCCGACTGCATCTGCCGCATCAGGAACAAGCAGAAACCCACGAGAAGAATCAGCGGCGCGGCATTCAACAAGATCAGAACCCAGTCGCCGCTGCGCACTTCCTGGATCTTCACCTGGACGGCCTTGTCCCGCAGCGCCTTTGTGACTTCGGGAGCATTTTCTTTAGCGATAATGGCGCGGAATTTCTGGTTCGGCGGCTTGGAGTATTCGCCCTTGAGCTCGTAGCTGTTAGGCGAGAGATACATGGTGACTTCCTTGATCTCACCAGCCTCGATCTTGGCCATCAGCAGGCTGTAGCTGGGTTCATCCTCGCGCGCCTGTGACGCGTTGGTGGACACCAGCTTCCAGAGCATCACGCCCAGAAAGACGATGGAGATCCAAAACAATATTGTTTTTGCCGTGGAACTAGAATTCACGTTGTCCTCACTAATCCGCAACTGGCCGAAAAAACCTACTTCTAACTTCTTGCTAACTTCTTCTTCCTAACTTCTTCCGCCCTTCCTGCTTTTCCTGGGCGTTCCATTCGCTCCGGAAGAAAGTTGCCGGAGGTTTCGCCCCATCCCGTTGGGTGCTGCTAGCCCATAGCCAACCCATACTTCATTAGATGCGGTCCGGAAGCCAAAGTAATCGGGCTCCAGCGCGACGCGGCGCTTGGCCGGCTTATCGAGCATGACCGCCAGCCGAATCGAACGCGGCTTGCTTTCGCCGAGCCGCCGCAGCAAGAATTCCTGCGTCACACCGCTTTCCAGTACCGCGTCAACCACCAGCACGTCGCGGCCTTTCAGCTCCGGACCGGCACCAAAAAAAACTTCGCGCCTGGCATGCCCGCTTTGCTCGACGTCTCGCACCTCTTCGCGAACGAAGTGGCAAACAACCGGGGCGTCGATCTCCCGCATCAAGTCCGCGGCGAAAACAAAGCCGCGATCTAGCGTTACCACCACATCTATGCGACGTCCCTCATACTGCCGCGAAACCTCTTTCCCCAAGGCTGCCACGCGTGAGGCGATGCGCGCCGCGGAGTATGCCGCTCCCCTCCGGCTGCTCAAATCTTTTCCTCGACGATCACGATTCCCGCTAGCGTCTGGTCATTCGGTGCAAATTCAACGGCAACTGGAAAGCCGCGAGCCCATACCAGTTCGTCCCCACAGGCCAGCACCGGCCATCCGTCGCGCTCCCAGCGGCTGACGCGCTTTTCGTTCAACAAACGCTTCAGCTTATGGGCCCTTCCGTGACCCCGGGGCCGCAAGCGGTCTCCGGGACGCCAATTGCGCAGCAAAATCGGGAAACGCAACTGGTCACGGTCCAGGACAGCCCCATCCCTACTAGTTTCCCCTCTCTTGGGAGGCCAGTCAATCACCCTGAGGCGGAATACGCACCCCAGTTCCACAACCTTCACTTCCGCATGCCCTATTGCCATATCGATCTTGTATCCATATTGACGCGTTTTGCTTTGAGAAGCTGGCCCGCCCGCATTTTTAAGGGCGTGAAACACTAGCGCGTCTCGTTCTTTGCGCACCTCGAGGCCGCCCGGCAAAGTGAGGGACCTTCCGCTCTGTCCGCGGCGCGCCAACTCCAGCACGGCCGCCACATGCCCCGTGCCAAGTTGGCCCTCGCGCGGTTTTACGCTTTCTACCAACTGCCGCACCAGACGAGTGCTCACCGCTTTTGTCCATTCGGTCTTTTCTGAGTCTTGTTTGTTCTCCGTGCCGTTGGCAGTAAATTCTTTCTTCTTCCAAGGTTCGAACAAATCATGGACGGTGATTCTTGTGCCCTTTTCGCTTGTTTGCGCCAGGGTCTGCAAGCGTTCTTCCACCACAGCGTCTAAGAACGCCTCGTCTTCGCGAGCGAGGTCCGCGAGCTTGGCTAAGTGTTCAACGATAGACGGCTGAAACTGTTTCTCCAGCAAGGGCAGAAGTTTTCTTCGGATGCGCGCGCGCATTCTCTTGGTATCGCGGTTAGTGGCGTCTTCACGCCAGGTTTGTTTGTGTGCGCGCAGAAAACGCCGCAGCTGGCTCCGGTGAATGCCCAGGAGCGGGCGGATGACTGGGCCGGCTACTGGATGAATTCCGCCAAGTCCCGCGAGGCCCGTTCCGCGGAGAAGATGCGCCAGCACGGTCTCCGCTTGATCGTCGGCCGTGTGCGCCACGGCGATCTTTGTACAAGTTCCGGATTCCACCAGCGAACGGAAATAGTCGTAGCGCGCCCGCCGCGCCGTATCCTCGAGATTCGCCCGCTCCTCTTTTGCTTTTTTGGCCACGTACACAGAAGCCGAGCGAAACTCCAACCCATGCTTTGCCGATAGCTTGGCGACAAACGTTTCATCCGCATCGGAAGCCTTGCCGCGCAATTTGTGATTGAAATGCACCGCGCTGAGCACGATGCCCAACTTCTCGCGCAACTCCAACAGCAACAGCAGCAACGCCACGGAGTCTGCCCCGCCGGACACCGCTACGCCCACGCGGTCGCCCGGCAGTAACACGCCCTGGTTCTTCACCAAGGAAAGGAGGCGTTGCTCCAGGAGAACGAATTCTCGTCTGCCCCCGGGCGGTTTTTTTTTCCCACCAGTCACTAGTCACCAGTCACTTCTTGTCTCTTTGCGCGCATCCTACCACGCCGCAAGCACCTAACGCCCCGCGGAGAATGTCTGTGGAAATCGCTAATCAGGTGTTGACATTGTTAACGCCCCTTGGCATACTTCTTGGGCTGTGGATGTGCCTTTCTGCTGGACAGGGGGGCTTCGCTCTTTGACAACCGATACGATGTGCCAGAATCTGTTCGAAACTATTGGAGCTTTTCGAGCGCCAATAGTCTGAGTTAATTCGAGCGATCAACAATTCGCTTGGCAGGCTGCCTGGGACGCAAATCCCAGGATTTTTTTTCGCCAAGCAACCAGATTCAAACGAG
>Ga0307479_10001011_pt1 | contig 25488 bp, 21 predicted proteins | sample atmos_gasesECM4C_FD_203743 | JGI IMG/M metagenome (GOLD analysis project Ga0307479, IMG submission 203743) | Hardwood forest soil microbial communities from Morgan-Monroe State Forest, Indiana, United States - atmos_gasesECM4C_515 | ecosystem: Environmental > Terrestrial > Soil > Temperate... | reverse complement strand
CCTCAAGATACTTCTTGAAATCCGTAGCCAGCGCCAGCAGCGTTTGCTGCTGACTCGCGACCAGCCCGGCATTTGGATCCTTCACCGTCGGTTGCGCAGTCGGGAAGTAGACGCTGTGCAGTGCCAGTCGCGCTTCCAGTTGCTTGTCCACCACTGGCGGTGGAGGAGCTTCGACCATCGCCTGCGAGGAAGCATTCGTTGCCAGGCCACGCGAATCGGTACAAGTCGCGTTGACCGTGATCGCGCCCGGAGGCGCTCCCGTCGTGGTCAGGGTCGCAACGTTGCCATTCCCGGAAACGCTGCCGCCACTGGAACTCCAGCCCGAAACCGTCACCGGCACACCGTCGGGACTAGTGCAGTTGCAGGTGACCGTCACCGGTGTACCCGCCTGCCCGCTCGTGGGACTCACCGAACAACTCATCGTCGGCGGATTCTTCGGCGGCTCCTTCACCGTATAGTTCGCGGTACAACTTACCTCACCGTTCTTCTTCACCTTGGGATCGGTGATATGCGAAGTCACGGTATAGTTGCCACCCGCCACGCCCTTTGTGTCGATGGTGGCCGTGCCCTCCTTACCCGTAACCGGCCCGCCATTCCCGCTCCAGGCGTAGCTCAACGTGTGCTTGGGATTGAAATTGCTAGCCGTCGCCGTCGCGGTCACCGGCTCACCTTGCATTACTTCTGCGCGATCCAGCGAACAACTCGCCGTCGGCGCTACCGGGGGTGCTCCGCCGAAGTTCAGCACGACACCCGTACGCAGCCGCACCCCGTCAAAGCTGGCACGCCGCAGGTCGGGCTGGCTCGGAGATACTTGCGCAGCGAAGTTGTGACGTGCCCATTGATAATCCGCTTCAATCACACGGATGCTCAGGTGCTTGATGATGTTGAGATCGATGCCCCCGCCCAGAATCGCACCGACACCTGTGCGCGCGCCAAAACTGGAGGTGTTCAGGTGATTGGCGCTTAGCAGGGTGTGCACGAAAAGATTAATGCCTTCTCCGCGATACATCGCCCGTGGACCGAGCGAGTAGGTGCTGAAATCGTTTCCACTCTTGTAGTTCGCACCGAAGTCTCCTTCCAGCGCGAAGTTGGGGTGGAAGTTGTAACCTAGGGCCAGTCCGAATCCATCCGGCATGCTGGGCAGCTTAAGCGGCAGAACTCCCCCGCTCCCGTTCGGCCCGCCGGGAATATTCCCCCCCGGGTTCAACCATTGGTAACCCGCGAACAGATCCACCTTGGGAGGATTTTGTTGATCTTGCGCCAGCACCACATTCGTGCTCAGTACGGAACATAACGTCAAGAAAAAACACAGCCAGAAAGTTTTCTTAGCGCGTGGATATCGACAAACCGACATGTGAATCCTCCGGAACTAAACCGTTCACTTCCTAGGATCGGGACCAACCGCGAGTCGTGAGAAAACGGTATGAGACAAACGTCAAGACGGGGTTTTGTGTGACCGCGAATTTTACAGCAACCTACCCCCAAAGCGAAACTTGGAGTTCGGAATATTACTCGATTCCGAACCAGCGATTACAATGGCAATGTCTCGGGAAGGCTGTGGGCTTTCCGCGAGTTTGTCTCAGTTTGATATTCAGGTTTTGGAAGAATTCGGCAGCCCCACCGAGGGATCTGATTAACCTGCTCTCGTCCCTGTCTGGGATTGTGCCAGGAATCCGAGTAATGGAAGTTATGCCCTTATGAGCCAAGAGAAAGTCCTGATTGTCGAAGACGAGGAAAATGAGCGCAGCGGTCTTGCCGAGGTACTCTCCGCATGGGGATATCAGGTCGAGACTGCCGCCGATGGCATGGAGGGGTGGGACAAAATCACCCAGTGGTCCCCCGCCATCATTGTCACTGATCTCAAAATGCCCCGTATGGGCGGCATGGAACTGCTCGAGCGCCTGGCCGAAAGCCAGACCAGCCAGACCGTCGCCGTGATCGTAATGACCGCCCAGGGCACCATTGATAGCGCCGTCCATGCCATGCGCGTGGGTGCTTACGACTACATCACGAAGCCCATCGACACCAATCGTCTGCACACCATCCTGCAAAAGGCCGGAGAACTCCTGGGAACCAAGGTCGAACTCGAGGTGCATCGTCGCAAGCTCCGCGACGCCGGCTCCCTCGGCCAACTGGTCGGCTCCTCGAAGAAAATGCAGGAAATCTTTCGCCTCATTGAGATGGTCGCTCCCAGCACGGCCTCGGTTCTCATCACAGGGGCCAGCGGCACCGGAAAAGAAATGGTGGCGCGCACCATTCACGAACTCAGCCCGCGCCGCCCCAGGCCCTTCGTTCCCATCAATTGCGCAGCCATCCCCGAAACTCTGATCGAAAGCGAAATCTTCGGCCACGAGAAAGGTGCTTTCACCGGCGCGCTTGAGCGGCGCACTGGTTGCTTCGAACTCGCAGAAGGTGGCACTCTCCTCCTCGATGAGATTGGGGAGATGCCCGTGGGCACCCAGGCCAAGCTGCTGCGCGTCCTGGAAGACCGCAAGCTCAGGCGGTTGGGCAGCAAGGTTGAGACCTCGGTGGACGTTCGCGTTCTCGCCGCCACCAACAAGGTGCCCGACGATGCCGTCGCGCGCGGCGAACTGCGCAACGACCTCTACTACCGGTTGAACGTCTTTAACATCCACATGCCTTCACTGCGCGAGCACAAGGAAGACATTCCGGAATTAGTGCGCACCCTGCTAGCTGAGATGAATACCAAGCACGGCCGCAAGGTTGCCACTGTGAGCGAAGCCGTCCTCAACCAGTTCAACAACTACTCCTGGCCGGGCAATGTTCGCGAACTTCGCAACACCCTGGAACGCGCGGTGATTGTATGTGAGGGAGCTGTGGTCGAAACCAAGCACTTGCCTCCAGGCTTCGGCCAGGCCACTGTCCGGCAGGCTGCGAATGATCCAGACGCCGTTCGCCTCGGAGTTGGCACAACCGTCGGCGAAGCCGAAAAAATGCTCATCCTGAAGACGCTTGAGGCCACCAGCAACAACAAAACCCGAGCCGCGGAAATCCTCGGCATCAGCCTCAAGACTTTGCACAACAAGCTCAAGGAGTACGGCGCCGCCACCGCGGATGCGGTTCCTGGAAAGGAAGAGTAAACTTCGGGTATCGGCTTCCCCCCAGCCGATCGTGCAACCGCCGGGCAGAAGACGCCCATCCATCTTACGAATGCGCCGCAAAACGAAAATCGTTCTCGCCATCACATTTATGGTCACGGCGATGGTGTCGGCGTTTTCCTACCTCTATGTTTCTCAGGTTCTGCGTCTGCGCGTGAACAATGCGTCGGACACCGCTAAGCTCCTGGCTGATCAGATCGCCTACTCCGCCCGCAACGCCGTCCCTGATCTGACCAGCACTCGGCTCGACACCGACAACCCGAAAGCCGTGCGCGCCGCCATCGAAGGCTATTTGCGGATCGACACGAACCTTAATGACATGGTGGATTCTTCCGTCGGGAACGTTGACATCGTCACCGATCTCGCCATCGTTGACCTCGACGGCCGTGCCATCCTGCACAGCAATGCGGATCTTGCCGGTAAAGTCTTGCGCAAGCTTTCCCGACCAGTTGCGCATGGTTTATAGCCCTGGCTCGGTCTATGACGTCAGCGAGCCTCTTGCCCTGAACAGAACGCCGTTTGGCTTTGTGCGCGTGGGGATTTCCACCGCTCTTCTGAAAAGCGAACTCACACCGAAGCTGACCCGCGCGGTTGCGTTTTCGGTTGGCTCGGTCTTCCTTTCGCTATTTCTCTCCGCCATAATCTCTCGCCTGTCCCTGGGTCCGCTCGAAGAAATCAACCGCAACCTCGACAGCGTGGCCGGCGGGGATGCTGAAATGCTCCCGGAGGACGATACCAACCATGACGAGTACGGCCTGGTCACTCTAAAAATCGCCAACCTTGGCCGCCAGATGCGCGACACCAAGGAGATTTTCTCCGCCCTGAAAGACAACGTCGACCAGTTGATGGCCAACCTCCAGGACGGCCTGATGCTGTTCACGCGTGATTCCCGGGTCGTGCTGGTCAGTGCTCCGGTCGAGCGCTTCCTGGGACGTCCGCGCGGAGAAATGCTGGGTCGCACGGCCCGAGAAGTATTCTCGTCTCAATCTCCTGTTGGGGCGGTACTACTCGACGCCTTCGAACGTCGCCGGCCCGTCCTGCAGCACGAAGTCGAGTCCGCCAACGGACGCCGAGTCCAGGTCTCCATCGACTTCATCCAGGAGACGTCCACCCAGATCGGCGCACTCGTCATCATGCGCGACACTGAATCCGTGCGCCGACTGGAAGACGAAATTGAAATGTCACGTCGGCTATCCGCTAGCAGCCGTCTGACCCGCGGCGTCGCCCACGAAGTCAAAAACCCCATCAACGCCATCGTCCTGCACCTCCACCTGCTCCAAAACAAGCTCCAGCAGGCCGACCCCGGCACCCGACGACACATGGACATCATCGGTAGCGAGATCCACCGGCTCGACCGTGTAGTGCAGATCCTCGTCGACTTCACGCGCCCGCGCGATCTCAAGCTCGAAGAAATGGACTTGCGGCGCTTGCTCGAAGACGTCGCCTTGTTGGCCGCGCCAGACGCCGAACAGCACGGCGTCACCATTGTCCGCGGCTTTCCCCAGGAGCCCCTCACCGTGAAAGTGGATGCCGATTTCATGAAGCAGGCCATCCTCAACATCGTGATTAATGGCGTGCAGGCGATGACCCACGGCGGCAGACTAACGATCATCGCCCGCCGAGATGAAGGTATGGTTCTTACAGAGATCCGCGATACTGGCGGCGGGATTCCTAAAGACGTGCAGGAGAAAATTTTCGAGCTCTACTTCACTACCAAACCTGGTGGAAGCGGCATCGGTCTTGCCCAGACCTACCAGATTCTCCAATGGCACTACGGATCGGTGGATTTCGAATCACTCGACGGCCAAGGTACGACCTTCCGCCTGCGCGTACCCCTCGCCGAATCCAGCCTGGACACCATGCGCGAAGTCGCCGCCCGGAGCCAGTAGCTGCCCTCCCTCCGTTAAAATCGGGGCCTGCTGAAATGCCGCGTCGGAAGCGGCTCTTCCCGAAATATCAAGGGTTGGAAAAACCCGACCACAGGGATAGAATGAGGTGTCTGCACGTTCTGCAAATCTCTCAGAACCACATCACAGGATAGGTATGTACCTGGCCGGCATACTCGGACTGTGCACGCTGCTTCCAGGACCTGGTCCCGGTCCCCTGTGCGGCGGGCCTCCGCTATTTGACGCGCGCCCCTCGAGCGCCCAGTCGACTCCCTGTCAGCCAGCCTCCCAACCGGAAGCAATACCGGCAGATTCATCAAAGCCGACAACTTCGCAACAACCAGCTAAACCGGACGCTGCGCGACCCACGCAGTCCGGGCCGGCGAAAGCAACCAAACCGGCCCAAGCCAGCCCCCAAGCGCCAACTCAAGAGCCCGCCGCGGCAAAACCTCACGGACCTGTCAGAAAGAAACACGCTGCCCCGGTCCCCGGTCAACCGCCGCCCAAGAAAGTAGTCCGAGAGGGCAGCACCGCGGATCCGACCACGCAACTTGCGCCCGGAATCAGCCTGGAGCAGGCCTCTCGCGAGCGGCAGACGACCACCCAACTACTCTCATCCACCGATGCCGCTTTGCTGCAGCTCTCGGGTCGCCAGCTCAGTTCCGATCAGCAGGAGACCCTCGCCCAGATCCGCAAATTCATGCAGCAGTCCAAGGCCGCCGACCAAGATGGCGACCCGCAACTCGCCTACAAGCTGGCGCTAAAAGCGCATTTGCTTTCGGACGGGCTCGCGAAACAGTAGCTTCGAGCCTTTCGTTCACTGTCCTTTCGCTCGCGCTGCATTCACCTTGAGCAGCAAATCCTGCGACGGCGCCTGCAGCGGACCAGGAATCTTCGCGGCTTCGGTCAGCACCTCGCGCGCCTCGGTGTTCCGTTTCAGCTTCGCGTACGCGTAACCGAGACGGTAGAGCGCGGTAGCGTATGAAACCTCATCGTGTCCTTTGAGCAAAGCCGCTGCTGTCTTGAATTCGGGTATCGCCGCCGCAGTCTTTTCCTGCTTCATGTAGGCATAGCCCAGCGTAGAGTGCGCTACTCCGGCCGACAGCTTGCTCGCGTTATCGGCGCCGGGTGCGTCGGGTTTCGTGATCGCGATGATTTTCTGCGAGTACGTCACCGCTTTCGCGATGCTCGCGGGCTTGGATTCATCCGCGTAGGAGTTCGCCAGCTGCAACAAGGTCGGAACGCTGTTCGGATTGGCCGCGAGGGTCTTCTCTCCATACGCAATCAGCCGCGACGTGTCGTTCAGTTGGCCCGGTCCGAGAGTGTAGATCGCGTACTGTGACACTTGCTCTTGATATTTCGAATTCGGGTAGGCCGCTGTGAAGCGCTCGATGTAGGACATGCGCTTCTTCGGGTCTTTCTCGTCGGTGATGGCCGTGAAGCCCGCACCTTCCAGGAAGTCGTAGGAGCTCTTCACCGCGTCTTTGTCGCCAGCCACTTGCACCTGGAAGTCCTGATCGCTCATGCCCTCCGGCTTTGGCCCCTTGCCGATTCCTTCGTACGCCTGCCCGGCCTTCTCCGAGTACTCCAACATCTTCGCGTCGTCTTTCACCTTCTGCGCGATCGTCGCCTGCGAGACCAGAATGTCGAAGTTATGCGGAGATGCGGTAACCGCCTTGTCCCCGTACTCGAACGCCTTCTGCAGATCGCCCGCCGTCTGGTACTCCTGAGAGAGCTGCCAGTTCGCATAGGCCACCGCGGCGGGGTTTGAGGAGAACTTTTGGAGAAAATCCTGGTACATCGCGATCTTCTTCTGTCCGTCCGTCTCTTTGGTGATGGCTTCCAAGGCCTGGTCTTCGGGCGTTCCCGCCGCAATCACAATTTTGTCGATCTGCCCCACAGCCATCCCAGCAAGAACCAAAACGACCAGTCCGCAGAGCCCGAGAGTTCGCTTCATCGCCTGCCTCCGAACACAGAACTCCGACTTGACTCAACCGCGCGCCATGCTAGCGCCGAATCCATTCACAAACAAGTGGGAGCAGAACGACAGGCCGTAACGCGGAATGTCGAGCATTCTCCGTGCCTCGGTGGCTCCGGGGTAAGGAGCCTCTGCCCAAATTGGCGGCCTTCCGCTTTTCATTTAAAGTGATGAACATGCGCGCCATCCTGCAGAAGAGGGCACTCCGTTTTGTGCTCCTGGCCAACGTCGTTTCGATGCTCGGTAGCGGGATGAATTCGGCCGCCGTCGCCTGGCATATCCTGCAGGCCACGCACTCTGAAAAAGCGCTGGGCACGCTCGCTGTCCTGCAGACTCTGCCGGCCATGCTAATGCTGCCCTTCGCCGGGGTCATCATCGACCGCGAAGACCGCCGTCGCCTGGTCATGATGCTCGACGCCGCCCGCGCCATCATCATCGTCACGGTCGCTATCCTGGCGTTCCGCGGCGCCGTGCGTGTCTGGCAGCTCTACCTGATGAATACCCTGGTCGCGGCCGGCTTCTGGATGTTCTGGCCCACCATCACTGCTCTCATCCAGGAACTGACCCCAGAAGGAGAGTTCATCCAGGCCAACACCTTTCTCCTCGCGGGCATTCAAGGTGGCTGGCTGATGGCCGGCGCGGTCGTGGGCTTCGTCTACAACCATATCGGACTGGGCGGTGTCCTGCTGATCGACTTCACCACTTACGTGGTCTCGTTCCTATGCTATTTCGCGGTCCGAAAGGGCAGGCACGTCGTACCCCGTCCGGCCGAGTTGCGCGCCGATCTTGTCGCCGCCGAAAATGCCGAGCGACGCTTTTGGCACGAGCTGTGGGAGGGCATCCAATTCCTTCGCGACAACCGCGGCGTGGTTCTGCTCGGTCTCAGTTGGGCGTTGTTTCTGGGCGCCATGCTCACCGGGGTCGTGGTGACACCCTCGCTCAGTGATCGCGTGTTTCACAAAGGCGCGGTGGGCTACGGCTGGCTCAACGGCGGCTGGGGCATTGGCGCCTTCCTCAGCGCGCTGTACGCCCCCCGGGTGATTGCACGGCTGGGCTGGCGACTTTCGATCGCCGTGTCTATGGCTGCCCTCGCCGCCGGCATGATGCTTTCGCCCCACGCCGGAATCCTGGCCGTGGCCGTAATCTTCTACAGCATCATGGGCTCCGCCCGCGGCGTCAGCGGTGTCGCCATGAATACCAGCCTGATGGAACAGGTCCCCAAGCACTTCATGGGACGCGTGCAGAACGCGTTCTACTTCGTCGGCACGTTTGTGCAGATCACTCTTAGCCTCAGCGTTGGCTGGATGGCAGAAAAAGTCAGTCTGGCCGGGGGTTACAGTCTCATCGGCGCCATGTACGTCATCGCCTTCATCAGCGCCGCCTGGCCGGTCCATATCGACACCGCCGCAGTAGCAGACGCCGCGGATTGAACCAAGGTCCTTCTCCCCACAGCAGAATGTGCCCAAACGCCTGCTGGTAGCTCAAAGGCTCAAGGCTCGCAGCTCCGGCTCGCAGCTCCGGCTCGAAGCTCGCAGCCATCCCTGTTATCCTGTCCAATTCGAAACCGACTCAGGAGCCAACTATGTCCTTTCAACTCGAAGGCCGGAACGCGGTCGTCTTCGGAGTTGCCAACAAGCGCTCGATCGCCTGGTCCATCGCGCAGGGCCTCCATGCCGCCGGCATGAAGCTGGCCATCACCTACCAGAACGAGCGCCTCGCCGAAGAAGCCAAGGATCTCATCGAGTCCCTGCCCGGCGCCGAGGGCTTCATGTGCGACGTCTCCAAAGACGATGACATCACCCAAACCTTCGCCAAATTCAAAGAGCGCTATGGCAAGCTGCACGCGGTCGTGCACAGTGTGGCCTATGCTCCCGCTGCGGAACTGGAAGGCGAGTTTCTGAACACGAGCCGCGAGGGCTTCCGCATCGCCCACGACGTCAGCGTCTATTCCCTGATCGCCGTCGCCCGCGCCGCCGCTCCCCTCATGGAAGATGGCGGCAGCATCGTCACCATGACCTACTACGGCGCCGAGAAAGTCGTTCCCCACTACAACGTCATGGCAGTTGCCAAGGCCGCATTGGAGTGCTCGGTCCGTTACCTGGCTTTTGATTTGGGAAAGAAGAACATTCGGGTGAATGCCATCTCGGCCGGGCCGATCAAGACCCTCGCCGCCCGCGGCATCTCAGGCCTCAGCGACATGCTGAAAGCCCATCGCGAAACCGCGCCCCTGCAGCGCAACGTGGAGGTCGCCGAGGTCGGCTCGACTGGCGTGTTCCTCGCGTCCGACGCCAGTTCCGGAATCACCGGCGAGACGATTTACGTGGATTGCGGGTACAACATCATGGGGTTCAAGCCCAACCCCAGTAGCTTGTAGAGCCAAACCGGCGTTCGGGACCGGAAGAACGCATGAACAAACATCTCGCTTTCGCTGTCTTCGCTTCGGCGCTTCTTGCTGTCGATGATTCGAGAGCGGAAGCCCGCTGCCTGTTCCGTTCCCGGGCTCACGCGGCAGGTCATTGGCAGGTTGACTCAGGGCTTCCTCTGCGAAGGATCACTTTGTGGGGTAATGGCGGCGGTTGAATTGGTATGCTCTGTGGCTCGTCTTGCCTGCTTGGAGAGTTTGCGGACAACGAACTCCTGAACCACTCCGGCCAATGAACTCTCACCCATTCTGACGAAACCATTCGATAACGTAAACATGGCTCGATTGTTCGCTGGGTACAGATAAGAGGAAACAGCAGCTCCGCTAAACGACCCGAGGATGTTTGAATTGTTGACCTGCCAGCGGCCGTTATCGCCCTTGCAGGCCACCGAGTTGCTCACGGCACGCAGAAGTCTGGAACGCGTGCTGCCCGTGCCCTTGTAGTAGTAACGGGGATCTTGTTTCAGCAGAGACGGAAACACTGCCCCCGAGAGAAATGTGGACGCGACAATGTCCGCGTAAACGGCGCCCAAGCGCTTTCCGTAGCCCTGCATGCCCTGCCCAAATTCCGAGTACTGGTCGCCCGCCTGTTGCAAGCCCGCGAGGAAGGCCGCTCCGCCAATCGTGACTGGATCGGTGCTCGACTTCCATGCCAAATGAAATTTCAGTTTCGTGGTGAGGGGAGCGGAATCAGAGTGGTACGTGACGTAAAAATTGGGAATGATTCCTAAGACGCGCTGGTGTTCTTCCTCCTTGACTTCCTCTGTCGCTACTTCCACCGGGTCCACCTTTACGTTGACATCGGTCACCACGGTAGCGATGGAAATCGCAATCGGTGGGACGAGGTAAGTCTGTCCCGGAGCTAACTCTCCCGAGAATGCCTTGTCGCTAAATCCTGCCGCGCTCACCGAGAGATTGAAGCGGCCAGGCGGCACGCTCGAGAAAGAAAATTGTCCGTTATCTCCAGACGCGAGTTCTCGGGAAAAAGAGTTATCTTCGGTGGTTAGCCGAACCACAGCGCCAACGGCCACCGACCCCGATTGATCCAGGATCGTTCCTACGATGTTCCCTGGTTTAGCCGCCGTCTGCGACGTATCACCCTGGGCAGGCGTCACACTTTGCGCATTGGCGACCGCAGCGAACAAGAGCACGCCAAGGCAAACCCGCCAACGCTGGCACGCTCTCGAAAAACTGCCAATCCTGCTAAAGCGTCTTCCGCATGCTTTCAAGACAGGTACTCCTCCGGTTCGATCTCGGATTCCGCCGGAAACATCTCCAAACTGTCAATGCTGGATGAGCCCCCGCGGCCCGCCAAATCCCATTAGATGCGGGTCCAGAAGATCGGATTTCCGAAAAAAGGAAAGGGGTACCTAAGGAACTCCCGGCACGACCGACCCGAGACCGGACAAACGAAAGTGCCAGCATGCCAATGGTTTACGGGTCAACGACTGAAAATGCGGATACGCCTCTCGGACTCCCCACGGCGGTCGATGGCGATCTCGACGTCCCGTTCGCGTACCAAGCGCGGAAACTTCTCCCCCCACTCGATCAAAAGGAGGCTGTCTTCGGCGACCAGGTCATCCAGACCCAGCGTCTCCAGTTGCCGAGGGGTATCAACCCGGTACAAGTCAATGTGATAGAGGTTGGCTAGCGGCCCGCGATATTCGTGCACCAGCGTGAAGGTGGGGCTGGTGACATCTTCTTCGGACGCCGCCTCAAATCCAGCAGCGATCCCCTTGATGAGCGTGGTCTTACCCGCGCCCAGGTCGCCGCGCAAGAGCACCAACTTGGGCGGCGCGAGCAGGCGGTTGAGTGTTCGCCCGAAAGCAATCGTCTCCTCGGCCGAGTGGGTCGTGATCTCTCGCGTGCTCATGCCAGTTTTCTGAGGACTGACACAAGTATAGCGAGGTCACACGCACTGAGAGGAAGGCCAGCAGGTTCCGACCGCCGCCTTAGAACAGCGACTTCGGCACCGACGACAGGTGCGCGCTCGTGGTCAGATAACTCTGATCCGTCACCGACTGCAGCGCCATACGCAGGTTGCGATGATCGTCATCGCCCAGCGCGATAAAGCGAAACGGCTGCAGAATCCCGTCGGTCGCCTTGCGCGTGGGGGACAACATCTCCGCCATGCCAATAACGGTACCGACCTTGGTCTGGAAGCCGATCTCGACGAAGTCGCCCTGCTCCAACGGCTTGGCCAGTTTGAGCAGTCCGCCGGTTACGGAGACGGAATGGAGTTTGCCGCGAGAGCGCTGGCCATCATCGAACCGGATCGCAGCTAGTACGGAACCGCCTAGCTGCACCCGGGCCGCGCGCCGCGTTGGGTGCGGTTGGGGGAAATGGGTCATAGGCGGAATGGACTATGAAGGATGCCCCAAGTTACGGCTAGATTACGGACGCACTAGTCCTGATTCGCGCGGGAATGACCGTCCGGATGGCCCGCAACTCCTTGTCCCACTGGAACATATCGGCATGGACCAGCAGGCAATGGCTGGCTGGACGCAGCTGGATTTTGACAGCGGCTTTGGCCCCAAGTGACAGCCATTGGCAAGCAATCGCCACCACGGTTCAGGGCCAAACGGATTACGGCGCTTGACATCCGCGCGGCTATGTAGTAACGCTACATAGCGGCGGCCCATGGTTGACTCTCCCAAATTGTCGTACACCTCCGCCATTGTCCTCCAGACAATCGGTGGCGGATACAACTATGGGTTCGACATCATGGAAGTTACCGGTCTTCCCAGTGGCACGGTTTACCCCGCCCTGCGGCGCCTCGAGCAACAAGAGTTGATCAACTCAAAATGGGAGAAGCAGGATGCTGCCTTCGCAGAGGAGCGGCCAGCGCGCAAGTATTACCAACTAACCCGGCGAGGCAAAGATGCATTAGCCAGAGCCCGCGAGCGTTTTGCGCTGCTTGAGCAACTCGCGAAGGATGAGCCTTCCAGGCATCGTTAGGAGGCTGGTGGACAAACCAGTTCCAAAGAGACTGCTGTGGTCCTGCTGGCTAGTTCTGCGAGCGGCCAGCGTGATTGTCCCGCGCCAGAAGCGGGCGGAGTGGTTTTTGGAGTGGTATGGGGAGGTCTGGCACTGGACTCATTTTCTTGCCGAATCCGAGCGGCTTAGTCCGCACACCGAGCAAGAGATTCTAGGGCATTGTTGGGGAGCATTCCCTGACGCGCTCTGGCATCGCCTCAACCGCGTGGCAGTCCTGGACTTCTTGCATAACACGCCGCTTTCTCCAGGCTTTTGTCTGATCGCCTTAGTAGCCACCTTGTCGGTTCTTGTCGCCGGAAGTCCGATGTCAAACTCCTGGTGGTCTCTGCGGCCCCGTCTCCAAACCGGGCCAGCGGACCTTCTCACTGTGTCACCGAATTCGCGATCCCACTGGCTTGAGCCTGAACTGTTGCGTGACGCAGCAACAGATTGGACGCGACGCAGCCCTTTGATAGCTCGAGCAGAAACTTATGCCTGGAGGCCGAGTGTTATTCGAGGACCCGCAGGAAAAGAAGAGGTGTTGAGCGCAAGACTCACTCCTGGAATGTTCGGGTTGTTCGGAACGAGTCCGCTCCTCGGTCGAACGTTTGAACCAACCGATCCATCGACCTGCCAAACGTGCCTCGTGCTGAGTGACGGAGTTTGGCATAGCCAGTTTCATGAAAGCTCGCAAGTGATCGGCGAGCATCTCTCTCTTAATGGGGAGCAAATGGAGATCATCGGTGTTCTTCGCGAGCAGTTCCACTTACCAGGGATGGACATCGGAGTATTCACGCCCTTCGGACCCGGTTCTCAGCCTCGAATGCCGGGACTGGAGTGGGTCAGCACCATTCTTCGGGTGCCAGCAAGCCCGCCACTTGAAAAAACCAGACGAGACGTTGAGAAGTTTGTGAATCAGACCAGTGGCTTGCCTCCAAACACGGTCTTGGATGTCCTCTCGTCGAAAGACATCCAGTATCAGTGGTTGGAATCCTGCGCCGCTTCGATAGGCTTTGCGATCCTGCTGTTAACGATTGTCAACTGGCGGACCGCCGCGCGTCTTTGCGCAACCGGCCCGCGCCGAGCAATAACCACCCTCTTTACATGGTGGCTGTTTCTTGCCGTAAAGAGCAGCTTGTTGCTGGCGGTCGTTCTGGCTGGTTCCCTTGACGTTCTGCAAATGGGCGTGCTCAGATTCGGTCATGACGCTCATAACTACGTAGATGGCGCAGCAATCTGGGTGTTCCTGGTTGGACTGACAATTGCTCTGAGGTGGTCCGTTTATGACCAGCTTTCCCGCTGCCGCACCTGCCTCAGGCGTTTGAGAATGCGGGTTGAGCTTGGCAGTTCTGTTGGTACCTTCTGTGAGCCCAGCGGAGCGGAACTCGTCTGTGATATCGGCCACGGGATGTTGCACCTGCCCGTGATGTACTTCAGTTGCCTCGATTCCGAGCGCTGGATTGATCTGCATGAGTCATGGAGGGTGGTCTCGGCAGCACAAGCTGGTACTTCCACCCCTTAGCTTCCATTGCCCTCGCGATTATGAAAGGAAGTGAAAGGAGGTATCGCGCCTATGTTTCGTGCCTGCCGCGTTGCCCTTCTGCTGGCACTTGCCTTTGTGCGGTCTGCACCCGCGCCTAGTTATCAATGCGATACGTGAGGTCATCCGCTCCGCGGAGAGACCGCACAAGCCGCGATTGCTGGAGCAAGCGCCAGTGCACGACACCATGCCATCCGGAGGAATTCCATCCGATCCCAACCGGTAACCGGAGCGCGACTTGGGCTTTCTGGAATAACATGCGTGTGGATGACAGGCCTCAAAACCTACCGTTGTGATCAATCTCACACAGTCGGGCCGATTTTCTGCTACCCTACCCCGCATCGCAACGCCCGTCTGTTGCTTTAGCCCGAGCGCGGTCTGTTGGCCCGGTTCGACGGAGACTCAAGCGAGGAAACCCACACGTCCACCACCCCTCCCAATCCGCACCCCCCGGAACCGTTCCGCCCATCCCTACCCCTCAAAAGAGTTCCGGAACAAGTCCTTCTCCGGATTATTGGCATCATCGTTGGCCTGGTGCTGCTCACCTTTGGCAGTTGTGCCGTGATCGGCTTCTACGCCATGCACAAAGTACGGCAGGCCGGGCTTGATCCGGATCTGATGAAGAAGAACCCGGGCTACACGGGGGCGAAGATGGCTGTCAGCATGAATCCCGACGTCGAGATCGTCTCGAGCGATGACCGCAGCGGCACGATCGTGGTCCGCGACAAGAAAACCGGCAAGACCACTAGCATGAAGTTCGACCCGGACAAGAAGACCCTGGTGGTCACCGATGAAAACGGCAAGACCGCCACCATGACCACCAGCGGCGAGGGAGCGACCGGCGGAATGGAGGTGAAGAGTTCCGAAGGCACCATGAAGATCGGCGCCAACGCGGACAAAGCCCCTGATTGGGTGCCCTCCTATCCAGGATCGTCTCCCCAGGACACCTATTCGGCGACCAATCCCAACGAACAAACTGGAGCCTTCACCTTCCCCACGTCGGATGCGCCTGAGAAGGTCATTTCGTTCTACGAAGACCAACTGAAGTCGCGCGGCTTCACGGTCTCCAAAATGACTGGCCCTTCGGAAGGAAAAACGGGAGGCATGGTGTCTGGCCAAGACAAAGCCAACCACCGCAACGTCGTGGCCACCGTCGGAACGGAGAATGACATACGCAGGTGAGCGTAACCTTCTCAGCGAAGCAGTGAAATTGAGATTTTCTTCGTTAAGACTGTCGTAGTGACTGAGGCGAAAGCTGACGTCGGTCGCCTTGGCGTCCTTTGCGCCCCTTTTTGCGACGTTCGCGGTTAAGAGCTTTTCCCCGGCAAGAACTTCAGAACGCTTTTGATAAAGTCCATTCGCTCTCTCTACTCACGAAATCGCACGACCGCCTTCCCCGCCCCTTCGCGCACGCGCCGAAACGCCTGCGGCAGCGCCTGAACCAGATCTGTCGCCACCAGTGACTGCTCCCCCATCGTCTCGCACGCCACATCTCCCGCCAGGCCATGCAGATAAACAGCGCTCGTCACCGCCTCGACCACCCGCTGCGGATTCTGCGCGATCATCCCAGCCACCATGCCGGTGAGTATGTCGCCAGTCCCGCCCGTCGCCATCCCCGGATTTCCCGTCGTGTTCACCCAAACCTCTCCGTCTGGTTGGGCAACCAGGGTGCGATGCCCCTTCAGCACCACGATGATGCCGTGCTCATCGGCAAAGGCCCGTGCCACTCCCACACGGTCCCTTTGAATTTCCGCAATCGACTTCCCCGTCAGCCGCGACATCTCTCCCGGATGCGGCGTGATCACCAGTGGCCGTCCCTTACCGTCCAGTTTGCTAGCGGCCCCTTCAAAGGCGTTCAGCCCGTCCGCGTCGACCACCATCGCCAGTGAACACTTCTCCACCACCGTCCGCACAAACTCCGCCGTCTCCGGATTCCGCGAGATCCCCGGCCCGATCGCCACTACACCCTTACCTTTCACCAGTTCATCAAAGCGCCCGTACTCGAGCGCTCGCGTCGAGATCGCGCCCGCATCCGTCTCCTGGAGCGGTTCCGTCATCAGCTCCGGATGAAAACCGGCCACCGTGGCCAGCACAGTCTTTGCTGTCGCCACCGTCGCCAGGCCCGCGCCGGTCCGCAGCGCAGACATCCCCGCCATCGCTGCCGCTCCCGCCTTCCCTAACGATCCCCCAATCACCAGCACATGACCAAAGCTGCCCTTGTTAGCCTCTCGCAAGCGGGGCCCCAGAAGGGCCGCAATCTCGTGCGGCGTGATCAGGTTCAACCTTAGCGCGGACACGATCGCATCGTCCGGTGAGCCGATCGGGGCCACTATCGTGGGGCCGCTGGTCAGCCTCCCGAACCCGTGCGCAGGACGGGGAGCCGTGAACGTCACGATCGCAGCGCAGCGCACCACCGCGCCCGTTTGCTCGCCCATGACATCGGCATCGGCCCCGGAAGGAATGTCCACCGCCACTACCGGAACATCCTTCGCGTTCATCGCCGCAATCGCTTCCCCATACACTCCGCTCACCGGCGGACGAAAACCGGTCCCCAGGACGGCGTCGACCAGCAAGTCGGCTTCGAGCACGGCTCGCGCTATATCGGATTTGAGCTGCTCCCCAGATTCCGCCACCACTGGCATGAACCCCATGCGGCCGAACATTTCCGCCGCATCTCCGCGCAACTCACCCGATGCGGCCAGCAGCAGCACCCCCACGTTCCTGCCTGCTTCTCGCAGTTTGCGCGCTGCCACGAAACCGTCGCCCCCGTTGTTCCCTTTTCCGCACAGGACGCCAATTCGCTTGCTCTCCGGGTACTGCTCCAACACAAACTCCGCCACCGCGCTCCCCGCGTTCTCCATGAGCGTGAGCGACGGCACACCAAACCGCTCGCTGGTGGCGCGATCGATCTCGCGCATCTCGGCAGCGCTGACGATTTTCATGATTTCGAAGAGGCCATCTGTTCCACCTGGCGGAGTTGGGCGGGCTCGCCCATGGCGATAAGGAAATCTCCCGGCTCGATCTGGTCGTCGGGTGCCGGGTTGAAGCGCATGCCGCTCTCGCGCTTGATCGCCAGAACAATCACGCCGCGCTCCTGGCGGATACGCGAAGTTTCGATCGTCTTTCCGGCAAAGCCCGAATCCCGCCCAATGCAAATTTCGCCAATCTCGAGATCCATGCCTAAATGTGTGGTCGCAGTGTCCAGAAAGCTGACCACGTGCGGCCGCAAGAAAGTCTGTGCGATGCGCTGCCCGGCAAACGAATACGGCGACACGATCGCATCGGCACCCGCGGTCAAAAGATGTTTCTCGGCGTCTTCTTCGCTGGCCCGCGCGATGATCTTCAGCTTTGGATTCAGCCCCCGCGCCGTCAGAATGATGTAAAGATTGGTCGCGTCGGTGGTGGTGGCCGCGACCAGCCCGCGCGCCCTCTCGATATGCGCCTCGCGCAGGGTCTGCTCCTTGGTGGCGTCCCCCACCAGCGTCAGCCACTCTTGGTTGTAGCGCGCGGCTTTCGCATCGTTGTTCTCGATGATCACGAAGGGCACAGGTTTGCGCGCCAGTTCGCGAGCCGAACTGCGTCCCACCCGCCCTGCCCCACAGATGATGTAGTGCTCGGTGAGTCGCTCAATGTCGCGTTCCATTCTTCGCCTGCCAAAAAAGCTGCGCAGCTCGAATTCTAGCAAAGCCTGCGTGAGCGCCCCGATCGCGAGAAACACCAGCGACACCCCCGCAAAAATCACCAGCACGTTGAAGACGCGGCCCGCCTGCGACAGCGGATGGGTCTCCTGATAGCCGATGGTGGTGAGCGTGGTCACCACCATGTAGAAGCCATCAAACCACGGCCACCCTTCGATGAAGTGAAACCCCGTGGTACCCGCGAGCATGACGCACGCGAGCGCAAGCCCGATCAGTCGAAGATTGTGGAGAGCTTTCAAGGGCAGTCGCTTTTGCTGTTAGTCGGTGGTCGTTAGGGAACCGGGTTCGCCGGCAACTCGATCTGGTATGCGCACAACAATCCAGCGTACCGAACCGCACGCATGATAAGTCTCCGCAAGCGACTAGCCACTGAAGACCAGCGACTGATGTCAGTCCGCCATCGAAGGCGCGGGGTTCGGTTCTGCGGCGCTCACGTTCAGCGCCTGCACTTTGCTGTGCTTCCGGCCATAGCTGAAGTAGATGACCAGGCCGATCAGCAGCCAGACGATCAGCCGCAACCAATTCGTCCAACCGAGGCCGTAAATCATCGCACCACAGATGACGACACCGGCCGTCGAAACGAACGGCACGGCCGGCACCCTGAATGCGCGCGGCAGGTCGGGCCGCCGCACGCGCAGAATCCAGACCCCGATACACACCAGGATGAACGCAAACAGCGTCCCGATACTGGTCATTTCGCCAACGATGTCCTCAGGAAGGAAGGCAGCAAACAATCCCGTGAAAACGAAAAAGAGCATGTTCGACTTGTACGGAGTGCGGAAACGTGGATGAATGTCGGAAAAGATCTTGGGCACCAGCCCGTCATTACTCATGGAATAGAACACGCGCGACTGGCCGAGCAACATCACGAGAATTACGGAAGAGAACCCTGCCAGAATCGCAACCGTAACCGACTTCGACAGCCACTCGTATCCGTGCATGTATTTGGTGATCGCAAACGCAACCGAGGCTTCCCGGCCGGCCGTACGGAAGTCCTGCACCGTGGCCACTCCGCTTAGAACGTAGGAGAAAAGAACGTACAGGACGGTGCAGATGACGAGCGAGCCCAGAATGCCGATCGGCATGTCGCGTCTCGGGTTACGCGCTTCCTGTGCCGCGGTGGAAACCGCGTCGAATCCTATATAGGCGAAGAAGACCACGCCCGCAGCACCCAGGATGCCCAACAGACCGCCGTAGTGGTGCGTGATACCCTGCGATGTTACGTAAGTCGCCGGAGCGGGGATGAATGGCGTGTGATTAGCCGGATTCATGAAGCCCCAGCCGATGCCGATTACCAGCAGAACGATCGCCACTTTCAGAACGACAATGAACCCGTTGACGATGGCAGATTCCTTGGTTCCCTTGATGAGTAGGGCCGACAAGAGCAACAGGATGAAGAGGGCCGGGACATTGATCATGCCGCGAACGCCCGTATCCATTGCTCTCTCAAGGGGAGAGTGACTCCATTGATAGGGGACACGGAGGCCGAACCAGTCGAGCACACGGTTGGCGTATTGACTCCAGGAGACGGCAACTGTGGCAGCGCCGACCGCATATTCCAGCACCAGATCCCAGCCGATGATCCACGCCATCAACTCTCCCATGGTCGTGTAGGAGTAGGTGTACGCGCTCCCCGCAACCGGAATCATGGAAGCGAATTCGGCATAGCAAAGTCCGGCGAAGGCGCAACCAAATCCGGCAACGATAAACGCCAGGGTCACAGACGGACCGGAGCGATCGGCGATGGCGTCGGCGGTACGAACGAATAGGCCGGCGCCGATGATCGCCCCGATGCCGAGCATGGTCAGGTTGACCGGGCCCAGTGTGCGCTTGAGGCAATGCTCGCCGGTTTCCTGCGCCTCCTGCATCAGGGTATGCAAAGGCTTGGTTGCTGTGAGACTGGCCATGGAAACGCTCTCCTATGTCGGAATCGACTGCGCAGGAGCAGCCGTTTGCTGCCGCGAACGCCACGCGAAATACACCGGGATCCCCAGCAGCACGATCATCAGCCCTGGCCAGGTGTACTGCGGTTTGTAGCGCAATAGTACGACATCAATGAACAAAGCCATCACAATATACACAGCCGGAAGTATCGGGTAACCCACTGCCCGGTAGGGCCTGTCTGCGTTCGGATGCGTGCGCCGCAGCACGAATAACCCGCCAATCGTCAGGATGTAAAACACCAGCACCGCAAAAATGATGTAGTCCAGAAGCTGCCCGTAGCTGCCCGAGACGCACAGGATGCACGTCCACGCCATCTGCACCATGAGGGACACCGCGGGCGTCTTGTACTTAGGATGCAGTTTCGCCACGTTGCGGAAGAACAGCCCGTCCTTCGCCATCGCGTAATAGACGCGGGCGCCCGACAGGATCAAGCCGTTACAGCAGCCAAAACTCGAAATCATGATGGCCACCGCCATCAGGGCGCCTCCGGCCGCTCCGAACATCTGCGTCATTACAGCTGTGCCCACTCGTTCTTCCGAGGCGTACTTGATCCCGCGCGCCAGAATCGTCCCACCCGCAGCATTGCCGTCGAGCGGTAGCACGTTCAGGTAGACCACGTTGCACAGCACGTACAACAGGATCACCACGCCAGTTCCCAGCGCCAGCGACAGCGGAAGGTTGCGCTGCGGATTCTTCACCTCTCCCGCTGTAAAGGTCACGTTGTTCCAGGCGTCGGCCGAGAACAGTGTGCCCACTTGCGCCACTGCCAGCACGGTCAGCGTTCCCACCCAGACGCCCGTCGCGATCTCGTGCTGAACGCCCAGTCCTGCGTTTCTCCAGAAATGTCCACTGAAGTTCGCTGCCAGCGCCTGCGCATTGCGCCCGACGAAGACCCCCAGGAGCACCAATCCCGCCAAGGCTGACACCTTCGCGGCCGTGAAAATGTTCTGGATAATCGCTCCGGTCCTCAGCCCGGAGACGTTCACCACCGACAAGACCACCACCACGAGGATCGCCACCAGGTTCTGCGTGCTCAGCCCCACATCCATGTTCCCGAGCGTCATCGGCCCGATCGGAATCGGGGGCACTTTCCAGATATGCAGAATCCAATGCGTCGAAGAAATCGAAGGAAAGAAAACCCCTAGAAACTTGCCGAACGCCACCCCCACTGCTGCGATCGTCCCCGTCTGAATCACCAGGAACAGGGTCCAGCCGTACAGAAACCCCCACAGCGGCCCCAACGCCTCCCGCAGGTAGACGTACTGTCCCCCCGCGCGCGGCATCATCGCAGCGAGTTCCCCATAGCAGAGCGCCCCGACGATGGTCAGGAATCCGGTCACCAGCCACGCTCCCAGCAGCAGCGCGGGCGAGTTCACCTCCCGCGAAATCTCCGCGGAAACGATGAAAATACCCGACCCGATCATCGACCCCATCACCAGCATGGTGGCGCTGGTCAAGCCGAGCCCTTGGACGAGTTCCTTGTCTTGCTGGGAATGGAGATCCCAGTCGCTGTTAACTGGGGCCGGCGTAGGTTCGTTCGTCTGGGTACTCACGTCCCTCCGTAGCGCCGGCATTTTGCCAGCTGTTGCGAGAGCCTGCCCTGAGCTTGTCGAAGGGGCGTCCTGCCCTCGCACGAGTGCGTTTCGAAAGTGCCACGACTTTACCCCAAGATGCGCAAAAATTCCTCTGCTGATTTGTGCGGCTCCCGTGTCAAGTCCGATATCACTGCCACCGTGTCCGCGCCTGCTTCGATCACCGCCCGCCCGTTCTCCCGCGTAATCCCGCCAATCGCCACCAGCGGTCTGCGCGTCAAAGCCCTCGCCCGTCGTACTCCCTCCAGCCCCACCACGGGATCGGGCTTGTCCTTACTCGACGTCGCAAAAACGGGGCCAATCGCGAGGTAATCCGCCGTGGTCGCATCCGCTTCCCGAAGCTGCTCCGGATTATGCGTCGACACCCCTAGCCACAAATCCGGCCCAATCACTCTGCGCGCGCCCTCCGGCGACAGATCGTCCTGCCCCACATGCACCCCATCGAACCCCGACGCCAGACACAGATCCGCGCGGTCGTTCATAATCAGCCGAACCGAGTCCGCCAGCCGCGCTTTCAGCGCTCTTCCCTGCTCCAGAATCTGCCGCGCATCACCCGACTTGTTCCGGTATTGCAGCAGCGAAACCCCACACGCACGAAGTTCCTCCGCTGCCGCAAGCATCGTAGCCGTATCCCCGAACCGGGAAGCGTCGAGAATTGGGTATAACCGTGGCAACTGGATCATCAGAGAACTTGTCCTCCCGAGCGCAGTAGGCGCCAGCTGAACGGAGTCGAAGGGGACGTTGTGTTCAAAAACGCGCAATGGCTAAGGCTTCTTCTCCCCCGGCTCCCGCAGGGCATTGTGCATGTTGAGGATGAGCCACGTGTCGTTCACCACCGGGCAGCACGTCGGAGCTTTCGATGGGAATTTCGTTAGATCCGGCGCCCCCATTCCTGCGCGAGAGCGCATCCTGCCGCCAGCACCACCGTCAGCCAGATCACCCTAGGCACACCGCGATCCTGCCGGAAATCATTACGCCGCCGGTTCGTCTTTCTTGGCGCTGAGAAAGCGCTCAATGAATCCCGTGTCGAACTTGCCCGCGCGGAAATCCGCGTCCGCCAGGATCCGCCGGTGTAGCGGGATCGTGGTGTAAATCCCTTCTACGATAAACATCTCCAGCGCCCGGGCCATACGCTGGCAGGCCTCGTTACGGTCCTTGCCCCGCACCACCAGCTTGGCGATCAACGAATCGTAATATGGCGGAATGGTCCCTTCCGCATACGCTGCCGTGTCGATCCGCACTCCCGTTCCCCCAGGCGGATGAAATGCTGTAATTCGTCCCGCCGACGGAGTGAACTTCTCCGGATGCTCCGCATTGATCCGGCACTCGATCGCGTGCCCGCGATGCACGATCGGCCCCTGCAGCACGTCCTTCAGCTTCGCTCCCGCCGCGATCATCAACTGGCTCTTCACAAGGTCCACGTCCGTGACCATCTCCGTCACCGGATGTTCCACCTGGATCCGCGTGTTCATCTCGATGAAGTACAGCTTCCGCTTCTGATCCATCAGAAACTCGATCGTCCCCGCGTTGCGGTACCCCACTGAGCTCAGCGTCTTGCTGAGAACCTCGCCGATCTGGTTCCGCAACTCCGGCGTGACCTGCAGCGACGGCGACTCCTCCAGCAGCTTCTGATGCCGGCGCTGGATCGAACACTCGCGCTCTCCCAGACTGACCACATTCCCGTGCTCATCCGCCAGCACCTGGAATTCAATGTGGCGCGGATGCTCCACGTACTTCTCCATGTACAGATCGCCATTGCCAAACGCGGAAGCAGCCTCCTGCTGTGCCGCCCGATACAACCCGGGGAGTTCTTCGTCGTTGCGGACAATGCGCATCCCGCGCCCGCCGCCCCCCGCCGACGCCTTGATGATCACCGGGTATCCGACCTGCTTTGCCCACTCTCGCGCTTCCTCCTCGGACGCGATCACGCCATCCGAGCCGGGCAGGATCGGCACCCCGTACTTCTTCATCGCCGCCCGCGCCTTCTCCTTCTCCCCCATCAGCCGGATCACTTCCGGAGTCGGGCCGATGAACTTCAGACCGCTCGCCTCGCACACCTCGGCAAAGTTCGCGTTTTCCGAAAGCAGCCCGTACCCGGGATGGATCGCGTCCACGTTTGCGATTTCGGCTGCGCTGATCACCGCTGGAATATTCAGGTAGCTCTGTGCCAGTTGCGGCGGCCCGATACAGATCGCCTCATCGGCAAAGCGCACTGGCAGCGAGTTCCGGTCCGCCTCGCTATAAATCGCGACCGATCGGATCCCCAGCTCTTTGCAGGCGCAAATAATCCGCAGCGCAATCTCCCCGCGGTTCGCAATCAGGATCTTATTGAACATGCTCTTTAATTTGTAGCGCCGGCCTGCCGGCTGTCGTGCGGGCGTCCCGCCGCACCCAGTGTCAATCACGATGACCTAGAAGACAAAAAGGCGCGCACTCAGCACGCCCGTTCCACTGTCCACCCTCACTTCCTAGCCCGGATGGCAAACAGTTCCTGCCCGTACTCGATCGGCTGCCCGTTCACCACCAGTTTCTTCACGATCTCGCCCGCCACGTCCGACTCGATCTCGTTCATAAGCTTCATGGCCTCGACAATGCACAGCACCTGCCCTTCGGACACCATGTCCCCTGGTTTCACAAAGGGTGGCGAACCCGGCGAAGGCGACTCGTAAAATGTCCCGACAATCGGAGAGCGCACCGTGTGCAGATCTTCCGCCGGCACCTCTTTCGGCGGAGCGGGCGTTGCAGCTTGAGGTACAACCGGAGCCGCTCCTAGTTCGGGTGCAGGCGGCGGCGCCGCATGCACAGCGTAGTACCGCGGATCCGGAAGCCCCGCAGCCGGCTCTCCTCCCCGCTTTATGCGAACCTTCACGTCACCGCGTTCCAGTTCGAACTCGGTGATGCCTTTATCGATAATCAGATCTATAAGTTCTTTCAGCTCTTTTTGATTCATCGTGTGCGGTGGGCCCGCTTTCCACCCCGCGCAAGCGAACCTGGCGCGCGGGAGAACTCCGGACAATTCGAGTGCCCGGGCAGGAGTAGCTGATTAAATGACTGTGAATTCCTTCTGGGTGGGGGTCAGCACCTCGTAACTTCGCTCGGTGACCACCACCATGTCTTCGATGCGAACGCCCCATTTGCCCGGGAGATAGACTCCCGGCTCGATCGTGATCACCATTCCCGGCCGCAGAATCTCCTGCTGGTCTTTCCCCAGCCGTGGAGCCTCGTGAATTTCGAGCCCCACTCCGTGACCCGTGGAATGTGTAAAGTGCTTCGCTAACCCATTTTTTTGCAGCACTTTACGAGCCGCACGATCGACCTGGCTAACGCTGACGCCGGGGCCCACCGCTGCGATCGCAGCCTGCTGAGCCTCAAGCACCGCGGCATAGAGCCGCCGTGCCTCCTCGGGCGCAGAACCCATGTATAAAGTGCGGGTACGGTCCGAACAATAACCGTGGAGTATAACACCGAAGTCGCAGACCACGAACCCGGCCCCGATCACGGCCTCCGAAGCCCTCCCATGAGGCAGTGCCGAGCGCGGTCCGGACGCGACGATCGTCTCAAACGACATCGAATCCGCCCCCGACCGCCGCGCCGCATACTCCATCTCGGCCGCCACTTCAATCTCCCGCACTCCCGGACGAATCACTTCTAGTGCTCGATCGAAAAGCTGAGCCCCGGCAACAACCGCCGTTCGGATCGCCTCCACCTCCTCGGCGTCCTTCACCATTCGCGCCTGTTCTACCAGCGGAGGCGCCTCCCGCAGCCGGACGTTCTTGGGAAGCACATCAGCCAGACGGTTGCGCGCGGCAACGGTCAGATGTTCTCCCTCTACCCCCATCACCTGCGACCGCTGGCCTCGATGACGGCGCCCGACCCACTCCGCGGCCGCAACTAGCGGAGCCTTCCGCCCGATCGCGATCTTCGCGCCCCGCACCTCCGCATGTGCCTGCTCGGTATAACGCCCGTCCGTGAAAAAGACTCTGCCACCCGAACTCACCAGCAACGCCCCGGCACTTCCCGTAAAGCCGCAAAGATAACGAAGATTCGGCGGATGGCTGATCAGCAGACCGTCGAGTTTGCGCCGCTCGACCGCCTCCTGCAGAGAGTGCAGACGGGCTGGATGGTTCATCGCAGGGAGTGTATCAACGCTTGAGGATGGCCGCCAAAGCTCCCCAGTGGCCCCGGGGAGCGCGGCGGCACCGGCGTGGGAAAGATAAATTTGTCATCCCGAGCCACGGACCCGCTTTCAGCGGGTTAAAAGAGGAATGAACAGGCGGCATGTAGGGTGCTGCAAACAGGGTGTGGCTGAAGGTATGCTCGTAGCCATCATGGT
>Ga0307479_10001010_pt1 | contig 25489 bp, 28 predicted proteins | sample atmos_gasesECM4C_FD_203743 | JGI IMG/M metagenome (GOLD analysis project Ga0307479, IMG submission 203743) | Hardwood forest soil microbial communities from Morgan-Monroe State Forest, Indiana, United States - atmos_gasesECM4C_515 | ecosystem: Environmental > Terrestrial > Soil > Temperate... | reverse complement strand
CCGGCAGTTCGAGGAATCCGTAGTAGTCTCCTGCTACGATCCTGGCCGGGTACATGCGCGCCGCAAATTCGAACCCAGGTACTGCGGGAATTGATTGAGGCAAGATGTTCTGTTGCACCTCTGCCGCTAATCGAATCTCTTCGGCAAGCTCGTCACGCTGCCTTGCCGTTGACTCGGCTAGTCGCCGCAACTGCTCTTCGCTTTTCCGCAGGGCTTCCTCGGCTCGCTTCTTTTCCGTGATGTCGTGGATGACACTCAACACGGCTCGGCCTTCGGTTGTCTCCACGGGGCTCAGCATGATGTCGACCGGGAATTCGCTTCCATCCTTGCGTCTGGCGTAGAGTTCCACTCCAACCCCCATCGGCCGCATCCGGGGTTCCGTGTGAAAGGTTCTGCGGTGGGCAGGATGAGCGGTTCGAAATCGCTCAGGAATCAAGGTCTCAACCGGTTGACCCACTAACTCGGAACGGTAGAATCCAAACAGTTTCTCAAGTTGCGCATTCGCACCAGTTATTCGCCCTTCCAGATCGGTTACGATGATGGCGTCGGGCGAGGATTCGAGCAGCTCTTCAAACAGCATTGGAGAGTGGCGTTCCCTCGCGTTCCCGGGTGAGGCCCCGTTCATACTGATCTAACCTCTGATGGACAGATTCGGGGAGAAGTTGTAGTCGAAGCGCGAAAAGAGACGGAAAGGGATGACTGCACGACCTTTCATTTTAGTGTCCGAGATACAGGGATTGGAATTCCAAACGACAGACAGCGGTTGATTTTCGGCGCATTTTCGCAAGCAGATTCGTTATCTACGTGCAAGTTTGGGGGCACCGGACTCGGTCTTACCATTTCAAATCGACTTGTTAACTTGATGGGTGGGCGAATCTGGGTCGAGAGCAAACTTGGACGCGGTTCTACATACCACTTCACCGTTCGGTTGGAGCTCGGATCATAGCAAGAGGCCTGCGTCAATCGTCTCTCATTCCGTCCATGCCCGGCCAGACCCTGAAACGCCGACATTGTGAGAGATCGATCTGAAATCGGCATGTTGATTCGACTACCACGCGATAACTCCTGTAGGGTCGGCAAACGAGAAGTAATCCGGTTCCTTCCTCTTTGCCCGTCATCCGCCCGCAGATGGCAGCAAGCTCCAAGTGGAACTTCGAACTTCCCACAACGGGACTTCGGGCCCGTTCTGGATCTCGCCGGAGGCTGACCCATTGTGGCGGCCCAGAAGGAACATGGTTCAGTCAACGTGCAGGAGGACAAAACGGTTGTAGAAGCTTTGCCATTTTCGAAATCAAAAACAAAATCTCGGGTAGAAGTGTACCCGCCGAGCTTCACTAGCTCGTCAAGGACTCTGCACGTTGAGAGCGAGCGAGAGCCTGTGGGTCGTATGCTACTTCTTCCGGCAGAAACTTCAACGCCACAGAGCGGCGCAGACGGATATCCTCGCCTTTGTAGACCACTCCCCCATCCCACCGCCGCCCAGCTCCTCTAGAATGCGGTAGTGGGAGATTGTTTCGCCAATCATGGCCAGGCAAGAAACCTTTGCCTGCCATGTTAGGAGCGTACAAGATGCCAGTCAACAAATTGGGTCCCGATCAAGCGTTGCGCTCGACGACGGCATGTTGCCCTATGGCAGGCATTCTGGGGAAGTGAGTTCTGTCGAGCGGGCCAAATGCCCGTCTCAGGGTGTTGAAAGGTTCCCTAACGATGCACCTTACCTTGGCAGTTCCAACTTCCGCTCGTACGCTTCCAAGTTAGTCCGCGTCTTGCCATATTCCACGAAGTCCCTCACCATTGCGGTAAGGTTCCTCGCGGCTTCTGCGTTGGATTTTATGTATTGCTGGTATTGGGGCTCATGGATTCGTGACGGCTCCTTGTTGAGGTGCTCGATGGCCGCAGTGGTGTTCGCGGCCAATTTCTGAGCCACCGGAATGATCCGATCGATCGCCTCCTGCTGCCAGGGTGAAGCACTACCGCGCAGTTCTTGCAGTCTGGCGATAGTCTTGCCGATCGTGTTGATACGCTCCTTGATAAGGTTCAATTCCTCCGCATGAGACTCCCAGGACGTCTGGGAACGCGTGAACGATTCCAACTCTTCCGAATCGCGCTGGAGGTCACCCGCTTGCGCCTTGATGTCTTCCAGCAGCTTGGAAACCTCCTTATTATCTTGCTGGTCTGCTGCCCGGAGGTCCAAACGCGCGATAAGTAACACTGCAGCGAATATTGCAATTGTGCCGAAACAACGACCGAGAATAGTTCGCATCATGGTTGCCCCTTTCACTTTTGTTTCACTGCCTGCGGCGTGGTTTTCGTTTTCAGCTGTTGCTGGGGACACACAGCCTTCAACGGCGCCCATCGCCTTCGCTAATGCAGAGTTGTGCATCTCGCTCTCCAAAACCGGCCGAATTCGATCTTTGTTCTAGATAGTCTGGACTGCACGGTTTAGCGCAAAGTGTGACTCGGGATCTGAGCCTCAAAGATCGCGGGAAGGGCCCGTCAGTGTCGGCATATCGACTATGTTCCGTCAACGGCAGAGCCTTCCTGCGCTTGCGGGAGTCATCCACTCGTGAGATAGCGATGAACGAAGGTGACCGCCATCGCCCCTTCGCCTACCGCTGAGGCGCATCGCTTCACCGAACCGTGACGCACGTCTCCCGCGGCAAACAATCCAGGTACGTTCGTTTCCAAGTGATACGAATAACGGTCGAGCGGCCATTTATTCGTAGACTTCCCGTTGAGCACCAGATCCGGGCCAGTGATGAGATAGCCGGCTTCGTCTCGCTCGACACCCGCTTCCACCGCCCACTCCGTGTGGGGAACGCCGCCAATGCAAACAAAGAGCCAGCGAGTCCGAAAGGTCTTCTTCTCTCCGGTCAGCCGATGTTGCAGCGTAATAGCTCGCAAAAGGGAATCACCTTCCAGGGCGACGACTTCGGTATCAGTCAGCACTTCAATGTTGGGCGCCGAACGGATTCGATCGATCAGATACGAAGAGAGAGTCGCCTTCAAGGAATCGCCGCGGACCACCATGGTCACAATCTTTGCCACGCGAGAAAGATGCAGCGCCGCTTGCCCCGCGGAGTTGCCTCCACCAACCAGAAATACGTGCTCATTGCCACAAAACGATGCTTCGCTGGACCCGGCGCCGTAATACACGCCCGCGCCGATGAATTGGTTCTCGTTCGGCAAGTCCAGCCGCCGGTATTCGATGCCAGTCGCGCAGATGGCCGTTCGCGCCACGATCTTCGTTCCATCGGCGAGATATCCGACGCGGTGACCGGCAGTGAATTCTCCGCGAACCCCTTCTCGAGCCAGTAAGATCTCCGCGCCGAAGCGGCAGGCTTGTTCGCGCGCGCGCTCGGCCAAATCCGCCCCGCTGATGCCGCGTGGAAAACCCAAGTAGTTCTCGATTTTGGGACTGCTAGCTGCTTGCCCGCCGACCGCCCATCTTTCGATCACCACCGTTTTGAGACCCTCCGACGCTCCGTAAACGGCGGCGCTGAGGCCTGCTGGGCCGGCTCCGTAGATGGCCAAGTCGTATTCAGTGCATGAGGGAGTTCGGAACCATCCTAGTTTCTCGACGATTTGACGAATGGTAGGGTTTTCCGTCCGCGTGCCATCGGAAAAAATACAGACAGGCAGAGCGCGGTCATTCAAATCGGCGACCCCGATTGCGTGGGCCTGCTCCGCGCTCTTGATTTCCACCCATTCAAATGGCACGTCGCTGCGGGTCAAGAAATCGCGGATCGCATAGGCTGCTGGCGAGCCTAACGTTCCGTACAATTTGAGGCGCGGCGGCTCGTGCGTTTGGAGATCCTGCGTCATTGATCGCCGTTAATGAGTGCCGGGACTGGCTAGGCCAAATCTGTCGCCAAGCGGCGGGTTGCCAAAGAAATCATCAAACGGGCAATGCCACTGAACATCATGCTTATTCCCAGAAGGGTGCCCAACACCCAGACAGAGTCGGCGGGCCAAGTCCGCAAGATCAAGACAGCGAGGATCAGCGTGATTGCGCCATCGACGAGCAGCCATCCCGAACCCGGCAGGGGGCGTAGCCGGAACCCCAGGATGAATTCCAGAAAGGCCTCTGCGAAGAGAAAGATCGCCAAACCTAATGTCAGAGACACTATCCCGGCCACCGGATTCAGAAGCAAATAGACTCCGGCAACGACGTAGACGACGCCCACCAGCAACTCCCAGATCACGGAGCCGGTGCCCCGCGCGTGCCAGGCGAACACAAAATGGGCAACGCCGCTGAAGATAACAACCAGCCGAAAAATACCGTCGCCACGATCCCCGCCACCGAAGGCAGGATAATGGCAAGTATGCCGGCCACTATCATCAAGACACTCAGAGCGATGGACCATCCCAGCGATTTTCTGACGATCACCGGTATGTGGGTTGAAGTTGCACTCATAATTCCTCCGTAGGCTCCTGTGGAGCCGTAATGATTTGCTGGATTCGAGTCGGGGCCGGGCGGAAAATGCCGAATCGCTAGTGTTCGTCGCTACTCTCCGCTGGAATAACAACAAAAACGGCCTCTCCTTGGTGCATCACCCGGAGCAGAGTTTGGCCTTTTGCTTCTGCTGCGAGTTTATTGAAGTCGGCGACGGAGTTTACGTCATGGTGATTCACGCTCATGATGATGTCGCCCTGCTCAAGGTAGTGGGCTGCGGGGCTGCCAGGGTCGACGTCGCGGACAACAACGCCGTGTACCTCTGGGCCGACACCCAACTGTTTGCGGAGCACTGAGGTCAAATTTTGGACCACCACGCCGCGCAACGTACCCTCGGCGGGAGACCTGCGCGTTCCGCCCGTGTAGGAGAGTTCCGCTGGGCGCTGATCTAACTTGACTTTGACGTCCATCGGCTTGCCGTTGCGCAAGACATCTAGTGAAACGGTGCTGCCTGGGTTAACGCTGGCGGCCATCGCCAGCAAGTCAGAAGAATCATTTATCGGTCGGCCGTCAAATTTGCGTATTACGTCTCCGGGCTTGAGACCCGCCTTATCCGCCGGGCCGCCGCGTGTAACGTCCTGAACCAAAGCTCCGGACGTGTCGGGCACTTTGAACTCTTGCGCTAGCTCCGGAGTGACAGGGCCAATCGTGACTCCTAGATAGCCGCGAGTCACCTTGCCGGTCTTGATCAACGACTCCATCGTTCGCCTGGCCATGTTGATGGGTATAGCGAATCCGATTCCGATGAAGCCACCTTCGCCGCCCATACCCCCGTTGGGGCTCAGAATCGCCGTGTTAATGCCGACTACCTCGCCGCGAACGTCAACCAATGCCCCACCTGAGTTTCCCGGATTGATCGCGGCATCGGTTTGAATGAAGTCTTGAACCGGCTCGATGTTCAGTTGCGAGCGGCCGAGCGCGCTGACGGTCCCGCGCGTGACTGTGAAGTTCAAGCCAAACGGATTCCCGAAAGCCATCACCGTGTCCCCGACGTGCAGGGTGGAGGAATCACCCAAAGGGATAGTGGGCAAATTGTTAGCTTCGATTTTCACGACGGCAATGTCGATATCAGGATCGGTTCCGACCACCTTGGCCTTGAACATACGCTTATCGGTGGTCATGATTTCGACGGTGCTGGCATGATCGATGACATGATTGTTGGTCACGACGTATCCATTAGGCTGAAAAATTACGCCAGTGCCCAGGGCGTGCTGTTTTAGCTCGCGGGGTACTTGTGGCAGGCCTTCGCCAAAGAATTGGCGGAACATCGGGTCCATGAACAGGGGCGACTCTTCCGCTTTTATGACCTGCTCTGTGCGGATGTAAACGATAGCCGGCGTCGTGGCCTGAATGACTCGTTCGTAGGCTTTGTTTTGCCTCTGCAACAAGTCAATGTCGGGGCCATCAAGACCGGGCCGGGCGGCCATCGCCACTCGGCCATAGCCCCGGTGGGCCAGATAAAAGGTTCCCAGGCTTGTGAGTCCCACGAGCGCGATGAGCAGCGCGGTTAGTGTCCGTAGATTACTTCGTCTGGTAAATGAATCTCTCGCGTTCCGCATAAAATTATGTCCTTCCGACTAACCAAAATTTCTGCATCCCCGGGCAGCTTCTGCAATTCAGATGATTAACCCCCTGCGGTAGTATTCGGGCTATAACTCTCCTGAACGAACACTCTTGCGGCGACAGCCTTTCCTGTTGAGTCATGAATCTTCAGCGCCTGGCCGGTTTTGGGATCCACAAGCTCAACGCGAATTTGTCGGGCAGGACCAGAAGTCGACGGATTTGATGACACGTACCTGATCACGTAGCGGAGTCGAAGGTTTTCCATGATGTCGTCGTAAATGGCCGCAACGGTAGTGTCGGACTCCAAGACGTAGGCGCGCCCTCCAGAAACTTTGGCGAGGTTCTCCAGAAATCTTTCTGCGCCACTCCAGTCGATGCGTGCAAAAGGGGCGGTGGTGCCATATACGCCGGCCTCACGTTGTATGATCCGGATCAAACCAATCGAATAAATGGGAATGCCGTAATCGCGAGCTGCCTCCAGCACCTGGCGATCGCTTGCTTTGCTGAACGTATCGAGGCCGCTGGATATAACAATTACGGCTTTGCGCTCTCCATCCGCGGCCTTCACTCGGTTCAGGGTCTGCAGAACCGCGTCATAAAAGTTAACCTCGGAAAAGCCCGGGACGCCGAGGCGCTCAAAAGTCGCGCCCAATTGCTCCCGACCTTGGTTGAAATCGACAAGAGTTTCGAGCTTGTCCCCATACTTAAATATGGCGACTTTATCGTCGTGCCCCAGAACGTTCACAAACCGTCGGCCGGCGTCATCTTCCTCGCGGGCGAGTGCTGTGTTCAATTCGTGGTAACGTCCGCCAAACTCCATCAATAGTGCGACGATCACTGGAGCGTGTTCCGCTTCGACGCTCACGTCCTTCTGGCGCACACCGTCCTCGTAGACTGCGAAATTGTCGGGCCGCAGGTTTGGCAGAAAATATCCGTTTGGGTCTTCTACATGGAGTTTTATGGTTACTTGACGTGTGACAGGGATGAATTTGATTTCCGAAGCCTGTGCGCCCTGCTCGCCTTTGAAGAGCGGATTAGAAGGACGATCGGGAACGGTAACTTGAGTGCTCCGCTCAGTTTGCGTCGACGAGCCTGTGTCTTGGCCGACCGGTTTGTGTGCCCAGGTCAACAACGTAGCCACGAACACTAACGAACCCGCCAGCATTCGTTCGCTAATAATCATCATAACTGCTCCCTTTTGCCGAACGGCCGAACGCTACGATCCAGCCGGAACGAAGACTTTCGTCGCCGCGACCAACTCCACATTCGGAACCTCCGTCCTGACCCGCACTCTCTGCAATCCCGGTTTTTTCTCTGGCTTGGCGAGAAACGTAAGCAGGTATTGATGATTCAGACGTCGACTCAAATCCTGGAGATACGGGGCAAAGGAAACGGGAGTTTCGAATCCGAGAAAATAGGCTTGCCCTCCAGTCTCCGTCCCAATTTCAGAAAGATAGTTTTGGCCCCAGTAAACTGGCCATTGCATACGGCCGAAATGACCGACGCCGCTGGCAAAGATAGAGTGGACAAGAACGCCCGCTTTTTGGGCTTGCTCGATTGCTGTGTCGACGTACGGGTTGGCCGGCCCGACACCTCCGAAGCGGTCGATGCCATCCGTAATCATCAGAACTTCATGTCGTAGTGAGCTTTCCGGCCACCGCTTGAGGAGATCGGAAAGGGAGAGGTAAGGGCTGGCGAACGCGCCAATGTTACCTAGGGGAAGACGTAGCGCCTTGGCGGCTAAAACGTGATCGTCAGTAAAGTTCTGAACCGTATCCACCCCGCCGTCTCGCATGTAGCCGACACCAATTAACGTGGTTGGGGGCTGCAAGAGAATGAATTGCCGCAGATCTTCTAGCTGCGAGCCGAGACTCACGTCGGAAGAATCATCCAACAAGAGAAACAATTCGAGGCCAGCATGCTCACCGCGTAGCGGCGCCCAATCTGCCACCTGCGTTCGTGTGCGACCGAGGTAAACGGTCACGTCTTCGCGATTGAGGTCCGGCTCTTGGGCACCGTGACGGGCTTCCGCGGTAATCACCATGTGGACCGGAACCATTCCGGCGGCGGAAGGCTCTTGTGAGGTCGCCGGACTCGAAAACGCAAGTAGAGCTATGACCACGAACAAACTTGGTTTTAGGTGGCGGTTTCTCATCGGTCTCCTTGCAGAAGCTTGGATTAACAATGGGTCCCACCATGAATCCAATTCAGTTCTGAATGACACGAGCAGCTCACGCCTTGAACCTGAACAGTCGTGCCATGGACTCCGTCCAGCGCCGGCTGTCCGCGGCCAGAACGATTGTATAGTTCCTGCTGTTTGCGGCCCGCGACGCGCCTGACTTTGGAAGGGCCAGCTCTAGCACTCCATTCCTCAACGCCGCAGTTGCCTTGTTCGGGTCCACCTCCACAGGCAGGCCGAGCGCCCGGAAGATACGGTCGGCACACGCGTCGCAGTACAGGACCCGATGTCTAGATTTGTGGTTCGTTGCGCGCTTTCCCGTAATGGTCAGACGGCAGGGTTCAACGCTGATGGCAAGTTCTTCCGGGGCAAAACCGGGAACTTCAGCGCTGACCGCCAGTGCATCCTCTGAGTCGTATAAATAGAGGTGCGCGGCGTGGAAGAGCTCCGCTTCGGCGCGGAACCAGTCTTCCTGGTCCCTGCCGTCTGTTCGTCCGCGGCTCTGGAAAATCTCGAACGCGCGCCGCGCGATGGTATCTGGAAGGGTGTTGATCTCACCGAACATCGTGTTAACTGCAACCAATTGCGGTTCCGCGGCTTTTTGGATTGGTTTGATGGCAACTGCTGCTCCCATGACGTATTCGTTCCTCCGCTTTACTTTCTCCGACGATATAATTCAGGAACATTCGAATTGAAGGGCACCGTACAGTGCCCCCGGCTTCGACGCAGGGCTGGTAATTCTCTTGATTCTAGGCGCCCGCTCCCTTGGCCTTTGCTGACGAAGTCCTTACATCGATTCGCTTCGGCAAGGCTGAGTCACTCAGTGGGGCAGTTATTTCCAGCACGCCATTGTTGTACTCAGCACTGAGCTTGGAGGTGTCAACGCCTTCGGGCAGGACGATGCTTCGCTCAACACGACCATAGGAGAATTCCCGTTGCAGGTAATCTGCATCCTTATTCTCCTCTTTCGCCTGGTGTTCTCCGCTAACCGTCAGATTGTTGCCCTGAAGTTCGACCTGGAGTTCGTTTGGATCGAGCCCAGGCATAGCAATGTTCAAGTGATATTTCTTATTTTCCCTGTCTACCCAGGACTCGATCGGGGGCACTGCCACGAGCATGCGATTGCCCGATTCCCTGCTGGGCATCGATCTGGTCAGGAAGCGGTTGAATATGTCATCAAAATGACGCCTGAAATCGAACAGATCATCGACTCCAGGTTCCCTTCTCACGAGATTTGCCATTGATATTTCTCCTTTTCCTTGAGTTGAACTTACGAATTGCGCGCCCGATTGCGCGGTCCGCGCCTTACGCCGCTGCCGCCGTTGCTGTTTCGACGACGATCCGGTTGTCGACCGTGCGGACACCGGGCGACCGCCAGGCTGCCCGCTCAGCCTCTTGACGTTCGAACCATGACCGCACCGTGCCCCGGAGAATCACTTTGTCTCTGTCGGTTTCCACGGTAATGCGGTTCGCGTCCACCTGAGCGCTGCGCTTCAAAGCTGCTTCGATCGCACTCTTAACCTCGATCTTGCTCACTTGGGGCTTGACTTCGATGTGGTTAAGAACTCCCTTGACGCCAACAAGATTCCGCACCGCTTCTTCGGCCGCCGTTTTCTGAAACTGCCAATCGACCGTACCTTCCAGGGTCAGCCATCCCTTCGATACCTTGACCTTGATGCGGTCTCTCGGCACCGAAATGGTCCACTCCAGTCGATTCAGCGCAGCTCGGGCAATGTCTTCATCTGTGCGCTCGCTGGAAAACGGGAGGTGTATTTCCAGTTCATTTGCTATCGCTCTGACTCCCGCGACGCGCACCGCCGACCGCTCCGCGGCCATTTTTTCCCAGTAACTATCCACGCGCCCGGTGAGCGTCACCACCCCATCCTTAACCGCCACCCCAATCTCGGCAGCATTTACGCTCGGCTCCCAGTTGAGTTCGGCCTCGACACTTTTCTTTAGCTCCAAGTCCGTCATGTTCGTCGTCCTTTCTACCTTTGATCTAATGCTTCCGGGCGGCGTGCAAATGGTCCGGTGACAATCCTTACAAACGTCAGGGCCTTGCAAACGTCAGAGTTCGCAAATCCAGGGATATTGCTGCGTCGTACTCAGTACTCGCTTTCGGTCTTAAGCAGCTTTATTTCCAACGCGCCATCTCATTGCCCGTAAGGAGCATCTCCACATCGTTCAATCGATTAGCGTTTAGCTTCGTTGCCTGGCGGGAATATCGGAACAGCAATCGGGGTTTATTGCGTCAGGAGTTCGACAGTGTTCCGACGTATTCAAACGAAACCGCAGGAAAACGGGGGACCATTTTCACGCTGGGCGCGCGAGGGGGAGGGACGCCTGAGAGGAGAAAACCGCGGCTGTTGAAATCACAGGTGCTTTAACAGTTTCCGGTAAACACCCTATTGACGTGTGTAGAGGCGAGCATCAGCATCAAGCCTCTCCAGTCTATTTTTCGGCACCAAGAGGAGACCGATACCTTTCCATCCCCACTGAATACGGAGCGTACCCCTGGGCCCTCATGCCCTGTTCTAGAGCGTTGCGCACTCTACATAGGACACAAGGAATTTTCGGCAGTAGCAGCACCGAGTTGGGCGGTGAGACCAGTCAAATTTGAAATGCAGTGTCGAAGAGCCTGCATTGAGACGGAGGGCGGACGTGTGTACAAATGCAGAAATTATCAACGACCGCGCTGATATTCAATTGCCCGGGTGGACTGAAGCGGTAAATTGTCTTGCCGAAAACAGCGAAGGATCTGAAATTATCGGTTCAACCCTGGCCCTCAAGCGCGTCCAGAGTCAAGTGAAGACCGTGGCGGCTACCGACGCCGCAGTGCTGATCCTTGGGGAAACAGGCACTGGGAAGGAACTGATCGCCCGTGCCATCCATAATTGGAGCACTCGTCGGCAGCATGCTTTGGTTCGAGCCGATTGTTCCTCCGTCCCCATAGGCCTTCTGGAAAACGAGCTGTTTGGTCACGAGCGCGGAGCCTTTACTGGGGCCGTCTCGCGTTCGATCGGCCGCTTCGAGTTAGCGGATAAAGGGACACTCTTTCTTGATGAGGTCGGCGACATACCCCTCGAGCTGCAAGCCAAGCTGCTGCGCGTGCTGCAGGAAAAGGAGCTTGAGAGGCTGGGAAGCGCTCGCACCCTGAGCTTGAACTTTCGAGTAATCGCTGCGACCAACAAGAATTTGACCCAAATGGTCGAACAGGGCCTTTTTCGCAGTGACCTCTATTATCGGATTAACGTATTCCCCATCGAGATTCCCGCCCTTCGTCATCGCGTCGAGGACATTCCGCTTCTGGTGCGGCACTTTGTGCGAAACTGTGCGCGCCGCTTGAATAAGAAGATCGAAATCATTCGCACCGACGACATGCATGCTCTGACTCACTATCACTGGCCTGGCAATATTCGAGAGCTCCAGAATCTAATTGAACGTGCGGTGATTCTTTCCTCGGATACCGTGCTGGACTCTTCTCCACTTGCTGAGTTGACGCATAACGCCAGGAATGGGGCGCGAGACGTTCGAACCCTTGCGCAGGCCGAACGTGCTCAGATTTTGGACGCTTTGACGGATACCGAGTGGGTGGTTGGGGGCGAATATGGCGCAGCTGCGCGGTTGGGCGTAAAACGCACAACGCTGTTGGACAAGATGCGCCGCCATGGGATCTTTCGGCCTCAAAACTGAATAACCGTTATCTGCTTCACAGATCTCCACGAAGCCGCAGTGTAGTCTAAACGTGCCGTCGTGCCAACTACGGGCCGGTGTGACGGCGCGGTGTCGGTTTGCTGACCCACCTCCTACTTATCTTTCCGTCGAAATGCTCTCCTTTGTGTGAACCGGCGCCTAATCGACTGAATCTTCCAGACCTACAGGTTCGCCAAGATTCCCGTGAGTTTGGGGCGAAAGCTGCCACGAATCCATTGGCCGGGGGGCGAAAGCCTGTTCGTGCTGTCGCAGCATGTTCGTCTCCAACGGGCAAACAACCATCACCGAGGATGAGATGGGAATAGCGGTCCTCAACCAAGATGACATTAATGAAAGGAGCCCCAATGAAAGGAGCCCCCGCAAAGCACCGCGCAGAAATCCGGCCTTCTTATTTGACCTCGACGGCACGCTGGTCGATAGCGTTTATCAACATGTCCTGGCTTGGCGTGAGGCGTTGGAAGACTTGGGCATCGACCTCGCAATCTGGCGGATCCACCGTCGAATTGGAATGAGTGGTGGACTTCTCATTAACGCGCTGCTGCGCGAGATTGGCCGCCGTGTCACTCAAACCGAGGCAGACCGGCTGGCGCGAATGCACGAGGAAGCCTACGCGCGCCTGAGGCCTCAGGTTCGCGCGCTGCCAGGTGCGTTAGAACTCTTGACTCATCTCTCGCGAGCCGAAATCCCATGGGCCATCGCGACTAGCGGGCGGCCCTCCAGCGCCAGCCCCATGCTGGACCTGTTGCATCTTTCACCCGAAATTCCTGTTATCACCAGGGACCAAGTCGAGCGCGCGAAGCCCGACCCGGACTTGTTTCTCGCCGCCGCGAAAAGTCTCGGTGTCTCAATTCGCCAATCTGTCGTTGTCGGAGACAGCGTCTGGGACTTACTCGCCGCGCGTCGAGCCAGCGCACTCGGAGTGGGGTTTCTGTCTGGTGGTTATGGCCAGGACGAACTGGAGGCTGCGGGCGCGTACCGTGTTTACCAGGATCCTGCCGATCTGCTGCGGCACTTGGATGAAATAGGCGTCCGAAGCGCCTATTGAGAGCGAAGTGCACCGAAACGACATCGCGCTAGTTTTTTTCCCGGCTACACGAACTCACAACGCTGTTTTGCAGCGCCAGTTAGGAATGTGGAGAAACGAAATGAACACAAACAGAGTCTCGAAGGTCCGCGCGAGTCTCGCGCTTCCGTTCGTCCTTTGCCTAATCCTGTTTTGTAGCCAACCTTCTTTCGCCGACGATAATCCCCCTGCCCGCGCCGCACGCATCAGCTATCTCGAGGGAAAAGTATCGTTTCAACCCGCTGGAACGGATCAATGGAGCGAAGCGACGGTCAACTTTACCGTTACCACCGCGGATCGCCTTTACAGCGACAGAGGTGCGAAGGATATACACCCACCGAAAGCCATCGGTGCGCGGCTGAGTAGTAACCCTCCACTGATACCGAAATATTTTCGGCGAAGGCCCGCCGATATTCGCGGTCTAAGATTGTTCCCGCCACTTCCGGAAAAAGTTCCCAGATCGTGTGGCCAAGTAATTCTTGACGAGTTTTGCCGCTAAGGGATTCCCACGCTGAATTTACATACGTGAAGCGCCAGTCCCGGTCCATGGCGGCGAGGCCATCAGTGATGCTTTCCGGGATTGCGCTCGTCCGCTTCTCTGCCTCCTCAACAACTTTGCGCAGCCCGCGCTCAACGTGCAAGGCTTCACGGCCAGCGAGGTACTCACTTGCTGAAGACGATGCCCCGGGTGGGGGCCCACTACTCATTTCATGCCTTTGGGGAGACACTACGGCTTCGCCGGGACCGTTCTAACGCGATTGATATATCAGAAATATGAAAAAAGATAAATACTGCCTGGCCGACGTTGTCACCAGTACCACTTCCGGGTAGTACTCGCCACTATACGTAGTCTAGGTCGGACTATACCTGCGGATGCAAACCCGGAAAGCCGTTTGACAACCAGGGTTACGGTTACAACCCTAAAGGCCAACTGAGGCGCCATCGTAGCAAGCCCGTCCGCCGGGGCGCTCGCTAATTCTGAAGATCCTCAATGACCTGCACCGGGCAAACCACACTACTGAAAACCCATTTTCCTTTACTTACATCACTCGACCATCCGGTCGAACACTCACTTTGGCGGAAAACCCTTAAACAACTTCTCGATGTCCTTATCTAATTTCTTTGTTTCTTTTGATGGATTGTCGGGCAAAGCGTCGGTAGCCCAGCCCCGCCAGATTACTTGTTTTGTAGCGGTATCAAAGAGATCGACCACCAGGGTCCCCACGGTGTAGGTGTTCACGTGCGTCGTGGCTATTCCCAAACCACCGCCCCACCGATGCCAGCCCCATCCACCTCCAAACCCGTCATAAAATGTCTCCAATGAGTGTTGCTTTCTTGTCGCCACGTGGGCGGCCACGCCTACGTCAGCACCTTCCGGAACGAGCGTCCACCCCTTCGCCGTCAGCTCGGAGTTAATCGCGTTGACGATGCGGTCATCCATTAGTGGGTCTGGCATGTGGGGCTTCTTGATCCACATGAAGGTCTTATACTGCGAGAAATTTGCCTTGGGGTCATAGTCACTCTCGACCTTTGCGGCCACTGCTAATGCCGCGCCAAAAAGTACAAGCGCGAGTCCGGCAACGGTTCTTGCATTTCTGATTTTCATTTTTGCCTCACGGACGGTTGTCGTCCAGTCTTTGTTGTTGTGCCCTAAACAAATGTTCAAAGCCCTGACGTTCAACCCCTATGCGGTCAAAACCCTTTATCCCCGTCAGCGGCGGCGGTGCCCCTCGTGGAATGCGTGACCCGCGCGAGCGTAGCCGCGCTCCACGGCACTGCGATGGATTAATTCGTGACGTTCGAGGCGGTTCGCCCCGACGTAGCGATGAAGGCCCGGGTAGCCGTGCACGTACACACCCCGATTACGCCATCCACGCTCCCAACGAACATTGTTGATGAAAATGGCGTGCTCGCCCCAGCCGATACGGCAAGCTCCCCAGCCCCAAGGGCGAAACCACGCGCCGATAGTAACCCCGAAGCCAAACGTAATGCCCCACCAACATAAAATCCTGGAGGCGGCGGCGCGAATACCACCCACGGGTCGTACGCCGGAACGACTATGAAGTCTGGATTGACTGGCTCAATCTCAATGTATGGTCCCTCTCGCACCGTAATGTATTCGTTAGAGCGAAGGTAACCGTACTCTTTCGCCTTCCGGCGCATGCGTTGAATGGCATCCATAACCGCGGAACGGTCGGCGAGAACGGCGTTGCCTAGATCATTGGTCCAGTCCATGTCCGAAGCCATCGTGTCGAGAACAGAAGGAAATGGGAGTAGAGCCTGCACACTCGGGTCCCACCAAAGATGGTCGGCTTGGATGGCCTTGGCCAGTTCCGCTCCGGTGAGGTAGTGATGCTCGTCGGCCCACTCTGCAGCCTCCGGGATCTGGTCAGGAAACGTGGACGCCGTGAGGATTTGGGCCAGCAGCGGGTCGGGGTAAAGTGCAATTCGGGAAACAATTTTATCTAATTCCTCAGGCGTAAAAGAGGGTTCGGCTTGCGCCGGAGCAGCAGGTGATGGTATCGCGAGCGCCAGCGAAACGATGGTCGCCAGGAAAGAAGCTAATAGTTTGTTGCCGAGCACGGCGAATCGCACGTGGCTCCCTTTTCAAAACTCATGTATCCAGCCCATGTGGGGAGCATCTTTACAACCATCGCGATCCTGTTTTGGTTTTGTGCAAATACCTAAAGTTTTGACTGTTTTGGGCAGCAACGCCCCCTCTGCGCTTTTCGAACCACTCAAACAGCGTCGGCATAACGACAGTCAACCGACAGTCATTCTGTGGGATCAAGCGCTTTGTGGAGAACGTGATCTGCTCTTCAAACCAAGTTTGCGGGGTTCAGGCCACACGACAAGACGGCAGAGTCTACATCGATGAATCGGACGGTATGGGGCTACAAGCTCCTATTCTTGCCCTTCATCTGTGGCCCCGTTTTTCGCGGGTGACTTCGAGAAAACGTACTGGTACCAAGATTTTTTCTCCTTTTTTCCCTTCTCGATGTTCCTTAAATAAGTAGGGGGCTGCGGTTGGTATTTCCTTCCCAGCTGGTGACCTTTTCGACGACAAAATAAGTTTCTTACTTCTTCGCGCTTGGATGTTCCTTAATTAAGTAGGGGGCCGTGTACGGCAGTCTCTTCCGGCCTTGGATACCGCCGGGGGATTAAAGTTTTTTCTTACTTTTTCCTGGCTGGAGGTTCCCTAGTAAGTAGAGGGGACTCGGTGAACTTGAGGGAGCCAGTACGTTCGTTGACATTGCTGCTAGTGTTGACGGGTTTGAGAGTCGGTGAGCTGCTTGCGCTTCGATGGGGCAATGTCGATGTCGAGGCTCGACACTTCGAGTATTTGAAACGGTGTACGACGGTCACTTCGACAAGCCCAAGACGAAGCGAGGCATGCGCACAATCCCAATTGGAGCAGAGACGGCAGAAATCCTAACTGTCCTGCGTCCAGCCACGGTTGATGCCAGAAGCCTGATATTTGCCAAGAGCGATCAGACGCCATTAGACCGAGGGAATCTCTTGCGCAAGCACCTGAAGCCTGCCGCAAAGAAGTTAGGCCTTTCAGGTGTTACTTGGCATCTTCTGAGGCACAGCCACGCGACGATGCTTGATGGCGTAGGTACTCCAATAGGAACGATGCAGGCGCTGTTGGGGCACTCTGCACCGGAGATCACGCGCGAGATTTATTTGCACGCGATACCGGAAGAACAACGTCGCGCAGTTGAAAGCGTGGAGAGGCTTGTACTTGGACCCAAGTTGGACCCAAGTTCAGCTTCTGACGCTGCAGTGTCAGGAACAGTACATTGAAAACAAAGAAGTAAGTGGTCGGGGCGCCGAGATTTGAACTCGGGACCTCCTGCGCCCAAGGCAGGCGCGCTACCAGGCTGCGCTACGCCCCGACATGAAGTGCAGTATTCATTCTAAAGCACTTTCCAATTTTCTGTCCGCTCCTAACCATGGTTTCTTGGCCTCGACCGTGCACTTACCGTGCATTTATTCGCCCAAATCGCTCATTGGACCATGACCGTGCACATTTGTTCTGCAGTCACCGGCGCTATTTCGCCGGCTCGGCGGTTGAGCTTCTCCAGGGCTTCCCGCTTCATCTGCAACTTCATCTGAGAGTATTTCTTGAACACCTGTGCGTCTCCTTGGCGTAGCATTTGAGTCACCCATTCATCCGCCACTCCCCCAGCACTCAGCCGCGTGGCATAAGTGGATCGAAGGTCGTAGATGCGGAAATATGGGACGTTTGCTCGGCGAAGCGTTTTGCTCCAAACCGTCTTGAAAGTGGCTTGGTGGCCGCTCCCATTGCGATCACTCGGAAAGAGAAATGGACTCTCCTGTGCGATTGCCATTTGCCGCCTAAACGCTTCAAGCGCCAACGGAGTCAGTGGAACTTCGCCGATGCCGTTTGGAGTCTTCGAGTCTGGAATCCAGACGACCGCGTTTGAAAGGTCCACTTGGTCCTTTCTCATCGCAGCCAATTCCTTATAGACTCGCAGCCCCGTTTCCGTAATGATCCGCACAATGTTGCGCAGATATTCCGGGCCGTGAGATTCGATACATTCCTGCTCCGACCACGTAACGTAGTGTGGCCGGAACAATCCCTTCACGGCGACCGGAAATTCCACCCCCGCACAGGGGTTGGCTGCGAGCAACTTCTTGCGGACCGCGATGTTCAACATACGCCGAAGCACCCGAAACTCCTGGTGTACTGTGGACGACTTGAGAGGTCCCTTTTCCCGGTAGCCGCCATGGACCCTGACGCGGACTCGCTGCTCCAGACGGTCGCGAAGGTATTGCTCGATCGCGTCGGCTGACAGACCCACCAGTTTTTTGTCTGCGAATGCAGATTTCAGATGGGCTGCGCAGCGAATATTCGCCCCGTGAGTCTTGGCGGCACGTATGGGCGGTCTTGAATAGTTCTTCAAAAAAGAATCCGCCCACTCTCCGAAGCTTAGGGCCTCTCCTTTACGAATCCCCTCTAGAAGGTTGCCATCCCTGGCTTGAAGCCTTTCTCGAAGTTTCCGGTTGGCCTCATCCCAGTCCGCAGTATGGCTGGACTCTCTACGGGATTTCCCGTTTCGGTCCCAATATCGAATCCACCAGATCTTGCCATCCTTGCGAGCGTAGACAACCCCATCGTGCTTCCGTGGTTTAGACATTCTCCATCTCCTGTTTGAAGGACGCGCGAAATGGCTCGAGATCCGACCTGAGGAACCGGATGTTCCGACCCATTACGCGGAGATGGGGAATCTGCTTTCGTTCAACCCAAAGATACACAGTTTGAGGACTCACACCAAGAAATTTTGCCGCTTGCTTTACTGTCAACGGGCATTCGCCTTCGATTGCTGAAAAACGTGGCGACTCTCTGAGAGCAACGGGGCTCATAGGATTCCCTAATGGATAACTCGGCTTCCTTCTACAACGAAGATGTGGAGATCATTTCAGTGCGCGCCCCAATCTTGGTTCGTCTCCCATTTGTCAGGCCGACTCCCTCAATCGTGGCAAGCCAAACGCGCACATCCACAAAACCGGAATCCTAAGCTCTCTTGAAATGCCGTCAAATTGGAACTTCCGTGAGGACGGAAGGCGATTAGTAGGAGGTCACGCCAAACCCATGAATTCAGACCTGCAATTCATTGTGGGGCAGCGACTTGCATCGCTGCGCCAAGGGTTCTCTCTTCCGAGCAATTCTTTTCGCCAATGCGGAGGTTCATGACTAGCATTCCGGGCGTTTTGAACAGCATGCGTTCAGGACAGTGTAAGCTCATCTTTCGCCCAAACGCTTCCCGAATCCTTCAATCAGAGGCTTCGGCGTAATCGAGGGTATCGCCGAGGCGCGCGTTCAGTTCTTTCAGCCAGGCTCGCGGGTTAGAGCCGTGAATGAGCCGACCCAAAAAACCGAGCCGTTCAGCCACGTTGCCTCGGTTGTGGCGAATGTCCTCCCTCGCGACTCTCCCATAGATGGTTAGAAACTCTGTCATGTTGACGGGCTTCGAGAATAGGTAAGTGGCGTGACCCAGTTGGGGCGTCTCTGCGATCACCGCCCTCTCAACGTCGAAGATGTATTCCGACCGAAACAGGTAAAGTCGACGAGCACGCCTGTACAATTGCCTGTAATAAAAAGCGTCGTAGTCCGGCTTCCAAGTAATTAGCGATATATCGAAATCGGCCGGGATGCCCAACTTAGCGCAGAGCTTTTGTAGATCGGTTCTCTCGACAGGAGCGGATTCGACGTGCATGCGAATCAGATCAAGGGCTTCGGAAAATTCACCGAAGCGATTGTGGATCTTACAAGCATCGGCGATCTGTTCAGCAATGTTTGAGGGCAGTGCGACTTCGATGCGGCTCGGAAGTGCGGTCTCCCATTGCGCCAGATGCCATGCCCCGGCGCGCTGTTGATATTTGCCGCTCTGAATGAAGGTCGCCTTGAGGCCGATCTTAGTGCCCAGCAGATGCTTCCACTGATTCCAACTCGGATCCCACAGCAACGGTAACGATGTCTGGTCGAAGAGTACTTCCAGTTTTCGGCGCGCATCTCGGTAGACTGCGTGGCCAATGTAAAAAGCAACCTTTCGCAATGGCGCTCGGAAGTGTTTGAACTTCTGTTCCGGAAGAAACGAAAGGATGCGCGAGGCGTAGAATGTCGATCCGTCGCGTGAGATATCGCCTGCAACTAGCAAGGAACCAAATCCGCCATAGGGGAAGAGTGCAGGCGATGTTGGATCATTCAGGAGAGCGTCGTAGCAAGCGCACAGCTCTGGACGCGCGAGGACGTTGAAGGCGCGCTCTAACGCACGAAGGTCGCCAGTTGGCGCGTGGGTTGTGCGGAGTTCGAGTGTGCGAAGTTTGAAGGCGAGCCGCAACTCCGCGGGCGACACCTTCGGGTTAACCCGCAGGAGTTCGTAGAATGACGACTGCCGGTCCCACCCACGGCGGCGGTTGCCCACGTAAAAGTAATCCCTCAAGGCCTCACAAGGAAGGCTGATAGCGGAAATACCCAACTGAGAGTCAGGAACTTCAACGGAAACGAAGAGGTTATTGCGCTTATCTTTTCGGGGCTGCGTCGCGTAACCGATCTCAGCCTGAAAAACTTCCCACCTTCTCTCTTCAGGGTGGGTTTTGCGAATGTGGATTTGTGTGCCCGCGGCGGCTGCTTCATGCCCCAAAAGGAAAAGCAATTCGTCACCGGGCCGAATAAAAGACGCCAAGAAATTCGAGACCAAGATGGAAGTGCCACCCGCAAAAAGGCACTCTGTCTTCCCGTCTTTTGGATTTGTCTTAACGACCTTCCGCTGGCACACGTTCGGTAGTGGCTTTCCTTTCACTGAAACGGCGGGACTCATTTCGTCGCGGACTCTAGCACCCGTCGAGCGTCATGCCAAATTAGTGGGCGACAACTCCCCAAAAGTAGAAAAGGCGGTGCATATGGCAGGCGGAGACAGATTATCCGAAAGCTCTTTGTGTGCAGATGAAGCGCAAGCACCGGAACGGTACCACGGATCGGAACCGCTCAATCTGGAACTCCACGCGTTAAGAAGCCAATTGGAGTCCACGGTTAGCCCAGGCGGTCTCATCGGTGTTTCTTTGCGGATGCGAACGATTCATAATCTCATCGACAAAGCAAGGGACCATGCTTTTTCTGTAATAATTCTCGGCGAAACTGGCACCGGGAAGGAACTCGTGGCCCGGTGTATTCACAATTCGGGTTCACGGAAGCACTCTCCCTTTGTTGCCGTAGATTGCTCGTCCCTAACGCCCGCTCTGATTGAATCCGAATTGTTCGGATATGTGCGCGGTGCATTCACGGGAGCGGAAACAAACAAGAAAGGGCTGGTTGAGGCCGCAGAAACTGGAACGCTCTTCTTGGACGAAATTGGAGAATTGCCGAGAGAGTTGCAAGCTAAACTTCTTCGCGTAATTCAGGAGAAGGAAGTCCGTCCCCTGGGTTCCACGGACGCCAAACCAGTCAACGCCAGATTCATCGCGGCCACGCATCGTGATTTGAAACACGCTGTCGACGATGGGACGTTTAGAAGAGACCTGTATTACCGTCTTAATGTGTTTCCGATAGCGATGCCCCCACTGCGCGAGCGAAAAGAGGATATCCCACTCCTCGTAACGGCCTTCCTGACAAAACATGCCGATTCAATGCGCCCAATTGAGACGATATGCCAGGACTTCTTGCGATCGGTGATGTCACACGATTGGCCAGGAAATGTGCGCGAATTGGAGAACTTCGTGGCGCGCTGTATCGCACTAGGGTCCGGGCCGACGCTTCGGGACGAAGATGGCTGTCTAATCCCCGAAGAGATTGGAAACAATACTCTCGCCGAGACGGACACACAGCGGCTGGATTCGATAGAACGGTACACCATTGTGAAGGCGTTAAAAGAAACCAATGGAGACAAGATCGCTGCTGCCCGCATATTGGGGATTGGCAAGACCACGATCTACCGCAAGCTTAGACAATACGGTCAGAACCCTATTTAGCCATGCGATTCGTGCGGTGCCGGAAGAGCCAGCCAGACCGGCAAGACCTTCACACCTTGAGCCGGTTGGGAAACATGTGTTCGTATCTTTCGACCTAACCTCATCTGAAGCCACCCTCTGAACTAAATCCGACACGATGGAGGCTGCCATGCGTCTTGCCGGACGCGAACGTCTGGGCTTCTATCCTCTTCCAGCTCGAGAGGCGGAGCGAATCCGTAGATTCTTAGTATTCCCGGACAAGCTTTGTTGCGCGCTCGATCCTTGTGTCGGGGATGGTGTTGCGTTCGCTGAAATCGCTTCTGACAAAGACGTTTTGCGATACGGCGTAGAACTGGACGCTGGCCGAGCGGAGCAGGCGCGTACTAAAGGAATGGAAGTGATCCACGGGAACTGCTTTGACGTGCAGTGCCCGGTGGAATCGTTCTCGCTGATCTATTTGAACCCGCCGTACGACTTCGAGATCGGCGAAGAGAAATCGCAACGCATGGAAAAGCTGCTCTTGGAGCACGTGCACCGGTGGCTTATACGCGGCGGCATCTTGGTGTTCGTTGTTCCTGCCAAGCGAATTGCCGATTGCGCTGCGCTGCTTTCAAGGGACTTCCGCGACACGCGGGTGTATCGGCTCACGGAGACTGAAAGTGCTCGTTACAAGCAAGTCGTCCTCCTGGGGGTCCGTCGTACTCGGCAGGAGAGGGATCGGCTGCGGGATAACGAGATCATTCAGGCGCAGCTATGGCTAGGTTCCCTCGGAACAAAACTGGAAGAGCTTCCACCCCTACCAGCAGAACCTGACCGCCAGTACACTGCAGCGCCGAGCGGCACCGTGCGTTTGGCTCACCGCGGGCTTCCCTTAGACCAAATAGAAGACCTCCTCCCGAAATCGTCGGCATATCGCCAAGCCTCAGGCATTCTTTTCGCGCAGCAAGCAGATGTGACTGGCCGCCCGCTAACACCCCTGCATGGAGGGCACGTTGGCCTGCTCTGCACGGCGGGAATGCTCAACGGAATCTTCGGCGATGGTGAATCACGGCACATCGCACACTGGCAGTCGGTCAAGCTCGTAGACAAGTCGGAAGAGGAAGAAGACGGGAAGACAATCATTCGAGAGAAAGAGCGATTCTCGAACGAACTGACCCTGGTCTTCTGCTCAGGGGAGATTGCCACCCTGAAATAACTCGTGCGCCAGCACGAATCGGACCTTTTTCATCGAGCGCTGAAATTCCGCTTCGCACCCCAACTCAAAGCCGGAGAATCCCAAATGGGCACTTGTGTCTCCGCAGTCCAGCACCTTCGCAGAATGCGAGGAGGATCGCAATCGCATCTTCTCCGAGCTTCAGACGGTGCCCACTATGTCACCAAGTTCATGAACAACCCTCAACACGTTAGGGTCCTGGCAAACGAAATGTTGGCAACAAATCTTGGACTTCGGCTTGGATTGCCGATGCCCCGCGTCGAAGTGATCGACGTGTCGGACCGGCTGATCGAAAATACCGACGATCTCCGTGTCGAGGTGGCAGGAGCCAGTATTCCGTGCAGCAGCGGCCGGCAGCTTGCCTCTCTCTATGCGGGAGGGATGGTTGAAGCTAGCATTTGTGAATATCTTCCCGACGATGAGCTTGAGGACATCGTCAACATCCAGGATTTCGCCCGCGTGCTGGTTCTTGACAAATGGACGTGTAACAGCGACGGACGCCAAGCTATTTTCAAGCGCGAAGCGTCACGAAGCCGCAGATACACGGCGGTATTCATAGACCAGGGATTTTGCTTCAACGCTGGCGAGTGGAATTTCCCCGACGCTCCGCTGCGTGGCGCGTATGCGCGGCAGCGCGTGTATGAAAACGTGACGGCATGGGAGTCGTTCGAGCCGGCGCTCACGCGGGCCGAGCAAGTGGACCTTGACGAACTCTGGCGATACGCAGCTCAGGTACCGGAGGAATGGTACGAATACGACGTGAGCGGGATGAATCGTTTGATCGAAACCTTATATCGAAGACGCCTTAGGATCCGCGATCTGATCAGTGAGTTTCGCAAGTCAAAACGCAATCCATTTCCGAACTGGGCAGAGAGGTAGGAGGACCCATGGAAGACCATTTAACGTTCGAAGAACAGCTAAAACAACACCAAGCCGCAGCCAAAACCGCGATCCTCGCGCAATGTGACCGTCTGGCCACTGCAGGTATTACTTTCGTCGCTGCGCACTTCGATGGATCGGGCGATGACGGAGTAACCGAAGAGGTCAAGTGCTACGACTCCGACGTCTATGCCTACGAAGAATGCGAGCCTGTCGCGCATGAGGCTTCCCTTCTGCAAGAGCATTTCGAAGCGCTGGTGCCGTACGGATACGAAAACGATGCCGGTGGATTCGGAGATGTGGTCTTGGACGTGCTCAAACGCAAAATCATCGTTGAGCGCAATGATCGCTTCGAGGACTACTCAACGACGACCTACGAGGTCTAACTATGGCGCATCCACTCAAGCACGCGCAGAGCAGCGCCAAGAAGTTTGGGGGCCAAGCCGAGGACTATCTCGCCGTTCACAAGTGGTTTGATGAGTCGAAAGCATTCTTCGCCGACTTTCGCCACCGTGCCCTCCGCCACCACGCCGAGGGAATTTTCCTCAGTGAGAGGATTTTTGGAGTGACGATCACAAACAGCGAGGGAAATCAAGTTCCGGTCCGGTATATAGGAGAGCAACACGTCAAGGAAGACCTGGGTCGAATTCCGACGGCCCAGGATTGGCTGTCACAAATTAAGCCACAACGCTGGATGTACGGCCAGCGCCTAGCTATCGAAAGAAGCCGCATGCCAAGCGACGAAAAGTAAGGGACAATCAGAATGTCAGGAATTCCCAGACTGTAATGGACGATGCCATGCAGCATTCCAGAGTAACAAGTAAGGGACAGACAACCATTCCATGGAAAATTCGCAAAGCTTTGCGAATCAAGCCGGGCGACAAGCTTGAGTACCTGGTTGAAGGGGACCATGCCACCATTCGCGTGCACCCGGGTACGCGGTCACTGAAGGGTGCGCTCGCCAGCAAGAAGGGCAAGGGGATGTCCTTCGCACAAATCCGCGAGGCTGCCGCTGAAGCCGCCCGTGGTCGGGACGACGTGCGGTGAGCAAGCGAAGGAGTACTTTGTGCCACCGAGGTTGCGTCCATACTGTCCGGCCAGGTGCAAAGCGCCATCGCCAAACATGATTTCGGGCGCTACGAACTTCCGCAACTCAGGTCCGCGCGAATGCATCATGCCCCTCAGGAGGAGAGGACAAGGTAGTATGTTTCAACCTTGAGCCAAATTATCACACCAATCTGCTAGTCGTGGAAGAGATTGGCCCATCCTTGAGCTATTACTTGATTTTTCCCCGCTGGCCCTGAAAAGCGCAGAAGAGAGCCAAGTCGCGCAATATCACCGCGCGGCTTGGAGCAGCCTGGTAGCTGCGGCGGCGCTACTCGCCAGGTACGACGTCGAGATTGAGCAACATTGGCGCCGCTCATTGGGCCGGCGCACACCCTAACCACCGCCAAGTTCGCCGAGGCGCTGATCCAACCGGCTCTCTGCCACCTGAGCCTATAACGTCAAAAAAGTCTCGACCTGCTACCTCATTCGCTCGAAATTCAATTGAATCCGGTCGACCCCGATCTAGAGTACTGATGGCCTACCTTCCGGTTTGCCGACAATCCGATTGTGGGCCGCCTTCGTAAGCCTAAGACACTCCCGCTGCGCTGGCCTGCTCCTTCCATCGTTGTTCGTTCACGCCCATCACGACGAGCCACAGAGCTAGCAATAGTTCAGCCATGCCTATCACGAACACGTAGGGTTCCACACGGGCCGCGATTGCAGGGTAGAGGAACTCCGCAAAATTGTTGATCTGGTAGTAGAGGCCCGAAATTGCCAGCAGCACGCCTAGTATTCGAGGCAGGAAGGTCGACCGGAAAATCAGGTATCCAGTCAGGATGTTCCAGAATCCAAAAAGTACCATGCTGATGGCGTATCCATTACCATAAAAGTTGAGAAACA
>Ga0307479_10001009_pt1 | contig 25508 bp, 24 predicted proteins | sample atmos_gasesECM4C_FD_203743 | JGI IMG/M metagenome (GOLD analysis project Ga0307479, IMG submission 203743) | Hardwood forest soil microbial communities from Morgan-Monroe State Forest, Indiana, United States - atmos_gasesECM4C_515 | ecosystem: Environmental > Terrestrial > Soil > Temperate... | reverse complement strand
ACGGTGCTCTTCGCGAACACGCTCGCCCTGATCCTGGCGTCGACCGCCGCCGCGCTGATGAGCGACTCGATCTTCTCGCGGATCGGAGTGCCTGGAGCCTTGCGGCTGTGGCTCACGCTTTTGACCTCGGTCGTGCTGTCGATCGTCCTTTTGATCGTGGCCGAGGTGACGCCGAAGACCCTCGCGATCTCGAACGCCGAGCGCTGGGCGCTCGCCGCCGCCGGCCCGGTCGACCGGATCGCGAGCTTCCTCGGTCCGGTTCTCTGGGCGGTGACGCTCATCTCACGCGGCCTGACCGGCGGTCGCGCCGCGCGCGCCCCGTACCTCACAGAGGAAGAGCTGCTCACGGTGCTGCACGTCTCCGAGGAGCAGGGGGTGATCGAGGAGCAGGAGCACCAGATGATCCACGGCATAATCGAGATCGGCGACAAGACCGTGCGCGAGATCATGATCCCGCGCACCGATATCGTCGCCGTCGACAAGGACGCGGGTCTGCGCGACATCGTCCGGCTCTTCAAGCAGTACCGGCACACGCGCATGCCGGTCTACGAGGAGAACATCGACCACGTCATCGGCCTGATCCACACCAAGGACCTGCTGCTCTTCTACACGCTGTCGAGCTCGCAGAAGTTCGACATGGACAAGGTGCTGCGGCCCATCGAGTTCACGCCCGAGCAGAAGAAGGTCGACGAGCTCCTCAACGAGATGCGGTTGAAGAAGGTCCACATGATGATCGTGGTCGACGAGTACGGCGGCACGGCCGGCATGGTCACGCTCGAGGACATGCTCGAGGAAATCGTCGGCGAGATCCGCGACGAGTACGACACCGCGGAGCAGGACCAGCTGGTCCTCGTCAACGACCACGAGGCGCGCGTCGACGCGGGCTTTCCGCTGGAGGAGCTCAACGAGCGACTACACCTCGGCATCGAGGAGTCGGGCGACTACGACTCGGTCGGCGGCTACGTGCACGCGATGCTCGGAAAGATCGCCGAGGCCGGCGACTCGTTCCAGTCCGGCCGCGCGAAGTGGATCGTCGAGAAGGTGAGGGGTCGCCGCATCGAGACGGTTCGCCTGGTGTCGGAGAACCCGTGGCCCGACGAGGCGCTCGGCCGCGACGGCGCAAAGAACGCGCCGGTGGAGGAAGGAACTGGCCACATATCGTGACCGCGCCGTCGTCCTGCGCAAGCTCGACTACGGCGAGGCGGACCGCATCTTCACGCTGCTGACGCGCGACCACGGCAAGGTGGGAGCGATCGGCAAGGCCGTGCGCAAGCCGGAGTCGAAGCTGGGCCCCTCGCTCGAGCTGTACGGCCACGTCGACGTCCTGCTGGCGCGTGGGCGAGGCGAGCTCGACGTCATCGCGCAGGTGCAGCGGATGCCCGGTTACAGGATCGAAGGGGACGTCTCGGTGATGGCGCACGCGGCGCTGATCGCCGAGCTGGCCGAGCGGGTGTGCGAGGACCGCCACCCGGTCGACGGTGTGTATGAGCTGACCGTGACTTCGCTGGCCGAGCTCGCCCGCGAGACCGACCCGCGGCGGGCGTCGGCGTGGTTTTTGATGAGCGCGTTGGACCTGCTTGGTTATGCGCCTCAGCTGGTCAACTGCGCGTCGTGCGAGCGACCCCTCGCGGCCAGTCCGGCGCCGTTCAGCGTCGAGGCGGGCGGCTTTCTATGCGACCGCTGCGCGATGCCGGCGATGGAGCCGGTTCCGCTGGCGGCGATCAAGGTGCTGCGGCTGATGGCGACCGGCGACTCCGCCACGTACCGCCGCCTCAAGCTCGACTCAGCGTTGATGAACGCGATCGACGGAGTCCTGCAGTCCCAGCTCGAGTACCACATGGACCGCCGCCTGAAATCCCTAGCCTTCCTAAACGGAATGAGGGCCTGAGACTGAAGGAGTAGTAGTAGTCCTCCCCACGAAGTGGGGAGGTGGCGCGAAGCGCCGGAGGGGCCAGAGGGGCCGGAGGGATTGATGTCCTCTCCACTAAGTGAGGGTTGAAGTCCTCCCCACGCAGTGGGGAGGTGGCGCGAAGCGCCGGAGGGGCTACCGGGTCGAGCGATAGAGATTCTCTGAGGTTGCCAATCGCGCCGGTGTGAATCTTCCACCGTTGCCGTTAGGAGCTCGCGGCGGCCCACGACCTGATTCTCTCGCCTGCTAGGGTGCTGCCATGCCGGTGAATCGCGAAGAGGTGATGGAAAAGGTCGTCGCTCTGACCAAGCGGCGGGGCTTCATCTACCCGTCGAGCGAAATCTACGGCGGGCTTTCAGGCTTCTACGACTACGGCCCGTACGGCGTCGCCCTGAAGCGTGCGATCAGGGACCTGTGGTGGCGGCACATGGTCGACCTGCGCGACGACGTCGTCGGACTGGAGTCGACGTTGATCATGCCCGAGGCGGTCTGGGAGGCATCGGGGCACTTGGCGAACTTCGTCGACCCGCTGCGCCAGTGCCTGGGCAGATGCAAGAAACGCTGGCGCGCAGATCATGTGCTCGGCGAAAAATGCCCGGAGTGCGGCGGCCCGCTCGACGACGCGCGCATGTTCAACCTGATGTTCAAGACGCATGTCGGCCCCCTAGAGGACCGCGCGTCGGAGGTCTACCTGCGGCCCGAGACGGCGCAGGGGATGTTCGTCGACTTCAAGAACGTCATCTCATCCACGCGCGTCCGTGTGCCGTTCGGCATCGCGCAGCAAGGCAAGGCGTTCCGCAACGAGATCACACCCGGCAACTTCGTCTTCCGCGTGCGCGAGTTCGAGCTGATGGAGATGGAGTACTTCGTCAAGCCGCAGCAAGACGACGAGTGGTTCGACTACTGGCGAAAAGAGAGGTTGCGCTGGTACACGGACGTGCTGGGACTGCAGTCATCTCGCCTGCGGATGTACGACCACCCAAAGGAATCGCTGTCGCACTACTCGAAGCAGACAACCGATATCGAGTACGAGTTTCCATTCGGATGGGGCGAGCTCGAGGGCATCGCCGATCGAACCGACTACGACCTGGCCGTGCACCAGGAGAAGTCGAAGCAGGATCTGACGTTTCTGGACCCCGAGTCGAACGAGCGCTACCTGCCGTGGGTGATCGAGCCGGCGGTGAGCGTGGAGCGCATTTTCATCACGTTGTTGCTCGACGCGTACGACGAGGACGTGGTGAATAACGAGCCGCGAGTGTTGCTGCGCCTGCACCCAAACGTGGCGCCCGTGCAGGTAGCAGTCGTGCCGCTATCGAAGAAGGAAGAGCTGATCAAGGTGGCGAAGGAGATCGTGTCGACGCTTCGCGGCGAGTTCCGAGTCGAGTACGACCAGACTGGAGGCCACATCGGGCGCCGCTACCGGCGCCAGGACGAGATCGGCACGCCGTTCTGCGTCACGGTCGACTTCGACACCCTAAACGACCAGGCAGTCACAATCCGCAACCGGGATTCAACGCAGCAAGAACGGGTCGCTATCGGGACCCTCACGGATCGACTGTCCGCCCTCACGTCTCCGAACGATTGGTAAGGACCTGTGCGAGAACCTGTCTCGCTTCCTTGCGATTGGCGAGATCCCCATGGCCGATCTAGTGGTGACGGGCGCTGTCATACCGGATCATTCCTGCGAGGCGATCAACCTGAAGCAGAAGCTTCGACCTAACCACTCTCCACGGAGCGCTTGACCCCGTCCGATTGGTGTCCACCCACTACCTGCATTGTTGCGCCGGCGAGGACGGATTCCTGCCGTGCACAAGTTCCTCGTCTGGGATCTATCTCGTCACTATCTCGCTCAGCGTGCCCGGGGCGGACGAATCCTCGTGAACTTCTGCGAAACCAAGATGTAGGGTCTTGACTCCCCCAATGTAGGGACGAACAACATGTCAGGCGCAGGTTCCTCCACAAGTCCGGCCCGCCCGCAGATCCGACGACTTCTAATGTTCTCGGCCGCGACATATGCGGCAACAACTGGTGCGCGGCCTGGCTCCATTAGGGCATCTGAAATGAGCGCCGATAAGACGGAGTCTGAAAGCCTCTGTCCCGTAGGGAGAATTGAGCCTTGCCGATCTATGCGAATTGCGACGACGCTCAACCAACTAATCACAAGTCCGCTACCACTTGGGTCGTACTCGGGGTGGTGCTCGGTCAACGCGACGATCTCGGTTTCGTCGTCAAACACAATAACCCGACGACCATTCGCTACAGCCTCCGCTAGATTGCGGCGAATGTAGTCCTCTACCTCGCGCTCGTACCAGGTGTCGCTCGCACACTCAAACCGTCTCAGCGCCGCGGCATCCCGCCGTGTTGTTCGGCGAGTTCGCATTGGACGGTTGTTAGCTAGTTGGCAGCGGCACGGGTAAGGGAGGCGGTTCGATACCTGGCGTTGAGGCTAGATTTCGAAGTCGGGCCCAACGCTCGGCAGGCAAGGGAGGTGCACCAGCCGATGCGTATGGAGTGAGTGCAATCACGTCTGGTGCGTTTTCAACAGCAATCGCGGGCAGGACTGAGACCAGCGACCCGCTTGCTTGAACTTTCTCCCATTCGACCTCAACTGCGGCCCCAACCTGATCGAGCCTCATCCGACTGAGTTGGCTGATCGGAAATGCAAAAGCTCCCCGCATTGTTTCAATGACGGCGATTGAGCTCTGCACGGCAGAAACAATCCCGCCGATTGATTCAATACCCAAAGCAATTGATCGCGACTGTTGCCGCCAAGTTGCCGCCGCAATTGAGGCGCTTTGCACCAAGGCTCGGAAATCACTGTCCGTTACGAGGCGTTGGATATCAACCCACGCGAGCTCCTCGTCGAAGTTGGGAGCACTATCCATTGAGGCAAGTCTGCCCACGAGTTCCTGGATATCTGGCGTGTGTTCGAGTTCTGCCGCTTCCGCCGCCATGACGCGGGCGCTGGCTGCGTCGCCGCGACGGTAGAGCCGCGCGGCTTCACGGTTAAGTTCGCTGTACAGGTGCAGGGTGCCCGCGACTTGGCCGCGCTTCCGCCTCAGAACGCGGCTCACGCCGGCCGACACCACGCCGACGGCCCGGAGAGATTGAAAGCGTGCCTTTACGGAGCCCTGATGCAGGGGATCGTAGGCGTCAACTATTGACCGTCGGCTCACAAGGGGGACTGGCACTACCTGGGTTGGCACACGGCAAGTCTAGCACCGAGAGCTTAATTTCTGCCATCGGCGCTTGTGAAGAGTGTGCTGTGGTCATGGGCGCTGCTACAAAATGGCTAGGACGCCCAAAGTGATCTCGCGGGCCTGGACTCCTAGTTGAACGTCTTCCGGTACAGCACTGCGTATGCAAGAGGCTCTCTGGCGGCTTTGGCGGCCTGGGACTGGTTCTTCTTGACCTCCTTATAGCCCTTGTAAACAGTCATAGCGCCGCCGACCAACGCCAGAGCTCCCAAGGGGTTGCCGGTCACCAGGGCGCCCGCCCCGCCAGCTATACCGGCAGTTCCCGAACCTAGCGTGCAGAGGGTGCCTCGGGTGACCCCGCCCCGTCCCCCTTCGCTCATCGCGGCAGCTATCTGACCACTCTCTCGCTGGAGGTCGTCCGCAAGCATTGCTAGGCGGTCACGGCGCACTTCTGGCCGTTGAGTTGAGTAATTGACCAACAGGTCTTGTACGCGTTTGTCGACCTCCCTTCGAAAGTTAGGCAGGAGCTTCTCGTTCCGTCTCCGAAATTCAATTGCCCTGCGGAGGGCGTTGCGGCCAGTTGGGGCCGGCAAGAGCCGCTCAATCGCAATGAACTGATCATCTGTGATTATTTCGAGTGTGGACCGGTACTCAGCCGAACCAAACGATGTCAGCGCGTCGAGCGAGTCCGCGGCGGGAGTCATGTTCTCAACCTTGCCCAGTGCCAGAGCCAAGGCGGCCATATATGCCATCGCGATTCGTTTGTCCACCAGGTAGTTACGACCCGGCCTTGTAGCAACCCCCAGCTCGGCCAAGTCGTACAGGATGTTGCCGCTGAACTTTTCGGGCCACATTTCGAAATAGTCGCGGTTCGTACTAGTCAGGCTTTCGCGATTTGCTCGCACTGCTTCGATAAGCTGGAACCCGACGCTCTCAAGCACGCCCTGGTGTTTATTTGGCGGTACAAGAATGACCCAGCCCTCGCGAATCAAGGCCGCCATCTCCTCTGATAGAGTCGCACCAGATGGCACTATTCGCCCGACCAGGTCCCAGTACAACACTGACCTCACAAGCCAGTCGCGGTTGGGAGGCAAGATATAGGGAAAGAACAGGACGTTATCGCTCATTCAATCCGTCCCCTTCTGATCGATTGGCGAACCAGCGCCACCATAGCATTAAGTCCGCATTCACGAAGGACTTGACGGACTGCTGCTCACGATGAAAACCGTCGACCATTCTGCGATTCGGGAATTCCATTGACTAATGTGAGCTCGCGGAACGCCGGCAAGCTAGGCAGCACGCCGCTTTGCTTACGTGATCGCGACCGAGTGTTTCGCAGACGGTCCCGATTCCCGGGGCTCTCCTGCGTCCGGAGTTGTCATGCCTAGCTCTCGCTGGAACTGACCCATCGGAAATGAACCTTGAGCCGATTGAGGCTTGAGTTCCAATCCACACGACGTTCATGCTGCAGCCTGCCTACCAGGATGCCCGGCGCGACACGCCATTCGGCGGCGCACCGCTTGATCCAAGCGGACGACTTGTAATTGCCCGCTAGTAACACTTGCCACGAGTTCATCGGCACAAGGAACTCAGACGCCCACTCATTCGCTTGCTCTTCGCTTTTCCCGCGTGACAGGTTCGGGACTCCCTCCAAGAAGACTTCATCGCGTCCATGAAGAATCAGGTGTCCCGCTTCATGGAAGAAGGTGAACCAGAAATGGTCGTCAGTCTTGTATCGCAGACTCAGTTGAATAAGAGCTCTGTCCGAAGACAACCAACGCGTTGCGCCACTCACGCGGGTTCCGGGCAGTTCAGCCAGCAAAACAACACAAACGCCGGCTGTGGCCAAAGCCAATTTCATCTGCGGCTCGAATACTTGAGGTGGCTCCACAGTTAGGCGGCGAACCGTCGTTAAGGCTTCGAGGAAGCGGTCCCGGCTGAAACGCCCGGTTTTGACGGCGTGAGTTTGCCGCTCACCCGCTCGCAGCCATACCGCTACTGCCTCTCTAGAGATTGGAAACGCAGTTGCTTGCCGAAACAGAGCTCGGGGCCCTGTTGCCCATTCCTTCTCCCAGGCTTCGACAGAGCTGACGCCGAAGAAGTTCAGAATCGATCGCGCGGAGTCCAAACGGTCTGAAGAGTGTGGGATCAAGCCGGTGGCTTCCATCTGTCTTAGAGGGAAGCGCTTTATCCAATCACGGTGCTGAGTCAGTCGTTGCGTCTCGGCAATTCGTGCGAGCGCTGCCCGGTAATTCGCCTCTAAGTTGTTCCACACGTTCGCTTTGATACCGAGAACTCGCTCAAACTGAATCGCGGTTGGTGCGGTGATCGCAGCCTTACCCTTGACGATCTCATTGATCGTCTTGAGGGGCCGGTCTGCACGCCGAGCCAACTCGACTTGCGACATGCCGACGTGATCCAGTGCTTCGAGCAGGATCTCACCTGGCGGAACAGCCCAGTCCGGTGCGAACTGCGTGTTTTGCTGCGATGTCATGCTAGATCCTCTTCTTTGAATGTGACTATCAAGGCGATGGTTGGACTAGATGCCGGAGACGACTGCGAAATCTGACACGCGATCACGGTGCCCGGCCACAGTGGAATGAGGAATCCGCCGTCGGATCGGGCCGATAGGCCGACGAAGGTGGCATCGACGAGGTCTTCCATCCGGTCAGCCGCCAAGAGCAGTGCCAACCGACTCCGGACAAGGGGCCAGCGCTCGGGACCCCAGTGTCGACAAGCCGCATCGTCGTTTCGGCACGTGCGGGCGAGCTCCTCGTCAACGAAGATCAGCTCGATCTGGCATCGCCTCCGCCGCATTGTAGCGGGATGCACCCTTTAGGTTAAACTAGAGGTGTTTCACCCTAAGGGTGAAGGGCTTGCGGCTCCCCCCGCCAGTAAACCCAGAGGACGAAGGTCATGGTCGCCGACGTTGAAGAGTTTCGCAATCCGCAACCCACGCGCTATCGCAGCCACCGTTGGCTGACCGCCTTTCTTCAGGAGATTGAGATCGATGCGGTGCTACATCAGAACCCGATCACGTTCACCTCAACCGTCGATCCGGCTACGACTGTCCAAGAAGCCCAGGAACGGCTCCCCCATCTAAGTCCGTTGGTTTTGGTGCCAACCCGCGAGCTTCCCAAGGAGCTCAGCGGGAAAATAGCTGAGGTGGCGTCGCGCGATCAGTTCCAACGCGAGTACGCGGCTAAAGCATCGGTGGGTTTCGCAATAGTCAACCTGGGCTCCTTGATGACGCCCCAGTCTCTAGCGGACATGGATTACGTCCGGGACCTTGAGGGTCAGGTGCCGCCGGACGGCGACCTTGCCGGCGCAGTCGACTACGCATTTCCGGTCTCTCACATCGAGGAGCCCGCGGTGATTGGAAACACCGTCGTCTTTACCTCGGTAGCTCCCAACGTGTTTGCCAATCCGATCCCGTCATATCGGTCAGTAGCGGGTGGATATGAGGTTGTGATTCGGGTGGAGCCGCGCCCGAACTACCTGTACGTCGCGCACCTCCCGATGCTCGGGGGTCGTCTTTTACTTCTCAACGGCGTTCATCACGTTCTGGCTCTGCTGAAGAAGGGTCGGGCCGAGAGTCCAGCCCTCATACGGACAGCTAGCACGATTGATGAACTTGGGCTTCAGAAAACCACTCTCTTCAATCACCTGGGGAGTTTTCGCCCAGCTCTCGTCCGGGACTTCCTCGATCCGGTTGCGATTCCTGTGCTGCGTCGGCAGACAGCCGTCGCAACGACAGTGGCGTCACAGATTGGGCAGACCATGTTTGCAGCAACAGCTGCCACCAGGTGGGACGGTTGGCCGGCAACCACTTAAGTCGTAGCAGTGTGCCGGGCCCAACGCGTCAGCACCACAGCGGCAGGCGGTGCGGTTCAGGGCGGCATCAGCCCTCTAGGCGACTGGCCACTTCGGATGGCAAGCTAGCTTTTAGAGTGCGACAGCGGTCTAGTTGGGTGTGGGTTCGTGAGCCGGGATGCCAGTCGAAGCTCAAGTGACCGCCGAGATCGGACGGTTCACAGAGCCCCCGCAACTCCTCAGATGGGAAGAGCAGGCATTCGTCGTGAAAGTGGCGCTCGTCCTTCAGCCACGCGAGAACCACGAAGAAAGTTGCTGGTGAGGGGCGGAAACTCGACGCCAGCACGCTGACGGTCGCAGCCGGATTCGCTGCGTCGACGCCGACGGTCTTGATCTGCAGGCTCATAACGCGGCGGCTGACCAGGTGAAGCACCACAAGCTCTGACGTTTCGAGGTCAGGGAACGACCGGAACAGATTCAGCTCGCCGTCTTCTGCGAGCAGGCGGACGACCTCCGACTCGCCGAGGAAGCCCAGGTCACTCCGCCATTCCCGGGCCGAGCCGGCGACCTCCATCTCCGCGGTCTCTGCAATCGTGATCCCGAAGCGTTCCGCAAGACGATCGGTGGGCACCAGGTAGGGCAGCCAGCGGCTGTCGGAGTGGGGGTTCATTCCGAAACCCATCGAATAGACCGGCCGGCCGTCCCACGTCGACAGCTCGGCCAGGCGTTTGAAATCGCCTTCACGCACCACCAGCATCGTCGGGCCAAGGCCGCCCTCCATCACGAGACCGCCGACCAACAGCGCGCGGTCGTCACTCAGCGATCCGGCCCACACGACCAGGTGCACCTCGCCGTCCATCAACGCTGACCGGCCCTTTGCCTGGACCGGGATGTAGACGTCGTCCGTCCTCCGGTGGATCAGCGCATCGATTCCCCTGTCGGCAAGAGGCAGAAAGACGTGAAGCAGTCCGCGCGACTGCTCGGTCAGCAGCGCCCACAACCGAAACTCGAACACCTGGCCGGAAGCGCTCGCCTCCTCACGCGTCCACGGACCGCTCAGCTGCAGAGTTCCTTGGCTGCATTCACGTAGACGGAGACGCACCTCTCCACCGTTGCGACGTCGACCCATTCCACGTCGGCGTGTTCCCCTTCGCCCGACGGGCCGAACGCGACCGTCGGAATACCGGCTGCGTTCATCAGCGCCATGTCCATCCAGTACGCGACCGCGATGAGGGGCGGGTGGTCGGCGATTCGCTCGAGAGTTGAGGACAAGGGGTGGTCGGGCGCCACCTCGGAAGGGGGTCGTTCAAGAGTGATGCGGGCGGTCGCTTTCTCCGTACCGATCAGCTCCTCGATCTCACGCAGCACAGAAGCGCCATCCTCGCCTGGCACCGTACGTCGCTCCAGCTTCGCCACGCATCGAGCGGGATAGGTCGACATCTCCTGACCGCCCTCGATCAGAGATGCGTGGATCGAGCCGGTGCCCAGCACTCGATGGCGCGGACCCGAGCGCAAACGCGCGCCCAGCTCCAGGACGCCGGTCAGGATGCGGCCCATGTGCGCGATCGCGTCCACGCCGAGGTCCGCGCGCGAGCCGTGCGCAGCGACGCCGGCCGTCTCGACCTCCAGCCACACGAACCCCTTGTGCGCGAGACAGAGCGCCAGCTCCGTCGGCTCCGTGACGATGCCGAAATCGGCGTGAAACTGCTCGAGCACAGCCGACGTCCCCGACGACGCAACCTCTTCGTCCGCCACCGCGCAAACGATCACGTCGCCCTTCAAACCCAAGGACCGGCATGAGCGGGCGGCCAGCATGCTCGCCGCCAGCGACGCCTTCATGTCGTACGCGCCCCGCCCATAGACGCGTCCGTCGCGCACGACCGGCGAAAACGCGTCGAGCATTCCCCCCGCGCCGACCGTGTCCATGTGGGCGTTCAACATCAACGACCGAGCGCCGCCAGAGCCTCGCGCAATCCCGACCACCGAAGGTCGCCCGGGCACCGGCTCGACGACCGTGACCTCCAGCCCGGCTGAACGAAGCCAGGACGCAACGAAGTCGGCGATGCGCTGCTCACCCGAGCCGGTCGGCACCAGGTCCGGGTTGACCGATTCGATCGCCACCAGCTCGCAGATCAGATCTTGCAGTTCGCCCATAGCGGCCCATGCTTATCACATGAAGACGCTCGAACGAGAACAGGGAACCCGGGAAGCCCAGCGTGAAGCCTTCCAGCCGGCCGACCTGCTGAAGCAGGTGGTCATTTCCGCCCTGGCGGTCGCGCCCGACGGCGAGTCGATCGTTTACGTCAAGCGCACCGTCGAGAACAACAAGTACGCCCGGCGACTCTGGCGTACCACCTTCCAGGGCGGCGAACCGGAGCAGCTGACCACCGCCAGCTCGAGCGACATGCGCCCGCGGTTCTCGCCCGACGGGAGGTCTCTCGCCTTCATCTCCGACCGCTCCGGCAAGCCGCAAGCCTGGGTCATGCCCACAAGCGGTGGCGAGCCGAGGCAGGTCACCGACCTGCAGAGCGGCGTCGCTTCCGCCGACTGGTCGCCTGACGGCAAGAGGCTCCTCCTCCTCGCCGGGTCGGGCGAGAAGCGCTTTATCGTCGGCAAAGAAGACGACCCGGTCGCGCGCCGCATTCGTGATTACACCTGGCGCGTCGACGGCGGCGGTATCAGAGATGAATTCGCTAGCGCCTGGATCACTGACCTCGCTGGAGGCAAGCCCGAGCGCGTCACCGCGCCGAGCTACAACGTCGAGAACGCGGTCTGGTCGCCGGACGGCCAGCAGATCGCCTTCATCGCGGACCTCGGCGACAACGCGGGCCTGGATGAGATCGGCCGGATATGGACGCTGCCGGCCAGGCCGGATGGCAAAGCCATGCCGAAGGAGATCGCAAGCCTCAAGAGCGGCGTGTACACCCTGATCTGGTCGCCCTCGCCGCACATCGCCTACCTGGGCGTTGACCAGCCGGACTTCCCGGGCTGGGCCGACGTGGAGCTCTACGTTTCCGACGGTGGGCGCAGCCGGCGGCTTGGCGCCGACCGCCAGCTGAGAATCGGCGTCAGCAGCTACGGCGACTGCATCGACGCGGAGAACCTGTTTGCGTTTCCGATCACCTGGTCCGACGAACAGAACTTGTTGACGCTGGTCTCGCACCGCGGTGCGAGCCATCCCTACCGATTCGGCACGGACGGTTCGGTCGAGAACCTCGCCGCAACCGACGCCACCTGCTATGGCCTCGCCGCCGGAGGTGGACGTGTCGCGGTGGTGGCGGCGACGGATTCACCGATGGAGGTGTACGCGGTCGAAAACGGAAAGCTGCGCGTGCTCACGACCGATGGTGGCAGGTGGTACGGGCCGTTTCGCCGGCCTGTGGAACGCGCTGACGTGAAGCATCCCGATGGCCATGCCATCGACACACGCCTGCTCCTCGCGCATGGCAGTCGCACCAAAGCGCCCCTCGTCATCGACGTGCATGGCGGACCCAGCGCTTCGTTCGGACCCACGCCCTGGCTCGAGATGAATGCTCTTGCCGACGCGGGTTTCCACGTGATCTGGCCAAATCCGCGTGGGTCGGTGAGCTATGGCGAGGAATACGCCCGCGCGCTAAACGGCCGGTGGGGCGAGGTCGACGCAAGCGACGTGCTGCGAGTGATGGAGTGGGCTGTCCAGGAGGGGCTCGCCGACGGCGATCGGGTCGGCATCATGGGTCTTTCCTACGGCGGCTACCTGACGAACTGGATGGTCGCGAACCATCCGGGTGTGTTTCGCGCCGCCGTAAGTGAAAACCCGGTGACGGAGCTGGTCCTGGAGTGGGGAACGTCGGACTTCGGCCGCCACCTCGGTCTGCAGTCGACGGGAGCTCGTAACCCCTGGGAGGACCCCGCGGCGTTCCTTGCGCATTCGCCCAGCGCGCGCATGCACCAGAACACAACGCCGATGCTTTTGCTCCAGGCGGAGAACGATCTGCGGTGCCCGGCGGGCAACAGCGAGATGGTCTTCCTGATCCTCCGCACGCTTGGGCGTGAGGTCGAGATGATCCGCTACCCCGGCGAGTCGCACATCATGCTCGCCATCGGCCGGCCCGACCGAAGGGTTGACCGGCTCGAGCGGATCGTTGACTGGTTTAAGAAGCACCTCGGCGATACATAACTCTTAACCCGCGCTTCCCTCGCCGTGTGCGACAACATGTTGGAGCAGCCCGGGGGTGGTTTACGGGCTGGCCGTGCTGTCTTCTCGTGGGGCTTTTAGGAGGAGGAAAGATGCGCCCGAGACGTACCTGGCTCCCTGTGGTGGGTGCCGCCCTGCTGGGACTGTTCTCGATCAGTCCCATGACAAGTTCCGCCGCGGATCAAACCGCGCCGGCGGCCTCGACGGCCACGCCGATCCAGCACCTGGTGGTGATCTTCCAGGAGAACGTCTCCTTCGACCACTACTTCGGGACCTATCCCGAAGCCGCCAACACGTCCGGCCAGCCGTTCAAGGACACAGGCCACGTGACGGTCAACAACCTGGCCAACACTCCTGGCGCCGGTGGCGTGGGCACGTTGCTGACCAACAACCCCAACAAAGACGGCGGCGGCAACCAGGTCAATCCGCGCCGCTACGACCCGGCCAACGTCAACGACATCCTGACCTGCGACCAGAACCACAACTACGACACGGAGCAGAAGTCGTTTAACGGCGGCGCCATGGACAAGTTCGTCACCACCGTCGGCACCGGCAGCGGCAAGAGCCCGACCGGCCAGGTATGCAACGCGGCCGACGTCATGAACTACTACGACGGCAACACCGTGACGGCGTTCTGGAACTACGCCCGGCAGTTCGCGATGAGCGACAACTCGTTCGACACCACATTCGGTCCGTCGTCGCCCGGCGCGATCAACCTCGTCTCCGGCAACACCGGGACGGTCGGATTGATGATCAAGGGGCCCAACAACACCGTCGCTGACGGAAAGGGTGGCTTCTCCTTGATCGGCGACGACCAACCGTACTTCGACGACTGCTCCACGCGGGACGCGGTGTCGATGACCGGCAAGAACATCGGCGATCTCCTGAACGCCAAGGGCCTCAGCTGGGGCTGGTTCCAGGGCGGTTTCAAGCCGACGACCACGTTCGCCGCGGCGGCGGCAGTCGTGAACCCCGGCCAGCCGACAAGCACTTTCATCCCCGACGAGTTCAGCGGCAAGTTCGCGACGGCTCCGGCCTCGAACCAGGGGATCTGCAATGCCGTGCACCCCGTGGGCATCGCGGTCGGCGGCACCGGCAACTACGGCTACAAGGACGACTACATCCCTCACCACGAGCCTTTCATGTACTACGCGTCGACGGCCAACCCGCACCACCTCTCGCCGACGTCGGTGGCCGCGATCGGCACGGACACGCAGACCTTCGTCGGCGGCGTGCCGCAGTTCAACACGGCCAACCACCAGTACGACAGCAGCGACTTCGACGCGCTGGTTGCCGCGATCAGCCGCGGATTGATCTCGCCCGACCACCTTCCGGCGGTCAGCTTCCTGAAGGCGCCCGGCTACCAGGACGGGCACGCGGCCTACTCCGACCCGCTCGATGAGCAGCAGTTCATCGTGAATGAGATCAACGCGCTGCAGCACACGCCTGACTGGTCGAGCACCGCGGTCGTCATCGCCTACGACGACTCGGACGGCTGGTACGACCACGCGTTCAGCGGCGTGCACAACCCTTCGACGACGTCGCTCGACTTCCTCACCGGCACCGGTCAGTGCGGCGCGGCCAACGCCCCCCGCCTCGGTGGCCAGCAGGGGCGTTGCGGCTACGGCCCCCGCCAGCCGTTGGTCGTCATCTCGCCGTTCGCGAAGGAAGGCAAGGTCGACCACACGCTCACCGACCTGAGCTCGATCCTCAAGTTCGCGGAGGACAACTGGAACCTCGGGACCATCGACGGATCATTCGACTCGATCGCCGGATCGCTCAACGGAATGTTCGATTTCAAGGGCGAGCGCGGCGACAACTCCAAGACGCTCTACCTTGACCCGATCACTGGACAGCCGGTGCGCTCGGGATCCTAGAAGCAGACACAAAAAAGGCGAGGGCCCTTGCTCGGGCCCTCGCTCTTTCTCAGCTGCCGGTCTTCGCGAACCAGATGAAGCTGCCAGCGGGACTGCCGCCGACGAACACCACGGGGTCCTTGCACGGGTGAGGCAGGTCGACCGTCGCGTTGATGGTCGAACTGCCGGTCGTCGACGCCGCGGCGCCGGCCGTCTCGACGTTGACCACGCCGTCGGGCGTCACGCAGCTGACCACGGCTTGAAACGTTCCGATTGGATTCCTGCCGAGAACAGTCACGATGAGCCCGCTCACCGTCACCGACACATCGCCCTGACGGTCGACGGATCCGGTGGCCGAGGTGAGACTCCAGGCCGCACCGCCGCCGGCGATGCCCCGCTCAGTCGTCGGAGGATGGCCGACCGGTGTCATCGAGTTGAACGTGATCAGCCTGTCCCCGCCACCGTCGGCTCCGACGGGCGCCGCCGCCGCGCCTAGCAAGCTCAGAGCGCCGACCGCGCCTACGACTAATTTGCGCCAAACCGTCATCTACAAACCCTCCACAAACCCAGAGCCGGCTACGCGCTTGAATACGGAGCTGGGTTACGTGGAACGGCGGCCGAAGATCGAGCTCTCGAGGACATAAAAGGCCGCGATGGCCGCGTAGATGAGCGCGCTGAACTGAGGGCTCACCAGCGCGAAGATGGTCGCAATTCCATAGGCCGCGGGACCCAGCGCGTAGCTTCGGCTGATGCCGTCGACGACCCGCTGGTCCACGTCAGGCCGAAGGAGGCGCTGGTGCCAGGCCGCGTAACGCCACAGCACGTTGAACAAGAGGGCGGTCCCCGTCAGCGTGATCCCGTACGCCAGCGCCGCAGCCTCGGCATCGGGCCCCTGGATGTCGAGAGCCAGGAGACGAGTGGGGAAGGGGATGAAAGCGATGAACATCAGGAACAGGACCGTGGCCACCAGGAAGAACCGGTCGACATAGGCGATCTGGTGCATGACCTGGTGATGGTTGGCTCCGATGATCCCGATCGTGATGAAGCTGATGGCGTACGCCGCGTAGCTCGCCCAGTTGTGCAGGAGCTGCGGGCCGAGCGCTTGCTTCTGGTCGACTGCGATGTTGAGGATCAGCAGCGTGGCGGCGAAGGCGAAGATGCCATCCGAAAACGACTCGATCCGGTTCTTGGGCATGGCCCGCTAATTCAACCGCAAGGTTTGCGGATGGCGCTCGTTAGGCGCGTTTGTAGGATTCGCCCAAACCCCAGGAGCGGGCCTTCTCCTCCACCTCTACTCCGAGGGCCGAAGCTCCAACCGACCCGGCGAGCCCCCTCCCTACACGCTCGCCGGGCTCCGGGGGGCCTCGGCTCAGTGGCCCACCAGGCGGATCGTCCAGAAGTCCTGCGAGAGCCCCGGCTGGATCAGGTAGGCGTACGGCATCGTGAAGTACCCGCTCATGCCCCAACCCTTGCCCCAGGAGTTGCGGACCAAAAACCACTGGTTGGAGTCGTCGTAGCCGACCGCCATGACGGCGTGGCCGCCGATCGGCCGTTCTCCCCACTGCGGCATCGGCGCGTGGCCGGAGCGCGCAACGCTGGATGACTCGAAGCTCTCGTACACCGTGAATCCGAAGACGAACGGGTAGCCGGAGGCGAGGCAGCCCTTCATCTGGCTGAGGTCCTGGATGATGGTTTGGTACGACACCGCGCGGTCGAGCCCGGCGTCGCGATAGGCGCGCTGCGGCGGTTTGTTGGCGAACTTCGCGATGTTGTACGGCCACTCCGGCTCGGGGCACGCGCCGACGCTCGCGACCGACTTGATCCCATCCCGGATCTGAGCGCCGCTATCGGACCGGACCGTGTGCTCGATGACGCGCTCGTTGTAGTAGATGAAAAGGCGCGAGGGTACGAAGACGGACAGCTTCTGCTTCATGCGCTCGAACTCGATGGCCGCGGCGATCGCGTTGGCGGTGCAACTGCCGAGCGCGCCCTGGTTGTAGACGGGCGGACAGCGCCGCCGAAGGTCGGCGCGGGCCGGGAGCGCGGCGAGAAACTGCGCCGGGGCCGCGTAGAGGTGATCACGCTGGTCGGGTTGGTCGGGAATCCAGCCGTAGCGGCGGATCTTGCGCGGTCGGGTCATGACCGCTGGATTATCGCCGGTCGTCCAAACGTACGATGACGGGCCGCCCGCGCTGCGCCATCTTTATCGATGTTCTTTCCTCCGGAATGGAGCAGGGGCGCGTGGATGTGGGAGAAGAGGTATGAGACGGCTGTTGGCAGCGTTGATCGGATCCATCGGGTTGACGGCGACGACGTCGATTGGAGCGGCAGCCGATACGGCCCTGACTTCCGTCGTGCTGTCATGTAGCGACGGTCACAGCGTCGCGATGACGGTCGATCAGGCGACACTGACAAGCTTGCTCGCCGATGTGCAGGCGTTGAATTTGAGCGGAACCAACAGCTGTGCTGTCGACACCGCGGCCGTTGATCCATCCAGCCAAACGACCGACTGGACCGTCTTCGATTACAACTCGTCTAACCGCGCGCTGTCGCCCCGCAACTCGCCCAACAAGTCGCCTGCGTTCCCCACTGACGGCGGCACGACGTGGAACTTCTTCTTCCAGCCCAACGTATACACAGCGCTTTTCACCACGACCGACCCGAGCGTGACCGGCGACCTGTGTCCGGTCTTCGCGCCAGGCTGCAACGTTGTTTCGGATTCGATTACGCTCAGCGGGGACGCCGCCAGCTTCATGACTCAACGCCGCGGCGGGGACTGCGTCAACAACACTCCAGCGGCTGTTCGGTTCTATTTCACCGCGCCGTCCGCCTCCGGACAGAGCGCTGGTCCGCCTCCTACTGGATTGCCACCGGCTGGCTTCTACACCAAATTCTGGTGGTCCAACCCGATCAACTTGCAGATGAGCTCAGGAGATCAGACGTCCCCTCCCATAAGCGCGGACCTCGGCAACCTGTATGAGTGGTCTGACTGGGACGGCAAACACGCTTGGGAGCAGCCAGAGGCGTTCATGGAAGCCGTTCAAAAGGTGCAGTCGATAGGCCTCTCGTTCGGGGGCGAGTGCTTTTTCGAGACGGGCGTTACGCCGACCTCGCCATTCACCAGCGAGCAGTTCTCGAGCCAGTTCAGCGAAACCAAGCCCACCTGAGTCGCGACTATCACGCAAATGGACGGGCTCGCCCTTAGAGGTAGGGCCAGTTCGCCACGCTCGGTCCTTCCCCGACGTACGCTTGCACGCCCTTCGGAAACCGGTGCGCCTCCAGCACGATCGCGGTCGCGCGGGCGTGCCCCTCGAGGATCACCAGCGCGCCATCCGGCCGGCGCAGCGCGATGATCTCCGGCACCTTCTTGTCGGAGTGACACAGGCCCGACGCCAGCGAGAGCACGACCATGTTGGTCCCATCACCGGTGAACACGTGCCCGACGTTGGTCGCGCCTTCCGCCACCTTCCGCGTCACCGGCGATAGCAGCTGCCACGGACCGGACCTGCGCATGTAGAGCATCTGGGCAACCTCGTCGGTCGTGAGGTGAAGGCGTCGCCACACCAGATCGGGCCCCAGGCCCTCGAACGACCCCGCGCCGGTGCCGAACCCGTACGTCGACGTGATGATCTGGCGCCGGAGGTCGTTCTGCGTCTGGTCATGCAGGTCGGGCGACCGCGCGGCCTTCAACGCCAGCGACAGGTTCGCGGGATTCGGCGGATTGCCGACGATGTACGCCTGAAACTCCGGCGACTCGATCTCCGCCTGCAGCCACGCAAGGATCACCTGATCGTCGGTCGCCGCTCCCAGATCCTCCACGAAGGGCAACTTTAGAATGACGAGAGCCATGCCAAAGACAACCAAGTGGATCTATCAGTTCACCGAGGGCTCGGCCAAAATGCGCGACCTCCTCGGCGGAAAGGGCGCCGGCGCTGCCGAGATGACGCGAGCGGGAATGCCCGTACCGCCGGGTTTCACCATCACGACCGAGGCATGCCGCGCCTACTACGCGAGCCGAGGCAAGTTCCCGACGGGGCTCTGGGAGCAGGTGCTTTCCGCGCTGAAGATCCTCGAGCGCAAGGCAGGCAAGAAGCTCGGCGAGCCGACGGACCCGCTCCTCGTGAGCGTGCGCAGCGGCGCCAAGTTCTCGATGCCCGGAATGATGGACACCGTCCTCAACCTCGGTCTCAACCAGGACACGGCGAGGGGTCTCGCGGCGCTGACCAAGGACGAACGTTTCGCCCTGGACGCGCGGCGGCGCTTCATCCAGATGTTCGGCAAGACGGTGAAGGGAATCGACGGCGACAAGTTCGAGCACGCGCTGCAGGAGGCCAAACGCAAGGCAGGCGTCAAGACCGACCCCGAGCTCAAGCCGGAGAACCTGAGGCCGCTCGTAGCCGAATTCCTGCGCATATATAAGGAAGAGACCCGCACCGAATTCCCGCCCGACCCGGTCGAACAGCTGCGCGACGCGATCGACGCCGTCTTCAAGTCGTGGAACACCGACCGCGCGAAGACCTACCGGCGCATGGAGCGCATCCCGGACGACCTCGGCACCGCGGTCAACGTCCAGATGATGGTGTTCGGCAACATGGGCTCGACCTCGGGCACCGGCGTCGCGTTCACGCGCAACCCGATCACCGGCGCCAGGGAGCTCTACGGCGACTACCTCGCCAACGCGCAGGGCGAGGATGTCGTGGCCGGCGCAAGGGACACGGAACCGATCAGCGCCCTGAAGCGACACCAGCCGAAGGTCTACGCGCAGTTCGACCGCTACGCCCGGCAGCTGGAGAAGCACTACAAGGACGTGCAGGACCTCGAGTTCACGATCGAGCGCGGAAAGCTCTACATGCTCCAGACCCGATCCGCCAAGCGCACCGGCGAGGCGGCGGTGAACATCGCGGTGGACATGGTCAAGGAGCGGCTCATCACGAAGAAGGAGGCCGTCGCGCGCGTCGAGCCGCGACAGCTCGAGCAGCTGCTGTTCCCGCGTGTCGACCCCGCGGCCAAGGTCCACCCGCTCGCCAGGGGCGTGCCCGCGTCACCGGGCGCGGCTAGCGGCGGCGCGGTCTTCGACGCCGACACCGCGGTGGCGTGGGGCAAGCAGGGCAAGGCGGTGATCCTCGTGCGGGTCGAGACGAATCCCAACGACGTCCACGGCATGGTCGAAGCGAAGGGCATCCTCACGCAGACGGGCGGCACCGCCTCGCACGCGGCGCTCGTCGCGCGCGGAATGGGGCGCCCGTGCGTGGTCGGTGCGAGCGCGATCGACGTCGACGTGCGCCAGCGGAAGTTCTCCGCGAACGGCACCACGATCAAGGAAGGCGACCAGATCACGATCGACGGCACCACCGGCGACGTGTACGTGGGCAACGTGCCGACGATCGAAGCGCGAAGCCTGAACCAGCACCCCGCGGCGAGCGCGATCCTGAGGTGGGCCGACGAGCTGCGCCGCCTCGAGGTCTGGGCCAACGCCGACTACCCGCGCGACGCGGCCAAGGCGCGCGAGAACGGCGCGCAGGGGGTTGGGCTGTGCCGGACCGAGCACATGTTCATGGAGCAGGACCGCCTGCCGATCGTCCAGGCGATGATCATGGCCGACAGCACCGAGGAGCGCGAGAAGCAGCTGGCGAAGCTGCTGCCGATCCAGCGCGGCGACTTCGAGGGCATCTTCAAGGAGATGGCGGGGCTGCCGGTCATCATCCGGCTCATCGACCCGCCGCTGCACGAGTTCCTGCCGAGCCTCGAGGACCTGATCCGCGAGACGACGCACCTGAAGGACACGGGCGAGAACCCAGCCCGCCTGGCCGAGGCCGAGAAGGTCCTTGCCCGAGTCGAGGAGCTGCACGAAGCCAACCCGATGCTCGGCCTGCGCGGCGTGCGGCTGTCGATCCTCTACCCCGAGATCCCGCGCATGCAGGTGCGGGCGATCATGGAGGCGGCGACCAACCTCCGACGGAAGAAGGTGGACGCCCGCCCGGAGATCATGATCCCGCTCGCCGGAACGGTCGCCGAGCTGCGCGCGGTGCACTCGGAGCTCAAGCCGGTCGCGGAAGCCGTGCAGAAAGAGGCGGGGATCCGCGTCCCCTACAAGTTCGGCACGATGATCGAGATCCCGCGCGCCGCGCTGACCGCCGGCGAGATCGCGGAGGAGGCCGAGTTCTTCTCCTTCGGCACCAACGATCTCACGCAGACCACGTTTGGATTCAGCCGCGACGACGCCGAGCGCGCGTTCATCGTCCGCTACCTCGAGCAGAAGATCCTCCCGCGCAACCCGTTCGAGACCATCGACGAAAAGGGCGTCGGCCGCCTGATGTCGATCGCGGTCACGGAAGGACGAAAGACGCGAAAGGACCTCGAGGTCGGCATCTGCGGCGAGCATGGGGGAGACCCCGACTCGATCCACCTCTGCCACAGGCTGGGCTTGAACTACGTCTCGTGCAGCCCGTTCCGCGTCCCGGTCGCGCGGCTGGCGGCGGCGCAGGCCGCGATCGGAGACGGAACGGGAACTAAATAGGGGTCTGGTTCATAGCCCAGACGTGCACGGCCTGTGCGCGGCTGTGCAGGCCGTTCGCGGCGTAGAGGCGCTCGAGCTGCGTGCGGACTGTGCGCTGTGAAACTTGAAGGGCGACTGCGATCTGCTTGTCGGAATATCCCGACGCGATGAGGCTTACGATCTCGACCTGACGGGGACTGAATCTGACTGCCATGGGTTGCGCCCATGGAACCGCAGGCTCAGAGCACGTTCAATTCGCGATTTGGCGTGTCGTCATTTTGAGGGACACGCTTTGTCCAGTTGGCGGTCGCCTCCGCGCGGTTGCGCAGCCCGTGCTGCGCATAAAGCCGCTGCAGGTGCGTCCGCACGGTATGCGGCGACACCTGGAGCCGCGCAGCGATCTCTTTGTCCGACAGGCCGGTTGCGACCAGGCTCATGATCTCGCGCTGCCGCGGCGACAGAGCCATCGGCTCGGCCGCGGGAGCGGATCGGGCCGCCTTCACCTGCGCCGTATTCAGCTGGAAGTTCTCGCGCAGCAAGTTCTGGACGGCGACGAAACCGAAGCCCAGGAAGAGCCAGACCAACGCCACGCCGAAAGCGTTGATGGTGCCTGTCCCGGTCGCTGCCTCGGCGAGAAAGATCACCAGCGCCACCAGGGGCACGGCTACCGCCGCCGGCCGCCAGCTTGGCCAGACCGCGGCCACGACCATGCAGTAACCCAGCAGGCCGTCGTGCCAGACCCGCGGCTCGCTGAAGGTCAGGGAGACGCCGAGGACGGTCAGCGCGACGAGGACTCCGGCGGTGATCGATGCGTCGCTTCCGGCTCGAACGTCGAGCCAGAACCACGTCCACACGAGCGCGAACGACGCAAGGCCGATCAGAGACGGCACCAGCTCATCCGCGCTGAGTCCCCTGCTGAGCAGCAGGAGCAGCGGCCAGACGAGGATGAGGATCCAGGAGAGGGGCACGAGCCGGCCGACACGCTGCCAGACCGTTGCCTCGCGGAGCCAGCCCCCCACCTGTACGAAGAATTATGGGGGCTGATTGTTAAGCAATCGACTAAGGGTTCCGGCCCGCGTACGCGGCGGCCAGCGATGTGATGAAGAGGGCCAGAAATGCGAGCCAGTAGGCTCCCTGTAGAACGACTGCACCCACGGCGATGAGCAGCCCGAGGGCGATCAGCGCCGCCGCGATTACCCTGCGCGCTCGCCTTCGTTCAGGCCGCCGATCCGAGTCTTGCGGTGGCACACCGACCGGATCGGGCTGACCCTCAGGTCAGGTCCCGACACCGCACGAAGTAAGCGGTTCCGGTGCAGAACAGCAGCAGGTAAGCCGCCACCGCCGCGACCGCCTGCCAGGCCGCGACGAGGGCGGTCGGAACCTGTGCCCCCGCGGGCACGTAGCCGTGGCCGAAGGCCTGGACCAGGGCTCCGGCGTTGGGGCCTGGCAGGAGCTTCTCCAGGTCGCGAACCGCCTCGCCGCCCATGCCGCCCAGCACGTTGAGGACCAGGCCTTCGATGACCAGCATGTAGAGCAGCCCGACGGCGAGCGGCACGACCGACTGACGAAAGGCGGCCGCGAGCAAGACGCCGAAGCTGCACCACATCGAGCAGATGAGCCACGTCGTCGCGATGGCGGCGAGGAGCTGCTGGGGTGGCGGACCGGCCAGAGAAGCCCCGTCGATGCCGGCGAGAGTCAGCGCCACCGCCCCGGCGACCGCCCAGAGAAAGAGATCCAGCGCGAGGATGACCGCGGAGAGGACGGTCAGCCTTCCGCCGAGCGATGCGAGCCGACCCGGCGGCAGCGACGTGATGATGTGGATCGTCCCCCACGCGTGGTCGCTCCCAAGGCTGAGGACGCCGAGGGCGAGACATGCGGCGCCCATCAGGGCGGGCATGGTGCTCAGGAAGTGGGGAACGATCAGCCGCGGGTAGTACTCGGCCTTCAGCTGCTGCACGTCGGTCCCGGCAGGCAGCAGGTCGTGAGGTCCGTGGGCGAAAAACCACCACCCCGGCAGGTAGACAAAGAAGACCAGGACGCCGAGCAGGATGCCGAGCAGGATCCACACCGCCGGGCGGCGCGTCGTCTTCAGCCACTCCGCGCGAAACGCCTCGATCACGCCGACCGAGCCTCCGCCGGAGATGTGAGCTCGAAGAAAACGTCCTCGAGCGAACGCTCCTGCTGGCGCAGCTCCAGGATGTCCACACCTGAGGAGATGAGCGCGCGGCTGATGTCGGGCACCGGGACGCCGTCGAGCGTCATCACCAGGCTGTCGTCGCGGCGAATCACGCCGTGAGGGCCGGCGATCGCGGCCAGCACCCGCGCGGCGGGCTCGATCGGCGCGGCCCTGACGATCAGCGACCGCGCGCCTCTGAGCTCGCTGACCGGTCCCTCGACCACCAGCCTGCCCCGGTTGATTACACCGACCGTCTGGCAGACCTGCTCGACCTCGCTCAGGTGATGGCTCGAGAGCAGGACAGTGCGGCCATTCCGCGCCATCTCCCGGACGACAGTGCGCATGTCGAGTATGCCCTGCGGGTCGAGGCCGTTGGTCGGCTCGTCGAGGATCACGACCGCCGGCTCCCTCATCAGCACCGCGGCGAGGGCGATGCGCTGCTGCATGCCGCGGGAGTAGGTGCCGTACCTGCGACCCGCATCTCGTGTCATGCCGACCTGTTCCAGCGCCAGCTCGATCCGATGCTCGCCGAGGCCGCAGTAACGCGCGACCACGCGCAGGTTGTTGCGGCCGGAAAGATATGGGTAGAAACCGAATCGGTCGAGCAGCGCACCGACCAGTCGACGGCTCTCGCTCGAGCCCGCATCGTGGCCGGCGATGATCGCGCCGCCGCCCGTAGGGCGGATCAAGCCGACCAGCATGCGCAGCGTCGTCGTCTTGCCTGCGCCGTTTGGGCCCAGCAGCCCGTAGACCTGGCCGCTCGGCACGCGCAGCTGCACGGCGTCAACCGCAAGGACGCCGTTGGGATATCGCTTGGACAGCGCGTGCGACGTGATTGCGAGGTCCATATCGCGTTATCAAACACGGACGTCGGCCGGACCAAAAGTCGGCATAACTACCGACACGCCAATCCACTCGAGCTCTCTGTCGGTCTTTATGCCGACTTGTTCATGTCTTTGTTCGCCCCTAGGGTGCGTGGCTGCGGACCGCACTCGTGAATCAATTTCAAGAATTCCATGGAGGTATGTGATGGTTGCAATGCGCGCGAGAGCGCTCGCGGGCTCTAGCGCGGTGACCGGGTTGATGATCCTCGTGGCGATGACGGCTTCCGTCGTGGCGCAGTTGATGGGCCACTTCGGATTCAGCTACAGCGATGCGGGGTTCATCCTCTTCCTCGTCACCAGCGGCAGCATCGTCTTGTTCTGGGTGGCCCCGGAGCTCATTCCGTTTCTCGGAGTGCTTCGCCTGGTGCTCATCTACTTCGGGACGGGCGCGGCCATCGGCTGGTAGCTAGTACCCGCAGCCGGCCGTAGACCGGCGGGGACAAATGGAGGTGACACCAGTGGTCAATCTGTACGCAATGGCCAACCGGCATACACGCGTCGCGGCGCTCGGTGCGTCCGCGCTGGCGGCCGCCCCGTCTCTGCTCTATCTGCGTGATTCGATCCCACAGCTGATCGGTCACTTTCATCTCGAATACGCAACGGCGCTCTTCATCGTCAGCCTGATCACCGAAGGGTCCTGGTGGGTGGCGATCTGGTTTCCGTACATCCTCCCGGTCGAGGTGACGGTCCAGGTTCTCGTCGCAATCTTCGGCATCGGCTACGCGGTGTTCTGGTAAACCCTTTCTTGAACCAACACCTGAACGGATGCGAAACGCAGCTCGGAAGCGCACCGGCGCTGCGTTTCGCGCCTAACATCGGGCGGCGATGAGAGGCATGGCCGCATCGATTCCGACCGTGCTATGGCGCGGGGAGCTCCGTGTCCAGGGATTGCTGCTCCGGAAGCCGTTGATCACAGCCGCGCAGACTGTCGTCGGTCTCGGGATCTTGACCATCGTCGCGCTGCGGGTCCGAGACCAGCTGGCGTCGGGCGCCCCGGTGC
>Ga0307479_10001007_pt1 | contig 25516 bp, 16 predicted proteins | sample atmos_gasesECM4C_FD_203743 | JGI IMG/M metagenome (GOLD analysis project Ga0307479, IMG submission 203743) | Hardwood forest soil microbial communities from Morgan-Monroe State Forest, Indiana, United States - atmos_gasesECM4C_515 | ecosystem: Environmental > Terrestrial > Soil > Temperate... | reverse complement strand
TAGCGGAAGAACAACTAGCGCACGCGGATACCTTCAAAAGCTTCGCCCAGGACCTGCGAAAGTCGCGTTTCAAACATGCCTTGCTGCTGGGAATGGGCGGGTCCAGCCTCTGCCCGGAAGTTCTGCGCATGACCTTCGGGAGGATTAAAGGATTTCCAAGCCTCCACGTCCTCGATTCCACCGACCCCGTGCAAATTCGGGCCGTCGAAGCAAAGCTGGATCTCAAGAGCACGCTGTGCATCGTTTCCAGCAAGTCGGGCAGCACGCTCGAGCCTAACATTTACAAGCAATACTTCTTCGAGCGAATGAAAGCGAAGGTTGGCGAGAAAGAAGTTGGCAGCCGTTTCATCGCTATTACCGATCCCGGCTCGAAGATGCAGCAGGTGGCCGAGACAGACAAGTTCCGCAAGATCTACTTCGGGGTGCCGAGCATCGGCGGCCGCTATTCGGCGCTCTCCAACTTTGGGATGGTTCCTGCGGCCGCCATGGGCCTCGATGTCGCCAAGTTTCTGATCAACACACAGCAGATGGCACAGGCCTGCGGCCCAGCGTCCCCCGCGGACGACAATCCCGGCGTCCTTTTGGGAACAATTCTCGGCACCGCCGCCAATCATGGCCGCGACAAACTCACCATTATCACTTCGCCAGGAATTTTTGACCTGGGGGCATGGCTCGAGCAGCTCATTGCCGAATCCACCGGCAAAGTAGGAAAAGGGATCATCCCTGTGGACCGCGAACGGCTGGCCAAGCCTTCTGTCTACGGCAACGACCGCGTCTTCGCTTATTTGCGGCTGGCCTCCAAGCACAGCAAGGCCCAAGATGCCGCCGTAGCCGTGCTCGAAAAAGCCGGGCATCCGGTGATGCGTATCACGCTGCCCAATGTGCACAGCCTGGGCCAGGAATTTTTCCGCTGGGAAATCGCCACCGCCGTGGCCGGCTCCATCATTGGCATTAACGCTTTCAATCAGCCTGACGTCGAGGCCAGCAAGGTGGAGACCCGCAAGCTTACCAGCGAATACGAGGCATCGGGCAAGCTGCCGGATGAAGCGCCCTTTTTCGAAGCAGGCGGTATCCAGCTTTTTGCGGACGAAAAAAATGCGGCTGCGATTCGCGGCGGGCCAAATCTTGCCGCGGTGTTGAAAGCGCATCTTTCGCGGCTGGCCACAGGCGACTATTTTGCCGTCCTCGGTTACATCCCCATGAATGCAGAAAATGAAAAGGCCCTGCAGGATATTCGTCACGCTGTTCGTGATGCGAAAAAAGTGGCTACCGTTCTCGGCTTCGGCCCGCGCTTCTTACACTCTACGGGCCAAGCTTACAAAGGTGGCCCGAACAGTGGCGTCTTTCTGCAAATCACCTGTGATGACGCGAAAGATTTGCCGGTACCGGGGCAGAAGTATACTTTCGGCGTCGTCAAGGCCGCGCAGGCTCGCGGTGATTTCGCTGTCCTTGCCGAACGCGGCCGCCGCGAGCTGCGCGTGCACCTCGGAAAAAACGTGAAATCGGGGCTATCAACTCTGGCCAAGTCAGTTCAACAAGCGCTAAGGTAGACAAGCCGGCGCAATCGCTTTCATTTTCACGCAGAGTGACGGAGGGATCGACAAAATGCAAATTGGCATGATCGGACTTGGCAGAATGGGCGGCAACATGGTGCGGCGTCTGCTGAAGGGCGGGCACAAGTGCGTTGTGTATGCCCGCAGCAAGGATTCCATCAAGCAAATGGAACGCGATGGGGCCACTGGTTCGAGCTCTCTTCATGATCTTGTCAAGAAATTGCAGCAGCCGCGCGTGATTTGGCTGATGGTGCCGGCCGCCGTGGTGGATTCTACCTTGCGCGACTTAGTCGGTGTGCTGACGAAGGACGACGTGGTCGTTGACGGCGGCAATTCGTACTACATTGATGACCTTCGCCGCGCCAAAGAGCTCTCTGCTAAAGGCATCCATTATTGCGATGTGGGAACAAGCGGCGGCGTCTGGGGTCTCGAACGCGGCTACTGCCAGATGATTGGCGGCGAAAAAGATGTGGTGAAGCGGCTTGATCCCATCTTCAAGACCCTTGCGCCTGGTCGCGGCAACGTGGACCGCACTCCCGGACGCGAGAAAGCCGGGGGCACCGCCGAAGAAGGCTACCTGCACTGCGGCCCCTCAGGCGCCGGCCATTTCGTCAAGATGGTGCACAACGGCATCGAATACGGCCTGATGGCCGCATACGCCGAGGGCCTGAACATTTTGAAGCATGCCAACGCCGGGAAAACTCACCGCGAGACCGACGCCGAAACGACACCGCTGCGTGATCCCGAGCACTACCAATACGATCTCAATCTCGCGGACATCACGGAGGTCTGGCGGCGCGGCAGCGTGGTGGCTTCCTGGTTGCTCGATCTTACAGCCATATCCTTGCTCGACCAGCCTGGGCTCGAGCGCTTTTCCGGCCGTGTCTCCGATTCCGGCGAAGGCCGCTGGACGATACTCGCCGCAATCGAGTCCACGACACCGGCGCCTGTTCTGAGTACCGCGCTCTATCAGCGCTTCACGTCACGCGGCGAAGACGATTTTGCGGCAAAAGTTCTGTCGGCCATGCGTTTTCAATTCGGCGGGCACGTTGAGAAGAAAGCCGGCCACTAGAAAGTTCGGGAGCTTTCCACCGCCCACGTAAAGGGATTCCAATTATGAACCACGACCATTCAGATGCGTATTCATCAGCAGCATCACCTTGTGTAATGACCATCTGCGGCGCTACGGGCGACCTCACCAAGCGCAAGCTCATTCCTGCTCTCTGCAATTTGGCGGAAGAGCATCTTCTGCCGGAGCAGTTCGGGATAGTCGGCTTTTCCGCAGATGACTTCACCACGGAGAGCTTTCGAAAAACTCTCATGGAAGAGGTTCCCAAATACGCTCCCTCGCCAATCGATCCAAAGCTCTTGGACTTCATGTTCGAGCGCATGTATTACGTCAAAGGCGATTTTCAGGACCCGGAAGCCTATCAGCACCTTGAACAGCAGATCGCCGAAGCGGACAAAAAATATAACACGCTAGGTAATCGTCTTTTTTACCTGGCGGTGGCTCCGCGATTTTTTTCTCCTATCGTGAAGATGCTGGGTTTGTGTTGTCTGTCCAAAGAGGGAAACGGCAAGTGGGCGCGCATCATTGTTGAAAAACCGTTTGGGCACGATCTCGCTTCCGCGAAACAGCTCAACCAAGAGCTCAGGCAAGTTCTCAACGAGAGCCAGATTTACCGTATCGATCACTATCTCGGCAAAGAGACCGTGCAGAACGTGATGGTCTTCCGCTTTTCGAACAATATTATCGAACCGCTCTGGAACCGCAATTACGTGGATCACGTACAAATCACCGCTGGGGAGATCGTCGGCGTCGAGCACCGCGGAGGATTTTATGAAACCGCGGGCGCGCTCCGCGACATGGTGCCGAATCATCTCTTCCAACTGCTGACTATGACGGCCATGGAACCCCCTATCTCTTTCGATGCTGACGAAGTCCGTAACAAGCAGGCAGAAGTGCTCCATGCCATTCAGCCCTTGACTCCGCAGGATGTGCTCACCAACATGGTTCGCGGACAATATGCCGACGGAAACATCGATGGTCAGCAAGTCCCCGGTTACCGCAGTGAGCCCGCTGTTGCTCCGGACTCCAACACCGAGACGTTCGTTGCATTGAAATTGCTCATCGACAACTGGCGCTGGGCAGGGGTGCCTTTTTATCTTCGCACCGGGAAGCGCTTGGCTCGTCGCGAGACGGAGATCGTCATCCAGTTTCGGCGTACCCCTTTTGTCCTTTTCAGAAACACTAGTGTTCGCAACCTCGAGACCAACCGTTTGGTGATTCATATTCAGCCGGATGAAGGCATTTCGTTGAGCTTTGGCGCAAAAGTCCCCGGCTCGGTTATGAAACTGGGCCTGGTGAACATGGACTTCGATTATTCCACCTATTTTGGGATGGAACACAGCACCGGCTACGAACGCCTGCTGCGCGATTGCATGGCCGGGGACGCCACTCTTTTCCAGCGTGCAGACATGGTGGAGGCAGGCTGGACGGTCATCCAACCCGTCCTCGACGTCTGGCACGCGCTGCCCGCTCGCGGCTTTCCGAATTATGCTGCAGGCTCCTGGGGTCCCATTGAAGCGGACGAGTTGCTCGAAAAGGATGGCCGCGGGTGGCGCCGCATTGGTGAAGAAGAACTTGACCATCACGGGCGCGTCGCTTCCCCCTCTGGGGCAGAAGGAACAGAATCATTCCCTAAGGAAAATGCGCGTGGAGCGTGAAATCCGAATCCTCGCGGATGCAGCGGCCATCGCTAAACGAGCCGCGCAAGAGTTCATTCAAGCTGCTGCCGCGGCCGTGCGCCAGAAGAATGCGTTCCATGTCGTGCTCGCCGGGGGCTCTACACCGAAAGCGCTCTATAATTTATTGGTCTCCGCCGCTGCGCTGCGCTCTCAGGTCCCGTGGGATAAAATACACGCGTTTTTCGGAGACGAGCGCCATGCCGCCCCGGACCACCCGGACAGCAATTTCCGTATGGCCAGCGAAGCCATGCTTTCGAAAGCCCCCATGAAAGCGGATCAGGTTACCCGCATCAAAGGGGAATACCCGGACGCCGAACAAGCCGCGCGGGAGTACGAGCAGACTCTGGCATCCTTCTTCAAGTTACAGCCCGGCGAGCTTCCCCGATTCGATTTGCTGCTTGCGGGAATGGGCAATGAGGGCCACACCCTTTCTCTCTTCCCGGGAACGAAAGCGCTCCGCGCTGATGGGCGTATCGCCGTGCGCAACTGGGTCGGCAAGTTTTACACCGACCGCATTACACTGACCGCGCCCGCAGCCTCCAACGCCGCGCAAATCCTTTTCCTGGTAACCGGCGCGGACAAGGCCCCGGCGCTGAAAGCTGTCTTGGAAGGCCCCTACGAACCGGAGCAACTGCCCGCGCAATTGCTCCAACCGAGGAATGGAAAACTCCTGTGGCTGGTGGACACCACCGCTGGAGCCATGCTATCTAAGGGAATTCGGGAGTAGTCAAGGAGCAAGCCATGGCCACCACTGCAACTCATGGACAGATTGAGACCTATCTCGGCTCGAAGGCCGAAACACTTCTCGGATTCAAATCGCCGAAAATTGCCAAGGAGCGGCTGAATTTGCCGGGCCCTGGTTTCATCGATCGGGTTTACGCGGCCTCCGACCGCAATCTCCGCGTGCTCACGAATCTGCAGCGCATGTTTGGCGGCGGGAGACTCAGCGGAACCGGCTACCTTTCCATCCTGCCCGTGGATCAGGGCATCGAGCATTCCGGCGGCGCCAGCTTTGCGAAAAATCCCGACTACTTCGACGGCGAAAACATCGTCAAGCTGGCCATCGAAGGCGGCTGCAACGCTGTGGCCTCCACTTTCGGCGTGCTCGGCTCGGTGGCGCGCAAATACGCGCACAAAATTGCCTTCATCGTGAAGATCAATCACAACGAGTTGCTTACCTTTCCCAACCGCTTCGATCAGGTACTTTTTGGCACCGTGCAGCAGGCTTACGACATGGGAGCTGCCGCCGTCGGCGCGACCATCTATTTCGGCTCATACCAGAGCACTCGCCAAATCGTCGAAATCAGCCAAGCCTTCGCCCATGCGCACGAGCTCGGTATGGCCACAGTCCTGTGGTGCTATCTGCGCAACAACGCTTTCAAGAAAGATAAGGACTATCACCTTTCAGCCGACCTGACCGGGCAGGCCAACCATCTCGGCGTCACCATCGAGGCCGACATCATCAAGCAGAAGCTGCCGGAGAATAACGGCGGCTACTTGGCGCTCAACGCCAACGGCGCGAGCTATGGCAAATTCGACAAGCGCATCTATTCGGACCTGACGAGCGACCATCCCATCGACCTGTGCCGCTATCAGGTGGCGAATTGCTACATGGGCCGCGCGGGATTGATCAACAGCGGCGGCGCCTCCGGCGCGAATGACTTTGAGGAAGCCGTTACCACGGCGGTCATCAACAAGCGTGCCGGCGGCACGGGCCTCATCTCCGGCCGCAAAGCCTTTCAGCGGCCGATGAAAGAAGGCGTCCAACTCCTAAACGCCATCCAGGACGTGTACCTCAGCGCCGAAATCACTGTCGCATGAAACCCGCGTTTTTATGTCTTGAGGTTTGAAGTGCCTGAAGGTGGTCTGCCGCCCTTGGAGAAAATGGCAACATAAATCTCGCTTACTTTATGCGTGACGCGCAATGGCCGTGCGTGCCGCACCGAGAAGTCTCCGCGCATTCTCGCGAATATCACCTCGGCCGAAGACGCCGTTCCCGGCGACAAGCAATTCTGCGCCGGCGCGCACAATGTCGTCTACGGTATCGAGCGCCACGCCTCCATCCACTTCGATGCGGAACGACAAGCCCAGCGATTCGCGCACTTCCGCAAGCGTCTTGATCTTGCTGAGTGACCCGGGAATGAATGTCTGTCCGCCAAACCCCGGATTCACGCTCATCACCAGCACGTGGTGCACTCGGTCCAAAACCTCGTCCAGCATGTGCACCGGCGTCGCCGGATTGATGACCGCTGCCGGCTTGCAACCGTGCGACTCAATGAGTTGTAGCGTGCGATGCAGGTGCACACACGCCTCCTGGTGCACGGATATCCAATTCGCCCCGGCTTCCGCGAACGCCGGGATGTAATTGTCAGGATTCTCGATCATTAAATGGCAGTCAAAAACAACATCCGGGAGAGCTTTGCGGAGCGAGGCGACCACCGGCGGCCCGATGGTGATATTCGGCACGAAGTGGCCGTCCATGATGTCCAGATGCAGTACGGTCCCGCCACCCTCCAGCGAGGCTTTCGCATCGTCGGCTAGGCATGCGAAATTCGCGGACAGAATCGACGGCGCCAGTTCGATGGTCATGACCAGCCCTCAATGTCGCGTAACTGAAATGAGTGAAACACAGATCGTGCCCGCACGAGAATGCAGATTATACGCGCAACCGCAGCCGCGCTCGGGAAATTGTACCCGCCCTGTCGGATGAAGCAAATCACCATGGGATGGTGCAGCGTTTTTCGCTGCTCTCCCGCGCCATTTCCAGAATCCGCATCACATCCAGCGACCATTCCGATGTGACCGCCAACGCCGTCTTGCCCAGCAGCGCATCGCGCAAGTTCGCGTAGTAATCGCGGTAGTCGCAAGCCGCCGACGGAATTCGCCTCTTCGTGAATCCTTCGCCGCTCGGAACTGTCAGCACTCCCCAGTTCTCCTCCGGCTCTGTGCCCCACGGCCCCTCCGCCGGAATCTTTCCATGCCGCAGATTGTTTTCCAGGGGGTCGAAGGCTTGTTTCACATAGCCGCCATGCGTCCCGTGTACAACGAAGCGAGGGCGCGGGGCGGCTGCAAGAATACCTGAGCGCAGCGCCGCGCGAGTGCCATGCTTATAGTGCAACAGGATGTCGAACCCGTCGTCCACGACCGCGGCTTCTCGCTCTTTGCGCACGTCGGCGGTCACAGCTTCCGGTACTCCTAATAAGGCGAGCGCGTGATCGATAAGGTGAGGCGCGATGTCAAACAGAATCCCGCTCCCCGCCCGCGTTGTCTCCCGCCACGCGCCCGGCTTCAATTGTGGCCGATAGCGGTCGTAATTAGTCTCGAATCGCACGATCCGCCCGAGTGTCCCGCCTGCCACCAACTCGCGCATAGCTTGAAAATCGCCGTCGTACCGCCGATTCTGATAAACCGTAATCAATCGTCCGGCCTTCTTCGAGAGCTCCACCAGCGTCCGCGCTTCCGCTAATGTCGCAGCGAATGGCTTATCGACCAGCACATCGCGTCCCGCGGCCAGGCACGCCTTCGCAATCGCAAAGTGTGTGTCGTTCGGCGTAGCGATCACCACAAGCCGAATCTCTTGGATCGCGAGCAACTCCGCCACCGTCCACACGATTCGAATGTCCGGATATTTTCCCGCCGCTTCGTTTCCCCTCCGCTGCAAGATCGCCGCCAGCCGCAGCCCCGGCACAGCGCGAATCACCGGCGCGTGAAAGGCGCGACCCGCCAGCCCGTATCCAATCAGCCCGACTTCAATCATTGGTGTTACTTCACGCCGTCCCAAGCTCGCATGTCGTTGCGCGAAAGGTTTGGCTCCGGCAAAATGCCATGATGTCTTCGAAAACGCAAACCCTGGAAATAGCTTCGCCCTCTTCACAAACCGCTATTTTTTATCTTTTGTGCGCGGGCTTCGTCGTCAACGGCATCGTGATTTCCTTCATTGGTCCGATTCTCCCCGTATTCATGACCAGATGGGCCCTGGACGACAGTCACGCAGGACTTTTTTCCCTCGCGCAATTCTCGGGCGCTTTCGTTGGGGTCCTGGCTTCCAGCGCGCTGATCTCAGCGAAGGGATTTAAGCCTGCGGTCACCCTTGGCCTTGCGTTACTCGGAATCGGTTTTGCTCTGCTGAACGCTCCAGCGTTTCCGTTTGCTCTTACCGCGAGCGGCATCTACGGGCTGGGCTATGGCTTTGCCACACCGGGCACGAATTTATGGGTGGGTGAATCGTACGGAGACCGCCGCGCCTCGGCCTTGAGCATCATGAATTTGGCTTGGGGTGCCGGAGCGATTTTTTCCTCGCCCCTCGCTATGCTGTCGATGCGCGCTTCGCGCGTCAGCCTCGCACTTTATGTCGTCGGAGGGCTTTGTGCCGCGCTGGCCATCGTCCTTTTGCGCATGCCCTTCGGGAAAATTCATCTCCACGAAAATCCCCCCACTGCGGAGGCAAGAGACAACACTGCCCGAACCGGAGTCGCCGCCTTGCTTGGGGTTTTGTTCTTTGTGTATGTTGGGACGGAAGTGGGGACTTCCTACTGGGCGCCGGTGCACGCGCAAAGAGCGGCCGCATGGAATAGCAATGCCTGGACCCTTACTCCCATGTTTTTCTTTACCGGGCTCCTCAGTGGACGAGGAGCTGCCGCAGGCCTCCTTCTCCGCCTTCGAGAGAGCACGATTGCCATCGGAGGGCTGCTGCTGGCGGCCATCGGAGAATGGATATTTCTCGCCGCCCGCTCTCACCAAACATTATTCGGAGGTGCTTTCCTTGGCGGCCTTGGACTTGCCAGTCTCTTCCCCATTTTCATTGCCTGGCTCTCCAAATGGTTTGGCGCAGGCGCTCGACAAGTGGGAGGGTTGATGTTCGCGCTGGGCTCGCTCGGAAGCGCGTTCGTGCCGCCGCTTGTAGGTGTGGTCTCGCGCTACGCGGGCAGCCTGCGTGTTGGGCTCGTCGTGCCCCTCGCCGGCTGCGCGGTGATGTTGACGGTAATCGCCTTGCTTCGTCCAGGCACGCGCGGCTGAATTGCTCCTGCCACTCCCCAGCCGCTGTTTTGCCCGTCGCGCAGAGTGGCCCTCGCCTGAAACAATTTCATGCCGTGCCGAATGCTTCCCCTCGCGGTACACTTGGTGAAAAAGATGCAGGCTTGTGCGCGGTGGCAAAGCCTGTTCCTCGGCGAATTCTGCGAAACAAGATGTCCGGATACCCAAAGCCGGAGACTTATAACTGAAAACTGAAAGCTGAGAACTGAAATGACCTGGATCAAAACGCTCCGGATGGACGAAGACGAACGCGTCAAGCAAGCGATTGAAAGTGAGCGAAAACTGTATCCGGTTGAGTATCGGACCCCGGCGCCCGCGGTGGATCGCGGCGAGGCGGAGAGCATTACGGCGTCGCATTCGCTTATCCCCGACGCGCTGTATCACTCGTTTTCCGCGCTTGGTGCGATGCTCTCGCCAGAACTGCCGTTGACGCGCCGACAGCACGAAATGATCACCACTGTCGTCTCGGTGGCCAACCGCTGCCATTATTGAATCGAGTCGCACGCAGAGTTTCTGCGCCGGGTTACGCTGGATGAAAAACTGGTTGAAGCGCTGAGAAAGGATTTTCGCACGGCGCCCATCAGCGAGCAAGACCGCATCATGCTCGAACATACGGTGAAGCTCACCAAAGACGCAACCCAATGCACGCGGGCGGATATCCAGAAGCTGCGCGATGCAGGCTTCGATGACCGCGGAATTTTGCAGATTACGCTGATCGCCGCATGGTTCAACTACATCAACAAAGTGGCCGACGCACTTGGCGTGGGCCGCGACTGAACCGGGGGAGAATCGTGAAACGGCTCTTTGCAATCCACTGACTATGAATAAACCTGAAACCAGGAAAGCGAAATTGGGTCAACGAGCTCGTTAACTCGTGATTGCCAGCCATACGCAAATCACAAGCAGCGTCCGTCAGGGATGGGTTGTCTTCCCGTAACTCAGAGGCTCACCGGCTTTTGGCACGTCGTAATCGTTCCAGAAAAACAGCGGCTCGAGCTTTTTCTGCTCCGGCCAGACCTGATTCAGGGTGTCGCCTTCGAAGAGCTCGCCATTCTTCATGACCCAGTGGATGGTGTTGGTGTTGTGAATGTCGTCGAGTGGGCTCTTGTCGAAGATCACAAGGTCCGCCAGCTTGCCAGGTTCGATGGTGCCGATTTCTCCGGGACGCCCCACGATGTGCGCGCCATTCACCGTGGCACATTTCAGGACTTCCATTGGGGTCATGCCGCCGGAGGCCAGCATCCACAGCTCCCAGTGATAGCCGAGGCCCTGCAACTCCCCGTGGCTCCCGACGCCCACCAGGCCGCCGGCGCGCTCCAGCTTGGCCACCTGTGCGGCCAGCTTGGGAAAGGCGTATTCATCCTTGCGAAACCAGGAGGGGCGCCGCTTAGTGTTCTGGTCGATGATGCGATGGGGAGTGAAGCGGTTGAGCTTGGCATTGTCGTGCACTTCGCTATATTCGAACCAGTAGTCTTCGCCAAATGGTCCACCGTAGTTGACGATGAGCGTGGGGGTTTCGGCGATGCCCGATTTTGCAAAGATCTGGAGCACGTCGTTGAACAGCGGGGTGATCGGCAGAGTGTGCTCGTTGCCGTGGAAGCCGTCCATCACGTGCGTGAGGTCGAGCTTCAGGTCCAGGGCGCCCTCGGTCGTGGGCATCATTCCCAACTCTTTGGAGGCCTGCACCATGAATTGCCGCTGCTTGCGGTTGCCAACGATGTAGCTCTTGATGTTGTGGGTGCCGTAGTAGTCGCGGTATTTGGTGAGCACGCCTTTCACTTCCTGAGCGGACTGGAAGTTGTTGTTGGAAAACACGCCCGGCCCGGTGGAATAAGCGCGCAACCCAAGAATGTCGCCGGTGTCCACCAAATCCTGATAGGCAAACATGTCGTTGGTAAAGGTTTGCACATCCAGACCCGCAGTGACGCCGTAGGCCAAATTGGCGAGAAACGCGAAGTTTTGTTTGTCCAGGATGCCGCGGCGAATCTCAATCCAGTGCGCGTGGGTATCGACGAAGCCGGGCGTGATAGTTTTTCCGCTCACATCAAACACTTTGGCGCCCGGAGGCACACTTCCTTTCGCGCCGACGCTCTTGATGCGGTTGTTTTCCACAATGATGTCGGCGTTCTTTAGAACCTGATCGCCGTTCATGGTCACCACCGTCGCACCGCGGAGGACGATCGTGCCCCTGGGCGTCTTCCTGGGCATCTCCAGGTTGACCTTCACCTCGGTCACGTCTTTTTCCTGTTCCTTGAATTTTTCGGGCTTTTTCTCTTCTTTATTTGCTTCGGCCGTCTGCCCAGCGTCTTTCTTGTCCGCATCCTTTGTCGCTTCGTCCTTCTTTTCCGCGTCCTTCTTTTCCCCTTCCTTTTTCTCTTCCTTGGGGGCTTCAAATTTCACGGATGTGAGGGGTTGGCGGAAGTAACTCGGGCCCACGGCCCAAGTGATGGTCTTCCCGTCATCGGCCCAGCCAAAATAGTCGGCGCCAACATCGGTAAGCTTCTTTACCGGGACGGAAGGGCTCATGACGTTCACCGTAGGCGCTTCACCAGCCGTCGCGGGCAAAGGCAGGACATAAAGCTGGTTCATCACGTGCGCCAGGGCCCACTGGCCATCGGGGCTTGGCACAATGTCGCTCGCGGGAACGGGCTCGTCGGCAAAGTAAATGCCCTGGCCTTTGACGACCAGGTGTGTGCGGCGGTCGGTTCCATCGTAGCGTAGAGAAACCAGGCCCTGGGGCGTGTAGACGTAAATGCGGTCTTTTTCGTTGGTGAAATGCGGTCCGCCGGCGCCGCGCGCCGGCAAAATCAGATTTGCATCGCCACCATCCGCAGGAATCCAAATCAGGTCTGCGTTTGCGGTCTGTCCGAAATCGAACCCGGCGTTCTCCCGATCGTAGGCATTGCCACGAAGCAAGACGATGCGCGATCCGTCTGGAGACCACGCTGGATTGCTGTAAACGGCGAGCGATTTGGAAAGCTGCTGCGGCTGCCCGCCGGCCGCAGGAATCTTCCAGAGTTGCCCGCCAGTACTGCTCCAGCTCACGTACGCAATCCATTTCCCGTCCGGCGACCAAGCCGGCTGAAACTCCGTAGAGTTGCCGGTGGTCAGCCGCTGCGGCTTGCCGTTCGGAAGATCCAGAGTATAAAGATGGGTCATTGCCGAGAACGCGAGGGTCTTACCGTTGGGCGATTCCGTGGGAGCCATGATCAGGCGCACTTTGACGGGCCCGGAATCTTCTTTCTGAGGGAAGTCCAGCTTGGGCCCCAGCTCCACGGAAACGTTGGCGGTGAATGGGATTACTTGTTCCGCTCCGGTCTCCAGATTCAGGCGGCGGATTTTGCCATTCTGGTTGTAGACAATTTCCTTGGCGCCGGGAAGAAACGCGTAACCGGGAAAAAGATCCCGCGAGAAAATTCCTTCCTGGTCGTCCCGGGTAATGGGATAGCGGACCCAATGGTCCTCACCGGTGTCCAGATTGCGTATCCGCAGCCCCGTTTCCGTTTCATAACGGCTGATGTACAAAAGGAATTTTCCATCGGGCGAAAGCAGAGGGCGAAAGGCGCTTTCCGGCTGCACGATAATGGTGTCTTCGGCGCCGGTCTTGCGGTCCTTGCGCTGGATCCGCCATAGCGGAAACATGGAGTTGTATGAGAAGTCCCGGTGGCGCTCAGCGTAGTAGAGATACTTGCCGTCGCTCGAGGCTACCACTCCAATGTCGTTCGTCTGGTCGTCGCGCTTCGTCGTGGGGGTTGGCTTGGACTTGGTGATTTGAATCCCTGTCCCGCCGTCTACGTGGTACATCCAGATCTCCCGCGGGCCGATGCCGAATTTCGTCTTCGAGACGAAAATGTAGCTCCCGTCCGGCGACCAACTTGGGGAGGCAAACTCGTTGTTGGGGTCTTTTGATACTTGCTTCTGGTCGCTCCCATCGGGATGCATGATCCAGACGTTCTCGCTTCCTTCGCGGTCGGAGAGGAAAGCAATCCATTTTCCATCGGGTGAGAATTTTGGCTGGCTGTCGAAGGCCATGCCGCCGTCGATCAGCTTGGCCTGGCCCCCTTCGATGGGCAACGTATAGATGTCGCCGAGCAGTTCAAAGGCGATGGTCTTGCCATCCGGAGAGACATCCAGCGAGAGCCAGGTTCCCTCATCAGTGGTGAACTCGATTTTGCGGTCGGGCTTGAGGGGCAGACCTTTCTTCTCGTCCTTCTTTTCGTCTTTCTTTTCGTCGTTTGCGTCTTTCTTGTCTTTGTCTTGCTCCGTCGCTTGTTGCTTAGGCGCTGCGCCTGCAACCACCGACCCTCCGAACGCCATCCCGAGAGCCATAGCCCAAACCACAAACCACGCGGCCAGGCCGCGCAGACTGCGCTGCTTCACGGTCATGCTCATCTCCTGTTCAGCAAAGGTGAATTCACAGAAACCGAAGGCACCGGAGTTGCCCTGTACACAACACATTCTACGAGGACACCCCTCTCGGCATCTTTAGACGCCCACCATTCCAAATTGTCTCGCCGGCCCGACCCTTCGGCCGACTGTCTCTGACATCACCCAGAAGCAGCCGGTCCCGGCGGGGACAGCCTACCTTAGCGATCCTTCTTCTCCACCCGGCGCGCCGCGCGGTTGCGGCGGAGCTGGAACGATATGCGGAATCCCTGCATCATTCATTTTCTTGTTCAGCGCTGGCAGGTCCTCTTCGGCAATTTTCTTCACAGCCGCCGAGGCATCGCTCACAAGGCCGGTCAGCTCCGCGATTCTGTCTTTTTGCTGACCGCCCGGCGCGGCCGAGAAGCCATCCAAATCACCCAGCAACCCTTGCACTTGATCTGGGAGAGGATCGGGTTTCCATTCGAACGGCGGCCCCGCATCGCCAAGCCCTTGGCGCTCGCGGACAAATTTCTCCGCCACGGTGTCCACTTTCTTTTGCAGTTCTTCCGCCGCTTTCTGGATATCTTCGGGAATCTTCGGCGCGTCGGGTTTTCCAGCATCTTTCTTCCACTGGTCTCGCGCGTTCTTCAGCCCCTCCTTGATTCCTTCAATCGTCTTGCGGTCTTTGGCGCTGGTTTTTGCCATGGCGTAGAGCTTGTCAATGGCTTCGCGGCGCGCGGCGCGGTCCGCGTCAGAAATCTGGATTCGCGGGTCCGCTTCCACCAGCACTTTTTGGCTGGCTTCTTTGCTTCCGGCTTTGATTTTGATGGTGTATTCGCCGGCCTCGACGAGCGGGCCGCGCGGCCCGAATCCGAAACCTGCCGCGATCGCTTCAATTTGTTGAGGAGTCGGCTCTGCCGCGGCATTCCAGCGCAAGTCCCAGTTGGTCCGGTTCATTCCCGCTGCGCCGGAGCCGTCAAATTCGCGGACGAGTTTGTCGTCCTTGCCATAAACAGTGATTTTGACTTTGCCTTCTTTTTTGGCCGCTGCATCCGGCTTGGAAGCATCGGCCGAGGCTTTGTCATCCTTGCCGGTCTTCGGGGCTTCCGCGGGCACCGCTTCTTTCAGGTAGTAACTCAGGAGCACACCATAAGGTGGATTTTTCGCGAGATAGGTCTTTTGTCCGCCGAACCAATGGCGCCGCCTCAGCGACCACTTGACGGCGAGCCGTGGAGCAAAGAAGGTCAGATCGCTGTTCGAAACGCCCAAGTCGAATTTCTCGATGGGCGTTAAATCGTCCAAGATCCAGACGGACCTTCCATGCGTCGCAAGCACCAAGTCGTTGTCACGTGCTTGAATTTGAATGTCATCCACGGGCACGGTGGGAAAATTGTTCTTTAATGCCGTCCAGTTCGCCCCCCGATCCCAGGAAACCCACAGGCCGAATTCCGTGCCTGCAAACAACAGGTTGGTGTTCCGTGGATGCTCGCGGATCACATGAACGCTCCCCGCGGAATCCGGAATCCCGTTCCGGATGGCTTTCCAATTTTCGCCGTAATCCGTGGTGGCAAAGATGTAAACGCCGTAGTCGTCGCCGCGATGCCCATCAAACGTAGCGAACGCCGCACCTTCTCCGGTCTTGGAGGCCACCACGCGGCTCACGTAAGTTCCCTTAGGCACACCTCTTGCCCGATCCGCAACGTTCTTCCAGGTTTTGCCGCCATCCCGTGTGACTTGCAAGTTCCCGTCGTCTGTTCCCACCCAAAGCACATTCGCGGTCAGAGGGGACTCGCTCAGCGTAGTGATGGTCGGATATTCCTCCACGCCGTCGTGGCGTGACAAAGTGTTCTTGTCCGGCATCTTGCCGAGAATCGGCAGCTTGTTGCGGTCCACACCGGTGGTCAGGTCCCCGCTCAGCCTGGTCCATGAATCACCACGATCCGTAGACTTGAACAAATAATTTCCGCCGTAATAGATCGTATTGTGGTCGTGGGCCGAAACAGCCACCGGCGAGTTCCATTGGAAGCGGTAGTGTGGATCGCCATACTTGGCTTGCGGCATGATAGCGCGCTGCTGGCCGAGGCGCGCATCGCGCCGGGAAAGGTGCCCGTCCTGCGATTCGGTATAAACGATGGATGGCTCGACAGTGTCAATTGCAGCATAGAAGCCGTCGCCGCCTGGCATCAGCGTCCAGTCGTCGTTCACGATGCCGTCTGCCGCAAGCGTCTGGCTCGGCCCGCACCAGCTCGCGTTATCCTGTAGGCCGCCGCAAATCTGGTAAGGCCTCTGATTGTCCAACGCTATTTCGTAGAACTGCCCAATGGCGATCGTGTTTAGAAAGTCCCAGGTTTTGCCAGCATCGTAGCTCCAATTGATTCCGCCGTCGCAGCCGGCAATCAGGTGATTAGAATCGGCCGGGTCAATCCACATGGCGTGAAAATCACCATGGATTCCCCGCACGCGCTGCGTCGAAAACGTTTTCCCGCCGTCCTCGGAATAAAACATCTGCGCGCCCAGTTCCCAAATCCGCAAATCATTATTGGGGTCGACGCGAATCTGGCTGTAGTACGAAGGGCGCGGGTCGGTGTCGCCCATCTTTTTCCAGGTCTCGCCTTTGTCTTCGCTGCGAAATGTTCCACCTTTTTCGTGTTGGATCACCGCGTACACAATGTTGGAATCCTTGCGGTAAATATCCAGCCCGATGCGCCCGGTATCCCCGCTGCCGTTTTCGTAGGGCAGCCCCTTCGTCAGTTTCTTCCACGTTGCTCCGCCGTCGACGGTCTTGTAAATCGCGCTGTCCGGCCCGCCGCCGTCGAAACCATAAGACGTGCGGCGGCGCTCGTACGCTGCCGCATACAAGATGTCCGGGCTCTCCGGATCAATGGCGATATCACTCACACCAGTGTCATCATTGATTTTCAGCACCTGCGACCACGTCTTCCCTCCGTCGCTTGTCCTATATACGCCGCGCTCTGGATTTGGCCCCCACAGATGTCCCTGCGCCGCCACGTACACGAGGTCCGGATTTTTCGGATGAATCACAATTCGCCCGATGTGATGCGTGGCCTCCAGCCCCATTCTCTTCCAGGTCTTGCCGGCGTCGAGCGACTTGTAGATGCCATCCCCCCACGAAGAGCTCTGCCGGTTATTCGGCTCGCCGCTGCCCACCCACACCACGGAAGGATCGGAGGGCGCAATCGCGATGTCCCCAATGGTGGAGACGCTTTCCTTGTCGAAGATCGGTTCCCAGGTGGTGCCGTTGTTCGTCGTCTTCCACACGCCACCCGAAGCCGTTCCCACATAAACGATGTTTGGATTGCTCTCCACCACCCCGAAATCGTCGATGCGCCCGCCCATTACCGCCGGACCGATCTCGCGGAACTCCAGGCTCTTGAATTTGTCCGTGGGGCTTTGGGAATCCCCCGGCGCTGCCGCCAAGCGCACCGCCATCGCACTTAGTAACGCGGTACAAGCCGTAATCGTCCCAAAAACCCTCGACATCTGCCTCATTTCCGTCTCCTCATGCGCAAGGTCCGGCATCTTACCCCCGCCGGGCCATTCCGTGCATCAAATGTTATTGGAAGGGCCGACCGACCCTGTGCAGACAGACGCACGGCCCAGCTTTTTCGTTTCAAGGACCATCAAGCCAGACGGTCCGCGCTTCAGCTTCCCGCGGCGTTCATTTTCCCAGGCAACGGCTCGCGGCTCCACGCCTTCAAATCACGCCGACCCCATGCTAGGCTATCGTCTCACTCTTATCCATGGCATGCGCCAAGTGATTCGCCATTCCTACCCAGGGATTCTTGTTGCTATCGTTCGTTTTCTTTCCCTGGCCACGCTTCTCGGGGCTGCTTCCGCTCTATGCCCGGCCCACGCTGCCGCTCAGCAGCTTCGCCCGCCGCAGGGCAAGGGGCTGGTCGCGGAACTTGAAGCCAAAACGCAATCGCGCAAAGGTGACGTTACCACCGCCGATGGCGACGTGGACATCCGCTATGGCGATACGCGCCTCCGTGCTGACCATGTGGAGTACAACGATAAGACCAACGAAGCTACGGCCACCGGCCACGTGCGGCTCGACTACAACGGCGAGCACCTGGACGCCAGCGACGCGCACTATAACGTCAGCACCAGCCATGGACTGTTTTACAACGTTCGTGGCGCCTTCAAGATCGCTCGTGAGCCTAACGATCAGGTTCTCCTCACCGACAATCCCCTTTATTTCGAAGCGCGCACCGTGGAGCGCTTTTCCACCGACCTGTATCTCGTGCGCAGCGCTTGGATCACCATTTGCGATCCACGGAGCCCGAAATGGAAGTTCTATGCTCCGGAGGCGCGAATTCGAGTTGACAGGACCGTCGCCCTGATCAATGCCAACTTTCGCCTATTTCGGGTTCCACTCGTCTGGCTCCCTTACGCCACCGCGCCCGCCGGACGCAAAGTCCGGGAATCCGGCTTCCTGATTCCCGATATCGGCCAGAGCTCGCGCAAAGGTTTTATTTTCGGCGACGCCTTTTACTTCGCTCCGCGGTTGTGGCTGGACACTACTTTCGGGGCCCAGTTCATGAGCCGCCGCGGGGCCGCAGAACGTGGCTCCTTCCGCGCCAGGCCCTTTGAGAACACTTCCATCGAATACACCTATTTCGGAGTCGAGGACCGTGGCCTGCTCAACCCCAATGGAACTCGTTCCCCGCAGGGCGGCGAGCAGCAGCGCCTGGAGATTCAATCGCTCCTGCCGGGCGGTTGGCGCTTCGTCACCGACTACAACCAGCTTTCTTCGCTCACGTTCCGGTTAGCCTTTGCCGATACTTTTGGCGAAGCTATCAACTCCGAGGTTCGCAGCGCGGTATTTCTCACCAACAATTTCCGCGGCTTCAGCCTGAATTTTGCCGGCCTCAACGACAAGAGCTTTCTTACATTGCCCGCCGCCGCTACGTCCACGACGCCCGCGGTTTCCGCCACCAGCGTGGCACTGCGCAATACGCCGGAGGCCCGTTTCGGCTCCGTCGAGCAATCACCCTGGAAAAAACTCCCCGTCTATTTCGGTCTTGACTCCTTTGCCGGCGTGGTAAACCGTAGCGACCAAAACATCAGCACTCCCGATTTTGTGGATCGCTATGAATTCGCTCCGCGCGTCGCCGTCCCTTTGCATCTAGGTCCTTGGCTCGGCGCAACCACTTCAGCGGCATTCCGTGCCACACGCTACGCTGACTCCCTGGATTCCGCCGGTAACGTCAGCGTCACAGCCATCTCGCGGGACACCGGAGAATTCACGTTCGAGCTTCGCCCGCCCGTGCTTGAGCGCTTCTTCGAGCGCGTCCCGAAGAAGGATAAGCCTCGCCGGAAGTATAAGCACACCATCGACCCGGAAATCACCTATCGCTACGTCACCGGCGTGAATAATTTTGCCCGCTTTATTCGTTTCGATAGCGACGCCACACTCACGGACACGAGCGAAATCGAATACGGGTTCACGCAGCGTCTCTATCGCAAGGACGGCGACGATCAGCCACAGGAGTTGCTGTCCTGGCGATTGGTCCAAAAACACTACTTCGATCCCACGTTTGGTGGCGCCATCGTCAACGGCCAGCGCAATGTTTTCGAAGCCCTGGATTCCATTTCTCCGTTTGCGTTCGCTTTCGGCCCGCGCAATTGGTCTCCAATCGTTAGCGATTTCAAAATCACTCCCGGCGGGCCATACGACCTCGAGCAAATCCTCCAATACGACACGCAGATTCAGCGCATGGTCACTATCGGCACGCTTGTGAAAGTGAAGCCATATCGGGAATTCTTCGCAACCATCGCGCATTTTCGTTTGAACGATAATCCGGTCGCGAGCGATTTTCCTTCCAATCCGCCGCCCAACTTTGTCCCCTTTCAGCAGCCGCTCTCCAACCAACTTCGCGCGCTGGCCGGCTACGGCAGCGAAAATCGCAAGGGATTCAATTTCACGGGCGGCGTGGGCTACGATTTCACCAACAAGATACTGCAAAACCAAATTCTCCAGGTCAGTTACAACGGAAGCTGCTGCGGCCTGGCCCTCGAATATCGCCGCATCAATCTCGGCCAAGTGCGCACGGAAAATCAGTTTCGCGTGGCTTTCATCATCGCCAACATCGGCACCTTCGGGAATCTGCGCCACAGGGACAAAATCTTCTAGCCGGCTTCCTTACTTCGCTACTTCGTCCCTGCTACACTTACATTTGAGGCAGGCAGATACCGTCGAGGTGCCAATATGTCCGAAGCCGCCAAGCCTACCGCCAGCGCCGCCACGCGGACCGAGTCCGACTCCATGGGCACAATCGAAGTTCCTGCCGACCGCTATTACGGCGCACAGACCGCCCGGTCGCTGATTCACTTTGCCATCGGCAAGGACACCATGCCGCCGGAACTGATCCGCGCCTTTGGCATCCTCAAGAAAGCCTGCGCGCTGGTGAATCAGGACCTCGGCAAGCTCCCCCCAGATAAGGCACGCCTCATCACGCAGGCCGCCGACGAAGTCATCTCCGGCAAGCTCAACGAGCATTTCCCTCTGCGCATCTGGCAAACCGGCAGCGGCACACAGACCAACATGAACGTCAACGAAGTCATCTCCAACCGCGCTATCCAAATCGCGGGCGGCGTGATGGGGAGCAAGAAGCCCATTCATCCGAACGATGACGTCAACATGTCGCAATCCTCGAACGATACCTTCCCCGCGGCTATGCACATCGCCGCAGCCACGGAAACGGCGCGGCGCCTTCTCCCCGCCATCAAGACCCTGCGCGACGCCCTCGACGTGAAAGCGAAAGAGTTTGCGGACATCGTGAAAATCGGCCGCACGCATTTGCAGGACGCCACGCCCCTTACCCTGGGCCAGGAATTTTCCGGCTACGTCGCCATGCTGGACCGCGACGGTGGCCGCGTGGCCGTGGCCCTCGACGGCCTCTACGACCTGGCCATCGGCGGGACTGCCGTGGGGACGGGATTAAATGCGCATCCGGAATTCGCGGAGCGCACCGCGCGGAAAATCGCGGAGCTGACCGGCCTGCCTTTCCGCTCGCATCCCAACAAATTCGCTGCGCTCGGAGCGCACGACGAAATCGTCTTCGCCTCCGGCGCACTGAAAACGCTTGCCGCTTCGCTGATGAAAATCGCCAACGACATTCGCTGGCTGGCGTCCGGGCCACGCTGCGGCCTCGGCGAGCTGACGCTGCCGGAGAACGAGCCCGGGTCCTCCATCATGCCCGGGAAGGTGAATCCCACGCAGGCCGAAGCGCTGACGATGGTGGCGGTGCAAGTGATGGGCAATGATGCGGCCATCGGCTTCGCCGGCTCACAGGGCAATTTCGAGCTAAACGTCTTCAAGCCAGTGATGATTTTCAATTATCTCCACTCCGTCGAACTGCTCGCCGACGCGTGCAACAGTTTCGTCAAGCACGCCGTGGTGGGCATCGAGGCGAACCGCGAGACCATCGACCGCTACGTCAACAATTCCCTGATGCTAGTCACTGCCCTCGCGCCCAAAATCGGCTACGATGCCGCCGCGCAAGTTGCCAAAGCCGCTCACAAATCCCGCATCAGCCTCCGCGAAGCCGCCATCAAGCTCGGCTTCGTCACCGCCGAAGAATTCGACGCCCTCGTCAAGCCGGAAGACATGACCCATCCATGAATCACACGAGTGGGGGACAATATGCGTAACCTATTTAGCTTGCTTATCATTTGCTGTTTCCTTTCTGTGGTTCCGTCTCACTCGACGGAAAAGCTTGCGCAAGAGGACAGGCGGATTATCTACGTTAAACATCTGGAGCCTCCACTTCACTACCCTCTAGTGGCCCGAGCCACACAGGTGCAAGGAACCGTCATCATGACGCTCACGATTGCACCAAATGGGACAGTGCTCAGCACCGAATCTGTGCCCGGGGATTTGCGAGCGATTGGCCATCCGCTACTTAGAGACGAAACAGAACAGCTTGTCAAGAAGTGGACTTTTGGGTGCGTCAATTGTGTAGCGGGCGCTTCTTATCAGTGCGCCATCAAGTTTGTCTACCGATTTGAAGGCGAAGGAATCTCCTACGACGACACGAAAGTAGTGATGGATCTCCCGGAAGAGGTCACGATAACAGCAAGCCCTAGAGAGTGTGATCATTGCCCGCCAAAGAAAAAAGACAACAAATAGGGGGGTTGTTTGAACAACCGAAAATTTCTCGCAACGCTGGCAACTATTCCCTGGTTCCTGCCGTTCGCCGGACCGCGGGCGAATGCGCAGGCGGCGTACACGCTGAAGCCGACGCCGAAGACCGTGGTGTGGGGCTATTACGACGCGAAAGCGGCGCCGGTGCTGCGCGTGAAGTCGGGTGACGCGGTGGAGATTCAGACGGCAATCACCAACAGCCCAAAGCGGCTGGAAGAGGCGGGCGTGCCGGCGGACCAAGTCGAGCAATCCCTGCGCGACATTACCGACCAGGTGAAGGAAAAAGGCCCGGGCGCGCACATCCTCACCGGCCCTATCCACATCGAGGACGCGCAGCCCGGCGACGTCCTGGAAGTGAAAATCCTGGCGATCAAGCTGGCGATTCCGTATGCCTACAATGGGTTTGCGCCGGGCCGCGGCTACCTGCCCGATGATTATCCGTACTCGAAGATCAAAATCATTCCGCTGGACGAAAAGCGCATGGTCGCGAAATTCGCTCCTGGCATCGAGATTCCCCTGCATCCCTTCTTTGGCAGCATGGGCGTGGCCCCGCCGGAGAGCGCCGGCCGCTTCAGTAGCAATCCGCCGTGGATCATGGCGGGCAATCTCGACAACAAGGACCTCGTCGCCGGCTCGACGCTATACATTCCGGTGCACGCGCCGGGCGCGCTCTTTGAGGTGGGCGACGGCCATGCCGGGCAAGGCGACGGCGAAGTGGACATCACCGCGCTCGAAACTTCCCTCATCGGGACGTTTCAATTTATCGTGCGCAAGGACATGCACCTGAAGTGGCCGCGCGCCGAGACGCCCACACACTACATCACCATGGGCCTGAACGACGACCTCAACGCCTGCGCCACGCTCGCCGTCCGCGAAATGATCGATTTCCTCGTCGCCGAAAAACACATTTCGCGCGACGATGCCTACATGTTGGCCAGCGTGGCCGCTGATTTACATATCACCGAACTTGTTGACGGCAACAAAGGAGTGCATATGATGATTCCCAAGTCTATATTCACTTCAGGAGCTGCCAAGTGAAAACTCACTTCTTTGTCGTCGTGACCTCTCTGGCGGCAGCCGCCAGCCTGTTAGGGGCGCAGCATGCTGCCCCCCTACAACAAGAGAGTGCGAAGCAGGCAGCCGCGCAGCAGCAAGAGGCGGTGGCGAACAAAGCGGGCGAAGCACTGTACAAGGAGCGCTGCGCCGTCTGCCACGAAGGCGGCGCCACGCGTGCGCCGGGCCGCGAAGGCCTGAAGCTGATGTCTCCGGAGAACGTCCGGTTCGCTCTGTCGAGCGGCAGTATGATGATGCAGGGGATGGGCTTGTCGTCCCCGCAGATCGCTGACGTCATCGAATTTCTTACCGGGAAGGTGCCCCCCATAGAACGGATTTCTCCGGAAGCCTTTTGCTCCGGAGGCACGCCCTCGTTTGCGGATCCGTTCACGAAGCCGCACTGGAACGGCTGGGGTGCGAACCTCGAACAACACCGCTTTCAGCCTGCGGAGATGGCGCAACTTTCTGCGGACCAGGTGCCTAAGCTGAAGTTGAAATGGGCATTTGGCTTTCCTGGAATCACCCGGGCCCTCGGCCAGGCCAGCGTTGCGGGCGGGCGAGTTTTTGTCGGAAGCTTTGGTCGAAAGGTGTATTCGCTGAGCGCGGGCACCGGGTGCATCTTCTGGGCCTTTGACGCGGATTATCCGGTGCGAACCGCCATCAGCCTTGGACAAAACGGCAGCGGCTGGGCGGCGTACTTCGGCGATCAGCATGCCAACGCCTACGCGGTGGACGCGGTGACGGGAAAACTCTTATGGAAGACCCAGGTGGAAGATTTTCCAGGAGCGGTGATTACCGGAGCGCCCACGCTTGCCGCGGGAAAACTCTATGTTCCTACTTCTTCGTTGGAAGAGGTGTTTGGCAGCAATCCGCAATATGAATGCTGCAAGTTTCGCGGCAGTGTTTCGGCATTGGATGCTGCAACAGGAAAAGCTCTGTGGAAGAGCTATACGGTGGCCGAAGAACCTAAGCCGGTGCGCAAGAGCAAGGTCGGCGTGCAATTGTGGGGACCTTCGGGGGTGGGCGTCTGGTCTTCGCCGACCGTGGACGAAGCGAATCACACAGTCTATGTGACCACGGGCGACAGCTATTCCGACCCTACGGCACAAACTTCGGATGCATTTTTGGCCTTCGATTCGGAGACGGGAAAACTGAAGTGGTCGCAGCAAATGACCAAAGGAGACGCATGGAACCTTGGTTGCGGTGGGCCGCCCGAGACGCAAAATAATTGTCCTGATGCAAAAGGACCCGACTTCGATTTTGGTTCTTCGCCGATTTTGGTTGAGCTGGCGAATGGACGTCGCGCTCTGGTTGCCGGACAGAAATCGGGCATGGTCTACGCCCTCGATCCCGACAAGCAGGGCGACCTCCTGTGGCAGCGGCGCGTGGGAAAGGGCAGCTTCCTTGGCGGAGTGCAATGGGGCTCGGCCGCTGATAAGAGCAACGTGTACGTCGCTGTCTCAGACGTGGCCATGCAGGTGGTTCCACCGGGAACGGGCGGCGGCGCGCGAGATTCTATCCTCGGTACTCGCTATCAATTCGATCCGAAAGTCGGAGGGGGGCTTTTTGCTCTAAAACTCGACACCGGCGACATCGCTTGGCATACGCCGCATCCTGGATGCAATGACAAGCCCGGATGCAGCCCCGCGCAATCCGCTGCGGTAACCGCAATCCCCGGAGTGATTTTTTCCGGCGGGCTAGACGGGCATCTGCGGGCGTATTCCGCCGAGGACGGCCGCATCCTCTGGGATGTGGACACGGCCGTGGATTACAAAACGGTGGACGGAGTGAAAGCTCATGGCGGCTCGCTCGATGGCCCGGGCGCGGTGATCGTCGGCGGAGTGCTCTACGTCAACTCGGGGTACGCATTCCTGGGGAGCGCTCCGGGCAACGTCCTGCTGGCATTTTCCGTGGACGGAAAATAAGGCTTCGAGCGCCGAAGCGCAAAGATTTGCTCCGTTTCTCCTGGCGCTATACCATAACGTCGCCCAGCACCATCCCAGCGTTCCAAACTTTGGAGGAATCGTGAGCTTTGGCAAAAGACTCGCAAGCCTGGCGGCGATTCTTGTTCTGCCGAGTCTACTGGCGGCGCAGACTGGCGCGTACCGCCCGGAGTGGTGCAAAGATTTGCCGCGGCCGGAGTACAAAACGCTCGAGCGCGTGCTCGCGGATGAGCAGTGGTTCGAGGTTTACAAAGTGGCTCCCGCGACCTTCGCGATTTACGAGCCGCGCCAGTCCGAGGAAACGATTTCCTATTTGATAGTCGGCCACAAGCAAGCCCTTCTCTTCGACACCGGCATGGGCATCGGCAACATCAAAAACGTCGCCTCCCGCCTGACCTCGCGGCCCGTTGTGGTCCTCAATTCCCACACGCACGATGACCATGTGGGCGACAACTGGCGATTTCCGTTCGTGTACGGCATCGATACGGCGTTTACGCGCGCCAACGCCAAAGGCTCCCGCGAAGATGGCAAGCCGAGATCGCCCCGGGCGAGATCTGCGGCGAGCTTCCGAAAACCTTTAACGCCAAGGAGTACACCACAAAGCCCTGGCATATTTCGTTTTTCGTGCGCGACGGCTTCAAGATCAA
>Ga0307479_10001006_pt1 | contig 25516 bp, 23 predicted proteins | sample atmos_gasesECM4C_FD_203743 | JGI IMG/M metagenome (GOLD analysis project Ga0307479, IMG submission 203743) | Hardwood forest soil microbial communities from Morgan-Monroe State Forest, Indiana, United States - atmos_gasesECM4C_515 | ecosystem: Environmental > Terrestrial > Soil > Temperate... | reverse complement strand
ACCTCGAGAATGGCGCGGCGGCCGCGGATGTCGGGACGGTCGAGCGTCACGTGCCGGTCGAAGCGGCCGGGCCGGAGCAGCGCCGGGTCGAGGACGTCCGGCCGGTTGGTGGCCGCGATCACGATCACGTGGGTATTGGTTTCGAACCCGTCCATCTCGACCAGCAGCTGGTTGAGGGTCTGCTCGCGTTCGTCGTGGCCGCCGCCCAGGCCGGCGCCGCGCTGGCGGCCGACGGCGTCGATCTCATCGACGAAGACGATGCAGGGCGAGTTCTTCTTGGCCTGGTCGAAGAGGTCGCGCACCCGAGATGCGCCGACGCCGACGAACATCTCGACGAACTCCGAACCCGAGATGCTGAAGAAGGGCACGCCGGCCTCACCCGCGACCGCCTTCGAGAGCAGGGTCTTGCCGGTGCCCGGCGGCCCGACCATCAGCACGCCCTTCGGGATGCGGGCGCCGAGCGCGGTGAATTTCTCCGGGAACTTCAGGAACTCGACGATTTCGGTGAGCTCCTGCTTGGCCTCTTCCACGCCAGCAACGTCGTTGAAGGTGACGGCGGGTTTGTCGCCGCTGAGCAAGCGGGCCCGGCTGCGGCCGAAAGAGATCGCCTGATTATTTCCGCTCTGGGTCTGGCGCAGCATGTACCACATGAAGCCGCCGATGACCAGGAACAGGATCACGTTTGGCAGGATGACCGAGAGCAGCAGGTTCGACGAGCTAGGCGCCTCGGTGTTGAAGTTGATCTTGTCGTCGCGAAGAATCTGTTCGATCTGGAAGGTATCGCGGAAGGTCGTTTTGTAGTGATTGCCCTGGTAATCCCACGTGATCTCGGTGCCGCTGGACTTGATGGTGGCGTGATCGATCTGGTGGGCGTCGGCCGCCGCAATCAGGTCATATGTCGACTTGTCAGCTGGCGCCGCTATGTTGTTGAAGCTCTTGTAGCTGGCCCAGATGATGGCGAGCAAACCAGCGAGCAGGATGAAATAGAAGATGTTGCGGTTTCGGCCTCTCATGGCCACGTTATCTTAACACCGGGTTTTCAAGAATCCTGTTACCCAACACGAAGTAGAACGGAGTTCAGCGGCGCTCTATTTCGAGGTGCAACTGGCGGCGCGTGGCAGCCGTGACGCGCTTGTTTTCCGCGACGGTTACGCCCGGGATCCATACGATCTCTTCGCGGTCGGAAACCACCGGTAAATTGTCGCGGAGATGTCGCGGAACATGAGCGTCAACCAGGATGTCCTGGAGCCGCTTTGGCTGGCTGAGGCCGAGCGGGCGCATGCGGTCGCCGGGCTTGCGGGTGGCCACCTCCAGCGGCAGCCGGACGAGGTCGGCGTCGAGGTGGCCGACCTGGTCGCGCGCCTTGAAGCTCGCCGGGTCGCAGGTGCAAGTTGTGACGGCGATGTGCGCGGATGGTGATGCCGGCGGTGAGGACGCCGGCTGGTCGGTGCCGACCGGATTGAATCCCGTGGCCCGGCGCATGGCCTCGACCTCGAGAAATCCGGCATCGGGCACCAACTGGCGCACCACGCGGCGCTGGATCGCCGGCGGGAGTTTGGCGAAGGCCTCGCGATCATGCGCCAGACCGCTGGGGAGTCCCGCTACCTGCTGCTCGAGGAAGCGATCCTCCTCGCCGAGGATGTCGGCGGTTCGCGCCAGCAGCTCCCGGGCGGCTGCGTCGAAGGCGTCAATCGCCGGAAGTACTTGCTGGCGAAGGCGGTTCCGCGTGAAGCGTGGGTCGTCGTTGGTGGGATCGCGGCGCGGTAGCAGGTGGAGACGTGCCAGGTAGGCCTCGATGTCACGGCGGGGGATGTCGAGCATCGGGCGGGCGAGGTCGCCGTCGCGACGCCGCATGGCGCTCAGTCCGCGCGAGCCGCTGCCGCGGAGGAGGTGCAACAACAAGGTCTCCACCTGGTCATCCTGGGAGTGACCGAGCGCGATCGCCGTGCTCTTGCTGGCCGTCGCGGTGTCGCGGAGGAAGGCATAGCGCGCGGTCCGGGCGGCATTTTCGTTGTGCGGCGTGTCGGCGGCCGCCCGCGCGGTGTGGAAGTCATAGCCCCATTTCGCGGAGAGCTCGGCGACGAAGTCGCGGTCGGCGACACTGTCGGCACGCCAGCCGTGATCGAAATGCGCGACGGTCAGGTGCAGCGGGAGCACCGGTGCGATCTCGCGCAGGACCGACAGCAGCGCGAGCGAGTCGGGCCCACCGGAAACCGCGATGACGACGCGTTCACCGGGCTCGAAAATGCGGTGCAGACTGATCGCAAGGGCGACGCGATTGGGAAGCATCACGGGTTCGGAGGCAATGGCGGAGGCAAGGATCGAACTTGCGACATACCGGGTATGGGCCGGTTGCTCTACCACTGAGCTACTCCGCCCAGAGCATCGGTTAGTTTAGCAAGGATGTCGCCGTCATTCGCGCAGATTGCGCCGCGATATGACGCGCTCCGGCCGCTGTCGCCGGCGGACCGGGCGCGGCTCGCGGAGATGTTGCGAGAGGCCCGTCTTGTTGCGGGCGATGTGGTGGTCGAGGTTGGCTGCGGGACCGGCCGATTGACGCTGCCGCTGGCGGCGCTGACGCCGGCGCGCGTGGTGGGCGTCGACGCCGAGCCACGGATGCTGGAGGTGGCGCGGGCGAAGGATGCGGCTGGTCGCGTGGAGTGGCTGCGCGGCAGCGCTTACCGGCTGCCGCTGCCTGATCAGGCGGCAGCGCTGGTGGTGCTGGTGATGGTGCTGCACCTCCTGCGCCAGCGCGGCCGCGCCTTCGCGGAGGCGCGGCGGGTCCTCCGTGCCGGCGGACAGCTGAGTGCGTGGACGTTCACGCCGCGGCATGTCGCGGACTTCTACTTGAACGAGTACTTTCCCAGCATTGCGGTGATCGATCGCCCGCGGTTTCCGCCGGTGGAGACGCTGATGGCGGAGTTGAAGCGCGCCGGGTTTGACGAGGTTCGGGTCGAGGTGCGCGAAGAGGTACGGCGAATGAATGTGGCTGAGGTGGTGGATCGCGTACGCGGGCGGTACATCTCTACCTTGAGCATGCTGCCGCCACTGGAGTACCGCCTGGGCCTGCAGCGGCTCGAGGAACTGCTGGCCCGGGATCGTTCCGCGATGCTGACCCAGCGATCCGAGTGGGCCATCATCACCGCAAGCACCATTGCGGTGTTTTCGGCCTGAAAGAAAGAGGAGCCCTCGCTGGGCTCCTCTGTTACTCGCTTGGTTGCGGCGGCGAGATTCGAACTCGCGACCTTCGGGTTATGAGCCCGACGAGCTTCCACTGCTCCACGCCGCGTGCAGCCTCTTGCGAGGCGAGACGGTAATTCTAGGCGCGCCGGATCGGGTCCGTCAAGCCAGGCTAAAAGGCCCTACTTGAAGCGCCCGCCTCGCTTGGCTTCGATGTTGCGCTTGATATCGAGCAGGCGCTCTTCGCTGGTCTTTAGAAACTTCGATAGCTTCTCCTCGAACACCGGATCCGCCCCCTCCGGAAGCTCGCGCTTGCCCCGGCCACCCCGCCGATACGAGCGCGGCAGCACCGGCGCCGACATCCCTGCCGGGCCATCTGGCACCGCGGCCTGTTTGAGCGAGAGGTCCATCTTGCCGTTGGTCGAGTCCACGTTGAGGACTTTGACCTTGACCTTCTCGTTCATCTTGACGTGGTTGTTGACGTCGCGCACGTACTCGTTCGCGATCTCGGATATATGAACCAGGCCTGTCCCCGCCCCTTCGATCTGTACGAAAGCCCCGAAATTAGTTATCCCGACGACCGTCCCTTCCACCACCGTTCCAGGCGTCACTGCCACCTAACCCGCGGTCCCTCCTAATGCCATAAATTCCTCCACCATTTTTGGATCGTGTCGATCAACCCGCCGCTTCCGGTCGCCGCCGCCTTTCTTCCTCCCGCGCTCGTTGCCGCGCTCGGCGCGGCCGATTCCCCGACGGCCGCGGCTGCCGAGCCACTCGGCTTAACGATGACATAAACCTGCTCGCCGGGCCGGGCGAAGCCGGCCTTGCGGGCCGCCTCCTCCATCGCCGAGGGAGAGGCCGCCACCGAGAGTTCCTTGCTTGCCTGCTCGTTGGAGGTGGCGAGCTGCGCGTTCCCATCGCGCAGGCTCTGCACCTCGTGGTTCAGCCGCAGGTTCAGCACCAACTCCGATCCGAATGCCCACACTCCCCAGATGACAATCGCCCCAACGACAAGCCAGATCAGCCGATCGGGCGCGGCGAGGTGGACCTTCGCGCGGGAGGCTTTGGGTTCAGAAGTGCTCAAGACGTGATCTGGGATCGTTGGATAGTCAAGCCGGCCCGAAAACGGACAGATTATAGGCAGGGTCCCCCTGGTTGGCAAGGCCACCAGGTTGATTCGAGGGCTTCCGGACGACCATTAGCCCTTGCGTTTGGCGGCCTCCCAGTACCGGTCGAGCTCGTCGATCGGCAGGTCCTTGAGCGCCTTCCCCTCGATTTTGGCCTGTTGTTCCATCATCCGAAAGCGCGCCTCGAAACGCCCGGTCGTGCCGCGCAGGGCATCCTCCGGGTTCATGCCCAGTTTGCGCGCGACGTTGACCAGGGTGAACAGCAGGTCGCCAAATTCCGCCTCCCGTTCCTCGACCGTGGGCGCCTGACGTAATTCCTCGAGCTCCTCGCGGACCTTCTCCAGGGCGCCTTCGACATCCGGCCAGTCGAAGCCGACGTTGGCGGCTCGCCGCTGCAGCGACCAGGCCCATTGCAACGCGGGTAGCGAGCGCTGCACGCCATCGAGGGCGGACTCCCGGCCGTACTCCTTCGCCTTCAGCGCCTCCCAGTTGCGGAGGACCTCCTCGGCGCCGCTCACCGTCGTCGTGCCGAACACATGCGGGTGGCGGCGGACCAGTTTCTCGCGCACGGTCTCGGCCACATCACCGAGGGAGAACTCCTGGGCTTCGTTCGCGATTTCGGCTTGCATCAGCACTTGCAGGAGGACATCGCCCAGCTCCTCCTTGAGTTTGACCGTCGAGCGCTCATCGATAGCCTCGAGGACCTCATACGCCTCCTCGAGCATGGTGGCCCTGAGGGACGCGTGGGTCTGCTCTCGGTCCCAGGGGCAGCCGGAGGGCGAGCGCAGCCGGTGCACCACCTCGACCAGCGCGGCAAGCCGCTCGATGTCGTCAGTCGACACGATAGGCGCTGGCCTCGATCTCCACCAGCCACTTGGGGTCGAGCAGACCGCGCACCCCGACCAGCGAGGTCACCGGCTTGATGGCGCCAAAAACCTCGCCATGGGCCCGACCGATCTCGCGCCACCGCCGCGGCGCGGTAGTGAAGATCCGGGTGCGCGTGACGTCGTCGAAGCCGGCGCCGACGCCCGCGAGCGCCTCACCGATGACGCGCAAACACTGGCGCGTCTGCTCATAGATGTTGCCGTCGCCCACCGTGGACCCATCTTCGGCGGTCGGCGCGCAGCCGGAGATCTCGATGGACGGACCAATGCGCACGGCGCGCGCGTATCCCACGATCCGTTCCCATTTGCGCCCAGTCGTGAAGACGCGCCGCGTGTCCAACCGGCTCACTTTAGACGGCTACGGCGATCCGGCCGAGGCGCTCGATCTCGCCGAGCACATCGACGAGCCGTTCTTTCCATTGCGCGCCCGCCTGGGTTAGCGAGATCCGCACCTTGCCGAAGCGTACGTACAGGATCGAGCGGAACTGTGCCTCGAGCCGGCGCTCATCTCCGTTCCAGCCCACCGGCAACCGCATGACGAGCCAGTCGCCGTCGGTTTCGATCGCCGCAAGGCCGGCGGCCCGGGCCAGCAGCTTGACCCGCAACGCATAGAGAAGGTTGCGCACTGGCGCCGGCGGTTTCCCGAAGCGGTCGGCCAGGTTGCGCTCGGCCGCCTCCAGGCTCTGCTCGTCCTCGACCGCGGCCAGGTCGTGATAGACCTGCAGCCGCAGCTTTTCGTCAGGCACGTACTCGCGCGGCAGGAAGTGCTCGATCGGCAGATCCAGCGTTAGACCGGCCGGCATCTCGACCGGCGTTCCAGTCTTCTGCGACTCCACCGCCTCGCGCAGCATCGTGTTGTAGAGCTCGAGGCCGACCGCCGCGATGGCGCCGTGTTGCTCGACCCCGAGCAGATTACCGGCGCCGCGAATCTCCAGGTCCTTCAAGGCCAGCTTGAAGCCCGACCCAAGGTCGTGCAGCTCGGAGATGACGTCCAGTCGCTTGTCGGCGTTTTCCGAGTGCGACTTCAGCGGGTTGTAGAGGAAGTAAGCGTAGGCGCGCTGCCCGGCGCGTCCGACCCGCCCGCGCAGCTGATAGAGCTGGGCCAGGCCCATGCGATGGGAGTCGACCACCACGATGGTGTTCGCGTTGGGGATGTCCAAGCCCGATTCGATGATCGTGGAGCACACCAGCACGTCGGCCTCGCCCTTGACGAACTTTGTCATCACCTCGGCCAGCGTCGTCTCCGGCATCTGGCCATGGCCCACCAGCACCCGCGCCTGCGGCACCAGCTTCTTGACCCGCTCCTCGGCCTTCTTGATCGTTTGCACCCGGTTGTAGACGTAGAAGACCTGGCCGCCGCGCTGCAGCTCGCGCTGGATGACCTCCTTGATCAGGTCGTCGTCATCGGCGGTGACGAAGGTCTTGATCGGGAGCCGCTCCTCCGGTGGGGTCTGGATCACCGACAGATCGCGGATCCCGGCCAGTGACATGTGCAGCGTGCGCGGGATTGGGGTGGCGGAGAGGGAGAGCACGTCGACCGAGGCACGCAGTTGCTTGAGCTTTTCCTTCTGCAGCACGCCGAATCGTTGCTCCTCGTCGAGGATCACCAACCCGAGGTCCTTGAAACGCACGTCTTTTTGCAGCAGCCGGTGAGTCCCGATCACGACGTCGACCTCGCCCAGCTGCAGCCGCCGGAGAATGTCCGCCGCTTCGGCATCCGTGCGAAAACGCGAGAGCATCTCGACCTTTACCGGAAACGACTGGAAGCGGTCCTGGAAGGTGAGGAAGTGCTGCTGGGCCAGGACGGTCGTCGGAACCAGGATGGCCACCTGCTTGCCGTCCATCACCGCCTTGAAGGCGCCGCGCACGGCCAGTTCGGTCTTGCCGAAGCCGACGTCGCCCGCGACCAGCCGGTCCATCGGGCGCGAGTCCTCCATGTCGGCCTTGATCTCTTCCATGACCCGGACCTGGTCGGGCGTCTCGTCGTAGGGGAAAGACTGCTCCAGCTCCTGCTGCCAGGGGCCGTCCTCCGAAAACGCATGGCCCTCCACGAGTTGTCTCCGCGAGTAGAGGTCCAGCAGATCCCGCGCGACTTCCTCGACCGACTCGCGGACTTTGCGCTTGGCTCGATCCCACTCGCCCGAGCCGAGCCGCTGCAGCTTGGGCGCGGCGTCGCCCCCACCGACGTACTTCTGCACCCGGTCCAGGTGCTCGACCGGTACGTACAGCTTGTCCCCTTCGGCGTATTCGAGCTGCATGTACTCGCGCTCCTGGCCGTCCTCGCCCATCAGCCGCATGCCGACGAACCGGCCGATACCGTGGTCGACGTGAACGATCAGGTCGCCTGGCTCGAACTCCAGCTGAAAGCTCGCGCTGCGCGCCCGCACCACGCCGCGGCGAACCCGCTGACGGAGGCCGCCGAAGAGATCGGTGTCGCCATAGACCTCGAGCTGCTGCGACGGCAGCCGGAATCCCTGGGCCACCGGCTGATTCCCGAGCACGACCAGCCCGGGGGCCAGCGGCGTCTGCGACCAGACAAAGACGCCACCGGCCGGGTAGACGTCCCGGTCTTCGAGCAGCTCGCGGAGCCGCGGCTCCTGCTGCGTCACGATCAGCACGCGGGACTTCTCACGGGCATCGGTCCGCACCCGATCGGAGAAGGCGTCGATCCGTCCGGCGTAGGCGTCGACCGCCTCGAAGCCCAGGTCGATCGACCCCTGGTCTCCGCCACCCCGCGCCACATCGACGGTGCGCCACGCCTCGGTGGCCGGGCGCAACTCGGCGACCGCGACCAATCCGGAGCGGAGCCCCTGCGGCAGCTCCCCGCGTTCCACCTCGACCGTCACCAGTTCACGCAGCTCCTCCTCGCGCTGCTGGGCCTGTTCGACCGATCGCCGGCCATCGATCGACAGGATCAGCGCCTCAGCGGGAAGATGGCTGAGAAGTGTCGGTTGCGACGGATCGAGGTAGGCCTGGAAGCCCTCGATGCCGTCGAAATAGGCGCCCGACCGCACCCGCTCGATGTCGGCCAGCCACTGGTCGCGAACCTCGGGCAGGGTGCTGCCGAAGTCGAGCGCTCGCAGTGCCACGTCGGCTGCCGCGATCGACTCGCTGGTCAGGATCAGCTCGGCCGCCGGAAGGACGCGCGCCTCGACCACGCTGCCCACCGACCCCTGGCCCTCGACGTCGAACTCGCGCAGCGATTCGACCTCGTCACCGAAAAACTCGGCGCGCAACGGACGGCGACGATCCGGCGGAAAGACGTCGAGGATGCCGCCTCGAAGGCTGAACTCGCCGCGGGCCTGCACCAGCGGCTCGCGCCGGTAGCCCATGGTGGTCAAGCGATGGAGCAGATCCTCCGTGGAATAGCTCTCGCCAACCTTGAGCGCAAAGCTCCACCTCGGGAGCGCGGCGGGGTGAAGGGTCGGCCGCGTCATCGCGGTCCAGGAGCTGAACGCCACCACCGGTCCGCCGCTGCGCAGGGCATCGATCGCCTGCAAGCGCCGGCGCACCGTTTCTTCGTCCGGGGCAAGCCGGTCAAAGGGGAGCGTTTCGACCGCCGGAAAGACGACCGCGCGGGCCTCCTCGCGAAACCAGGCGCCCGCCTCCTGAAAGGAGCCCTCGGGATCGGGAACCAGCGCCAGCACCGGTCGACGCGCGCGCATCGCCAGCCAGACCGCGAAGACCGGCAGCGCGCTGGCTGTCAGCCCGTGAGCGTCGAGCCGGGATCCGGGCGCGTTCCACCAGGCCTCCAGCCGTGCACGGGCCGGAAGTTGGTCGATGAGTTCGAGCAGGGTGTCGGTCATGAAATTGCAGCCACGCAAAAATGCGCCCGCGGTCAAAACCCGGGGCGTACTCATCCAAGGGTACCATCGGTTACCCGCGATCAAACGCTGGCGAAGCCGAAGTCGAGTAACGCGGCGGACTCCTCGAAGATGCGGGGCGACCCCAGCACGACCACCAGCAGGTGCGCTCCGTCGCGGGTGGCGGTGGCGATCAGACAGCCGCCGGCCCGGCCGGTCCAGCCGGTCTTGAGTCCGGTCGCGCCCGGATAGGTCCGAATCAACTGATTGAGGTTGTAAAGGGCATAGGCATGGTGTGAGGCGCTCGCAGGCAGCGTCAGACTCGCCGCTGCCGCCATCGCCGCCACCGTCGGGAAGCGCGCGTCCAGCGCGATGGCCGCCTTGGCCAGGTCCGCGGCCGACGTCACATGCCCCGGGTCATCGAGTCCGATGGGGTTGACGAAGTGCGAGTCGGTCATCCCGAGGGCGACCGCTTTCGCATTCATCAGGGCAACGAACGCGGCGCGGGGCGTCGCTGCCTCCGAGAGCGTGATGGCGGCATCGTTGCCGGAGTCGAGAAAGAGGCCCTCCATCAGCTCCCGCACGGTCACGTGCTCGCCAACCCGCAGCCCCATCCGGGTCGAGTCCCAGGGCAACTGGTTGATCGATGCGGGAACCGCGACCGTCTCGTCAAGCCGGAGATGGTCCAGCGCGACCAACGCGGTCACGACCTTGGTCAGGCTGGCCGGCGCATGGCGTCCGTGTGGATCGAGCTGAAAGAGGGTTTTGCCGGTATCGAGATCCAGGACGATGGCGGCGCGTGCCTTGATCGCCGGCGCGATCGGTACGGTCCGGGCACGCTCGTAGATCTCGACCTTCTGCGGCGGCGCGCCGGTTGACGGCAGGCGCCACATGGCCGATATCGGCGTGAGCAACGCGAGGATGAGCGCCCAGACCTGCATGTGCCGACCAAACAACCATGCACGTCAGCGCCGCGCAAGGGCCCCGAGACCCAAATTCAGGCGGCGAGGTCGGATGCATGCGCGCTGACCTCGGTCTCGTCATCGACGGCTGCGCTCAGCGCAGGCCGCAGCATCAGCGACGCGACGAACCAGGCCATGCCGATCGCGATCAGGATGTCGCCCGCGCTCGCGATCCCTGGGAACGGCGGCGGAAGGTGAAATCGGTCGTCCAGCCAGGCGAAGTTCGTGTGCGGGCCGGCGAGGACGTAGCTGTCAGCGCGACTGCCAGCCGCGCTCAGGACCGCATCACCGTCGACCGGCATCCGGCCGCCGTTCGCCGCCCGAACGATCTCGTTGCAGTAGGCGCCAAGGGCGCCACACACCACCGGAAAGACCCGTCGCCAGGTGGCCCAGATCCCGGCCACGACAGCCAGCCCCAGTGGCAGCAGCCACGACCACGGCGACGGGGTCAGCTCGCTCACGAGCAGGACCGCACCGGCCGCAACCAGCGGCCGCAGCGGAATCGGCGTGCTGGGCGCGAAGACCCGGCTCGACCGACCGCCCAGGAGAAAGCCAACGAAGATCCCGGCGACCGTGACCAGCGCGCCGTCGGCCACTTTGAGCGCCGCCGGTTCGAGCCAGGAGGTACGCCAGGCAAGGGCGAGGAGCACGCCGGCAACCTCCAGCGGGATCGCCAGCCGGCGATGCGCGGCAAACCGATCGGGGAAGGCATCGCCGGTCAGTTTCGATTCGAGCCACGCGCTCAGGATCGGCCCGAGCGCGTAGTAGACCGCCATCAAGACGGCGGTCGCGGCCAGGAAGTGGGGCGTATCTTCGAAGCCCACCAGGCGGAATGCCGCCGCGCCAGCGACCCCTGCCAGCACCCAGTGGGCGGTTGCCGTCACCTGGGTCGACCAGTGCTGACCTTTTAGAAGGCTGCCGATCGGCGCGGCGCTGAGCGCCACCAGGACGGTCAATTCTGGGTGACGTCGAAAGACGATGACCGCGGCCAGTAGGGCGACCTTCGGCAGCTCGCTCACCACGGCCCCCTCCTTCGACCCGAAGACGAAGTCGTCAATCACGCACATGCCGATGAAGCTGATCCAGGCCCAGGGCGCCTGGTAGGGCTGGGCCGGCCCCACCCAGACGATGGCCGCCCCGAGCAGGGCGATCAGCCCGGCCGCCCAGAGGCAGGCGCGAATCGAGTCAGGGCTCAACGGACGATCTAGAAGGCGCACGGCTGGCGAAAATGCAACGGCGGCGGCGAGGGGGCCTTTTGGGTGCTTTACGCTACGGGGCGATGTTCCGCCGGAAGCCGGCTCCGCCCGCCGCCACCGATCGCTGGCTCGTGATCGGGCTTGGCAACCCCGGCCGCGAGTACGAGCGCTCCCGGCATAACCTGGGCTTTCTGGTGCTGGACGAGCTCGCCCGCCGCCACGGTGGCCGGGTCACCGATCGGGCGGCCAAATCGCTCACCGGTCGAGTCCGCCTCGGCGACACGGAGCTGGTGCTGGCGAAGCCCCAGACCATGATGAATCTCTCCGGGCAGGCTGTCAAAGCGCTGCGGGCGAAATACAACGTTCCACTCGATCGGGTGCTGGTCGTCCACGACGACCTCGACCTGCCCTTCGGCCGGCTGCGCGTCCGCCGAGGCGGCAGCTCGGCGGGCAATCACGGCATGGACTCGGTGATCGCGGCGCTCGGCACGAAAGATGTCGCCCGATTTCGGGTCGGTATCGGGCGACCACCCGGCAACGGCGTCGACTACGTGCTGAGCCCCTTCACCGAATCCGAGCGCGCCCAGCTGCCGGAGATCGTCGCCCGGGTCGCCGACGCGGTCGAGGTTGCCGTCAACCAGGGACTCGAACGGGCGATGACGGATTTCAATCGCGTCTAGTCAGGAAATATCCAAGGACGACCAGTCCGGCCACGCCCGTCAGCGCGCCCCCCAGCCAGACCGCGACGGTGGGGCCGAAAAGATGCGCGACGATTCCCGCCCAGATATTGCCGATCGGCGTGGTGCCGATGAACAGCACTGAGTACAGGCTGACCATCCGGCCCTGCATGCGATCCGGCGAATGCACCTGGACGTAGGTGTTGGTGCCGATCGAGTAGATGGCAAATGACCAGCCGATGACCAGCAGGAGCACGACGGCCTGGGTGACACTGGGCACGATCAGGAAGGCGAGCTCCATCGCCGCGAAGAGCAATCCACCGAGCACGATCCGACGCGGGTCGAGCAGGAATCGACCGGCCGCCGTCATCGTCAGCGCACCAATCAACGCGCCCAGCCCCTGCGCCGCGAACAGATATCCGAGCGTATCCGCGTTGGCGTGCAGGACAACGCGCGTGAGGAGCGGGAGCACGAGGTTGAAGTTGGCGCCGAAGGTGCCGGCCACGAAGAGCAACAGGAACAGCCCGGCGAGCGCGGGCGTTCGGGCGACGTAGCGCAACCCCTCGACGATCAGCTCGAGCGCCGTCTGCGGCGGCCCGGCGGTGAGTGGACGGCGACGGATGGTCAGCAGCGCCGCGATCACCCCGAGGTAGCTGGCCGCGTTGAGCCAGAAGCACGCGGCGACCCCGAACGCCGCGATCACGATCCCACCGACGGCGGGCCCGATGATGCGCGCCAGGTTGAACGCCGTCGAGTTGAGGGCGACGGCGCTCGACAGCTCGCCGCGTCCCACCATCTCGAGCACGGTGGCCTGGCGCGCCGGGAAGTAGAGCGCCTGGTTCACGCCCAGGGCCGCCGCGAGGACGAAGATGACCGGGAGGTTGATGGTGTGCGTCGCGGTGAGCACGGCGTAGATCACTGCGCCGACCAGCGAGACGACCTGCGTCACCAGCAAGACGTCGCGATGCGGAAATCGGTCGACCAGTGTGCCGGCATAGAGGCCGAAGACGAGCACGGGGGCGTAGCTGACGGCGCCGAAAATGGCCAGCGCGAAGGCCGAGTTGTGCGACAACTGCAGCACCAGCCATGCCGCCGCCACCGTTTGCATCCAGGTGCCGACGACGGACACCGCCTGGCCGATGTAGTAGCGGCGGAACTCGGGATACTGGAGGGCCGACAGCTGCAGGACCGGTAGACGGCGTGGCTCGACGGCAGCAGGAGGAGTGCGAATAGCGTTCAGTTTACCGGCGAACGTTCAGACGCTCGCGAGCGCCATGGCGGGCCCTCGTTAGATCGCGAGCCCGACATATTCGAGGTCGCGCACGATCAAGCCGTCCTGGAGGTCCACCACGCTGACCGACGGCTGCCGCACCTTTCCCTGCGGTCCGGTGTAGGTCCATTCACCGATGACGACCACCGTCTCCCCGTCGGTCACCAGGCGCTCCACCTCGAAGGCCACGTCCGGCGTCGTCGCCACCGCCTGCTGGCTGAGCAGGAGAAACGCCTCACGGCCCAGGATCGGCTCCGGAACTCCAGGTGTGCGATGGACCACGTCGGGATGGAGCCGGGCGGCAAAGCCTTCCCAGTCGCGGGCCCGAAGCGCATCGAGCGCCGCCATCACGGTGTCCGCGGCCGCACTCACGCCAGATGAAAGAGGTGGCGGGCAAAGAGCAAGACGCCCACGACGGCCGCGCCGACGGCGGCAACCAGAACGGCCGCGGCCGCGACATCCTTGGCCCGGCCGATCATCGGGTGATGTTCAGGCCAGGCGTAATCGATCAGCACTTCGAGCGCCGTGTTGAAGAGCTCGGCCGCGACCACGATCGCGAAGCAAAGGGTCAGACCGACGAATTCGATCGTTGAAAAGCGCAGCACCAGGGCGGCCACGAGAACGACTGCGGCGGCGGCAAAGTGGACCCGCAGGTTCGCCTGCGAGGTGAGCGCCCACGCGAACCCGCGGCCGGCGTGGCGGAAGCTGTACAGCGTGCGGCGCACGTCGATCCGGCGAGCCCGGCTCGGGCTGCCGATCCGTTCCGCTTCGAACTCGGCGTCGGTGTCGGGCGTCATGGTGATGATCCGAGGATTCGGTTGGTGAGGGCGGTCATCGCCGCCTCCTCGGGTGGCTCCGCGTGATCGTAGCCGAGCAGATGAAGGAAGCCGTGGACCGCCAGCAGGCGTACCTCGTCGTTCATCGGATGGCCCGCCTCCCTCGCCTCGCGCCGCGCGCGCGGAAGCGAGATCACGATGTCACCCAACCAGTGCTCGGTGCCGGGGGGCGCCTGGAAACGCTGGTCTTTGGACGCCTCCTGGGCGGCAAAGGCGAGCACGTTGGTGGGCTCGTCCAACCCGCGATACCGGCGGTTGTATTCGCGCAAGTGCTCATCACCGGTGAGGGTGAGGACGGTGACCGTCTCGGCCGGAAGGTTCAGGATCCGTGCCCCTGCCTGGAGCACATCCTTGAGCCCATCCAGATCCACACCCGAGGCTAGGGATGCGGGACCCCAACGGCTCATCTGGATGAGCACGGTTTTATCGTAACCGGCTTTCCGCTAGGCGGCGGGCTCTTGCGGCTTGCTCTCGGAGCGGCGCGCCATCTCGGCCCGGCCGGCGATGTAGCGGATTCCGATCAGCCCGGCGGCCAGCAGCACCCACACCAGCAGGATCCAGTCCTGCGGCACCTCCGACCGCCGGCCGAGGTCGGCGGCCAGCGCGTCGGTCAGGATGAAGGCCCCGATCAGCAGTAGGCCGATGCCTTCCATCCGCGTCCGGGTCTTGCTTACATCCGCGCCGCGGCGTAGAAACCGCGGGATCTTTCCGAAACCAATCATGGAGACGGCCGGCACGATCACGGCGGCGGCCGCCACGTAGGCGAGCACGATCACGGAGCCCGAAAGGAGCACATAGACATATCGCAACTGAGGCTCCAACATTGCGCCCGGCCGGGCTGAATTCAGGACGTACTCGGGCGGGGGCGCGTCGTCGGTCGCGGCAGCGGGATCGTCTTGTCGTCGGCGTCGAGCGTGCCGTCGTGGCCGCCGCCGGCGGTGTCGACCACCGCGCCCGCAATTGGGGTCTCGGCCACCGCCGCCGGATACTCGATCCGCGCGTGGTAAATGCTGACCACCATGTTGGCCATCGCCTCCTCCACCAGGCGGAGGTCGCGGAAGGAGAGATCGCATTCGTCGAGCTGGCCGTCGCGGGTGAAGCCCTGGATCATCCGATGCACGTGGTCACGGATCCCCTCGGTGCTCCGATCCTTGAGGGTCCGGGCTGAGGCCTCGACGGTGTCGGCGATCATAACGATCGCCGCCTCCTTGGATCGCGGCCGCGGGCCCGGGTAGCGGAAATCATCCTCCCGAACATCCAGACCCTGTTCCAGCGCCTGCCGGTAGAAGTAGCGCTTGACGGTGGTCCCCTGGTGCTGCTGGACGATCTCGCGGATGGTAGTCGGGAAGTGATACTGCTTGAGCAGTTCGACCCCTTCGGTCACGTGGGCGTTCAGGATGTCGGAGCTGGTCGTCGGCGAGAGGTTCTCGTGGATATTGCCGATGTCTGCCTGGTTTTCCACGAAGAAGTGGGGCCGACGGATCTTACCGATGTCGTGGAAGTAGCAGCCCACCCGGGCCAGCACCGGGTTGGCGCCGACCGCTTCCGCCGCGGCTTCCGCCAGATTCGCCGCCACGATCGAGTGGTTGTAAGTCCCAGGCGCGCTCATCATCAACCGCTTCAGGAGCGGGTTGTTAGGCGTCATCAGCTCCATCAACTTGATCGGGGTGATGACCTGCGTGATCTCGCCGAGGAAGGTGAGCAACCCACCCGCAATCAGGGCGGACAACAGACCACCGATCAGCGCGAATCCGCCGATGGAGAGGATCTCGTCGAGCGACTGGTGTCGTTCGACCAGCGAGAGTGAGACGAGCGTCACGAACTGGGCGCCGGCCACCAGGATGCCCGCCGTCACCCATTGGCCCAGCCGCTCCAGCCGGTGGACGTAGATCGCGCCGATGGCACCGCCCAGGAAACCGACCAGGGTGAGGGGCAGCACGTTGTCGGCGATGATGCCGGTCAGCAGGCCGACCGCCAGCGCCACGATGATGCCCAGGCCCGTGTCCATCAGGGCAGCAACGAGCATCGGCACCGCCGCCATCGGCACCAGGTACTGGGCGTTGGGATTGAGAGGGACGGCGAGCTTGGCGAAGACCAGCAGCACGAGCATCAGCCCGCCGAGCGTGGCCAGCTGTCGCGGATCACGGAGGATCGCGGGCCGGAACTGCATCAGGTAGCCGAGCGCGACCGCAAACAGGATGATGACCAGCATGAAGACGGCCAGGATGCGGGCCCAATCCGTTCTGGGCGCGAGTAGACCGACCGCCTGGGCCTCCTCGAGCTGGAAGGGAGTGACCTGGTCGCCGTACCGGATGATGGTCTGGCCCTGGGCCAGCTGCACGAAGACTGGCGGCACGGCGTCGCTCGCCTGCTGCCGCTTGAGGGTGGTCTCGGCCTGCAGGAAATTCGTCTTCAAATGGGCCCGCACCAGCGTGGCGACCACCGAGGCGCCGGTGGCATCGAGATGTAAGGCCGCCGCTCTGGTTTGCGCGGAGTCCTGTGCGCTCTTCAACGTGTCGGCCTTGATGCCATTGCTCTCCAGCTGCTGCAGGATGTCGCCTGCGCTCTTGAAGATGCTGGCCACCGTTCCTTCATCGGCCTGCAGAAGGTACTGACGTTGCGCATCGCTGAGCTGCGGTTCCAGCAGGCTCAGCTGTGACGAACGATCGGGTCCCGAACTCGACGATTGGCGAAGGTCCGCGACCTTGGCCGCGAGCGAGTCGATCGCCTGTCGCTGCTGGGTGCTGACCAAGCTGTCGAACTGATCCGGCACCTGCGCGACGGCGGCGGCGCGCGCCTCATCGCGCTTCGTCTGGCTCTCGTAACGGACCGACTGTTGCGAGACCACATCCTGACTCGAGACGTCGCCGGCACGCAGGTTGAGCCGGTTCGGCAGGAAGTTCTGCGCCACCACCAGGGCCGTCGCCAGTGCCAGGATCAACGTGACCGCCGCCGAGCGCAGGTAGGGCGGCCAGCGACGCCCACCGATGTGGCCCAGCCGAAGGTCGCGCGCGAACAGGCGCCCCCGTCGCCGGAGTCGCTCAATCGCCAACGAGCCCCGTTGTCTCATCACTTCACCAGGGATCCCCTCGCGTGCGGGCGAGGCCGGATTTACGTGGTGCGAGCCCGCCTTTTCCGTGCCGCCGCGATCTTCTTCTTGCGCTTCACGCTCGGCTTTTCGTAGTGCTCTCGCCGGCGCACCTCGGAGAGCACGCCGTTCTGCTTGATCTTCTTATTGAAGCGTCGAAGGGCGCTCTCGAAGGTCTCGTTCTCCCGGACCTTGATTTCCGACAAGTGGATTGCACCCCCTCTGACCGGAGCCCATATTGGGCTGAAGTATAGCCGCGCTCGTCTTTAGGCGTCAACCAAAAGTCGCGCCAGGCTGACGAGCCAGTCACGGCCGGCACCCACCCCCGGCACGAGCCGGTGACAGCCGGCCGATGGGCTCGATGGCCCGCGCTCATGGCGCGTTCATCCTTCCAGAGGACCCGGTCCTCAAGGAGGTTTCATCGTAATGTTCACCCTACTGCTGACGTGGGTCAGCCAGCGCATCATCACGGTCACCGCGGTGAGCGTGCTCACGGTGGCGGCCGTGCCCACCACCCTCGTCGTGGTTTCGAACGGCGACCACAAAGACACGAGCGCAGCCGTGATCCAGCCGGCCGATGACCACTCGAAGGCCATTCTGGTCAGTGCCGTCAAGAACGCCGGTGACAACCTGATCACCAAGCTCAACACCGCTGAGTCCGGTTGCACCACGCAGGTGACCCAGGCCGTCAGCTCGTCGAAAGTCGCCACCAAGGTTCAGAACCAACTGACCACGGCCAAGTCGCAGATCCATGGCAGCGTGGCCCCCGTCGTCGCCGCGATCAAGGCCGACGAAGACCACTTCGCGCATCTCCAGTTCGTCACCCCGCAGGACGAGGAGAACGAGCTCAACGACCTCAATCTGATCCAGGTCATCGCCCTCGGCGACGGTCACTCGACCGGCACCGTTACCGTGACCTGCCAGACCGTCCTGATCACGATCACGGAGACGATTCAGATCACGATCATCCAGCAAACGCCATCCCTAGCCTGCAAGACAACGGATGAGAGCGACTAACGAACCTTGACACGAATGAGCGGGAGCCGGCTCCCGCTCTTTTTGTTCGGAGGTCAGGCCTTTGTGGCGACGGCCAGCACCCGCAGGCTGTCCGGTGTGAGCGGCTCCCGATTCCAATCGCCGAAGAGCTCCACGGCCTCGAAGCCCTCCTCTGACAGCATCGCCAGCAGTTCGCCCCCGCCATATAAGCGCAGGGCATGGAGGTTGACCTCGCGGCCCTTCCCCGAGCTCACCGTCCGCTCGACCACCATGCGGCGGGCGGAGGCGTCGAGCGATCGCCGCTCCATCACCGCGATCTGCCCGACTGTGAACCATTCGCGCTCCTCAAACCTGGCGATGATCCGCTCGCCATTGATCACCTCGAGCAGAAATCGACCGCCCGGCTCGAGCATCGAAGCGGCGGCGCGCACCGTCAGTCGATCGTCCGCCTCGTCGGCAAAGTAGCCGAAGCTCGTGAAGAGGTTGAGGATGAGGCCGAAGGTCTCTCCCTCGAGGGCGTGCCGCATGTCACCGAGCAGCCAGCGGACGTTCAGGCCGGCCTCGCTGGCCCGCGACCTGGCGACTTCGAGAAGGTAAGGCGACAGGTCCGTGCCAGTGACGTCGTAACCTCGGCGAGCGAGTTCGATCGCATGGCGACCCTGACCGCACGGAAGATCCAGGATTCGGAGCGGGGGCCGAAGCTGCAGGAAGCGTTCGAGCTGGTCGATCTCGACCGGCGTTCGTTCCTGCAATGGCTCGTCGTAGAGCTCCAGGTAGCTGGGGCCAAACCAGGTCCGCCACCAGTCCGGATTCGGGGAGTCCATACCACTTATATATGGCACATCCGAGGGGCGGGCCCGCCCGCCCCGGGCGGTGCGTGTCTGAAACACGCACCTTCGGTTCGGGTTACGCGGCGCGATCGACGCGAGCGACGTCGACTTTCGGGTGCTGCTCGCGGCCGAGCAGAGCGTTGACCACCCAGATATAGGCGATTCCAACCAGGGCCACCACGGGCACAGCCACCCAACTCAGGTTCGTCGTCAGGGCCATTCTCATATCCATTCACCTCCGGCCTGCAGCTTCTTATCGTTGATACCGCCTATATTTTACCCAGGATTCGATCTTGGGAAGCGACCAGACTATGGCGCAACCATACATATTTGGATCGACTGCCTTGTCGGGGCTGCCCCGAAAACGCAAGTTCGACGGCGTATTGACAGCGGCTCGGCAAAGGTGACAATAAACACCACACCTGAGCGGGAGGGGAACCGGCTGAAGGTCGCGGAGCGAACGAAGCCGCAGCAGATACGAGGGGCCTCTCGAGCGCGCCCCGACGCGCACCGGCCGGCGGTAGGCGAGCCCTCCTATCTCTACCGGATCATCGAGACCATTGGTTCCGGCCCCGACCTGGTGACCATCCTGCGCGGGATCATCGCGCTGATCGCCGAGGCAACCCGATCGCACGCCGTGTTCTTCTACTTCGTCGAGGACGGCCGCCTGGTACTCAAGGCCGCCTCCCCGATCTACGCCCACATGGAAGGGGCGGTCTCCTTTCCCATCGGCACCGGGCTAACCGGCTGGGTGGCGAAGACCCGCCAATCGGCGGTCATACGGGAAAAAGCCCTCGAAGACCCAAGGGTGGTCTACGTCCCGGAGCTCGAAGAAGAGCAGTTTCAGTCGCTGGTGTCGGTCCCGATCTTCGCCCGGGCCGGGGAATTGATCGGGGTCATCACGCTGCACGCCGAGGCGCCTTACGAGTTCGGTCGGGCTGACCTCGAATTCCTGGAGCACACCGCCTCGCTGGTCGCCGGCGCCGTCGAGAACGCCGGCCTCTACGACCAGGCGACCGCCCGGGTCGCCCTCCTCACCCAGCTCTCCGACCTGGCCCAGGACGTGGCCGCGTCATCCAGCCTCGACGAGCTGCTTCCGATGATCGCCGCCCGCACCCGCGCCCTGATCCAAGCCACCTCGTGCGAGGTCTACCTCTTCGATTCGGCGGAACGCATGATTCTCAACGCCTCCAGTCCGCCGCGCGCACAGGCCAAGCCGCTCGAAGCCCGGAACGTCTGGTTCCGGCTGATCGAGGCGGGACGGCCGGGTGCCAAGGAGGCCCACACCCTGGCGGAGGCCCTGTGGGGTGAGGGCGTCACCGGCTCGCCACTCTTCGCGCCGCTGGTCGCCGGCGACGAACGGCTCGGCTTGCTGTGCGTCCTGACCAAAAACGGTCCCGGCGACGCGCCCAGCGTGCTGACCGCCATCGCGTCCCAGTCGGCGGTGGCCATCAAGCGGCTGCAGCTGATCGATTGGCTGAAAGAGAAGAACCTGGTAAAGGACTTTTTCGAAGCACTCCAGCGGGACGACGCCGACGGCGACGACCTTCGCGCACAGGCGGCGCGGCTACGCTGCGATCTCAACGCCGAGCAGGTCGTGATCCACGCGGTGCCGTGGACCGAGTCGCCGAAGCGTGCCGGTCGCCGAGCGCTCCGGGCCAAGGACGGACCGCCGGCCGACTGGCGCCAGGTGGCGACCGGCCTGGAATCGCGCCTCCGGGGTGATCTGCCGGGGGCGATCTTCGACCGCCGCGAGAATTCGGTCCGGGCGCTGTTGCGGATCCCGTCCGGCGACGCCGACATCCCCAGTCTTGTCCGACGCGCCTTCGAGCTGAGCGGCGGATCGCCCGCCGGCCCGCTGGCCATCGGGATCTCCAACGTGTGCAAGGGCGCGGCCTCGATCGCCCGCGGCTTCGATGAGGCCGCCTCGGCGGCCCAGGTCGGCGCCTTATTGCGCGGAGCCGCCGGCGTCTTCACCTACGAGGAGCTGGGTCCCTATCGGTACGTGCTGACCGCCGATGGCACGGTCCGCGACCGTTACCAGCTCGGCCTTGAACGATTGCTCGAGTACGAGCGTCGGCGCGGCACCGAGTTGCTCGGGACGCTCGAGTCCTTCCTGGAGCACCAGGGCAACATCGCGCAGACCGCCCGCAAGCTCTACATGCACCCCAACACGTTGCGACAGCGACTGGTCAGGATCGAGCGCGTGGCGGGGCTCGACCTGGACAACGAAGACTGGCTCTCGTTGGCGATGGCGGTGAAGGCGGTCAAGCTGAGGTCAATCCGCAACGCGGCATCGGCCGAAAGGAGGGAAACCCATGGCGGCGGTGATTGAGAAGACGAAGGAAGCGACGACCGGCAGGACCCTCGAGGACGTACGAGAGGAAATCAAGAAGCGCAAGATCGAGTTTCTCTTTGCCCAGTTCGTCGACATGTACGCGCGTCCCTCCGGGAAACTGGTCCCGGCCAACCACCTCGACGACCTCTTCACCGAGGGCGCCGGGTTCGCCGGGTTCGCCGCCGGAGAGATCGGCCAGGGCCCACATAGCACCGACATGATGGCCATCCCCGACCCGAACAGTTTCACGCCGCTCCCCTGGCAGCCGGACCTCGCTCGCTTCGCCTGCGACATAAAGGTCGAGGGCGAGGAGTGGCCCTACGACCCGCGCACCATCCTGCGCCGGCAGCTGGCCAAAGCCAGGACCAAGGGCTACGTCTTCAAGATCGGCGCCGAGTGCGAGTTCTTCCTGCTGCGCCAGGTGGACGGCAAGATCGAGCTGGCCGACCCGCTCGACAACGCCGACCGCCCCTGTTACGACATGCGGCCGCTGACCCGCCAGTACGACTTCATCTCCACCCTGTCGAAGTACGAAAGCAAGCTCGGCTGGGACAACTATGCGAACGACCACGAGGACGCCAACGGCCAGTTCGAGTCCAACTTCGTCTACTCGGACGCGCTGACTACCTCGGACCGCGTGATCTTCTTCCGCTACATGGTGCACACGCTGGCCCAGCGCCAGGGATTGCAGGCGACCTTCATGCCAAAGCCGTTCTCGCACCTGACCGGCAACGGCTGCCATTTCCATATGAGCCTGTGGGACGCCGAAACGGACCGCAACCTGTTCGAAGACCCCAACGACTCACGCGGCCTGGGTCTGTCGGAGCTCGCCTACCAGTTCCTGGGCGGCCTGCTCAAGCACGCCAAGGCATACATCGCCGTCAGTGCGCCGACGGTCAACTCGTACAAGCGCCTGATCGCCGGAGCGCCGATGTCTGGGGCCACCTGGGCTCCCGTCTACATCACCTACGGCCGCAGTAACCGGACCCAGATGATCCGCGTCCCCGCCCCCGGACGGTTCGAAGACCGAACCGTTGACGGGGCGACCAACCCGTATCTGACCGCCACCGTCATCCTGGCCGCCGGCCTGGACGGCATCGAGAACAAGCTCGACCCCGGTGAACCGAACCTCTCGAACATGTACGAGGTCCCCACCGACGAGCTCAAGCGGCGACGGATCGACGTGCTGCCGTCGAACCTGCTCGACGCGACCCGCAACCTGGAACGCGACGAGGTGCTTCGGGCGGCGCTGGGTCGCGCCATCGACGAGGATTACGTCGACTATTTCGTCCGGGTCAAGCAGCAAGAGTGGAAGCAGTACCACGACCAGGTCTCGGACTGGGAGGTGAAGAAATACCTGAGCCTCGTCTGAGTCGGAGACCGACTGAAACGATGAACCCAAAGGAGGGGAAGACAACGTGGGAGTGAATGTCGGCGGCGTCGAAGTCGAAGAATACACAGGCTCGAACCTGAAACGCGAAACGAACTGGTGGGGCGCGTTCGTCGTCGGACTGGCGGGGACGATCCTGGTGACCGGCGTGACGGGACCGGTGCTGGCAGGCATGGGTGGCGCGGCGATACCAAACTTCTTCTTCGTCACGCTCACCGGCTGGCTGCTCTGCATCTTCCTGGCGGAGCTGGCCGCCATGCTCCCAGACCGGACCGGCGGGGCGCCGGCGTACGCGTACTTTGCGTTCAAGGATCGCTATCCGCGCTTCTCCAAGCATCTCAACGGCTTGACCCTCTGGGCGTACTGGATGGGCTGGTGGCCGGTGATGTCGGTCAACAACCTGCTGATCGGCTCCTACCTGATTGCGCTGTTCACCATCCCGACCGGCCCGACTATCACGCTGCCAGGCAGTGTCGGGGTTTCCCTCTCGGTGCTGTTGATCGGCACTGGCCTCACGCTCGCCCTCTTCATCCCGTCCTACCTCGGCATTCGCTTCGGGACGGAGTTCGCGACGGTGCTCGGGGTGGCCTCGATGATCCCGCTGACCATCCTGGCGATTCTGCCGTTCTTCAATCCCTCGACCATTCACCTGTCGAACGTCTTTCCCTTCAACACCCCGAATGGCCAGGGCCTATTCTCCGGCCACGGGATCGCGCTCTCGATTCAATACTGGGCCCTACTCACCTGGAACGTGATCGCCATGGAGGCGGCGGCCTGCTATATCGCCGAGACGAAGAATCCGCAGCGGGATGCCCCGATCGCCATGAACCTCGAAGGTGGCTATGGGGCGTTCATCTACACCCTCATCCCGTTCTCGATGCTGGCAGTGCTCGGCCTGAGCAAGGTTCAGGCCGACCCCCTGGCGCTGTTCAGCACCTTCGCCCAGCACATCTTCAACATCCCGGGGCTGAACGTCATCCTGACCGCGTTTCTGACGGTGGCACTCTTGCTATCGAGCCTCAACGCGATCATGGGGGTGGGCCGGTCCCTTTACCAGATGTCCATCGACGGCCAGTCGCCGAAGCTTTTCAGCCATCTGAACAAGCACGGGGTGCCGGACGTCGCGATGGGATTCAACGTCGTGCTCGGCATCGCCGTCATGTTGTTCGGCGCGCCGGCGGTGATCTACGTCTTCAGTAACGTCGGCTACGTGGGTTCGTTCGTCCCGGTCCTGATCGGCTACTTCTTCCTGCGGCGCTGGCGGCCCGAGCTTCGCCGTCCGTTCCGGCTGCCGAACTGGATGATGTGGGTCGCCCTGGGGCTTGGAATCTATTACGCGTTCGTATGGGCTGTCGGTCTTCCCTGGTGCGCCGTCTCGGGGTGCGCGGTCGGCAACGTTGGGAACGTGCTGCCCGCCTACTTCATCGGGATCGCGTTGTTGTTGGCTTACATCCCGCTCTACCTGTGGCGCCAGCGCCAGGACCGCCAGGCGGCTCTGGCGACGGCAGGCGCGGGCGGCGGGGAGCCGAAAGTCCCGGCTGGTGCCGCCCAGGACCCGGTTGATCGTTCGTAGAGGTTAAGGAGGCATGAAGAGGATGGACGCCAGGTTGCGGGTGTTACCAAACGGCGATCCATCCTCGCCTCCCTCGATCCTTGTCGCCTCGACCGGGACCCCGATCGACAGCCGGGTGATCGACGAAGCCGTCAACATTGGCCGCGGCATGAATCCGCGGCCGGTGATGCACGTGCTCTCCATCGCACAGATCTTCGGAACGGCCCTGGGCCTGCAGCATCCTGGGCTCTTCCCGACCAAGCGGGAGTGGAGAGCCCAGGCGGACCTAGTGGAGGACGCCGTCAAGGCACTCGAAGGCCGTGGCTTCAGCGCCAAGGGCCAGGTCCTGGGAAGCCGGCACGCCGGCAAGGCCATCGCCAACGTCGCCGCGACCGAGGGTTGCTCGGCAATCGTGATCGGCGCCACCCCGCTGCCACGCTGGCGGCAGCTGCTCCAGCAGGACGAGACGCGCAAGATCGTCCGGCGGGCCAAAATTCCGGTCCACCTCGTCGATATGTAGCTTTTCCACATCGTTTGCCATGGCAACATGGCCGTCCGCAACCTAGTGACGCTCGTTGGCAACCGATAAAGTAGGCGGTCAAACGTCCGAGTCGAACACAGCGGAGGGGTCGTATGTGTGGTATCGCCGGCGTCTTCTATAAAGGCCCTGAGCCGTATGGACCGTTGGGCGCGACTCTCAGGGACATGTGCCAGGAGCTGTTTCGGCGGGGCACCGACTCTGTCGGCTTCGCCCTTTACGGCGAGCCCGCACCCGACACCTACCTGGTGCGGGTCGACCTTGGGGCTGCGAGTACGGCCGATGGCGACGGCCACGCGGTCGCCGACGCCGCCGCCCAGCTGGTCAACGTCAAGGACTTCAAGTCGACCGGCCACAACGTCCGACTCGAGGTCGACTCGGACGCCGGCGGCAAGCTCGCCGACCGGATCGAGGATGAGGTCGAGGGCGCCCGCGTGTTTTCTATCGGGCGATCGATGGAGATCATCAAGGACCTGGGCGCGGCCGATGACGTTGAGCAGGTCTACCATCTGGGCGGCTACGAGGGCAGCCACGGCATCGGCCACACCCGGATGGCGACCGAGAGTCGGGTCGACATCGCGCATTCGCACCCGTTCTGGGCCCGCCCGTTCCCCGACATCGCGGTGGTCCACAACGGCACCATCACGAACTACCACAAGCTCCGCCGCCGCCTCGAGCTCAAGGGCCATCACTTCTCCACCGAAAACGACTCCGAGGTGATCGCGGTCTACATCGCGGACCGCTTGGAGAACGGCGACTCGATGCAGCAGGCGCTCGAGGCATCGGTCGACGACCTCGACGGGACGTTTGCCTACGTCGTCTCCACCAAGGACGGGATCGGGCTCGCGC
>Ga0307479_10001005_pt1 | contig 25533 bp, 23 predicted proteins | sample atmos_gasesECM4C_FD_203743 | JGI IMG/M metagenome (GOLD analysis project Ga0307479, IMG submission 203743) | Hardwood forest soil microbial communities from Morgan-Monroe State Forest, Indiana, United States - atmos_gasesECM4C_515 | ecosystem: Environmental > Terrestrial > Soil > Temperate... | reverse complement strand
TGTGTGGATACACCGCTTCCCGCCACCGGCAAGTCTCTTGTTCCGGAGACCGCCGATGCCACTCCCGCCGCCACGAAAGGGACAACCATTCTTGTCGCCGACGATGAAGTCTCTTTGCGGCAGGCCGTTGTCGAGATCCTGCGCTCCTCTGGTTACACCGTGTTTGAAGGGCAGACCGCAATAGACGCCGCGGACATTGCCGAAAAGCAGCTCGAAAACCTCGACATTCTGCTCACCGATGTTGTCATGCCCGGGCTACGTGGCCCCGAACTCGCCCGCCGCGTCGCGCAGCGCCATCCGGAAGTTCGCGTAATTTTCATGTCCGGATACGCCGAAGACCTCCCCGAAGCCAAGCTCCCCCCTAATTCCGTCTTCATCCAGAAACCATTTCGGTTTGCAACCCTCCTGGAACAGCTTAAACTCGTCCAGCGCAAGGTCTGAGCTTGCGCGGACTCGTTCGGCTGACGTGAGGGCTTCCTTGCTGCTGAGCCGCCGCAACACGGTGATATTTTTGCTTCTCCCTGCCCTCCTTGCCAACCCGGTGCGCGCGGCACAGAACTCTGTGCCCCCGGAAGCCTTCCCCATCCTTGAGAAAATCTATTCGTTTGATCTGGCAGGCGCCTCGGACGACGCCAAACGCTTGCAACGAGAGCGGCCTGATCATCCCCTCGGCTATATCCTGGAAGCGGACGCCCTCTGGTGGAGCATCTGGTGCACTTCCGCGGAATTCAAGTACGGGATGACCGATGCCCGGCATCGTCACAAGCTTCCCTCCGATCAGCACTACTTCGATTTGGCGGCCACCGCCGTTTCGCTTGCCGCCGCGCAGCTCCAGCGCAGCGAAACTCCGGAGATGCACTTCTACGCGGGCATGGCCGACGCCACCGCCGCGCGCCTCTACGCACTCCGCGGAGAGAGCCGCAATGCCGCGCGCTTCGGCGTCCGCGCACGCGAACACATGTTGCGCGCAAAGGCCCTCGATCCTCGCATGGCCGATGCCGATTTTGGCCTCGGCCTCTACGACTATTACGTGGACACTCTCAGCGCGATGGCGAGGATTCTGCGCTTTTTTATGGGCATCCCAGGCGGCTCAAAGGAAGAAGGCTTGCGCTTTCTCAATCACGCCATCGCCGAAGGCGTCCTCACTCCCAACGTCGCCCGCTTTTATCTCGCCTTGAATCTTCACCGCTACGACCAAGAGTATGATCAGGCCCTGCAAATGATTGATCCTTTGGTGGAAAAATATCCCTCCAATCCACTCTTTCAATTGGCACGTGGCGATCTCTACGCCAAGCTCGGCCGCAAGCCCCAGGCACTCGCCTGTTACCGCGCCGCCGAGGCCTTGCCGGTCAAAGACCCCGACTGCCACCAACGCATTCTGCAGCTCGTCCGCGCCTCCATCGCAGCGCTCGGCCCGTCTCAAGAGCCAATTGCGAAATCATGTCAAAATGAGAGATGCGCTGTATGCTCTGCGTCGGAAAGGTCTTTCACTTCGAACCTTAGAATCGCCAACTGGGATCGCTTGCGCCCGTTGGCCGTAGCGGCGCATCCATTGGATAGCTGCGGAAGGTAGACGGCGGGAAACAGAACCCTTTCATCGAGGAGGATTCATGACGGCACCAAGCATGGGAACGAAGATCGTCTTACAGGTCGGCGAGGAATTGCGCATTCGTAACAACGGCGACGTGATCGTAGACAATCCGGAGCTGGAATTGGACAAGGAGGAGCGGGCTGCGGATGCAGTGCTGCTCTACCGCTTCGACGCGCAGGCCGGCGAGCATATTCTGCGGCTGCTGGATCCGGTGGCGGACCACCAACACGTGAAAGTACATCGGCGCGGCGATTGAAACACGAGGCAACTCAATCGCCCTGTCCGCTATTTGACGCCGTGATAGGTGACCTTGATGATCGCGGGCTTAACGTCTGCGCCAGTGATGCCACCGTGGAAAGTATAGGTGTATAGCCAGCATTGTTGGGAACGCTGGGCATTACAAAGCTAGGAACAACACGTTGGCCCGCAGCAGGCTGATTTTGCGGCAGGCTTCACCGCTCGCACAAAGGCGCTGATGAACTTGCCATCGACCTGCGAGCCGGCCGTATCGGGATCCAGGCCGGCCGCTGCCAAAAATCCGCAGGCCTCTTCGACTCGATAAACACGGGTCGTCTCAACCTCGATGGATTCAAAGCCAGCGCGCGCGAGTTTTTCACGATACTCGCTTTCTTCCAAGGCCCCCGCGATGCACCCAACCCAAAGCTCCATGCTCTTGCGAATGTCCGCAGGAACTTCCCCGCGCACGACCACGTCGGAAACGGCAAAGCGTCCCCCGGGTTTGAGCACGCGAAACGCTTCGGCCAGCACGCGGTCCTTGTCTCCGGAAAGATTGATGACACAGTTGGAGATGATGACGTCAACCGTGCTGTCCGGCAGGGGTACATTCTCGATTGCGCCTTTCAGGAATTCGACGTTGGCAACGCCTGCTTTTTTCTGATTTTCCCGCGCCAGTGCAAGCATTTCGTCGGTCATGTCGAGCCCATAGGCTTTCCCGGTAGGCCCGACTCGTTTCGCCGAAAGGATCACATCGATGCCGCCGCCCGAACCGAGGTCGAGAACCACTTCGCCGGGCTGCAGCTTGGCAAGCGCCGTCGGATTGCCGCAGCCAAGCGAGGCGGCCACCGCTTCTCGTGGCAATGCGCCTTTTTCCGTATCGCTGTAAAGATCCTTCGTGATGGGGTCGCAGCAGCTAAGTTCCGCGCCTCCACCACAGCAGGCCGTTCCTCCGCCTGCGGCTCGTTTGGCCGCCTCACTGTATTTTTGTTTCACTGCTTCCTGAATCATGGGGTCGCTCATTCCAGTCCTCCCTTGGAGATTTGAATCACGGATTCTGCGGGCACGGCTCGGGAACGCGTGCAGCACTCTTCATAGAGAAAATTCATCACTTCACGCAGCGCGTCGGTGTCCGCGGAATACCACAGATAGGTGCTCTCGCGCCGTACCTTGACCAATCCGACCTGCTTCAGCTTCTCCAGATGATGGGATAGCGTCGAAGCAGGAATCCCCAGGTCCTCCTGGACCTCCCCGGCGACTAGGCCATTAGGGTGCGCTGCCAGGAGAAGACGAAGAATCTGGAGACGTGGCTCGGCGCCAAGCGCGGAAAAGCGGTCGGCGGAACGCGTCACCAGCAATGGGTCGGGTCGCTTCACATGCTCCTTATTTTGATTATTGCAGAAATACGGAAAAATGTCAACCGCCGCCTTTCCAACGTTCCGCCCTTGCACCGCATCTTATTGTTCTGGGTTCTACGGCTCACAAGCTCTGGAAACGCCTCGGGAAATCGCTTTTGACCGCGTTTCGGCCGCATGGGATAATCTAAGTTTCTAGGGTTACTATGAAATTCCACTGCATCACACTTCTTGCAGTGTCTTTGGGCTTGGGCGGCTCCGCTTCAGCGGCGCAAACGCCGGTGCAAACGCCAGCACAAGCACAGGAGCCTTCCTCCACCGGCAGGCAAACCCCGGATGCAGCGCCGCAAGATCCCTTCGTTGAGCCCAGGCTGGGCCCTTTTAATAAAGACGCCCGTGCCGAAGCCTATTACAACTTCACCCTAGGCCACATTTACGAGCAGCAATACGAAGCTTCGAGTAACCCGGAGTACGCCACCAGGGCCATTGAAGCGTACAAGAAGGCTTACGCCCTCGATCCCAAATCTCCCGTGATTGGCGAACGGCTTGCTGAAATGTATTGGAAGGCGCAGCGAACCAAGGAGGCCGAGAGCGAGGCCCAGCAAATCCTGCAGCGCGATCCGGACGATGTGCAGTCGCGGCGGCTGCTAGGGCGGATTTATCTACGGAGCCTGGGTGATGTGAATGCCGGAACCGGCCAGACGGAAACGGCAGACCGCGCCATCGAACAATTTCGGGAAATCAACCGCCTCGATCCTTCGGACACGGAATCCGCGCTGTGGCTGGCGCGGCTTTACCGGCTGAAGAACGAGCATGCCAAAGCCGAGCAAGTCTTGCGCGGTGTCTTGAAGACCGACCCTGAAAACGAGCAAGGCGTCGAGCAACTCACTCAACTCCTCCTGGATGAGGGCAAATCGGCGGAAGGCGTGGCTCTGCTGGAAGGCATTACGCAGCATTCGTCCTCTCCCGTCTTGCTGGACCTGTTGGGAGATGCGTACACCCAAACGCATGAACTAGCCAAAGCCGAAGACGCCTATAGGAAAGCGGCGGAGATGGACCCCTCCGAAACGAGCCATCAGCGCGGGCTGGGGCAAACCCTGCTGGCCGAAGAGAAATTCTCCGAAGCCTTGACCGTCTACCAGAAGCTGGCGGACTTGATGCCCGACGACTCCGACGTCTACTTGCGCATCGCGCAGATTTACCGCGAACTGCATCAATTGGACAAGGCCGAAGACAACCTGGTGAAAGCACGGCAATACGCTCCGGGAAGCGTCGAAGTGATGTACAACGAGGGCATGCTGTACGAGTCGCAAGGGCGGTATGAAGATGCGATTCGTGTGCTCTCCGACGCAGTGACTGGGATTAAAGCGCAACCGGCAAACATGCCATCGCGGCGGCGGTCCTTGTCCATTTTGTATCAGCAATTGGGGCAGATCTATCGCGAAGCCCAGAATTACCAGGCTGCGGTTTACACTTTCGAGGAGTTAGGCCATCTGGGTGACGAGGAAGACCGCCGTGCGCGCATGATGATCATGGACACGCACCGCGCAGCCAAGGACCTACCCCGTGCTTTGCAAACCGGCAAGGAGGCCATGGCCAAATACCCTGCCGATCCCGGGATTCGCACCAGCTACGCCTTGCTCTTGGGCGAAAACGCGCAAACCGACGATGGTGTAAAAATCTTGCGCGCACAATTGCGTGGAGATTCGAGCGACCGGGAAACCTATTTGAACATCGCGCAAGTCTACGAGCGCGGGCGGCGCTACAAAGAGGCCGAGGAATCAGCGCGCGCGGCCGAAGTTCTCCCGGGCCAGCCCCGCGAAAATGAAATGGTGTGGTTCCTGCTCGGCGCGATTTACGAGCGCCAGAAGTTTTATGATCGCGCCGAGGAACAGTTCAAGAAGGTGCTGGCGGTCAATCCCAAGAACGCCGCGGTTTTGAATTACTACGGCTATATGCTGGGAGACCTGGGGATTCGTTTGGATGAAGCGGAAGCGCTCGTCCAGCGCGCCTTGAAGGAAGAACCTTTCAACGGCGGCTATCTGGACAGCCTGGGATGGATTTATTACAAGCAGGACAAGCCGGCCGATGCGGAAGTGACGTTGCGCAGAGCGCTCGCGCGCGAGAGCCACGATCCCACCATTCACTCGCACCTGGGCGACGTTTACGCCAAGCGGGGCCGTAACGACCTGGCCTCGGCGGAATGGGAAAAGTCGCTTTCGGAATGGCGCAAATCGTTGCCCGCGGACCTGGAAACCGACAAAGTGGCCGAGCTCGAAAAGAAACTCTCGCAATCGAAGCATCGTGTGGCGCAGAAATCCGCCGCCACCGAAACCAAGCCATAATAGGCAGCATGCCTGAAGTCCGCATTCCCGCGTTCGCAAAAATCAACCTGCGCCTGGACATTCTCGGCAAACGGCCGGATGGATTCCACGAGTTGCACACGGTTTTTCAAGTCATCTCGCTGCACGACGATCTCCTGCTGCGAACCTCCGCGCGTGAGGGAATTGCGCTGGCGATTCGGGGAAACGCCACGCTCGCGGCGGAACCGCTGAAAAAGAATTTGGTGCACCGCGCCGTGGCTGCCCTGCGGCGCGAGCTGGGCATCCGCGCCGGAGTCGAAATCGAGCTGACGAAAAGGATTCCCGCGGGAGGAGGGCTTGGCGGAGGCTCGAGCGATGCCGCCGCAGCCATGCTGGGCTATCTGGATTTAGCCCGAAAAAAGCTGGCGCCCGCAAGGCTGATGAAAATCGCTGCCTCCCTAGGCGCAGATGTCCCTTTTTTCCTCCTCGGCGGCCGCGCCCTCGGCGTGAGCCGCGGCGACGAGATCTATCCTCTGCGCGACATCCCCAAGCTGCATCTTCTCGTGGTCGTTCCGAAGGGCATTCGCGTGCCCACGCCGGACGCTTTCCGCTGGGTGAAAGCCCACCCTCTGGGTTTGACAAAGCCTGCGGCAATCTCTAAACTCTTAGAGTTCTGTGCTCTATCTTGGAGCCCGCAGGGAAGCGGCCTTTCCAACGATTTTGAAAGGCCGGTTTTCCGGCGGTTTGCCCGGCTTGCGCAAATCAAGCGGGTTTTGCTCCAAAGAGGAGCGACAGAAGCCTCGCTGGCGGGTAGCGGTTCGGCGGTGTTTGGTCTATTCCCGAGCCCAGCGATGGCGCGCCGAGCCGCTGTTGGGTTTCCGCACGATCAGACCTTCGTTTGCGAGACGCTCTCGCGCGCGAGGTACGCTCGTCGCATGCGTATTGCAGGCTAGCCTGCGGTGCGTGGCGCGGAATGGCCTTCAGCGTCTCTTGCACATCAAGAGTTAAAAGCCGTGAAAGTTCAAGAGTTGAACTCTTAACTTTCGACTTTCAACTGGGCCCTGGACTCTGGCTTGAATCTTACGGCTTGGAACGTACAACTTCGGGGAGTGCCGGCACAGTGCAGGATGACCGCTTCAAAATTTTCTCGGGCACGGCCAATCCCGTGCTCGCGGAGAGCATCTGCCAACACTTGGATGTTTCGCTTGGCAAGGCTCTGCTCGGTCGCTTTAGCGACGGCGAGATTTATTTTCAGATTTTGGAAAACGTGCGCGGCGCGGATGTCTTCGTCGTGCAGCCGTGCCATCACCCGGTGGACAACCACCTGCTCGAGCTGCTGTTGATGATTGACGCCTTCAAGCGCGCGTCGGCCTGGCGCATTACCGCGGTACTGCCCTACTACTGCTACGCGCGGCAAGACCGCAAGGACAAGCCACGCGTTCCGATATCCGCTAAGCTCGTGGCCGACCTACTGGAAACCGCAGGAGCCAGTCGCGCGCTAACGCTCGATCTGCACGCTCCGCAGATACAGGGCTATTTCGACGTGCCCGTGGATCATTTGTACGGCTCGCCGGTGCTGGTCGAATACTTCCGGCATTTGCACCTGCCGAACCTGACCGTGGTTTCGCCGGACGCGGGCGGCGTGGAGCGCGCGCGCTTTTTCGCGAAGAAGCTGGATGCGCCTCTGGCGATCGTCGACAAACGCCGCGTAGATGTGGACGTCAGCGAAGTGATGAACCTGATCGGCGACGTGCGCGGGCGCTCCACCCTGGTGGTGGACGACATCATCGACACCGCGGGTACCTTGGTGAAAACCGCCGAGGCTTTATTGCGCGAAGGGGCGACGCAAGTGTATGCCGCTTGCACGCACGCCGTGCTTTCCGGTCCTGCAATCGAGCGCCTTCAGAAATCGAGGATCACTGAGGTGGTGGCTACCGATTCCGTGCCGCTGAGCGAGGCCGCCAAGAAAATGGGCAAGATTCGCGTGCTCAGCGTCGCGGACCTGCTGGCCCGCGGCATTCGCTCCATTCATGAGGAAACTTCCATCAGCGAGCTGTTTATCTAGGTGGTTGGGATCTTAGGTCTTGACTGAGAACTGACCACGGAGAAGTGAAAACTAGAGACTAAACACGAAGCACTGAGGACCGAGGACGAGGAAAAAGGCCATGGCAGAGAAAATCACAGTAGAAGGCGCGCCGCGCGCGGAACGCGGCAAGAACGAAGCACGGCGGCTTCGGCAGACCGGCAAGGTCCCGGCCGTTTTGTACGGCGGCAAGGGCGGCCCTATCACCTTGTCCGTGAACGCCAAGCAGGTGAGCGCCATCCTGCGCTCAGCAAGCGGACACAACACGCTGTTCCAGGTGGCTCTGGGCGGCAAAGCCGAACCGGCCATCCTGAAAGATTGGCTGGTCGATCCCATAACCGGCAGCCTCTTGCACGTCGATTTGATGCGTGTAGCCATGGACGTGCGCATGAAGGTGAAGGTGCCGGTGCATACCTTCGGCGAGCCCGCGGGCGTGAAAGTGCAAGGCGGCGTGTTTGAGGTGGTCACCCGCGAAGTGGAAATCGAATGCTTACCCACGGACATCCCGACGGAGTTCCGCATGGACGTCAGCGAGCTGATGCTCGGCAAGCAGTTGCGCGCCAGCGATTTGCCTGTCGACACGGCAAAAATGAAACTCCTCACCGAACCGGAACGCGTCCTGGCGCACGTGGTGGCGCTCAAGGTTGAAGAAGAGAAGCCCGCGGAAGCGGTGGCGGCGGAAGCGGCAGCCCCGGCGGAGCCCGAAGTCATCAAGAAGGGCAAGAAGGAGGTCGAGGTCGAGGGCGAAGAAGGCGCCGCGGAAGAGGAAGCCAAGCCCAAGGCCGAGAAGCCGGAAAAAGCCGAGAAGAAAGAGAAGAAGTAACGATCGAGGTGAGCAGGAACTTATGTCGGTGTCACGATTCGCGAGTCACCGGTCACGGGTCACGAGCAGGGCGCTGCTGACCGTGTGTTACCAACTGCAGTGAGCACGATATGCGGCTCATTGTCGGACTGGGGAATCCCGACCCGGAGTACCAGTGGACGCCGCATAACCTGGGATTCATGGTCGTGGACGAGTTGGCGAATCGCAACGGCATTCGCGTGGAGCGGCCTGAGGGCAAAGCGCTGGTAGGCCGGGGAAAAATCGCCGGAGAAGAAGTGCTCCTGGCCAAGCCGCAGACGTATATGAATCTGAGCGGCATTTCCGTGCGAGAGCTGCTCGCGAAGTACGAACTGGATGTAAGCGGCTTGCTGGTGATGTGGGATGAAGTGCAGTTGCCCTTGGGCACGATTCGGATTCATCCCGACGGCAGCGCCGGAAGCCACAACGGTGCGAAGTCGGTGATCAGCGCCCTCGGGACTCAGGAATTCGCCAGGCTGCGGCTCGGCTGCGGCCCCGAGCATCAGCTCAGCAGCCGCAGGGAGCACGTCCTGCGGCCGATGAAAAAGGCAGAGCTGGAAGTGGCGGCGGAAATGGTCGGAGAGGCCGGCGATGCCGTCGAGATGATCTTGACGAAGGGCCTGGACGCGGCGATGACGAAATACAACCGCCGCAAACCGGAAGAACCGCAAGAGCCGGAGAAGATGTAGCGGCGGGTTAATCCCGCAGTTGGTAGGGGAAAGAGGTCACCATGGAAGAGCGTTACTACGACTTGGTTTTCATCGTCCGGCCGGCGACGCCGGAAGATGAGATCAAGAAGATTCTTGGCGTGGTCGAGCACACTTGCGCGGAAAAGGGCGGCAAGGTCGAAAAGACCGAGCAGTGGGGCACGCGGAAGCTGGCCTATCGCGTGGCCAAGCATCGCGAAGGAATCTACGTGCACCAGGAGATTCGCACCACGCACGGCGAGCTGATCGCCGAACTGGAGCGCCGCCTGCGCGTGCAGGACTCTGTCATTAAGTACCAGACCGTGCGGCTGGACGAAGACTTGAAGCGGCAGAAGAAGCTCTCGCACAAGCGTGACAAGCGCGCCGCCCGCCGTCCGCGCCGCGCAGCCGCTCCAGCCGCAGCGGCAGCGCCCGCGCCAGCGCCGGAGCAGGCCGGGGCAACAAGTTAGTTGTAGCGGCGGCTTCACACCGCCATTTAGTTGTTGCGCGACTTTACGTCGCCATCGGGAGGCTCCGGTGAATCGTAGGCTCGAGCGGCCCGAGATTTGAAGCAGACGTATCCCGGCTGGGCCGGGTGGTAATCGGAAAGGGTGAAAGGTCATGGCAGAGGAACAGAAACCGGCAGAGGCGCCAAGCCAAGCTCCGAAGCGCGAAGCTGGCCCCGGAGGTCACAGCGGCCCGCGCCGGGAAGGTGGCCCGGGCGGCGGACGACGAGAGGGCGGCCCAGGCGGCGGTCCGGGAGGTCCTGGCGGGCGTCCGCGCGGCAAGCGCCAGTATTTCCGCAAGAAGAAAGTTTGCAAATTCTGCGTCGAGAAGATGGACTTCATCGACTACAAGCGCGCGGACATTCTTTCGCAGTTCGTGCAGGAGCGCGGCAAGATTCTGCCGCGGCGCATGACCGGCGTATGCGCGCGGCATCAGCGCTGGCTGGGTGTGGCCATCAAGCGCGCGCGCAACATTGCGTTGCTGCCTTTTGCGGGCAGCGCCGCCGGCACACAGGCCCCGCGCGCGGTGACTCCCGGCGCGCCGCATGGCGCAGCAGCACCGGCGGCGCATCCAACGCCGGCGCCGGCCGCTGCCCACCCGGCGCCAGCCCCCGCAGCCGAAGCGCCGAAAGCTTGATGTGTCCTTTCTCGGCGGCGACAAAAAAACAAATGCTATTTTTCAATGATTCTCGAATCTTTTCTACTTAGAACTTACGACTTAAAACTGATGAGCGCAGGAGCTTAGAGAAACACGATGCAAATCATCCTTCAGGAAGACATCGACAAGCTGGGCCATCGCGGCGACGTGGTTACCGTCAAACCCGGATACGCGCGCAATTACCTGCTGCCGCGCAAGCTCGCCGTCGAAGCGACCAAAGGCAACTTGAAAGCCATCGAACGCATTCGCGGCGCCCTGGCAAAAAAGACCGCCACCGAACTCGAGGCCGCGCAAAAACAGGCGGGGCTGCTGAATGCCGTGGCGCTGAAGTTCACTCGAAAAACCGGCGAGAACGATCAAATGTTCGGCTCCGTGACGAGCGCGGACATTGCTGAAGGGCTCGCGGCGCAAGGGTTTAAGATCGACAAGCGCCAGGTGCAGCTTGCCGAGCCGGTCAAGATCATCGGCGAATCTCCGGTCACCATCAAAGTTTTCCGCGACGTCACCGCGCAAATCAAGGTCACCGTCGACAAAGAATCGTAAAGCTCACAAAGCCCTTTCCGCGTGGGGCACGATGCCTCGCGCCCTCTTTCCACGAAAAAGTTTTCAGAGATTTCCGAAGCCGTGCACAGCCGTGCACAGGCACTCCGATTGACGCGCGCCGCTTTTCCCCGCACAATCCGCGCAACACTTGAGACGGGAATTGGTCGAGTCCCACGAAAAAACCAACTCCGTGCTTGACAGCGGCAGAGTGAATGCTGCAAAATCGTCGAAGGCGAAGGAAAAGCGAATAGCAAGATGCCCGCCGAAGCCACTCTCGAAAAGCCTCTTCCCAATAATCTCGAGGCGGAACGCTCCGTCCTCGGCGCCATCCTTCTCGACAACCACGCCCTGAACGCCGCTATGGAGACTCTTCGCCCCGAGGACTTCTTCCTCGACCAGCATCGCCGCGTCTTCACGCACATGATTGTCCTTGGCGAAAGCCAGCAGGCCATCGACCTGGTCACGTTGACCGACGAATTGCACAACAAGGGCGAACTCGAAGCTTCCGGTGGCGCGCCGTATCTGGCTTCTCTCGCCGACGGCATGCCGCGCGTTTCCAACGTCGATCACTACGCGCGTATCGTCAAAGAAAAAGCCATTCTGCGCAACCTGATTCACACCACGCATGACATCCAGCAGCGCGCTTTTGAAGGCGAAGAGGGCGCCGACGCGATTCTCGATGGAGCCGAATCTTCGATCTTCGCCATCGCCGAAGACCGCATTCGCGTCGGGCTGATCTCCGTCAAGGACATCGTTCGCGACAATTTCGAGCGCCTCGAGAAAATCTTCAAGGAAGGCAAGAGCGTCACGGGAATTCCCACCGGTTACGCGGAGCTCGACAAGCTCACTTCCGGCTTGCAGCCTTCCGAACTGCTCATTCTTGCCGCGCGGCCTTCGCAGGGAAAAACGGCTCTCGCGCTGAACTTGATGGAGAACATCGCCATCCGCGGCGGCCATCCCGTGGCCATGTTCAGCCTGGAAATGTCCAAGGAATCGCTGCTGCAGCGCCTGGTCGCGTCGGTGGCGCAAATCGATGCGCACAAGTTCCGCACCGGCCACCTAGGCCGCGAAGACTGGCGCCGCATGACCGAGGCCCTGGGAACTATTTCCTCCGCGCCGGTGTGGGTCGATGACTCCGGCTCGATCAGCGTGCTCGAGATTGGCGCGAAAGCTCGCCGCATGAAGCGCGACAAGGGCATGTCGCTCCTGATCATCGACTATCTTCAGCTCATCACCGCGCGCGGGCGCTTCGGCAACCGCCAGGAAGAAGTTGCCAGCATTTCGCGCGCCCTGAAAGGCCTCGCCAAAGAGCTGGGCATCCCCGTGCTCGTGTTGAGCCAGCTCACGCGCGCTCCGGAGCGCGATGAGCGCGGGCCGCAGCTTTCCGACTTGCGCGAATCCGGCGCCATCGAGCAGGACGCCGACGTGGTGATGTTCATTTACCGGCCGCACTTCTTCAAAGCCGGCGCAACTCCCGAGGAGCGCGAAGAGACCGAGTTGCGCATCGCCAAGCAGCGTAACGGCCCCACGGACATGGTGAAGTTCGTGTTTCGCAGCCGGTTCACGCGCTTCGAGGAAGCCGCGCCGGACGCCTTCTCGCAATTCGCCCCGGACGAGATGTAATTTTTACCGCATCGCGGCCCTCAGCCCACAACTCGTGGGCGACGGCCCACAACGTACAAGAAAAGCCTGCCCGCGCGATCCACCTGCTTAGCACCGCCGCAGTCCGTAATTGCATCGAGAATCAGAGGTTAGGTGAGCTCCTTGAATGCGCACGGGTGCTCCCGCAGCCCCGCCTTCGGCCTTGGAAGTGCACATAAGGGGGCAGCGCAACGAGGCGGTCTTTGGCGCTTTAGTAGCACAGGCACTCCTGCCTGTGCAGGATCTCGTCGGGGTTGCCTTTTGGGTGCGGGAGCCAATGTGGCTGTCGGCGCGGACACCCTGGTTGTCGTAAACTGATTTTTCAGCGGCGGGTATACCCGCCGCCACATCAAAGGCATATGGCTGGCAAACAGAAAAGTCCCCGCAGCACACCCCGTAAGGAAGCCCGCAGGGAACCCCGCACAGAAACAAGGCGGCCGGTCTGGGCCGAAGTCTCGCTCGGCGCCCTCGCGCACAATCTCGCGGCCATTCGCAAGTACGTCAATCCCCCGGGCGAAAAGCGCAAGACGCCCCGCAAAATCCTGTCCATCGTCAAAGGCAACGGCTACGGCCACGGCGGCCCGCAAGTCGCCAAGGCCCTCGAAAAGGCCGGCTCAGACTGGTTTGGCGTCACCTGCACCGACGAAGGCATTGCCGTCCGTGAAGCCGGCGTGCGCACTCCCATCCTCGTCCTGACGGGTTTCGTCCCCGGCGAGGAAGCCCGGCTGCTCGAATACGACTTGACCGCCGTGATTCATCGCTGCGATCAGTTGCCGCTGCTCGAACGCGCTGCCGCTCGCCGCGGCGGCCGCAAGCCCGCCTCCTTCCACCTGAAGATCGACACGGGCATGAACCGCCTAGGCATCGCGCCTTCCGACATCGATTGCTTCGCGGGACAGCTTGCCAAGTGCAAGCATCTCCAGCTCACGGGCATTTTTTCTCATTTTGCTTCTTCGGAAGTTTTCACGGACACCGCCGTGGGCAGGCAAACGCTGGAGCAAGAAGAGCGTTTTCATGCTGCGCTCAACCACCTGCGCGCCCTCGGCATCGATCCCGGCCTGGTGCATCTCGCCAATAGCGCTGCCATTGTCTCGCGCCCGGAGACCTGGGCGGACATGGTGCGCCCCGGCGCGATTCTCTACGGCTACCATTCCGGCTACGATCCCGCACATAAGCATGAAGAAGCCGAGAAGGCCCTGCCGCTGAAGCCGGTGATGAGCCTGCGCACGAAAATCATCCATTTACGCCGCGTTCCCGCGGGCGCGGGAGTCGGCTACGACGCCACGTTTGTCCCCAAGCGGCCTTCGCTCATCGGCGTGCTGGCCGCGGGCTACGGCGACGGCATCCACCGCTCGCTCGGCAATCGCGGCAGCGTGCTGGTGCGCGGCAAGCTCGCGCCCATCGTGGGCATCATTTCCATGGACGTCACCATGATTGACGTGACCGATATCGAGGACGTGGAAGTCGGCGACGTGGCCACCGTCTACGGCTCGGACGGCGATCACGTGCTTCTCGCCAGTCGCGTCGCCCGCAGCATCGGCACCGTCACCTCCGACTTGCTCTGCGCCGTCACCCAGCGCGTCGAACGCATCTACGTCCGATGATTTCGCTGGTGCTACTCATCATAACGCTCTCTTGCTCGACGACTAGCCTCCCAGCGGAGCCTGGGCATCTTCTCTACCCCGCCCCCATACATGGTAAGTACGGGTTCCTAGACTCTAATGGTCGGGTAGTGATTGAACCGCGTTTTGACCACGTGCGTTTGTTTTCGGAGGGTATGGCCGTTGTGGAGGTCGGCGAGAAATATGGATTCATCGACTCGGAAGGGACCCAAATCGTACCTCCGAAGTACGAGAACGCGCTTTCGTTTTCCGAAGGACTAGCCGCAGTCCAAATAGGCCAGAAGTGGGGATATATAGACATGAGCGGGCGTTATGTCATTGAACCGCGTTTCGGTTCCCAACTCGGCGGAGCAGGCTCTTTTTCGGAAGGGTTGGCACCGGTCCTGTTTAATAGCAAGATGGGCTACATCGATCGTTCTGGCCGTTTTGTGATCGAGCCGCGATTCGAGTTTGCAGAAGAGTTTTCAGAAGGACTGGCTGTTGTCGGGATGGTTCCGAATGAGGACAGACAGCGGAACGATAAGCGACCGAAGTTTGGCTACATCGACAAGACAGGAAGGATAGTCGTTGCGCTCGCATATGCGGGCGCGCACACATTCCATGAAGGTTTGGCGGTAGTGGCGATTTATCGTATAGGAGTGAAGTTCTATCCGCAGGCTGTAATCGACCACTCCGGCGCACAAGTTGTTGGCCCAGTTGACGCCGGAATCGGTGATTTCCACGAAGGACTGGCGCGGTTCTCTCCGTATGCTGGAGAAGGCTCGGGCTTTGTTAATAAGACTGGAAAACAAATTATTTCCCCAAGATTTCACGATTTCGATGACAAGGGGCCGACCGATTTCTCTGAGGGGCTGGCCGCCGTTTCTTTATCCAATGGGCAGAGTGGATACATTAACCGCACTGGGAGGATGGTGATTTCGGCTCGATTCGACATCGCTTGCCCGTTCAGGGGTGGCATGGCCCTAGTTTTCAAGTCGGACCGAGTGGGGTACATAAGCACAACGGGCAAGTATGTTTGGAGCGAACCTGCAGGCTCTATGCCAGACGATGAGGAGCCCGGCTGTTTCTGGTAGTTTCTGAGTTACTGCCCCTCGCTAGATTCGCCCAGTACCCCCCCTTGAGGTAAACTCAATCTCTTGCGCATCCGCCTCCGGGGCATATGGGCGGTGTCGCTCCCGATATGAGTCGAATCGCTGCCATTTTGCCGGCTGCCGGCATGGGAACGCGCATGGGCGCGGAGACGCCCAAGCAGTTCCTCGAGCTGAACGGCACGCCTATCGTGATCCTCAGCTTGCGGCGCATCGCTTCTTGCCCGCTGGTGACCGACCTCATCGTGGCCACGCGCGCCGACGAAGTGCAGCGCCTCGAAGAGCGCATCGCCAAAGAAAAATTCAAGCAGCCCGTGCGTGTAGTGAAAGGCGGCGATTCGCGCCAGGATTCCGTCGCTGCCGCCCTGCGCGAAGTGCCCAATGACACGGACATCGTGCTGGTGCACGACGCCGTGCGGCCCTTCGTCACCGTCGAGCAGATTACCCGCGTCATCGAGGAAGCGCGCCGCTGCCAGGCTGCGATTCTAGGCATTCCCGCGATGGACACCGTGAAGGAAGTGAAGCGCGCCAGTCTGCCGGAAGACGTCGCTCTCATCACCGGCACCATCCCGCGCGAGCGCCTGGTGATGGCGCAAACGCCGCAAGTCTTTACCACCAAGCTCCTCAAGGAAGCGTTTGCCCGGGCGCAGGCCGACGGCGTGAGCGCTTCGGACGAAGCGGGGCTTGTCGAGCGCATCGGGCACGATGTGCACGTCGTGCTCGGCTCCGAGCGCAACATGAAAATCACCAAGCCAGCCGACATGGAGCTCGCCCGCTTCTACCTCGACAGCGAGACGAAAAAAGCATGAGCACCCGCTGCGGCATCGGCTACGACTTGCATCGGCTGGCCGAAGGGCGAAAGCTCATCGTCGGTGGAATTGAGTTACCGTTCGACAAGGGCCCGGTCGGACATTCCGACGGTGACGTGCTTGCCCATGCCCTTTGCGATGCTTTGCTCGGCGCGGCGGGGCTTGGCGACATCGGCACGCATTTTCCCGACACTGACCCCAAGTGGAAAGGCGCAAACAGCCTGCTTTTCCTGGAGCACGCCAAGAAATTGCTCGCTGAAAAACACTTTGCCATCGAGCACGTCGATGCCGTAATCATCACCGAAAAGCCAAAGCTCGGCCCGCACTTCCCCAAGATGCGCGAAGCCCTCGCCAAGGCTCTTGGCGTTTCGGCAGACACAATCCACCTGAAAGCCAAAACCAATGAAGGCGTAGATGCCATTGGCCGCGGCGAAGCTATCGCCGCCCACGTCGTCGCCACGCTCGTTTCCCGCTGAGCGAGGCGTGTTCTTTTTCGTGGGACACCGGCCCTGCTCTGCCTCACCATCTTGATACAATAGAGGTGCTCGAAGCATGGCTCAGGGATGCCTGTGGGGTGCTGCGATTTCCCCCGCACGGAACGGGGAAGAAGCGGCCCGCTTGAAAGCCTTCCGGGTGCCGGGCCGCAGGAAATTTGTCCGAAACGATTGGGGTTTGCCCTGCGTCAAAACAACAGGACGGGGGATTGTCGTCACTTGCCCTTGCGCATAAACCTAAAACCTGACGTTCGCCAGGAAGGGGCGGGCTTCGCCCTGGCGGCGATCGCTTTTTTTCTGCTCGCGGCAGGGTGCTCGAAGTCCCAGCCTATCAGTGTGCTGGGCGACGCGTCGCACCCGACTCCCGTGCGCTTTTATACGGTGGCCGAGGAAACGGCGCGGCGCCGCATTCAGGCAGTTGGAACGCTTTACGCGCTCGAAGAGAGCACGCTGAGCTCGGAGGTAGAGGGCCGCGTCGAGGAAGTACTGGCCGATATCGGAGACACGGTTAAACAGGGGCAGCCGCTGGTCCGGATCGATCCCAAGGAGTTGCAGTTGGAAGTGGACCGCCAGCGCGGCATCGTGACGCAAGTGCGGGCGCAACTGGGTATCGGGCCCAATGATCCGCCGCCCGCGGACGCCAAGAAAATCGCCTCGGTCCAGCGCGCGCAAGCGGATTTGTTCGACGCCGAGCACAAATACAACCGCGCGCAGGAAATGTTTCGTGACAAGCTGATTTCGCAGCAGCAACTGGACGAAGCGGACAGCCGCTACCAGAGCACCAAAGCCAGCTACACGGTGGCGTTGCAAGAAGTCGACCGGCTGAAGGCCCTGCTGGTCTCGAGCGAAGCCAGCGAAAAGCTGGCGGAGAAGAAACTGGGTGACGCGACGCTGCGCGCTCCCTATCCTGGCGCCATCAAGACGCGCGACGTACATCCCGGCGAGTACCTCAAGGTGCAAAGCCCGGTGATGGTGCTGGTGCGCACGGATCGCTTGCGCGCACGCCTGGGGGTGCCGGAGCGCTGGGCCGGGTGGGTCAAGGAAGGCGTCACCACGGATTTGCACGTGGAAGCTTTTCCCGGCGAAACCTTTCAGGGAAAAATCTCGCGCATCAACCCTGCGGTGGCGCAGGACTCACGCACCTTCGAAGCCGAGGCCCTGCTCGTCAATCTGGACGGCCGGCTGAAGCCCGGCTTTTTTGTGCAAGCTTCCATTCCCAGCGAGAAAGAAGAGAAGACCATTTTCCTGCCGGAAAGAGCCGTGAATTACCGCTACGGCGTCTATAAGGTTTTCTTGCTGAACGGCAACCGCGTTGCGGAGCGGCAAATCCGTCCCGCGGGCCAGACCGAGGATGATCGCGGGCGGCGGTTCGAGGTGGCCGAAGGAGTGAAGCCCGGTGACCGCGTGGCCGTGGCCGTCTCCGGCGAATTGCACGACGGCGCGGTGGTGCGCGAAGAAGCCGGCGGCACCATGCCGTCCGCGAAATAAGAAGCGGCAGCACGTCGATTTTAGAAAGCCCGAAATAGAAATGAAACTCGCCGAAACCTGCGTAAAGTATCCCGTCTTCACCGTGATGCTCATCGCCTTCCTGGTGACGCTGGGAGCGTTTTCCTATCGCGGGCTGGCCGTAGACCTTTTCCCCAAAGCGGATCCTGCGACCGTAAACGTCACAGTGCGGCTGCCGGGCGCCACACCGGAAGAAGTCGTGACCGGAGTCGTTTTGCCGCTGGAGGACGCCATTTCTTCCGTCAGCGGCATCGATGAAATCGACGTGTATGCGTTTGAGGGACAGGCTTGGATCACCTGCACGTTTGTTCTCGAACGCGACATCGAAGGCGCCGCTCAGGATATTCGAGAAAAAACCGCCGGTGCCATCGATCGCCTGCCCCGCGACACCCTCCCCCTCATCATCACCAAGCAAGATCCTCAGTCCGACCCCATCCTGACGCTGCTTGTAAGTGGGCCGATGAGCCGCCGCGAGCTGACGGAAATCGCGGACAAGCAAGTGCGCCGCGCCATTCAGACCGTCGACGGCGTAGGCAGCGTGGATCTCAACGGCGGACAGGGCCGCCAAGTCCGCGTTTTGCTCGATGCGCAAAAACTGACCGCACACAATTTCACGGTGCTGGACGTCCGCGAGGCGCTGCAGCGCGAGAACATCGAAGCGCCGGGCGGCCGCATGATCACCGGCCCTCAGGAACTAGGGCTGCGCACGTTAGGGCGCGTGACTTCCGCTGAGCAATTCGGCGAAATCGTGCTCGGCACGCGCGGCGGAACACCCGTGCGCGTGCGCGACGTCGCGACCGTTGAAGATGGCGCCGAGGAACTGCGCACCTGGTCGGCGTTATTCCGCAAAGCCGCGCCGCCGCAGGACGTCGTTGCCATCGACGTGCTTCGCCAATCCGGCGTCAACACCGTGAAAGTTGCCGACGACGTGCGCAGCAAAATCCAGGACCTGCGTTCGCAATTGCCGCCGGGCGTTCAACTGCAAATCGTCCACGACATTTCCGATTTCATCAAAGCCTCGGTCCATTCCTTGATCGAGCACCTCGTTTTCGGCAGCATCCTCGCCAGCTTTGTTGTGTGGATCTTCATTCGCAACTGGCGCGCGGTGCTGATCGCCGCGGTGGCCATTCCGGCCTCGGTCATTTCCACGTTCACGCTGATGCGCGGCATGGACTTTTCTCTTAATAATATGACGCTGCTCGCGCTGACGCTGGCCGTCGGCATTGTCATCGACGACGCCATCATCGTGCTTGAGAACATCTTTCGCTATATGGAGGAAAAAGGAAAGGACCGCATCCAGGCGGCCATCGAAGGGACCAGAGAAATTGGCCTGGCGGTCATGGCCACCACACTTTCCCTGGTGATTATTTTCCTGCCCATCGCCTTCATGTCCGGCTATGCGCGCAAGTATGTCAATTCGTTTGGCTGGACCATGGCCATGGCCATCATGGTTTCGCTGCTGGTGGCCTTCACGCTGACACCCATGATGAGCTCGCGCCTCCTGAAGCTCGGGCGGCACGAAAAGAAGGCGCACTCGGAAGGATTTCTGCATTCCGTCGAACTGTATTACTTACGAATGCTGCGCTGGTCGCTGGCGCATCGCCGCGCCATCTTGGCCATTTGCGTGGTGACGTTCCTCTCGACCTTCGGTCTCTACCGCCTGGTCGGGCGCGACTGGATTCCCGCGGACGACCAGTCGGAATTGAACAGCTCCTACACTTTGCCCGAAGGCACGTCACTCGAGAAAACCACGCAGCTGGCGACGGAGATTTCTAAACGGGTTGAAGCGCTGCCGGAAGTCTCCCTGGTGCAGTCCTTCACGCACGGGCCGACGAATCATGCGCACCTGTTTATCGTGCTGGTCCCGCGCAGCGAGCGCAAGCGCAGCCACGTGCAAATGGCCACCGAAGTGCGCAAGATCCTGGGCGGCTACCGCAATATGACTTACAACGTGCGCCTGCCTTCCGTGCTGGGCGGCGAAATCTATTTCCCCATCAACGCCATCATCCGCGGCCCGGAGCTTTCGCAGCTCGCAGAACTCAGCAAAGCGGCGGCCGGCCGCATGGCCCGCTATCCCGAGCTGGTGGACGTCAATCCCAGTCTTAACCTCAACACGCCCGAGCTGCAGGTGAAAGTAGACCGCCAGCGCGCCGCGGACATTGGTGTGCGCATGACCGACGTCAGCGATGCGGTGCGCCTGTTTTACTCCGGCGAAGATGAAATCACGCGCTTCAAGGAAGGCTCCGAGCAGTATCCCGTGACCATGCAGTTGCTGCCCGAGCAGCGCGACAATCCCGACGTTCTGGCGCGCATGATGGTGCCTTCCGCGAAATTAGGCCAGGTGCGCCTGGAAAATGTGGCCAGCATCCAGCGCGGCGCGGGACCTGCCACGCTGCAACGCTACAACCGGGAATTTCAGGTGAGCGTCTTCGCCAATGTGGCCGCCGGCTATCCCCTGGACCTCGCCGCGGCGCACACGATCGAGTCCATCAAAGAAGTTGGCTTGCCGCCGGGCTATTCCGTTACCTTCACGGGCCAGGTGAAAGTCCTCGAAGAGACCACCTGGAATCTGCTGCTGGCCATGCTGCTCGCCTCCATTTTCATGTACATGGTGCTGGCGGCGCAGTTTGAGAGTTTTTCTTATCCGTTCATCATCATGCTAACGCTGCCGCTCAGCGTGCCCTTTGCGCTCTTCTCGCTCTGGATTACCGGCCGCGCCCTCAGCCTCTGGAGCGCGCTCGGCATATTTCTTCTGTTGGGCATCGTAAAGAAGAACGGCATCTTACAAGTGGATTACACGAACCGCTTGCGCGCCGCGGGCATGCCCCTGTACGACGCCATGATCGAGGCCAACCGCGTGCGCTTGCGCCCCATCCTGATGACTACGCTTTCCATCATCGCTGGGCTGATCCCGGTGGCCATCGGAATCGGCGCAGGGTCTGAGCAGCGTGCTTCCATTGCCGTCACCATCATCGGCGGCCAGACGCTTTGCCTGCTGCTCACCCTGCTGGTTGTCCCCGTCGCCTATTCCTACCTCGCCGAATTCGAGCAGGTTCCCTGGTCGGAATGGGCCGCGCGCCTGGCCTCCCGCGCCCGCTCCTCTTTCCGGCCCTCCGCGAACGATTGAGCCCGCAGCACGTGGAAGGTGGCCGTGGCACCACGCCAAGCGAAAAAATGTCGCTACGGCTGCCCAGTTCTTTGCCTTCAACCTGTTCGGGAGACATGTACTGAAACGTGCCAACGCCGGTGCCCCCTTGCGTCACTGGCGTGCTCTGTGTCGCTGCTGCGGTCAACGTTGCTCCGCTCACCAAGGCTACTGCGGGGCTCGCCAAACCAAGATCCAGCAGCTGGCATTTCAGCGCATCTGAGGCGTGAAGGCGTCTTTGTGAAGGCGCACGACGGGAGGCTGGCCGGGGCGGTTATCGATGGCGAGGACGTCGAAGCGGCAAGGGCATTCGGCGACGTGGCGCTCTGCAAGGAAGCGCTGCGCCGTGCGCGTGACGATGCGCTGTTTCTCCCTCGTGACGCTGAGCTCCGGCAGCGCGGCTGCATCTTCTTTCACCGTGCGCGTGCGAACTTCTACAAACGCCAGCGTCTTGCCATCGTATCCAACTAAATCCAGCTCGCCTTTGATTCCGCGCGGCGTGTAGTTCTTTGCTACGAAGACGTAGCCGTGGCGCCGTAAATACCAATACGCGTAGGTCTCTCCGCGCACGCCGGTGCTCTGCGCTTCCAGCTTTTTCACACTTCGCGCTTTCGCAGTTGCTCCGTTGAAGAAGTTCCCTTCTTCGCGGAGACCTTTTCGCGCCGCCCAGCGCACCACCTGAAACATCAATCGTGAAAAGATTGGCATAGTTCCCGATTGGGAATCGTATCTCTTCGGTGAACCGTTGCCAATCGAAATCAAATCCCGTGTCTGCTCTCGTAGGCGCGGAATCGAATCATTTCTTTCTCTGCGGACTCCGCGTTTCTTCGTTTAGAGACTCTTCTCCGCTTCACGGAGGCACTCTTCAAGTGTGCGGATGGCGAAATCGGCCTGCTCTTCGTCGATGAGCAACGGCGGCGACACGCGAACGCAGTTTTCGCCTGTGCTGAGCACCAGCAGACCTTTGTGAAACGCTTTGTTGATGACCGCGTCCCGCAAGTCCGCCGCTTTCTCTTTGGTCTTCTGATCGCGCACCATCTCGATGCCGATCATCAAGCCTTTGCCGCGCACGTCGCCGACCATCTTGAAGCGCCGCGGCCAGTCCTGGATGCGGCTGAAAATGTACTCGCCCATCTTTCGCGCATTTTCCCTGTAGCCGCGTTCGATGAGCTCGAACGTGGCCAGCGCCGCCGCAAGGCACACAGGATTGCCGCCGAAGGTTGAGCCGTGAGACCCCTTTTTCCAGTTCATCACGCTTTCCCTGGCGACGATGGCCCCGAGCGGCATGCCGCTGGCAATGCCCTTGGCGACGCACACGATGTCCGGTTCGATGCCCGCGTGCTGGTAGGCCCACCATTTTCCGGTGCGGCCCATTCCAGATTGCACTTCATCCGCAATCAGCAGGATGCCGTGGCGGTTGCAGATGCGCTGCAATTCCTGGAGGAAAAACGCCGGCGCAGGAATATAGCCGCCTTCGCCCTGAATTGGCTCGATGATGATGCCGGCGATTTCTTCCGGCGCGAAGAGGCGCTTGAAGATTTGCTGTTCGAGCAGCTCGAGGATCTCCGTGCCGCAGGTCTCCGGGGTGTGGCCGTGGGCGCAGCGGTACGCATAAGGATAGGGAATGTGCTCCACGCCACCGAGCAGCGTGCCGAAATGTTTGCGCTGCGTGTTTTTGGAAGCCGTTAGGGAAAGCGAACCGAGGGTGCGGCCGTGAAAACAGCCGTAAAAGGCGATGAGCTTGTCGCGCTTCGTGGCATAGCGCGCCAGCTTGATCGCGCCTTCGACGGCTTCCGTTCCGGAATTGCCGAAGAACACTTTCTTTGCTTCTCCGCCCGGCATGGTGGCCACGAGGCGCTCCGCGAGTTGCGGCAACTGCTGGTAATAAAAATCCGTCCCGGAAATGTGAATCAGCTCCGCGGCCTGTTTCTGAATGGCTTCCACGACTTTCGGGTGGCAGTGACCCGTCGAGCAAACAGCAATGCCCGCGGCAAAATCCAGAAACGAGTTTCCGTCCACGTCCTCGACGATCGCGCCATGACCTTTCTTGGCCACGAGCGGGTATTCGCGAGTGAACGACGGCGACATGAACTTCGCGTCGGCGGCAATGACTTCCTGCGCTTTCGGCCCCGGCAGCGCGGTGATGAGGCGAGGCGTTTTTAGTTCCAAAGTCGTTGGCATTTCTTCCTCCAAGAAGAAATCAGGTTGGAGTGAATCAAGAACTGCGCGGGGAGAAAGCAGGCGCGAAAACATTTATCGGAAACGGATAAGTCCGAAACCGGCCTGCGAGGGGCTAAGCTAAGTCAACACCAAAGAGATTTGGCCGCGCGGCGGCCGGCGAGAAAAATCCCGGGAGGTACTGGGCGCGAGTTTTGCGACTACGCAAAGAGCACGAAACAATGCGGTGCGAAAGCCAGGAAAAAGCAGATTGCTCGCTGCGCTCGGAATGAAAAGTCGTCGCATTGTGTCGATATAGCTTCATAAACATCACTTGCGTTTCCAGCGGACGCCACCATCTTTCGCGTCTTCAAGAATTATACCACGATCGGCTAGCTCTTTGCGGATGCGGTCGGCGGCGGCAAAGTCGCGTTTTTTCTTTGCGGCCGTGCGCTCGGCGACGAGTTTGTCGATTTCGGAGTCGCTCAGGGCGCTTTCCGCGCTGCCGTATCCGAGCGCTTGAAGCTTTTGCGCGTCGTTGTCTTCGAGCACCGCGAAGACTTTGTCGAATGAGGCGAGAAACTGTTGCGCGGCAGCGACGTCACCCTGGCGAAAATCGCCTTTGTCCATGGCGATATTCGCTTCGCGGACGAAGTCAAATACGGCGGCGAGGGCGCGCGCGGTGTTGAGGTCGTCGGCAAGGCCGGCGTCGAAATCGCCGGCAGCTTTCGCGACGCGGGCCGCCATGCCGTCCTGCATGCCCGGCGGAAATTTTTCATTCCGCAGACGATCGGCGAAATTGCGGAGGCGCTCGACGGAATTGGTGGCTTGCGTCAAGCCGTCGAAGGTGAAATTGAGCTGCTTGCGATAGGGAACGCTGGCCAGGGCGAAACGCAACGCCGAGGGCTTGTAGCCTTTGGCGAAAAGATCACGCAGCGTAAAAAAGTTGCCGAGCGACTTGGACATTTTCTCGCCTTCGACGAGCAAATGCTCGGCGTGCAGCCAGTAGCGGGCGAACGGCTTGCCGGTGGCGGCTTCGCTCTGGGCAATCTCGTTTTCGTGGTGCGGGAAGGCGAGGTCGATTCCGCCGGTGTGAATATCAAGAGTCTCGCCGAGGTATTTCATGGCCATGGCGGAACATTCGATGTGCCAGCCCGGGCGGCCCGGGCCGATGGCGGTTTCCCAGAAGTGTTCGCCGGGCTTGGGCGCTTTCCAGAGGGCGAAATCGCGCGCGCTCTCCTTCTCGTAGCGGTCGTTGTCTACGCGCGCGCCGTCCTGAATGCCGCTGAGATCGATTTTGGAGAGCTTGCCGTAGGCTGGGAATTTCGCGATGCGATAGTAGATGGAGCCTTCACCCGGATAGGTAAAGGACTTTTGCTGGAGCCGCTGGATGAGCTGAACCATGTCGTCGATGTGGTCCGTTGCGCGAATCCAGTGCTCGGGCGGCTCCATGCTCAGGGTTTTGCAGTCGTCGAAGAAAGCCTGTACGAATTTTGCGGTGTAGTCGCGGATGTTCTTTCCGGCTGCGGCGGCGTTGGCGATGATGCGATCATCCACGTCGGTCAGGTTCATGACGTGGAGGAGCTTATAGCCGCGAAGCTCGAGGAAGCGGCGGAGAATGTCCTGAAAAACGAAGGTGCGGTAGTTGCCGATGTGGGCGTAGTCGTAGACGGTGGGGCCGCAGGTGTAGATGCGCGCTTCGCCGGGTTTTTGCGGGACGAAGGGCTCGACTTTGCCACTGAGCGTGTTGTGGAGCTGGATTTCGGGCATCGACGGGCGTTTTTCTCCTTCGGCGATTGAAGAAACACTGGATTGTATCCGGAAGGGGGCTGGAGGCGAAAGTAAGGAAGTGGCAAAGCACGAGGCGCTGGAATGGAGGTCGAGGAGCCCCCGGGGGGTCTCGCAAGTGTGGCAAGCAAAGGAGTTGCGGGAGAGGGTTTTCGGATCTGTGGCAACTAAAGGGGTTACGGGCGAAATCTTGGAAGTGTGGCAAGGAAAGGACTTAGCCAAGAGAGGAGAGGAGGAGAGAGGACCAACACAGAGGGCACGGAGAAGAATGGAAGGAGAGGAGGCAGAGGAAGTGCGGGAGGTGCGAGACCGAGCGAGTTGGAGCGTCGAGTTCACACACCAGGGTAGCACGTATATTACCGAATGTCAATAAGTATTTACTAGTGATTCGAATCAGCTGTGGAAAAGTAAGGGGAGACCTGACAGCGCACAGCTAACAGCCTTGAAAATTCCCACGGGCAAAACCGGCGCACGGGGCACCGG
>Ga0307479_10001004_pt1 | contig 25538 bp, 24 predicted proteins | sample atmos_gasesECM4C_FD_203743 | JGI IMG/M metagenome (GOLD analysis project Ga0307479, IMG submission 203743) | Hardwood forest soil microbial communities from Morgan-Monroe State Forest, Indiana, United States - atmos_gasesECM4C_515 | ecosystem: Environmental > Terrestrial > Soil > Temperate... | reverse complement strand
TATCCTTGGGCGCGGGCGTTGCCGCCCTCGTCGCGCTACGCGGATGCCCGATGTGCTGGACTGTGGGCTTGGTCGAGACGCTTTCGCAAGGCCGTCGCGATTCGACAGATGCTCTTTCAATCAATAGCGCCGCCAGCGAAAGCACCAGGGGGTGACCATGCATAGGGCGATTGCCATCTTGGGCTCTGCTCTATTCTTCGTCGTCGCGCCCTTGATGCTGGCGGGATTCGTCCCATGGTGGATCACACATTGGGAGTTCCGGCCTGCTTTTTTTGGCTTTGAACTGACCCGCGCCATCGGACCTATGTTGATCATTGCCGGAGTGCCCGGAGTTGTGGATTCATTCGCGCGGTTTGCACTGCAGGGGCTGGGAACGCCAGCCCCGATCGCGCCGCCACAGAAGCTGGTGGTCACGGGTCTTTATCGCTACGTGCGAAATCCGATTTACGTCGGGGTCGTCGCTGTCATTTTTGGTCAAGCACTTTTATTCGGCGATTGGCGCCTCCTCTGGTATGCCGCGCTGCTATGGCTCTTTTTCCACGTCGCCGTCTTGGTGCACGAAGAACCAACGCTCAAACAGACATTTGGCGCGCAGTACGAGGACTTTCGGGCCAATGTCCCGCGCTGGGTTCCGCGGATCACGCCCTGGCGAGCCGCACGACGCGGGAATCATTCGTGACGCGGGCGCCGCCGCGGGAAGGGCGTGGTAGCGTGCCCTGTCGTAATGGCGCGCCCAAAGAGATTCGAACTCCTGTGCCTCGATGACGGTCCTTCTGGCGCGGTCGCAGCAAGGAGCGAGGCAGCGATGACGCCTGCCGGGATGGCGGTTTTCCCGCTTAAAGAATGATCTGGACCGATCCACACGCAGCCATAATCGTGTTACTCGCGAAGGACCAGAGCGTTTTCCGGCGAAGTGGATACCGGTTCGCGTTAAGAAAACGCGTCAAAACAGAAAGCTAGAGCCTCCGTTCCGATTCAGTCGGAACGGAGGCTCGAGGCCAGAGGCATGGGAAGCCGAAGCGATGGATCGCAGTGACGTATTGATCATCGGCGGCGGGATCGCGGGGATTGCGACCGCGCTCGACCTGCTCGATGGCGGCAAATCGGTGCTGCTGCTCGACCGCGACGAGGAGGGCGTCTTCGGCGGGCTCGCGCGCGAAAGTTTTGGCGGGATGTTTTTCGTCGACTCGCCGGAACAGCGCCGTCAGGGCATCCGCGATTCCTGCGAATTGGCGTTGCGCGACTGGCAGAGCTTTGCAGAATTTGGCCCCGATGATGAATGGCCGAAGGCGTGGGCCGAGGCCTATGTCACCCGCTGCACCGCCCATGTCTATCGCTGGGTCCGCCGCTTTGGCGTGAGCTTCCTGCCCGTGGTGAACTGGGTCGAGCGCGGTGAATTCCGTCCCGGCAATTCGGTGCCGCGCTTTCACATCGCCTGGGGCACCGGCAAAGGGATTGCGGAAGCCTTGATCGCTGGCTTGCGCGCTCATCCCAATGCGGGCCGGCTCACCCTTCGCTTCAACCAGCGGGTCGAGCGGTTGACGTTGCGGGGCGGCCGGATCGACGGCGCCGCCGGCGTCGACGAGAACAGCGGCGTGCCGTTCGAAGTGACGGCCGAGCAGGTGGCGGTGGCGGCCGGCGGCATCAACGGCGGCGATCTGTCGCGGGTGCGGCAGAACTGGCATCGCGATTGGGGCACGCCGCCGCAACAGTTGCTCAGCGGCTCGCACCGCTTCGCCGACGGCAAGTTGCACGACGCGACCGCTTCGGTCGGCGGCCTGCTCACGCATCTCGACAATACGTGGAACTACGCGGCGGGTGTCCACCATCCGCGCCCGCGCAAACCCCAGCACGGGCTGTCGCTGGTGCCGCCGCGCTCGGCGCTCTGGCTCAACTGGCGCGGCGAGCGCTTGGGTCCGCAGCCTCTGGTCTCGGGTTTCGACACGCGCCGGCTCGTCACCGACATCTGCGCGCAGCCGCGGCAATATTCCTGGCAGCTCATGAACAGGCGGATCGCGCTGAAGGAGCTTGCGATCTCCGGCGCCGAGCACAATCCGTCGATCCGCGACAAGAAGAAACTGGGATTTTTGCGCGACATCCTGTTCGGCAATCGCTGGCTCGTGGGCGAGATGATCGACAATTGCCGGGATTTTGTTGCGGCCGCAACGCTGCCCGAACTGGTCGAAAAGATGAACGCGCTGCAGGGAGACCAGGCGGTCGAGCTTGCGGCGGTGCAGGATGCGGTGACGCAATACGATGCGACCATCGCCCGAGGGCCGAGCCTGATGAATGACGAGCAGTTGCGCCGCATCGCAGCACTTCGGCAATACCGCGGCGATCGCATCCGGCTTTGCAAATTTCAGCCCATCAACGACGCCAAGGCATTGCCGCTGATCGCGGTTCGTGAATTCATCATCAGCCGCAAAAGCCTCGGCGGCATCAAGACCGATCTTGAGAGCCGGGTCCTCGATGCCGCCGGGCGGCCGATTCCGGGTCTCTATGCAGTGGGCGAGGCGGCCGGCTTCGGCGGCGGCGGCGTGCACGGCTTGCGCGCGCTGGAGGGCACTTTCCTCGGCGGGTGTATTCTTTCCGGCCGCATCGCCGCGGCTTCCATCGATGGCAGATCATTTTCTTGAGATGTTTTGAGAGGGCGATATGAAGAGAACCGGAGCCTGGCTGGCGGTCTATGCCCTCGAGCAGATCGGGGCGCGATTCACCTTCGGCATTCCCGGCGTGCACACGACCGAATTGTACGATGCGTTGAACAACTCGAACCGGATCACGCAGGTCCTGGTCACGCATGAGGGCGGCGGCGCGTTCATGGCGGACGCCGTCGGCCGCCTGTCGGACTCGATCGGGGTGCTGACGGTGGTCCCGGCCGCGGGCCTGACCCATGCCGCAAGCGGGATCGGCGAAGCTTTTCTCGACGGCGTGCCGATGCTGGTGATCTCGGGCGGCCCGCGCACCGACACCGAACACCGCTATCAACTGCACCAGATGGACACCCATAAATTCATGGGCGGCCTGACCAAGGCGACGTTTCGTGTCACGCAACACGACGAGGTCGTGCCGACGCTGTTCAAGGCCTATGCAATCGCGACGTCCGGCGAGCCGGGGCCGGTGTTCGTCGAGTTGCCCGTCAACATCCTTCTGATGACGGAAGAAATCGGCGAGCTGCCGCAATTCCATCCCGCCCAGCCGCCGCGTGTCGAGGCACCTGCGGAAATTGCGCGCGCGGTCGAGTTGCTGGCGGACGCGAAACAGCCTTGCGTTTTCGCCGGCTGGGGCGCGCGCGATGCGACCAGGGAGGTCATTCGTCTGGCCGAATGGCTGGAAGCGCCGGTCGCGACGACCTTGCAGGGATTGTCGGTTTTTCCTGCCAACCATCCGCTGCATACGGGCTTCGGTTTCGGGGCGTCCGCGGTGCCCTCGGCGCAAAATGCCTTCAGGGATTGCGACTGCATGGTCGCGATCGGCACGCGGTTCTCGGAAATCGCCACCGGCAGCTACGGCACAAAAGTGCCGGAGAATCTGATTCATATCGACATCAATCCAAACGTGTTCAGCGCCAACTATCCGGCCAAGGTGGGCATCGAAGGCGATGCCGGCGCCGCGCTGACGCAATTGCTGGGAGCGATCGAGGCCAGGCTGCCGCGGCGAACCGCGAACGCTGCGCTGCGCGGACAGATTGCAAGCGACAAGGCCGCCTATCGCGAGAGCTGGTATCGCAACGACGCTGTCGACCTCGTCAACCCCGTGCGCTTCTTCGACGAGCTGCGCCGCCAGATGCCGGACGACGGCATCATCGCGATCGACGACGGCAATCACACCTTCCTGACCGCCGAGCTGATGCCGATCCACGCGCCGAAGAGCGTGATCCTGCCAACCGATTTCAACTGCATGGGCTATGCCGTGCCGGCGGCGATCGGCGCCAAGCTCGTAGCTCCCGACCGCTCGGTGCAGGCGATCGTCGGCGACGGCGCCTTCATGATGACCTGCATGGAGATATTGACCGCGGCGACCAACGCGCTCGGCGTGGTCTATTACGTGTTCAACGATGGCGAACTCGCGCAGATCGGCCAGGCGCAGGCCATACCCTACGGGCGCAAGCCCTGCACCCAGATCGGCAAGCTCAACATCGAAGGCGTTGCGCTCGCGACCGGCGCGGCCTACCTGCCGATGAACGACAATCCGTCGATTGCCGGCGTGATCGGCAAGGCCAACGACATCGCAAATGCGGGCAGGCCGGTGATCGTCGGCGTGCGGATCGACTATTCCAAGAAGACTGCTTTCACGTTGGGCGCGGTCAAGACCAACTTCGGCCGCTTCCCGCTGAGCGAGAAGCTGCGCTTCTTGACCCGGGCCGCCGTCCGCCATGTCGTGGGGTAGCGCGCGAGGATCTATGGCACCTGCAGGCGCCGGCCAATGCAAGGTAGGATACATAGCGGACCGGTCAGCCACACTTCCATTTCGATTCCAGCGGATTTTCCGGCTCGGGTGCGATTGCGACAAGGTTTCATTCTATAGTTGAATCCCGCATGGTAGTCTGGCGCCGATTCCCCGACAGTCGAAGCGTACGCGCGTGAGCTCAGTCAACGAACGCGGGAGGCACCATGTCGAACGGACCGTCGGTTTCGGACCTGGAGCGGTTGCAGCTCAACGCGCACGATATCGAACGACGCAAGGCCTTTGTCGACTTCCGGCCGGACGACGTCGCCCGGATCGCCGCGATCAAGGACTTGGTCGTGCTCAATGCCGACCGCTATGCCGCCACGTTTTTCGATCACCTCGCAGCAATCGAGGAAGCCGCCGGACTGACCCGAAACCGCAGTCTGCTGGAGCAAGCCAAACGCCTCAAGCATGAGCACCTGATCGCCATGGTGCAGGGCGACTACGGCCGAGACTACATGGAACAGCGCGTCAGGCTCGGCGTGCTCTATGGCCGCGCCGGGCTGGATGTGCGGGTTTTCCTTGGCGCGTTTCACGTCCTGATGCGGGCGGTCGGCACCGACGTCATGAAGCAGTTCGCCAAAGCGCCCGTCGATGGATTCGAGACCTTCATATCGCTCAAGAAGATCGGATTCCTCGACATCGGCCTGATCGTCGATGTGCTGATCGCCGAACGCGAGCGTACCATCAACTTGCAGCAGGATGCGATCCGCGAATTGTCGACGCCGGTGCTCCAGTTGCGCGAGCGGCTGCTGATTCTGCCGATCATCGGCGTCATCGACACGATGCGGGCCAAGCAACTGACCGATGGCATGTTGCGTTCCATCCGCGACAACCGCGCCAGGATCGTCGTGATGGACGTCACCGGCGTGGCCGCGGTCGATTCGAAAGTGGCCAACCACCTGATACAGGCGGTGGCGGCGGCCCGCCTGATGGGAGCGAATGTCATTGTGACCGGCGTCTCCGCTGACGTCGCGCAATCGCTGGTCGCTCTCGGCGTCGATCTGACGTCGATCAGGACCATGAACGATCTGCAGGGGGGCCTCGAGGAGGCCGAGCGCATGCTGGGATACAGGGTCGTTCACGCCGACGGCGCCGCGCCGGCGTTCGGGCGGGCGTGAGGCGAGGCAGCCATGCCGGTTCCCATCCTCAAGCAAGGCGACATGCTGATCGCGAGCATGCAATCGAATCTGGAGGACAGGGACCTGATGCAGCTCAGGGACGAGATCGCCGAGAAGGTCGGTCGTTTCAAGTCGCGCGGCGTGATCCTCGACGTGTCGATTCTCGACGTCCTGGATTCGTTTGCGACACGGACGCTGCGGACCATCGCCGAGACGGCGAAGTTGCGGGGGGCGGAGACCGTCATCGTCGGCATCCAGCCGGATGTGGCCGTCGCGATGGTCCAGCTCGGCCTGACCTTGGACGGCATTGCGACTGCGCTCGATTTTGAGGAGGGAATGGAACTCCTGGTGGCAACCATCGAGGGGGGTCGTCTGGATGGTAGCTGAAGAGACCCGCGTTCCCATCGACAGAGACGGCGACATCATCGCGGCGCGTCAGAAGGCGCGCGAATTGGCGGCGCAGGTCGGATTTTCCGGAAGCGACCTGACGATGATCGCTACCGCGATCTCGGAGGTCGCGCGCAATATCGTCGTCTATGCCAACCGGGGCGAGATTGTGCTGAGCGCGGCGCAACAGGGAAGCCGGCGCGGCGTCCTGGTCATTGCGCGCGACGAGGGCCCCGGCATTCCCGACATCGAGCGCGCCATGCGTGACGGCTTTTCGACGGGCAAGAGCCTCGGGCTCGGTCTGCCCGGCGCCAGGCGGCTGATGGATGAGTTCGAGATCGAATCCGAGGTCGGCAAGGGAACGACCATCACCATGCGAAAGTGGACGCGATGACCCAGCTTTCGCCGACCGCGCCGCCGATCGTGTGGGGCGTCAGCTCGAAAGCCTTCGGCGGGGCTGAGGAATCCGGTGATTTGCATGTGGTGGTGCCGTGCGAGCAGTCCGTGCTGGTGGCGGCCATCGACGGCATCGGCCACGGAATGGAAGCGGCCCACGCCGCGCGGGTCGCCGCCATGGTGCTGGCTCATCATGCCGAGGAGCCGTTGATCCCGCTGATGCAGCGATGCCATGAGGACTTGCGCGGCACGCGGGGTGTGGTGCTGAGCATGGCCTCGTTCGACCTGCGCCGCAGCACGATGATGTGGATGGGCGTCGGCAACGTCGAAGCGGCGTTGTTTCGGGCGAGCCGGCTCGCCTACCCGCCAAAGGATTCGCTGGTGCTGCGAGGCGGCGTCGTCGGATATCAGATACCACCGTTGCGCGCAGCCGAATGCGGCATCCGTGTGGGAGACGTCCTTGTGTTTGCCACCGACGGCGTTCGCTCGGATTTCATCGCCTACTCGCCGCTTGGCTGCGATATGCAGGAAGCCGCGGACGCGATGCTGGCACGCTACGGCAAGGATAGCGACGACGCCATGGTGTTGGCCGTTCGTTACCTGGGGCCGCCGTCATGAGCGCCCTGTCCCGCGAAATGCAGCGGCGCTACTCGGAGGCATTTGCCAGCTATTTGGCCGGCGCGGACGAGGTGGCTCTCCATCAGGCCTATGAGCTTGGGCGCAAGGCGCTCGCCGATGGTCTTGGCGTGCTCGACATCGCGGTCACGCACCACAATGCGCTGGATGCCGTGATCGAGGGTGAGCCGGCCATGGCACGTAGCGTCGAGATTGCGAAGGCTGCCGAGTTCCTCGCCGAAACCCTGTCGCCGTTCGAGATGTCGTTGCGCGGTTATCGCGATACCAACGATCAGCTGATCGCGATGAACGAGACGCTGGGTCAGGCGCGGGCCGCGGCTGAGGCAGCCAATCGGGAACTGGAAGCATTCAGCTATTCGGTGGCCCATGATTTGCGCGCGCCGCTGCGCGGTGTCGATGGCTTCAGCCAGGCGCTGCTCGAAGACTATGCGGACAGGCTGGACGATGAGGGCCGCGGCTACCTCAAGCATGTGCGCGAATCTGCGCAACGGATGGGCCGCCTGATTGACGATTTGCTGGCGCTATCTCGCGTGACACGTTCCCAACTGGATCGCGCGCAGGTCGACTTGTCCGGCCTGGCGCAGAACGTCGCAGCGCAGTTGCAGAAGGCTCAACCGGGCCGCCAGGTCGAAATCGTCATCGCCGCCGGAATGTTCGCCGACGGCGACGCGCGGCTATTGAGGATCGCGCTGGAAAACCTGCTCGGCAACGCCTGGAAGTTCACCGGCAAGCGCGCGGAGCCGCGAATCGAGGTCGGCGTGACGTCCGGCGACGATGGCGCGTTTTTTGTCCGTGACAATGGCGCAGGCTTCGACATGGCGTATGCGTCGAAACTGTTCGGCGCCTTTCAGCGGCTGCATTCAACCGACGAATTCGAGGGCACCGGTATCGGCCTTGCCACGGTCCAACGCATCGTCAACCGGCACGGTGGACGGATCTGGGCGATCGGTGAGGTCGACCGTGGCGCGACATTCTACTTCACGCTCGGCGGGGGAGCGCGGCGGGCATGAGCAAGAGGGTCATCCTGCTGGTCGAGGACAATCCGAGTGACGAAGCCTTGACGCTTCGGGCGTTCGCGAAAAACAATATCCGCAACGATGTCGTCGTGGTACGCGACGGCGCCGAGGCGCTCGATTATTTGCTCGGGTGCCGCAATGACCCTGCCGACCTCCGAGCAATGCCCCAACTCGTTCTGCTCGACCTCAATCTGCCGAAGGTCGACGGCCTCGAGGTGCTGCGCCGCATTCGTGCCGACGAACGTACGAGGCTGTTGCCGGTGGTGATCCTGACCTCATCCGGGGAGGAACGAGACATCGTCGAAGGCTATGGCTTGGGCGCCAACAGCTTTGTTCGAAAGCCGGTCGATTTCGTGCAATTCACGGAGGCGGTTCGCCAGTTGGGACTTTATTGGCTGATCGTCAACGAACCACCGCCAGTCATCTGGCATTAGCGAGGCTCACGTGTCGAAGCCGTTGCGCGCTCTCATTGTCGAAGACAGCGAACAGGACGCGGTATTGCTGGTGCGCGAGTTGCGCCGTGGCGGCTACGATCTCAGCTTCGAGCGCGTGGAGACGCCGGAGGCGATGCACGCCGCGCTCGACAGGGATGGCTGGGATGTCGTGCTTTCGGATTATTCGATGCCACGGTTCAGCGCGCCGGCTGCGCTCGAATTGGTGCGCGGGCACGATCTCGACCTGCCCTTTATCATCATTTCCGGCACCGTCGGCGAAGAAACGGCGGTGGCGTCATTGCGCGCCGGCGCTCACGATTTCCTCGTCAAGGGATCGCTTGCGCGGCTGTTGCCCGCGATCGAGCGCGAGGTGGGCGAGGCCGCCCTGCGTCGCGAGAAGAAGAAGATGCAGGAGCAGCTTCTGATCTCCGACCGCATGGCGACAGTGGGCTTGCTCGCCGCCGGCGTGGCCCATGAGATCAACAACCCGCTGGCCATCCTCGCCAGCAATCTTGATCTGGTCGCGCAACAGGTTAGCCAATTGACCGCGGACAAGCCGCGCGATGGCTCTCCAGATGCCTCGGCCTCGCGGCTCGCCGATCTGGCCGAGTCATTGGGCGACGCGCGGGAGGCAGCCGAGCGCGTCCGCCTGATCGTGCGCGACCTCAAGGTTCTCTCCCGCTCCGGCGACGCGGTGAGCCACAACCTGGTCGATATTCGAGGTGTCCTGGAATCGGCGATCCGGATGGCCTCCAACGAAGTCCGCCATCGTGCGCGGCTGACCAGGGCGTATGCCGACGTACCGCCGGTCTACGGCAACGAGTCGCGGCTCGGCCAGGTCTTTCTCAATCTCATCGTCAATGCCGCGCACGCGATCCCGGAAGGTCATGCCGAGACCAACGAAATAAAGTTCGTAATCCGGATGGAGGCGCCCGGCCGCGTGGCAGTCGAAATCCATGACACCGGCGCCGGCATTCCGGACGATGCGCTGCCGCACATCTTCGATTCATTCTTCACCACCAAGGCGGCGACGGCAGGCACGGGGCTCGGCCTTGCGATTTGCCGCCGCATCATCGCCGAGCATGACGGCGAGATATCGGTACAAAGCCAGGTCGGCGTCGGCACCGTGTTTCGCACCTTGCTCCCGGCGGCCAGTCAACAGGCCGCCGGGAGCAGCGCAGAACCGCCGGCAGTGGTGGCAGGGCGCCGCGGGCGCATCCTCGCGGTCGACGACGAGCCGATGTTGTGCAGCGTGATCCAGAAAATTCTGGGCGCCGATCACGACGTGACGACAATTACCAGCGCCAAAGAGGCGCTTCGAATGGTCGGGGAGGGCGCACGCTATGATCTCATCCTGTGCGATCTGATGATGCCGGAAATGACCGGGATGGATTTCCACGCGAGACTTACGCAGTTGGCGCCCGATCAGGCAGCGAAATTCATATTCATGACCGGCGGGGCGTTTACCGAGGGCACGCGGACTTTTCTCGCCGATGCGCGTAACGTGTCGATTGAGAAGCCGTTCCGGGCCAAAACATTGCGCGAGCAGGTGCATCGATTTATTGCCGCGCCGCCGCTCGGCTGAAATCTATTTGGCTTCCTCCTTCACCGCGCCGCGCAATCCAGCCTCCTTCTCGAACTGCTCCAGCAGTCCATTGGATTGCACGTCGCGCACGAACGCCGCAACGAAAGGCATGGCTTGCTCGCGCCCTCTGGGAATGGCGACAGCCATATGCTCGAGGCCCCAATTGCCATCCAGGATACGGGCGTCGGGCATGGCATCCGACATTTCGAACAGCGTCGGCTTGTTGGTGGCATAGAGGTCGATCTCGCTGCGGTTCAGCATTCCGATCGCCAGCTTGACGCTTTCGGCCGCAACGATGGTCGCATTCTTGAATTTTGCGGGCAGCGTGCGCTCGGAGGTGCTGCCCTTGGTGACGCCTATTCGGAGTCCCGGCCGATCGATGTCGTCCGCCTTGAGAATTGGAGAACTCGCGGGAACAAGGTAGCCAAGCTCGATTGCGATCAGGGGTGGGCTGAAGCTGACGTCGTTCGCCCGCGCGGCCGTGGCATTGGTGACGGTGAAGTCGATCTCGCTATTCTTGACGGCGGTAACGATGTCGGCGACACGCTGGAACGTGACGTATTCGACGGGAACCTCGAGCCGGTTGGCGAACTCCTGTCCGAGGTCGTGCGCAATGCCGTGGGTTTGTTTGGTCGCGGGGTCGACGACCATCGAGGTCGGGCTGCCCGGATAGACGCCGACACGCAAATGCCCCGTGGGGGCCAGCAACTCCTTCTCGTTACCGGCATCGGCCGAAAGCGCGCCGACCGCCAAAATTGCGACGCAGGCGAGCAAGGTGCTTCGAGCGAAGCAGAAGGTTCTCGTGCCTGCATGCGCGAGCGAGCGAAACAGGCTGGATCGCATCATCGAGAAATCTCTTTCAATTGATGGCGGCGTGCGCTCACTCCGCACGAATGTTGGCGGCCTTCAGCACGGGCTGCCATTTCTCGGCTTCCGAATGCATGAAGGCTTCGAACTCCTTCGACCCGCTGCCGACCGGCGTCGCCCCGATTTTCGTCAGCGTCGACTGGACGCTCGGATCCTGCAACGCGGTCTTCAGATCGGTCTCGAGCTTTGTCACGATCTCGGGCGCCATGTGGGCCGGACCAAGAAATCCCCACCAGACCGAGACGTCGTAGCCGGGAACGCCGGACTCGGCGACCGTTGGCACGTCGGGCAATGCGCTGGAGCGTTTGTCCGAGGTGACCGCAATGGCGCGCAGCGAGCCGCCGCCGATCTGGCCGATCGCTTCGGCGAGCGGGTTGAAGCTTAGGGGAATATCGCCCGCGATCACCGCCGTCAGCGCCGGCGCGCCGCCCTTGTAGGGAACGGCGACGATCTTCACGCCCGCCATGTATTTCAGAAGCTCGCCGGCCAGATGTGACGAGGTCCCGTTGCCTGCCATGCCGTAGGACAGCGAGCCCGGGTCCTTGCGCGCGGCGGCGAGGAGGTCTCGAAGGTTCGCGTACGGACTCGTCTTGGAGCCCAGAATGGCGAGCGGCGACGATGCAATCTCGCTGATGGCGGTAAAATCCTTGAAGGTGTCGTAGGGCAATTTTGGATAGATAAACTGATTGAGCGGGTGACCGCTCGCGACCAGGATCAACGTGGTGCCGTCCGGCGCCGCCTGCGTCAGCGCCTGCGAAGCGACGATGCCACCGGCGCCGGGACGGTTCTCGATCACCGGCTGCTGGCCCCAGGTCTTGGCCAGCGACTGTCCGAGCGTGCGCGCGAGCACGTCGACGGCGCCACCGGCGGCATAGGGTACCAGGATGTGGACGGGCTTGTTCGGAAAATTGTCCGCGCGTGCGCCGGCGGTCGCAAGCAACAATGTCGCGCCCACGACGAGACAGCCGAATTTCCTGATCAAGCCCAACATGCAGGTAGCGCTCCTCTTGCTCTTGTCTTGCCTTTGCTTCGTGCTGCCCGCTCTCGCGATCGCCGTGACGGGATCGACCCGCGGAGCCGCAGCGATGAGGGCAACCTTGGTTTAGTACTAACGCCCATTATTTTTGTTGACCAGACCTTATCTTTTGTACATTGGTACAAATAGAATGGTCAGCAAGTCCGCCCGCAAGAGAGCTGTTTCCACGCGCAAGCCGAACATGCGCGAGGCGATTTTGTGCGCCGCGGAAGAGTTGTTCTCGACCAACGGTTTCAACGCGGTGTCGGTTCGCGACATCGCCCAGGCCGCCGGCGCAAATCCCGGCAGCGTGACCTATCATTTCAAGACCAAGGACGGGCTGCTGCTCGAAATTTACCGTCGGCATTGCGGGCCGATGAACCGGCGGCGTTCCGAGTTGCTGGCTGCGGCCAGGCGCGTGCGGAATTTGCAGGACCGGCTGGAGGCAATCGTCCGTGCCTATCTGCTGCCCGCATTCTCTTCCGGCAGCGACCTCGCCGGCGGCGGCGCGCGCTTCACGCGGCTGCGCGCGGTGATGTCGGCGGAAGGCAACGAGGTTGCGCGCAAGATCATCGCGCAGACGTTTGACGACACCAGCCACGCCTTCATCGATGCGATCTGCGAGAGTCTGCCGCACATCCCGCGCACCGAAATCGTCTGGCGAGGCCACTTTCTCCTCGGCGCGCTGTATTACACCCTGGTCACGCCGGAGCGCGTTTCCCGGCTGTCGCGCGGCGACGCCGATGGTTCCGACCCCGGAAATGCGATCGAGCAGTTGGTGCGGGCAACGGTGGCCTCGCTGCAAGCGGACGCACTCGATCAGCCTGCGCCGTCACGACGGCGGTCGAAGGAGCGTGCCAAGAGCTAAGCCGCGCCACGGACGATACCAACGAACGTCACGAACATCACCAAGAGCGAGCAGCAAAGCCGCCTTATGAAGCAACCAGCGAATGCGATGAAGGGAGACATTGTCATGAGCACACAGTCCCAGGTATGGCCGACCTCCGGCGCTGCGGCAGGGGCCGGGCAGATCGTACGCGCTGGACTTCTCGGCGGCCTTGTTGGCGGCGTCGTGATCTGGATTTACGAGGCGATCGTTTGGGTAGGGGTGCAGCATCTGTTGCCGATGGCCGGCATTCCGCGCAATGCGACGGGCCTGGTTTTCGGCAAGGAGGTCCAGGAGCAACTGGGTGCGCTGGCTTACGTCGTCGGCACCGGAATCCATTTCTTCTTTGCGCTCGCCTGGGGCGTGCTGTTCGCTTTCGTCTGGCCGACCTTCCGCCGCCGCGGCGTTGAAGCAACGCTCGTGGCCTTGTTCTTTGCCGTCATTCTCTGGATCGTGATGCATGTCGCCATCGCGACCGTCTCGAACAATCATCCGAACTATCTTGATCCCGCTGTGATCATCGGCGGCTTCATGTCGCACCTGTTCTATGCGGTGCCGCTGGCACTGATCGTCAAGCAACGTCTGCAGTGAGGCCAAAGGAACGAAATGAACAGACGGGAATGTTTCCGCGTGCTGACCGGTGTTGCCGGCGCGGCCCTGTGGGCGTCGCAAGCTCGCGCGCAGGGCAGTCCGCCGGCGCCGCAAACACCGAAAGCCATTCCGACGATCGACCCGCCTGATCCGAACACCAAAATTCCGGAATTCAAGCTGCCGGCCAACTCCTGCGACTGTCACACCCATATTTTTGGTCCCGCCAGCCGCTATCCGTTCGCGCCCAATCGGCCCTACAACGCGCCGGATGCGCCGCTGGAGGCGTTTCGCGCGGTGCACGCCAGGATCGGCGTCGAGCGCTGCGTGATCGTCAATGCAACCCTTCACGGCACCGACAACCGGGTGGTGACGGATGCGATCGCGCAAAGCGGCGGCGCCTACAAGGGCATCGCCAATGTCAGCGACGAGATGTCCGACAAGGATCTCGAAGACCTCGACAAGGCAGCCATTCGCGGCTGTCGCTTCGCCTTCCTCAAGCGTCTCGGCGGCGTCGGCGATATGAACAAGTTCAATCGCATCGTTCACCGCGTGGCCGAACTCGGCTGGCATGTCGACGTCTATTTCGAGCCGGGCACGATCGGTGAATTTGCCCCGGTCCTGAGCGCGCTGCCGACCAGCTATGTCATCGACCACATGGGCACCGTGGTCGCGGCCAAGGGCCTCGACGATCCCGCCTTCAAGGCGCTGCTCGACCTTCAATCCAGCGACGAAAAGTGCTGGGTGAAGATCTCGGGGCTGGAACGGGCTTCCGCTGTCGGCAAGCCGTTCCATGACGCGGTGCCGTTCGCCAAGCTCCTGATCGACAATGCGCCCGACCGCGTGCTGTGGGGCACGGACTGGCCGCATCCGAATGTCAAGATCATGCCGAACGATGGCGAAATCGTCGACCTGATCCCGCTCTGCGCACCGGATCCGGAGACACGCCAGATGCTTCTCGTCGACAATCCCGCAAAGCTGTTCAAGTTCACCTAAAGGGCCTCATGTTCAAGCCGACCATTCCGGGACCCGATCCGGATACGAAAACCCCGAAATTCAAATTGCCGCCTTTGGCGTGCGACGCACATTGCCACATCTTCGGTCCGGGTTCGAAATACCCGTACGCGGCCGACCGGCCCTACACGCCTCCCGACGCGCCGCTCGAAGATTTCAAGGCGCTGCATTCAAAGCTCGGCGTCGGCCGTGCGGTGATCGTCAATGCCAGCGTGCACGGCACCGACAATCGTGTTGCGCTCGACGCCATTGCGCAGAGCGGCGGCGCTTACCGCGCGGTCGCCAATATCGATGACGGCATCACCGAGCGGGGTTTGCGCGAGCTTCACGAAGGCGGTTTTCGGGGCTGCCGCTTCAACTTCGTGCGCCATCTCGGCGGCGTTCCCGACAAGGGTGTGTTCGAGCGGGTGGTCGAGATGATCGCGCCGCTCGGCTGGCATATCGATCTGCACTTCGATGCGATCGATCTTCCCGAATATGCGGACATGCTGGCGCGCCTGCCGGTGAGCTACACCATCGACCACATGGGGAGGGTCAAAGCCTCGGATGGGCTTGATCAGCTCCCGTTCAGGACATTGATCGACCTGATACGCCGGGACGAGAAGTGCTGGGTCAAGGTATGCGGCTGCGAACGGGTCTCCTCCGCTGGCCCCCCCTTTACCGACGCGGTGCCGTTTGCCCGAAAAATCGTCGAGACGGCGATCGACCGGATCATCTGGGGTACCGATTGGCCGCACCCGAACGTCAAGGTGATGCCGAACGACGGCGATCTCGTCGACCTCGTTCCGTTGTTCGCGCCCGAGCCGGAATTTCAGCAGAAGATATTGGTCGAAAATCCGGCCCGGCTTTTTGAATTCGATCAAGCATGATCCGGGGCAGAGGCTTCGGCCATCAAGAGGTTGGACGGAAATGACGGTTCTCGCGATCGAGAAGCGGCGCAGTAAGGCGTGGTGGAGGGAACTGTGGGTGCAGGTCCTGTTCGCCATGGCGCTTGGCATCGCCCTCGGCATGGCCAATCCCGATCTAGCAGCGACGATGCAACCGCTCGGCGATGCCTTCATCAAGGCGATCCGAATGCTGATTGCGCCGATCATCTTCTGCACGGTAGTGCACGGGATCGCGCATATGGCCGATATGGCTCGGGTCGGCCGGGTCGCGCTCAAGGCGATCGTCTATTTCGAGATCATGACCACGGTCGCGCTGGTGATTGGATTGGTTGCGGTCAATCTGTTGAAGCCCGGCGTCGGCATGAACATCGATCCCGCCACCATCAACGCCAGCGCGGTCGAGCCCTATGTCAAGATGACCGCCGCCGTCGGCTTCGTGCCGTTCCTGATCAACATCATTCCCGGGACCTTTGTCGGGGCCTTCGCGGAAGGCAACATCCTGCAGGTGCTGTTCATCTCCGTGGTCTGCGGCTTTGCGCTGGTGCAACTGGGGGACCGGGCAAAACCGCTGCTCGACATCATCGATGTCGGCGCCAAGATGATCTTCGGCGTCGTGGCGATCGTGATGTGGGCGGCGCCGATCGGCGCATTCGGCGCCATCGCGTTCACGGTCGGGAAGTTCGGCGTCGGTTCGCTGGCCTCACTCGGAAAGCTGCTCGGAGGCTTCTATCTCACCTGCGTTATTTTCATAATCGTCGCGCTCGGCCCCGTGGCGCGGCTTTGCGGGATCAGTTTACTGAAGCTGATCCGCTACATCTGGGAAGAGCTTCTCATCTGCATCGCGACGACATCCTCCGAAACGGTGCTGCCGCGCATGATCACCAAGCTCGAGAATCTCGGATGCGAGCGCAGCGTGGTCGGGCTTGTGATCCCGACCGGCTATTCGTTCAACCTCGACGGCACCTGTCTTTATCTGGCTGCGGCCGCCGTGTTTCTGGCCCAAGCGACCAATACGTCGCTCGATCTCGGCCAGCAGGTCGGACTGCTGTCGATCCTGCTCGTGACCTCCAAGGGGGCGGCCGGCGTCGCCGGTGCTGCCTTCGTCGTGCTGGCGGCGACGCTTGCGGCGACCGGTACGATTCCCGTGGCAAGTGTAGCGCTTGTGCTCGGAATCCATCGGCTGATGTCGCAGGCGCTGACGCCGACCAATCTTCTCGGCAATGCGGTGGCGACCATCGCGATTGCCAAGTGGGAAAAGGCTTTGGATGAAAATCGGCTCAGGCGCGTGCTAAATGGAGAAACCTTGTCGGCGGCGGCGTGACGATGCGCTGCTCGCGGCCCATGATACGGTCTAACCAATCTGAAGAGGGAGTATTTGCCCCATGAAAACTGGTCTCGTTGTCACTGCGCATCCCGGAGATTTCGTCTGGCGCGCCGGCGGGGCGATTGCGCTTCACGCCAAGCGCGACTACCGCATGAAGATCGCCTGCCTGTCCTATGGCGAACGCGGCGAAAGCCAGTTCGCCTGGAAGGAGGCCGGCGCGAACCTGGCCTCGGTCAAGGCCGGTCGCAAGCGTGAAGCGGAGCGCGCGGCGGAATTGCTCGGCGCGGAGATCGAGTTCTTTGACTGCGGCGATTATCCGCTGAAACTCAACGAAGCGCATTTCGACCGGATGGTCGACATCTACCGGGAGCTCAATCCGAGTTTTGTGCTGACCCACGCGCTCGAGGACCCCTATAATTTCGATCATCCCGACGCGGCGCATTTTGCGCAGCAGACGCGGGTGGTGGCGCAGGCCATGGGCCACAAGCCCGATGCCAAATACCAATATTCCGCGCCGCCGGTGTTCCTGTTCGAGCCGCATCAGCCGGAGATGTGCAACTTCAAGCCGCAGGTGATCCTCAACATCGACGAGGTCTGGGACTTGAAGCGCAAGACGTTCGAAGTCCTTGCCGCGCAAAAGCATTTGTGGGCCTATTACGAACGGGTGGCGCTGCAGCGGGGCATGCAGGGTGGGCGCAATTCGGGGAAGGCCATGACCTATGGCGAGGCCTATCAGCGGCTGTTTCCGATGGCGGTGGAGGAACTGGCATGAAGACGGTGGTGGTTCGAAACATCAAGCGTACCGACGCGGCGCTGGTCAAACGGCTCGGCGCGCTCGGGGTCGCGACCGTGCACGAGGCCTATGGCCGCTTCGGGCTGATGAAGCCCTACCTGCGCCCGGTATGGACGGGTGCCGAGACCGCCGGCACCGCGGTCACGGTTTTGGCACAGCCCGGCGACAACTGGATGATCCATGTCGCGGTCGAGCAATGCCAGCCCGGCGACATCCTGGTGGTGGGCTGCACCGCCGATAACACCGACGGCATGTTCGGCGATCTGCTCGCGACCTCGCTGATGGCGCGGGGCGTCACCGGGCTCGTCATCGACGCCGGGGTTCGCGACGCCAAGGCGCTGCACGAAATGCGATTTCCCGTGTGGTCGAAGGCGATCTCCGCTAAGGGCACGGTGAAGGCGACGCTCGGTGCCGTCAACGTTCCCGTGGTCTGCGCCGGCGTCAACGTGCACCCCGGCGATGCCGTGATCGCCGATGACGACGGCGTCGTGGTGGTCTGCCGCAAGGATGCCGCCGATGTCGTGACCAAGGGCGAGAAGCGCCACGCCGACGAGGATGCCAAGCGCAAGCAGCTCGCCGCCGGCGTGCTCGGGCTCGACATGTACAACATGCGCGAACCGCTCAAGAAGGCGGGCCTCATCTATATCGACGAACCGGAGTGCGGCTGACGTGGTGATGCACCTGCGCACCTTGCTTGGCGACCACCCCTGCACGGCGGCGCTGAAAAGCGGCGCGATCAAATCCGATTTGGTCGCGTTCGATTTCGTCGACTATTCGCCGACCAACAAGGGTTTCAAGCCGATGGTCCGCGAAGGGGCGTTCGACGTCTCGGAGATGGCGATCGTGACCTACCTGATGGCGAAGAGTTTTGAAAAGCCGATGGTGCTGCTGCCGGATGTGGTGGTGGCGCGGTTTCAGCATGGTTACGCGCTGACTAACGCGAAACAGGGAACGCTGAAGCCCGCCGATCTGAACGGCAAGTGCGTCGGCATCCGCTCCTTCACCACCACGACCGGCGCCTGGCTGCGCGGCATCCTTGCCAACAATGATGGCGTCGATCTCAATTCGATCGATTGGGTGACGTTCGAGGATGCCCATGTGGCCGAATTCGTCGATACCACCAAGCGGGCGCCGGCCGGCAGGCAGATCATCCAGATGCTGCGCGATGGCGAGCTCGATGCCGTGCTCGGCGAGAAGGTGGAAGATCCGGACTTGAGGCCGCTGTTTGCCGACGTGCCTGCGGAAGAGAAAGCGTGGTTTGCGAAACACGGGGTATTGCCGATCAACCATATGGTGGTGGTGAGCAAGAACCTGGCGGAGAACCATCCGGATGTGGTGCGTGAGGTGCATCGGCTGCTCACCGAATCCGTCGCGCGTTCGCCCACCGGGCCACGTTTCGAGCCAGCCGAAATGCGGCGTTCGCTGCAGTTGATTACGCGCTATGCGGCGCAGCAGGAGCTGATTCCTCGCGAATATGCGGTCGATGAGCTGTTCGATGACGTGACGCGGGCACTACGCTAAAGGAGAGTTTCGAATGCAGCCGGAGCCGATCTTCGATCTCGCCCATCTCGGTCACATGGAACTATTGACGCCGAAGCCAGATGAGAGCGAAAAATTCTTCGTCGATGTGATGGGCATGACGGTCAGCGGCCGGGCGGGCGAGTCGGTCTATTTACGCGGCTGGGACGACTACGAGCGTTATTCGCTCAAGCTCACGGCCTCGAAGACGTCGGGCATGGAGCACATGGCGCTGCGCGCCCGCAGTCCGCAGGCGCTGGAGCGCCGTGTCGCCGCGCTCAAGGGCTCGGGCTTCGAGATCGGCTGGACCGATGGCGACATGGGGCAGGGGCCGGCGTTCCGCTGCCGCGATCCCGACGGCCATGTCATCGAGCTCTACTACGAGACCGAGTGGTACCAGGCGCCGCCGGAGCTCAAGCCCGCCCTGAAAAACCAGGCGCAGCGCTTTCCCGCGCGCGGCGTCAATGTCCGCCGCCTCGATCATCTCAATTGCCTTGCGGTGGATATCAAGGCCAACCGCCTTTTCTTCGAGAACTACCTCGGCCTGCGAACGACCGAGCAGATCGTGCTCAACGACGGCACGGAAGCCGCGATGTGGATGACGATGTCGAACAAGAGCTACGACTTCGCCTATACGCGTGATCACTACGGCAAGATGGGCCGCTTCCACCACGTTACCTACGCACTCGACAGCCGCGAGGAGATCCTGCGCGCCGCCGATATCTTTCTGGAAAACGGCGTCCATATCGAGACCGGCCCGCACAAGCATGCGATCCAGCAGACCTTCTTCCTCTATGTCTATGAGCCCGGCGGCAACCGCGTCGAGGTCGCCAACGCCGGCGCGCGCCTGATTCTGGCGCCGGACTGGAAGCCGATCGTCTGGACCGAGGAGGAGCGCAAGAAGGGCCAGGCCTGGGGCCTGAAGACGATCGAGTCCTTCCACACCCACGGCACGCCGCCGGTTGGGGAATGAGATTTCCCGGGGGGCGGCAAACCCCCGCACGTCGAGCGGTGGCACCCTAACGACACTCGCTTCGGTTGGGCAGCGCCGATCTTTCATTTTAGGTTTGTGTTAATCAGCTCACACAGGCTGAGGCAATGTCATTCTATATTTCGATATTGATCTAGCGACGCCGGGCATCCCAGGGTTGATCACCCGGCCGGAGTTTTCGCGATGCAACGAATTTTGGTCAAGCCTGCGCCGGGTCATCCTGCGCCGCAGCAAGTCGGTGTTCCCGCCGGCGTTCCCGCAAGCCCGCCACGCCGACTGAACGCCATCCAGCAACTCCATCTGGAACACGCGGTTAGTCCGCGCGTGCCGACGCCAGCCTACCGGCCGCTGCGCGTCTATGCCTACGATCCGGCGCTGGGCGCCAAGCTCGATACGGTGGACATCAATGAAGCCACGCTCGACGTGCGCTGGGAAAGCGAGCTGAAGCCCGGTCCGATCGGCGAGTACATCGAGGTGATCGACGTCGACCCGGCGAGCCAATGTTGCTACGCGCCGGTCGACCTCAACCATCCGCATATCCTGACCAAGTCGGGCCTGACGCCTTCGGAAGCGAGCCCGCAGTTCCATCAGCAGATGGCGTATGCGGTGGCGATGAAGACGATCGAGCATTTCGAGATGGCGCTCGGCCGCGTCGCGCTGTGGGCGCCGCGCGAGATTCACCGAGAGGGCAAGGAGACCACCTCCGAATATGTCGACCGCTTACGCATCTATCCCCACGCGCTGCGCGCCAAGAACGCCTATTACAGTCCGGAACACAAGGCGCTGCTGCTCGGCTATTTCACCGCTTCCGGCTCCGATGCCGAAGGGCTGATGCAAGGCAGCGTCGTATTCACGGCCGTCTCCCACGATATCGTCGCCCACGAGACGACGCACGCCTTGCTCGACGGCGTCCACCGGCGCTTCCGCGAAGCAACGAACCCGGACGTTTTCGCGTTTCACGAAGGCTTTGCCGACATCATCGCACTGTTCCAGCATTTCACCTTGCCGGAAGCCCTGAAGCATCAGATCGCGGCAACACGGGGCGATCTTGAAAAGCAGAACCTGCTCGGACAACTCGCGGTGCAGTTCGGCGCGGCGACCGGCCGCTACGGCGCCCTGCGCGACTACATCGGCACGGTCAAGGCGCCGACCGACGGCAATCCGAAAGATGCAAAATGGGTTCGCCGCGAGCCGAAGCCGACCGACTATGCCAACGCCACCGAGCCTCACGACCGCGGCGCGGTGCTGGTCGCGGCCGTGTTCGATGCCTTCCTGCAGATCTACAAACGCAGGACCACCGATCTGCTGCGGCTCGCCACCGGCGGCACCGGCGTGCTGCCTGAGGGCGACATCTCGACCGATCTCGTCGACCGGCTGGCGCGCGAGGCCAGCAAGGTCGCCGGCCACGTTCTCAACATGTGCATCCGCGCGCTCGACTACTGCCCGCCGGTCGATATCTTCTTCGGCGAGTATCTGCGTGCGCTGATCACGGCGGATACCGATCTCGTGCCATATGACAAGCTTGGCTATCGAACCGCATTCATCGAGGCGTTTCGCAGCCGCGGGATCTACCCGAGCGACGTGAAACATCTTTCGCCCCGCAGCCTGATCTGGGAGCCGCCGCCGTTGCCGCTGCGGCAGGGAAAGGTGCGCGAGGTCCTCAAGAAATTGTCGACCGGCTGGGACATGAACAGCAAGCGCAGGGACGCTTATTGCTCGTCGAGGAAGAACGCGCAGATTTTCTGGCAGTGGCTGATGAAGCAAGTCAGCGACGACGAAATGGCGGCGCTCGGGCTCCGCCGAATCCGGAAGCCGGAGCCGTTCAAGATCGGCAATCAGGAAGGCGAACTCCGCGCGATCGAAGTTCATTCGGTGCGGCCGGTGCGCCGGGTCGGCCCCGACGGCAACATACGCTCCGACCTCGTCGTCGAGATCACACAGACTTTCCGGCCGAGCGGAATGCCCGGCAGGCGATTCCGCGGCGGCTGCACCCTGCTGATCGATCTTGCGACCGCCGAGGTGCGCTACATGGTGCGCAAGAAGATCGACAGCCCGAACCGGCTGGCTGAGCAGATCCAGTTCGGCATCGACGGCAGCGACGGCCTGCACGGCAATTACTTCGCCGATCCGGCCGGCGTTCGCGAACCCTTCGCCTTGATGCATCACGTGCACGGATAGGAGAAGTCCAGTGGCGCGCACGGCAAAGAAGACGGTAGCGGAGAAAGCGGCGGCAAAGCGGGCGCCGCGACGATCAGGGACTGCGCAGGGCGGCGCGGCGGTAGCGGCCGGCGCAGCGGCGACGCCCGCGGGCAGCTATCGCGCTAGGGTTCGGATGTATCGCCAGGGCCTCGGCGATTGCTTCCTGGTCTCGTTGCCGCGCACCGACGGCGGCACCCGGCCGTTCTATGTGATGATCGACTGCGGTGTCGTGCTGGGTACGCCCAATCCTGGCGCGATCATGAAGCAGGTGTTGGACAGCATCGTGCAGGAGACCGGCGGAGCGATCGATCTATTGATCGCGACCCACGAGCATTGGGACCATCTGTCGGGCTTCGTGCAGGCAAAGGATTCGTTCGACAAACTGACGAAGGTCGGACAGGTCTGGCTCGCCTGGACCGAGGATCCGGCCGACGAATTGACCAGGAAGTTGAAGGCTGAGAAGGGTCAGGCGCTGGCGGCGCTGCGCATGGGCTTGAACCAGATGCAGGCGGCAGGGGATTCGGACAGCGCGACCGAACTCAATGGAATTCTGGAATTCTTCGGCGCCGTCAGCGGGCCGACGACGGCGGACGCCCTCAACAATGTCCGGGCCAAGACCGCCAACGCCAGCGCCAAGCTACGCTACTGCCTGCCGACCGATCCGCCGGTCCAGCCCACAGGCACCAATGCGCGCTTCTACGTGCTGGGCCCGCCCCATGACGAGAAGATGCTGCGCAAGATCAACCCGTCCACGGGCAACAAGGAAACCTATGGGCTGGCGCTTGACAGTTTTCGGCTGTTCATGAATGGCGCGGGCACCGCGCTTAACGATGACGACGATGAACATCCGTTCGATGAGCAATGTGAAATTCCCTTCAGCTACGCGCAAACGGCGCCTGAACTCGGGTTTTTCAGGCAGCACTACTGGCAGCCCGGCCAGGGCGCGCCCGATGCGTGGCGGCGGATCGATACCGATTGGCTGGGAGGCGCGTCCGATCTGGCGCTGCAGCTCGACAGCCTGACCAACAACACCAGTCTTGTCATTGCGATCGAGCTGCCGGGCGGCGACGTCCTGTTGTTCGCGGCCGACGCGCAAGTGGGCAACTGGCTGTCCTGGCAGGACCGTTCATGGACGGTGGACGGCAAGACCGTCACCGGGCCGGACCTGCTCAAGAACGCGATCTTCTACAAGGTCGGCCACCATGGTAGCCACAATGCGACGCCGAGGGCGCAGGGCCTCGAGGAGATGGTGCGGTTGCGGGTCGCGATGATTCCGGTCGACCATGACATGGCGGTCAAGAAGCGCTGGGGAAAAATGCCGCTCGACGAGCTGGTCACGGCGCTTGGCCAGCGCGCCAAGGGCTGCGTGTTGCGCGTGGACCAGCCGAAGCCGCCCACCCAGGAGAACGTGGTCGAGGACAAGCTGTTTTTCGAAGTCACGTTCTGACGCCTGTCGGGACGGCCCGGCGGGGACGTCTCCGGTCTTGAGACGCATAGCCGCATCGGACCACCGCGCGAAACTCCGCCGTGCAGTCGGCCACGTTGGGCAGCGCCGATGACCTTGCATCCGTGGCGCTCCGCACCATCTTTCGCCCGAGCCAAGGCTGGAGCGTCCGATGGAACCACGGATCGATTTTGCCAGCGAAGAATTCTCTCGTGATCCTGCCGCCGTCGTCGCGCGGGTGCGGGCATCCGGACCCGTGGTTGCGGCGAGGTTCCCGATCGTCGGTCGGGTCTGGGTCACCACGACCTATGAGGCGACCGCCCGCGTGCTGAAGGACACGGCGGTCTTCACCCTGCGCAAGGATGATGGGGCGGTCGCCGGCCTGCGCTGGTGGATGCCTTCGTTCATCGCCACCCTTGCCAACAACATGCTGACCACGGACGAGCCCGACCACACCCGATTGCGCGGCATCGTCGACGAGGCCTTCCGCCGCCGCGCCGTGCTGGAGATGGAGCCGCGCATTCGCGAAATCGCCGACGACCTCGCCGCAGAACTGTTTGCCGCAGAAAACCCGGCCGACCTCGTCGCGCGCTATGCGCAGACGCTGCCGCTGTCGGTGATCTGCGAATTGTTGGGCCTGCCGCAGGCCGACCGGCCGCAATTCATCGCCTGGGCAAGAGCGCGGGCGCAGTTCACCGGCGCCATCGGGTTCCTGCGCATGATCGGGACGATCCGGAAGATGCGGCGCTACATGGCAGAGCGCCTGGAGGTGGCCCGCCGGCAGGGCGGCGAGGGGTTGATCGCCGAGCTGGTGCGGGTCGAAGCCGAGCGGGGACGCATCAACGGCGATGAAATGGTGTCGATGCTGTTTCTGTTGCTGGCGGCGGGCTCGGACACCACGACGCATCTGATCGGCGGATCGGTCTACGAGCTTCTTAAGTCGCCCGAACGGCGCGACTGGCTGGCGCAGGACTGGAGTCGCGCAGGCCTCGCAATCGAGGAGTTCCTGCGCTTCGTCTCGCCCGTGCAATTCTCCAAGCCGCGCTTCGTGCGGCAGGATCTCAGTCTTGACGGTGTCAGCCTGAAGAAGGGCGACCGGATCATGGCCATGATCGTTGCGGCGAACCTGGATCCGCTGGCCGACGAGAATCCCGAACGACTCGACCTGACGCGGCGGCCGAACCGGCATCTGTCGTTCGGCACCGGCATCCATTTCTGCCTCGGCCATCAGCTCGCGCGCATCGAAGCCGCGTGCGCCCTGCAGGCGCTGTTCACCCGCTGGCCGAAGCTGGAATTGGCGGTCGCACCGGATCAAATTCGCTGGCTCAGACGGCCGGGTTTGCGCTCGATCGAAAAGCTGCCGGTTAGAGCGGGGGCGTGATCGCGGGGCAATGATCCCGGACCAGGTCTAGCTCGACACACTTGTAGCCGCCGACCTGAAAATGCTGCTACATCCTGAACGGAAGCAGGTCCGAGGATCGGGAAGAAATCATCGCAAAGCCATGACTGCCCGTGCTTCAACTTGGCGGCTTGCTGCGCCGATTGCCGTGCTGTTTTGCGCAGTTTTGCTGGTTGCCTGGTGGAAATGGCCTTCTCCACAAATCTCAGGCATCGGTGCGCGTGCCTGCGGCGCGCATGATAGCCGGGAATCTGAAGCCACCGGACAAATGGGCGGCCGCGTTTCGATCGATGCGGCATTCGATTTTCTCGATGCGCAGATGGATCGTTTTCACCGTTCGACGATCGTCTACGCCGGGCCCGGCTTCAGTGCGTATTATCCGAGCGGCAAGATAGGCGATGTCGCAGATATCAGCGCCGACCAGGACGGCTCGTCGCTCAGGATCGACTATCGACCTGCGCGCTCGAGCGGGCTGGGGTGGGCCGGAATCACCTTTCTCTATCCCGACGGCAATTGGGGGCGATCCCCCGGGCGAAATCTTTCCGGCGCCACGTTGCTCACATTTTGGGGTTGCGCCGATCACGACACC
>Ga0307479_10001003_pt1 | contig 25550 bp, 21 predicted proteins | sample atmos_gasesECM4C_FD_203743 | JGI IMG/M metagenome (GOLD analysis project Ga0307479, IMG submission 203743) | Hardwood forest soil microbial communities from Morgan-Monroe State Forest, Indiana, United States - atmos_gasesECM4C_515 | ecosystem: Environmental > Terrestrial > Soil > Temperate... | reverse complement strand
AGAAGCAGAATTTCCTTTACGAGAACATCGAGGAGATTTGCAAGATTTTCAAGAAGCATGACGTGAGTTTTTCGTTTGGCGACGGACTGCGGCCGGGCTGCATCGCGGACGCGAGCGACGAAGCGCAGTTCGCGGAGTTGAAGGTGCTGGGCGAACTGACGGAGAAGGCCTGGGAGCACGACGTGCAGGTGATGATCGAAGGACCGGGGCACATCCCGCTGGACAAGATCAAGGAGCAAGTGGACAAGGAGATGGAGTGGTGCCACGAAGCGCCGTTCTACACGCTGGGGCCGCTGGTGATTGATATCGCGCCGGGCTACGACCACATCACCAGCGCGATCGGCGCGGCCATGATCGGGTGGCACGGAGCATCGATGCTGTGCTACGTGACGCCGAAGGAGCACCTGGGGCTGCCGAATGCGGAAGACGTGAAACAGGGCGTGATCGCCTACAAGATTGCGGCGCACGCGGCGGACGTGGCGCGGCATCGTCCGGGCGCGCGGGACCGCGATGACGCGCTTTCCTATGCGAGGTTCCTGTTTGACTGGAACAAGCAGTTTGAGCTTTCGCTCGATCCACCGACGGCGAAGGCCATGCACGACGAAAATCTTCCCGATGATTTTTACAAGGAGGCGAAATTCTGTTCCATGTGCGGGCCGAAGTTCTGCTCGATGAACATCACGCAACTCGCCGAAGCCGAAAGCGGCCACGACCAGGCCGAACGGAAACAGAAATTCGTGGAATTGCTGGCGCGAATCGAAAACTAGGCGGACTCCGCTGCGGAGCATCCTTCGGAAAAAGCAAAGAAACGTCTGGCTGTGCGGTGCGTCAGAATAGGAAAGCGTCCGCTCAGGCGGACTAAGGAGAGAGAAGATGAGATTGATGAAACTGATGGGGGCATTGGTGTTGTGCGCCGGTCTGACAGCAATTCCGGTGCTCGCGCAGGAAGCGGCGAAGAAGGAGCCGCCGAAGCCGGCGCCGAGCCCGTCGCAGGCCGTACTCGAGCAGTGGAATGACATCGGAAGGAAGCTGATCGCAATGGCGGAGGATTTTCCTGAGGACAAGTACGAATACAAACCGCAGGCGGATTCCCGGACGTTCGCGGCAGGGCTGGTGCATGTTTCGGCGTCCATGTATTACTTCACGGACTTCGCGCTGGGACAGAAACCCCGCTACCCGGACGATCCAAAGCGCGACGATTTGAAAACCAAGGCGCAGATCGTGGCATTCGTGAAGAAGTGCGTGCAGGACGGCGCGGACGCGATTAAAGCGAAAGGCGACAAAGGACTGAACGAAATCGTCAACGACGGCGGGCCGCATTTGGACCGGCTCTATGACCTGGCGTACGGCTTGATCGAGCACTCCGGGGAACATTACGGACAGTTAGTGGTGTATTACAGAAGCAATGGACTGGTGCCGCCGGAATCGCGGCCGAAGAAATAAGCTCCACATTTCTGAAAATCAGGCGGGCACGATCTCGAGCGGATCGTGCCCTGTTTTTTTGCCAGTGTCGAATTGCAAATTGCGATCGCTAGGGTGAAGTCGCCGAAGCGACGCCGTTTTCGAGAAGAGCGGTGAGCTGCTCGGGATCGCTGGTAGGCGGAAAGCAGGTTTGGCCGGAGCAGACAACAGCGAGCGGTTTTTCGGCAGGAAGATGCGGCAAAGTTTCCTTGAGAGCGCCGGAGAGATGGAGTTGTGGAGTCTCCGGGGTAACGCGCAGAACGGACTTGCCGAAACGGAAGACACTGTGGGCGGCGGCTTCGAGCGCTTGGGCGGCTGGATCGTCGGCGCGCCCGGTGATGACAACCTGAATCGGGCGATGCGCGAAGAGTGTGGCAGCGAGGCCGTAGGTGGCGGCGAAAAGGCCGTACTGGGGGGCGATGCCGGCGAAGGCCTCGAGAGCTTTTTGCGCGAAGGCGTAGTAGCGGTCATCGCCGGTGAAAGCGTGGAGGCGCAATAGCGCGATGGCAGCAACGGAATTGGCGCCGGGCGTAGGAGAATCCTGAAAAGGTTTGCGGCGGACATCGAGACCGCCCATAGGAGCAGCGTCGGAGGGACGATCGAAAAAGCCGCCGCCTTCGGCGTCGCCGTAGCGCGCGATAGCGAGGTCCATCGTTATTTGTGCGGCTTGGAAATAGCGCGGCTCGAGCGTGGCTTCGTAGGCATCGAGCAAGGCGAGAACGCCGAAGACTTGATCGTCGAGCGAACCATCGAGCGCGGGCCCGCCGATGCGGTGACCGAAGCCGCGGGTCTCGCTCCAGACTTCCTTCAACATGCGGTTGAGAGTTTTCAGGGCGAAGGCGCGGCAATTCCCGCCGAGCGAACCGCCCAGGGCGCGCGCGCCATCAAGGTAAGCCGAGACAAACATCGCGTTCCAGGAAACGTACATCGTTTTGTCGATGTAGGGTGTGGGACGCGCCAGACGCGCGGCCAACATTTTCACCTTCGCCCTGGCAACGGTCAGTCGAACAGTGGAATCATCGAGGCCGAGTTGCTTGGCGATGTCGGACGGACTTCGTGCGATCCACAGGACATTCTTGGCGGGGTTGTGGTGCATCTCGCCCTGCGGCTCGACGTCATAGTAGAGCTCGAGGACGCGCGATTCGTCCGCCGTGAGAACGGCGCGAACCTCGTCGAGCGTCCAAGTAAAGTAATCACCATCATCGTCAAGCGAATAGTCGGCGTCCTGGCTGGCGTAGAATCCGCCGTTTTCCTGATCGGAAAGGACCTCGTTGACCCAGCGGATGATGTCCTCGGAGATTTCGCGAAGAAAATCATTTTTCGTAACTTGATAGGCGTGAACGTAATTTCGCAAGAGCTCCGAATTGTCGTAACTCATCTTTTCGAAGTGAGGAACGAGCCAGCGCTCGTCGACGGAGTAGCGATGGAAGCCGCCGGCGAGCTGGTCGTAGACGCCGCCGCGAGCCATTTTTTCGAGCGAGGTTTCGGCGATAGCGAGGAGATGTTTTTCCCTGGATTGCTGGAAGCGCTCGAGGAGGAGATCGATGGCAGAGGCATGCGCGAATTTCGGCGAGCGTCCGAAGCCGCCGTTCTTGGTATCGAATTGCTCGGTGATGGAACGAATCTGCGCGTCCACGACGCCGGGATCAAAATCGGCGCGCGCGCCGGCAAACATTTCCGCTTGCGCGACGGCGCCAGCGAGCGAGTACGCGGCGCGCTCGAGCTCGGCGCGCTTGTTGCGGTAAGAATCGGCGACGGCGAGGAGCACGCGGCGGAACCCGGGCCGCCCCATCTGGTCATCCGGCGGGAAATACGTGCCGCCAAAAAAAGGTTTGCCGTCGGGAAGAAGAAAACCAGTAAGGGGCCAGCCGCCTTGGCCGGAAATGGCGCTGATGGCGGATTGATAGCGAGAATCCACGTCGGGACGCTCGTCGCGATCGACTTTCACGGGAATGAAATGCTCGTTGATGATTTTCGCGATCTCGGCGTTTTCGTAGCTTTCGCGGTCAATCACATGGCACCAATGGCACCAGACCGCGCCAATGTCGAGGAGGATCGGCTTGTCATCGGATTTGGCGCGAGAGAACGCGGCATCGCCCCATTCATACCAGTCGATGGGCTGGTGGGAGGCAGAGCGGAGATAGGGACTGGCGGAATCCTTCAGACGGTTTGCGGGATGGTCGGTCAAAGCAGCTCGCAGTTTGCGCGCGCGAAGAACGCAAAACGGAAGTCCCTCGCTTCGCTTAGGATGAAAACAAGAAAAAACACGGGTCTAAAGACCCGCCACTACAAAACTATTGCACGGTATCGCCTGGGTTAGCATCGCGCGGGTCGAGCGGCTTGCGGCCGGAAAAACCTTCATCCTGGCGGTGATAAAAACGGATGCGGTCTTCGCCAAGCTTCCAACAGAGATAGACCTCTTCATTGCCCAGGAGCGAAGGAAAATCGAGCAGGCCGATTTCGAGATCCTTGATCAGGCAGCCCGTTTCGAGAATGCGGCTGAGAGCGGACTTGAAAGTCTCCGCGAGCTGCTGGTGCTGCGCGCGAACTTCTGAAAGCTTGGCGTACGGCACGAGCATGCCGCCCATCATCATGATGCGGGCCGCGACGCCGTTGAGCTCCTTGTCGAGATCGGCGAGCTTCTTGCGGCAATCCATGGCCTCAACGAGCAAAGGTTCCAGCTCGCGGCGGGTGCGCTCCGCCTCGCGCAGGGTAAAGAGCCGAGGCTGCGGGTCGGGAGTGTCCTGATCGGGTGCGTTGTCTTCGTCTGCCATCATGTATCCGTGCTGCGGCGTGCGATTTCCTGACGCGGCGATGCTACCGCAAACTGAGCATGCGGTCGAGCGCCACGCGCGCGTAATGGCGTGTGCGTTCGTCCACGGAGATGCGGTTTACGACGTTTCCGGCGGCAAGATTTTCCAGCGCCCAGAGCAGATGTACGGGCGTAATGCGGAACATCGTCGTGCAAACGCAGACGCTGGGGTCGAGCGACATCACTCTGCGGTCAGTCAGCTCTTTGCCCAGGCGGTTGACGAGGTGAATCTCCGTGCCGACGGCCCACTCGGAGCCGGCGGGCGCCGCCGTGACGGCCTTAGTGATGCCTTCGGTCGAGCCGATCTGGTCGGCGGCCTGCGCGACCTCGAAACGGCACTCTGGGTGAACGATGACGCGAATTCCGGGATGCTCGCGGCGGACGCGAGAAACGTGCTGAGGCGTGAAACGCTGATGGACCGAGCAGTAGCCCTTCCACAGGATGACGCGCGCGGCGCGAATCGCTTCGGGTGAATTACCGCCGAAATCCTGGTAGGGATCCCAGACAATCATTTTGTCGAGGGGAATGCCCATGCGGAAGCCGGTGTTACGGCCGAGATGCTCATCGGGAAGAAAAAGAACTTTTTCGCCGCGCTCGAAGGCCCATTGCATGACGGCGGCGGCGTTGGAGCTGGTGCAGACGGAACCGTCATGTTCGCCGGTGAAGGATTTAATGGCGGCGGTGGAGTTCATATACGTGACGGGAATGACTTTTAAATCCCCGAGAGAGGAAAGTTCGCTCCAGCAGGATTCGACTTGGCCGATGTCGGCCATGTCCGCCATGGAGCAGCCGGCGTTGAGGTCAGGAAGGACGACGACCTGATGCTCGCGGCGGAGAATGTCGGCGCTTTCGGCCATGAAATGGACGCCGCAGAAGACGATGTAGCGGCCCTCTGCTTCGGCGGACTGGTGCGAAAGCTTGAGGGAATCGCCGCGGAAATCGGCGAATTTGACGACTTCGTCGCGCTGGTAGTGGTGGCCGAGGATGACGACGTCTTTGCCGAGACGCGCTTTCGCGGAGGCGATGCGGTCATCCAGCGGGTTGTCGGGCGTCAGGAGGTAACTGTCAAAATCGCAGCCAACGCCCTTTTCGATTTCCGGGGCGCGGAGGGTTGGCGGCGGAGCGATGCCGACCAGCGTGAAGGAATTCGAGATGGAGGTAACGTTGCTCATTTTGGCTTCATTGTTTGGATTGTCGAATGGCTGGCGATGGCCCCTGGTGGTTAGATGAAGTCTCGCGTGATTTGGTGCAATTATCCTCTATCCCCCGATAAACACCATAGTACGAGAGGGCGGTACGAAATCCGGCTCATTGATGCGATGGCCTTTTTCTTTCTCCACTACCACGGAGTGGATGTAGGTTTCCATGTGGTCATCCGAGGCGCCTTCCCGGAGTAGGACGCGCAGATCGTGGTCGTCCTTGCTGAAGAGGCAGGTGCGGAGCTTGCCGTCGGCGGTAAGGCGGATACGCGAGCAGTGGCCGCAAAAGGGCTGCGTAACGGGAGCAATAAGGCCGATTTCGCCGGGAGCACCGTCAGCGAAGCGGTACTTGCGCGCGGTTTCGCTGCGTTCGTGGGGGATCTGCACGAGCGGCCAGCGCGCGTGGATGCGCTTGTAAATCTCGGCGGCGGGAACGACCAGATCGCGCGTCCAGTGGCGATCGGCATCCAGCGGCATGAATTCGATGAAGCGCATGATGACGCCACGCAGGCGCGCAAACGCGGCAAAGGATTCCACTTCGTCATCGTTGAGGCCGCGAACGAGAACGGCATTGACTTTGGCGGGAGCCAGACGTGAGCTTTGAGCGGCATCAATGCCGTTCATGACGGTGGCGAAAGACTTGGTGCGCGTGATGCGCTCGAATTTCGCGGGTTCGAGGGAATCGAGGCTGATATTGATGCGGCGGAGACCGGCCTGGAGTAGCCGTTCGCAGCGCTCCGCTAGAAGATGGCCGTTGGTGGTCATCGAGAGGTCTTCGACACCGAGAGCATGGAGTCGCGCGATATAGTCTTCGACGCCATTGCGAACGAGAGGCTCGCCGCCGGTGATGCGGATCTTGCGGATGCCAAGTCGCAGAAAAACACGCGCGAGCCGGTCGAGCTCTGGCCAGGAGAGAATTTCATCGTGGTCGCGGTAATTTTCGGGGTCGGCGGAGCGGCAGTAGACGCAACGGAAATTACAGCGATCCGTGACGGAGATGCGCAGGTCGGTGATCTGGCGGCCGAATTTATCGTGCAGAATCATGGTGTCCAAAAATAATCAAGCCCGATTCGGTGCTGGGAATCGGGCGCCCGACGGAAAAATGCGCATTTCCGTCGAAGTCGCTCCTTTCCAAGCACAGGTTTCTTACCGTGCGCGGCTCGCCAAAACCCGGCTCACCGCAAAAGGGAGGCGCGGGCGTTTCCACCCGAACCCTCCGTCCCGAAGAATAAAACCCATTCCTCGCCGGGACGTCGCCCCTGTGCCATAGGATGTCTCTCCCATAGGTCCCAGGGGTCGGAGTGTACAGGCCAAGTCTACGCCTGTGCGGCCCGGGCTGCAATTCAACGCTGCAGCGGAGCTAGACGCGGGCGGGGCACAGGATTGTGGTAGAGTTTTTGCCACGCCATGCGGATATTCGTCTTAGGGGCCGGGGCGACCGGCTCTCTTCTCGCACAATTACTGGAGAGACAAGGACATACCGTCTGGTGCGGCGATCGCGACCTGGAGCGCGCGCGTCGCTTCCTGGGCAAGAAAAGCACGATTCCCCTCACCGAAGTGAATGCGCGAAATCTCCGCGGCATCGTCCGCGCGGCGCGCGGCTGCCAGTTGATCGTCAATGCGTCTGCCTCGGTGTTCAATGAAATCGTGCTGCGGGCGGCGCTGCGGCTGCGCGCACATTACCTGGACCTGAGCTCACACCTGAGGCGGAATCCGTTCCAAGCCGAGCAATTCCGCTACGCAAAGCGGTTCGAAGACAAGAATCGCGCGGCGCTGATCAACGCGGGCGCGGCGCCGGGGTTGACAAATCTGCTGGTGAAACGCGCGGCGGAACAGCTTGATGAAATCCAATCCGTACATATCCGACTCTATGAGAGCAGCGAGAGCGATGATCCGATATCGCAATGGTCTCCGGAAGGGTCGTTCGACGAGGCAGTGTCGCACCCGCGCATCTACCGCGGCGGAAAGTACCTGCTGGGCAAACGATTTTCGGAGATTGAAAAGTTTCGCTTTATGGAGCCCATCGGGACGGCTCGCGTGGTGCTCGCGGCGCAAGACGAAGTGGCGACACTGCCGCACTTTGTTCCCATGCGCGACCTCGAAGTAAAGATCGGCGGGAACGAGATTGACCGGCTGCGGCGCTGGCACAAGCAGGGAAAGCTGCATCGCTCGCGCGGGATGGCGCGGCTCCGGTTTCCGCAAACATCCTCGCCGCGGATGATCGCGAAGCTAATCCGGCAAGGAATTCTCCAGAATGCGCGGTTTGCGGCGGCAGTGCTGGTGCGCGGATTCAAACGAAGCGCCAAAGTAGACCAGTATCTGCTGATTCGCAGCGATTGCACGTTTCCCACGCTCTACCAGATTCGGCAGCAGGGACGCTTGACAACTCCGGTGGCCTACGCAACGGCGCACATCGCCGCGCTTTTCATTAAGTTTTTCCCCAGAGAGCTCGCGGGTGTCTTTGCACCGGAAATGCTGCCGGTGGAAACGCGCCGCGCCATCCTTGCCGGAATCCGGGCACACGGCGTGCGTATCGTGCATAAGACAACCGTCCTCAAGCGCAGCCATGAAGACGAAGAAGAGTTCTGATTAGAACTTTAGGCCGGGAAGTCTTTATGGCCGGGCTTCGAAAATTAAATTGAAAGGCGTTTGCGTAGCCCGGCGGAAACGGGAAAATCCTCCCGATGTGACCACTTCCCGTAGACGCTTCTCCCCTGCCTGCGCTCCGAGCGCAAGGCCCACTTCCTGCGACAACGAAGCGGGGGTGCAAAGGAGCGTGGAAGCACCGTAGAAGGCACGGCCGATCGGATTAAGATTATCTTCAAGCTTGTCGCCTGCAAACGGCTCGACAATCATCCAAGTGCCGTCTTTTTTGAGCGTGCTGTGGACGTGAGCGGAGGCCCCGGCGGGATCGCCCATGTCGTGCAAACAATCGAAAAATGTGACGAAGTCGTAGTCTTTGCCGGGATAGTCCTTTGCCTTGGCGACTTCGAAGCGGATGCGGTTGCCAACACCCGCATCCTTTGCGCGCTGCCTCGCTGTTTCGATCGATTTGTCGTGGTAATCGAATCCAGCGAACTCAGATTTCGGATAAGACTTGGCCATCAAGACAGTGGAAGCGCCGAGACCGCAGCCGACATCGGCGACGTGCGCACCGCTTTTCAACTTGGCATCGACGCCTTCGAGAGACGGAATCCAGGCGCTAATAAGATTCGCTGCGTAGCCAGGACGGAAAAAGCGCTCCGTGCCGACGAAGAGCTCCGGGTGATGTTCGTGCCAGCCCATACCCTTTCCGGTCTTGAATCTTTCCGTGAGCTGCTCCTCAGATTTTGCGGCAGCAAGGGCCAGTTGAAACGCTCCAGGCAAAAAGACGGGGCTGGATTCATCGGCCATCGCAAAAGCCTGCTCTTCGCTGAGATGAAATTTTCCCGTTGAAGAATCGTAGCTGACATAGCCTCCCGCGGCTTGTGCGCTCAGCCACTCGCGCACATAACGTTCGGCGGTGCCGGTGCGCTTGGCAAGCTCCGCTGGAGTCTGCGCCCCGCCAGACGCAAGAGCTTTATATAAACCGAGTTTGTCGCCGATGCGAATCAAAGCGGCGTTGAAGGTGGCGCCGAAATCGACGATCGCCTTCCCGAGAAATTCGTGAAGCTTGTCCTGATTGATGGCCATGTCTTTCTCCCTCAGAAGGTTAAATGGCGGGCTTCCATTGAAATGGATTTTAGGGTCTCATCCGGGTAAAGGCAAGCAAGCTCAGCAGCAGCGATTCGGGCGTGAATAGCGGCGATTGAGCTGCTCGACATAAAACTCTGCCGGGCTTAGTTTCTGGAGTTCGGCCGGCCGTTCCGCAGCTAAACGCAAGTAACGCTCGTAGGCGGAATCGCCGCACCATTCGCGCAAACCACGCCAGAATTTGCGGAGCCAACGGGAAGCGGATTTTGCCCCGTGCCGCATCAGTCGTCTCCGTGGGCCGCGCCGGAATAGCCAGCGGCCCACTGCGTGCGCACATAGGGCGATTCGTGAAGAACAATTTCGCGGCGCCGGCCGAGAATTACGCGCCACTGAATCACCGCCTCGATAATCATCAGCAAAATCATCAGCGCCAGAACCAGCGTAACCCCGGCGTCGAGGCGCAAGTTGAAGATGAGCCGCTGGGTATCGGCAATCTTTGCGGCCGGAATCACACCGCTCGCAATTTGAGCAGCCAGTTCGTTGGCGCCGGAAAGAAAACCGATGCGCGGATTGGCATCGAAGACCTTCTGATAGCCCGCGGTCATGGTGATGGTAATGAGAGCGGCCATGGGAATCATCGTCACCCAAAGCCAGCGGAGGCGTCCCATCTTCATCAAGATGGTGGTGGCTACGACGAGTGCGACCACTCCCAGCAATTGATTGGAGATGCCAAAGAGAGGCCAGAGCGAATTGATTCCACCCAGCGGATCAATCACGCCCTGATAAAGAAAATAGCCCCAAGCCCCCACGATGACCGCGCTGGAGAGCATGCTGCCCGGCAGCCAGCTCGTTCGCGCGAAAGGCTTCCAAAGGCGGCCGCCGAGCTCCTGCACCATAAACCGCCCGACGCGCGTGCCCCCGTCGAGCACGGTGAGAACGAAGAGCGCTTCGAACATTATGGCGAAGTGGTACCAGATGCTGAGAAGGCGCTCGCCTCCGATGGTGTTCGAAAAAATCTGCGCCATGCCCACCGCCAGCGATGGCGCGCCACCGGCGCGATTCAGCAAAGTCTTTTCGCCTACCAGCCGCGCAAGGTCTGTCATCGTTTGGGCTGTCAGCGGGAAGCCCCACTGGCTGATGGTGGCAGCGGCGGCCGCAGGATTGATGCCTACGATGCTCGCCGGGCTGTTGATGGCAAAATAAACGCCCGGAGTCATCGAACAAGCGGCAACCATGGCCATCACGCCGACAAAGGACTCCAGCAGCATTGCACCGTAGCCGATAAAACGCGCTTCACTTTCACGAATGATCATCTTCGGCGTCGTGCCAGAAGAGATGAGCGAATGGAATCCGCTGATCGCGCCACAGGCAATGGTGATAAAGCAGAACGGAAAGATTTTTCCGGCAAAGATAGGGCCAGTGCCGTCAACGAAGCGCGTCAGCGGCGGCATCAGTACGGGCGGCCTGACGATGAGGATGCCCGCGGCCAGAATGAAGAAAGCGCCCGCCTTGATGAAGGCAATCAGATAATCGCGAGGCGCAAGAAGCAACCAGACGGGAAGCGTGGAAGCGATATAGCCGTAAATGATAAGCGCGAATGCGAGAGCCAGGCCGCTGAGCGTGAACACGTGCGACCACGAGGGCGAATCTCCCACCCAGCGCCCGGCTACTACCGCGAACAAAACGAGCACGAAACCGATCAACGAAGCTTCGAGTACGCGGCCAGGCCGGAAAAAGCGCAAATAGACGCCAAGGAACAAAGCGATGACGATGGTCATGGCCAGCGTAAAAGTGGCCCAGGGAGAGGCTTTTAGCGCGTTGACGATCACGAGAGCGATCACCCCGAGCAGAATGATCATGATGGCCAGGACGGCGAGTTGGGCAATAATTCCGGCGCGGGCGCTGATCTCTTCGCGCGCCATCTGGCCGAGCGATTTTCCGTCGCGTCGAATCGAACAGAACAAAATGATGAAATCCTGCACGCAACCCGCGAATGCCGCTCCGGCAATCAACCAGAGCGTGCCCGGCAAATAGCCGAATTGCGCGGCCAGCGTCGGGCCGACAAGCGGCCCGGGACCCGCGATGGCCGCGAAATGATGGCCGAAAAGAACCCACTTGTTGGTGGGCACAAAATCGCGGCCGTCATCCTTGCGCTCGGAAGGGGTGGCGCGCGTGTCATCGAGCACGAGCAGGCGGGCGGCGATAAATGCGGAGTAAAGACGAAACGCCACGAGATAACAACAGACCGCGGCGACCACAAACCATATCGCGTTAAGCGGCTTCTCGCCGCGGTACAGCGCGATTGCACTGAGAGCGCCCGCGCCGGCGACCGCAACGGCCAACCAAATGAGGATGCGGACGAAGCGCCTCATCTTGCTTTACTGGGCGGCGTGGCCGCGCTCATGAATCTGGCGATGTCCTGCTTGAGCTTGGCCAGCGACGGCGCATGAACGTACATCATGTGTCCCGCTTCGTAGTAAGCACCGCTCAAATGGCCGCGCAGGGACGCGTCAAGTCCAAGATGATCGAAGGTGTAGTCTGCGGCGAAAAACGGCGTGGCGAGGTCGTAGTAGCCTTTGGCGACAAAAACGTGCAGAAAGGGATTTTGCGTCATGGCGCTGCGCAGGGTTTCGGCGACGTTGACGTAACGGTTCTCGTAGGGCCCGAAGTTCCACGGCTCCACGCGAGCGGTGAGGATTTCGTAGGGCAGGTCGCTTTCAAATTTCAGGTCGTTGCGGACGTAGTCGAGCAGCACGCCGGTGTACGGGCCGATGATCGCCGCAATGCTGGGGTCATAGTCGGGCCACGAGCCAGCAGAATCGGCGTCGATGCCGAGGAAGCGGCCGTCGATGCGCCCGACGGTGCGGCGCTGGTCGCGGAGGAGCTCCTTGGTGAAGCGGCCGAGCTGCACGCGGAGATTGCACTCGTCCACAAAATTTGTGGAGAGGCCGGTGAGCCGCGCAAGTTTTTGCGCAATCTCTTTGCGGCGATCGGAAGCGAGATTGTCGCCGGTCATCAAGGCATCGGCGTACTCACCGGCGGCAAACCTGCGCGATTCGTCAATCGCTTTTTGCAGATCACCCTGCAAGTCCGCCGGGAGTCTTTTATGATACCAGGCGACGGCGGTGTAGCTCGGCAGATAGAGGAGGTACGGCAAATCGTTGCCAGCATCGAATTCCGTCGTCTCAAAATTCAGGATCGAAGAGACGAGGACGATGCCGTTCAGGTACATGCCGAAATGCTGTTGCAGATAACCGGAAAGGCCCGCGGCGCGTGTTGTGCCATAACTTTCGCCGGCGAGAAATTTCGGCGAGGGCCAGCGCTTGTTGCGCGTGGCGTACAAGCGAATAAATTCCGCCACGGATTGCACATCTTCCTCGATGCCGTGGAATTGTTTCGGCGGCTCTCCGGGAACGGCGCGGCTGTAGCCGGTCGAAACGGGATCGATGAAAACCAGATCGGTGACGTCAAGAAGAGAAGCATCGTTATCCACGAGCTTGTAGGGCGGAGGGAGAAGCGCTCCCGCATCGCCCATCTGCACGCGGCGCGGACCAAAAGCCCCGAGGTGCAGCCACACCGAGGAAGAACCAGGGCCGCCATTGAAGCTGAACGTTATTGCGCGTTGCGCGGCATCGGGCACTTCATCCTTGGTGTAGGCGACATAAAAAATGCTGGCCTTGGGAGTGCCGTCCTCAAGCTTCAGCAGTATCGTGCCGGCGGTGGCGGTGTACTTGAGCTCCTGCCCGCCGATTCGCAGCGAGTGTTTTGACTGGACGATTTTTTCTTCCGGCGCGGGCGGCGTTTTTTTCTCTTCTTTCGGCTTTTCGGATGGCTTCTCCGCGGGATTTTGTGCAGTTTGTTGAGCAACTCCAGCATTCGGGCAGAGCAGAAAGAGCGCAATCGCACTCAGCAAGAAATAAAAACGCTTCATCGTCGGCAGGGCTCCCTCGTAGAAATTACGGCAAAGCAATCGCGATACCCCGGGCATCGTATGCGAGTGCGCGGAACGCGTCAATCGTCTTCAAAGACACGGGAGGCCAATTTCTTTGGCGCGTCGCGCAATCACGGATAAAATGCAAGCCGCTGAGCGGATTCCTCAATTCAAGGAGTGACATGCTTCCAGCCTGCTATCCACGGCTGATTTTATTTTCCCTTGCCGCCGCGCTTGCGTTGGGCGTCACGCCTCTGCGCGGGCAGCAAACTCCGCAACAACATGCCGAACAGCCGCATCCGAAAACGCTCGAAGAACTTCAAAAAGCGATGAAGGACGCGCTGGACAAGGATCATGTGCCGGGGGCGGGCGTGGCGCTGATATCGGGCGGCGAGGTGCTTTGGTGCGGGGGATTTGGCAAGGCCGACATCGCCACAAACCGCGACGTCACCTGCGAGACTCAATTCCGGGTGGGCTCCATCAGCAAGACGTTTGTCGCGCTGGCGCTGCTGGTGCTTCAGGAAGAAGGAAAGATCAATCTCGAAGCGCGGCTGCAGGACGTTGCGCCCGAAGTGCCAGTAAAGAATGTCTGGGAAGCGGCGCATCCGGTCCGAATTGTGAATCTACTGGAGCACACCGCCGGCTTTGACGACATGGAGGCCAGCGAAGTCTACAACCTGCGCGACCCTTACGATTATCCTCTGCTCGATGTCTTCAAGCGTTTCCACAAACCGCTGGAAGTGCGCTGGCCGCCGGGAACGCGCATGTCGTATTCCAATCCCGGATATGGCGTGGCGGGCTACTTGATCGAAAAAGTGACGCGCCAGCCTTACGATCTATATATCCGCGGCACGATTTTACGGCCATTGGGGATGGATACGGCGGACTTTCCGTTCACCGATGCCAATACGGCGCTTCTGGCCACAGCTTACGAAGGCAATCCGCCGCGCGCCCTGGGCTATCCGAAGATATATCTGCGGCCGGCGGGCGACTTGAAAGCTTCACCGGGCGAATTGGCAAAGCTGGTGCAATTTTTTCTGCGGCGGGGACGGGCCGGAGACAAACAGCTGGTGAAGCAGGAATCGATCGCCCGGATGGAAGCCCCGGAAACCACTTCCGCATCGCGCCACGGGCTGCGTCTAGGGTATGGACTGGCGAACTATTCGGATGTCGAAGGCGGCGTCTTGACTCATGGACATGACGGAGGTATCGACGGTTTTATTTCCACGTACCGCTACATGCCCGAACAAAACTGGGGCTACGTTGTGTTGGTCAATAGCTCGAGTTCGGGAAGGGCGTTGCGGGAGTTGGATCGACTGGCCAGTGATTTTCTTTCGAAGGATTTTCCGAAGCCGCAGCAACCGGCAGTCAGCGTGTCCGTGGGCGAACTGCGGAAATTCACCGGCTACTACGGACCGCGCGCTCCGAGAAGCCAGTTATTCGCTTTCCTGGACGAACTGACCGGCGGGGTGCGCGTCCGCGTGATCGACGGGCGTCTAACGCAATCTGGAATGTTCGACAAACCAAGGCCTCTCATTCCTGTGGGCAGAAATCTTTTCCGTGAGGAGAAAGAGCCGGAAGGAAGCACAATCTTTTTCACGAGTGAATCCGGAGCAATGGCTATCAGCGACCCGGGGCTGAATGGGATTTCGTACGGAGAGCGCACGAGTCTTATCTGGCCATTTGCGCGTCTGGCGCTACTTGGTGTCTGCGCTGCATTCATGATGACGTCTCTGCTCTTCGCCGTAGTTTGGGTTCTTTGGAAAATTTTCGGCGGAATGAAGGGCGTCCGGCATCTCGCCGTGCGCGGCTTGCCTGTCCTGGCGATTCTGAGCTTGCTGGCCGTGCCGTTTTGTTTCAACAGGATTCAAGGCACGCAAATCGGAACCTTGAATTTGTGGACCATGGGAGTCTTTCTGGGAACGCTGTTGTTTCCAGTCTTGTCGCTGCTCGGCCTATTGCTCGCAACGAGCGTGCCCAGGGAAGAAATTCACAAGGCAGTCAGGATGCACTCGCTGCTCGTTTCGCTGGCTTGTTGTGTCGTGACCGTATTCATGTCGTCGTGGGGACTCCTCGCGGTGCGCCTCTGGGCGCCATAATGTCGGATGATCGGCGTCAGTCCGGCAGTGAAGTAAATCGAAGAAGCGGAAAAAGCTCCCGAAAGACTTTGGCGACTTCACGGGGATAGGATGCGCGCGTTGCGGCAGCGGGAGAAAATTTGCGCCGTACGACCCAGCCCTGAATTTTCTTCCAGTCTTCGGGATTCACCGGCCAGCCGCCGTGTTTTCTCCATTCCCCTTTTTCCAACGAATACCAGTAGCTTTCGTAGCGGCGCCCGAGCCGCTTTTTCTGCTGCTCGAGCCACCTCGGATTTGCCTGGACGCGCGGCTCCGCGACCCGTGCGAACGAGGATTCCTTGCGCTTGGGTCCCGCATAGATTGCGTAGCCGGCGGTGGCAGTGTCCGCGGAAATGCCGCCGTAGAGTTGGCCGCTTTCGAGGTTTCCGGCGAGCACAGCCGTAAACCTCAAATACATTTGCGGCCGGTAGGGAGTCTTGTCCTTGGCGAAGCGGATATCGCGATTGATACGCGAAAAATTCGCGCCCGTGCGGCCGGAAGTATCGAAACGCGAATCGAGCTGAAGGACGGCCGAGGCCATCGCCTCGAAAAAACGCCGAAAAGGCTGAACGATGAATTGCTGATAACGTTCCCGGTTGGCGTCCATCCACGCTTTTTGATTATGGCGGGACAGGTCGCGGAAAAATCGAAAGGTTTCACCACTGAAGATAGGCTTTGCGGCTGCCTTAGCTGCCATTGGATGACCTCGGTGCCGGACAAGCTTCATTCAGCCTACACGATTCACAAGCAGCGTCAATTGGACGATTCGGTCCGGCTCGCCAAAAGGGGTTCCGGCAGCGCGTTTTCTTACGAACTTTTATAACGGCGATGACAACAATGCCAAGGAAATTGCTTGCAGCGGGAATTCTGATGGCAGGGCTCTGCATAGACAGCGGCTTCAGCTTCTGTCTCTAGAACGTCCAGATTGGCGCTTGCGAAGAGAGCGGACGGGCGCTAGTCTTCGCAAATGAGCCAATTCGCACCGACCGAAAGAACAAAAGTCCGGCGCAAACCCGACCGCGGGAGTTACGACCGCGAATTGATTTACAAAATTCTCGACGAGGCGTTCGTGTGCCAAGTAGCGTTCGTCGTGAACGGGCAACCCTTTGTGGTGCCGACGAATTATGTGCGCGTGGGCGACAAACTTTTCCTTCACGGCTCGACGGCAAGCCGATTAATGAAAACGCTGGGGAGCGGCGCGCCATTCTGTTTGAACGTAACGCTGCTGGACGGTATCGTGCTCTCCCCCACGGCCACAGGCCACTCCGTCAATTACCGTTCGGTGGTGGTCATGGGCAAGGCCGAACCGGTCGAGGGAGAAGATGCGAAGCGTGCGGCAATGCGCGATTTCGTCGAATACGTGATTCGCGGCCGGTGGGCGACAGTGCGCCCTCCGAGCGAGCAGGAGCTGAAAGGCACAATGGTTCTATCCGTACCGCTGGTCGAAGCCTCCGCGAAAGTACGTACGGGCTTTGCGGTGGATGGCGATGAAGAGTACGCCAGCGCCGCGTGGACAGGAGTGATTCCACTCAAGTGGACGGCCGGAGAGCCCGTGCGCGACCCGCGCGGAAATTCGAGCATTCCCGTGCCCGAAAACATCTTGCACTATTCGCGTCCGCAGCGCGCGGAGTGAAGCAAGAAATCAACACAGAGCGCACAGAGGACAGCGCACGGAGATCACGGAGAAGTTGAGGCCGCGCGTTTGTTCTTTTTCTTTTTGCATTTGGCGGCGCGCTCGTGCATACGTCTGGCGACCAGCTGGATGCGTTTCTCGCGGGTGCGCGCATGCTTGGCGGAATCCACGTACTGAACGATCTGGCGGCGGAGCGCCGTAGTAAGCGTGTTGAAGGTGGCGAGCGCGCGAGGCTCATCGGCGAGGCCGGCGGCGAAATCCTGCGGAAGAACGACTTCGCGAGGCTCCGTGTCAAGGAGCAAGGTGACTTCGACGGTGGCGCCAGCGTCGATGCGTAATTCTCGCCAGATGCGGCTGTGCACGTGAAGGCGGTAGCAGCCGCCTCCCCGAGGCACGAGGGTGCTCTTCATCGGCAGGCCCTCGATCCAGCCGTGCACTGGAATGTGCTGGGCATCCTCTCCGGCGACGCTGCGAAGAGCTTTGGACACGTCGCGGGGAATATCGACACAACGCATGATCCAGATTTTGTGGATGCGGGCCGGAAAAACGTGGGGCTGGTCGGGGCGGTTCATGTGCGAGCCAGAATAATGCTCCTGGGTCGCGAAGGAAAGCATTCGAGACGGCCAAATCGCAGGACCCCCTCCCCCCAGGTTTTTCATAAGTGTTCATTCTAAAGGGAGTTAAAGTCGTTTGTTTTGATACACTTTTACAAGTGTTGATTCTAAGGAAGTTACACCGAATCTTTGTTAGCTAGTTGGTTACTAGAGTCTGCGGGACGAACTCGAAGTAGCCAGGAGGGCCGCGGTTGACGCGCCTTTACTTGGAAATACCATACCACGTGCATTATCTCCGGGTCAAGTGGAAAGTTCCGCAGTGCCGAAGAGGCGTTTATCGGACTCCTACTTCTTGTTGGAGGAGCCGGCGAAGGCGGTGGCGAGGCCGAGGGAGACGAGCATTCCGCCGGAAAGGTAGCGCTGGGTGCGCATCCAGCGCGTGTTGCGTTTCAGCGCGTGCGCAAGGGTCCCGGCAAAGAGCGCCCAGACACTGTCGCTCAAGACGCCCATGACGGCGAAGAGCAATCCGAGGAACAGGATTTGGCCCGCCACTTTTCCGCGGGATATGTCCACAAATTGCGGAAGGAAGGCAAAGAAGAAGAGGGCCGTTTTCGGATTCAGCACATTCACGACGATGCCCTGCCCGAAAATGCGGCTCAACTGGATTCGGGTGGATTGCTCCGATGAAACGATGGATTCTTCGTGCAATATTTTCTGAATGCCCAGGAAGATCAAGTATGCCGCGCCGAGGTACTTCACTGCGCCGAAGGCGATTGCGGAGGACATCAGCAGCGCCGAGAGGCCAAGAGCGGCCGCGGCCACGTGAAGGAGAGTGCCCACACCGATGCCCAGGGCGGATACCAAACCCGCGCCGCGGCCGTGGCCGATGCTGCGGCTGGTGACGTAGAGGACGGCGGGGCCGGGAATGGCAAGCAGGACCAGAGCGGCGCTGACAAAAAGCAGAAGAGAGGAGTGGCTGGGAATCATGGTTTCGTGGCTGATCTAGTCGGGTAGCGCGAGAATGCCTTTCGAAGGGAAAAGCGCACAGCCAGGATTGGCTGTGCCACTGGCGTCCTTAGTGACAGGCGCAACCGCCGCCGCAACAGCTTCCGCCGCCACCGCTCCCGGAGAAAGGCGTGGAGGATTTTGCTGAGGGGCCGTTACTTGAGCCGTTTGAGGTGGCGAAGACGGAAAGCTGGATCGTGGCTTTCTTACTGGCGCACTTGGGGCAGGCGATTTCCTGCTGCTTGTTCAGCACAAGCTTTTCAAATTCGGTCTGGCAATCGTCGCAAATGTATTCGTAGATCGGCATGGGTTCTCGTTTCTTCCTTCGCTTCAATTATAACAGGGGGAGACCGTTCAAAACACGATGACGGCTTCATCTGACCTGTCTCGTCGCCTCGGGTTAGATTGCCACGTCACCTATGCTGGCGCCGAAGAAGAACAGCAACCCCACTGCCCCAAGAAGCAAATATCTCCTGATTTTACCCTCGGCGAAGGCGGAAAAGATAATCAAGCCGAAGGATCCCCACCTACCCACGCCGGCGCTCAGCCCTACATAAGAATAGTCATGAAGGCACGCTTCTCGGACTATCGCATAGACCCAAAGAGCCAGACCGAGGGATAGCAACAAAAGCCCAATTAGAGAGATCAAGCGTCGCCGGGCTTCGAGAACAGGAGTTTTTCTCACTCTAACCCATTCGCGCCAAGCGAGGATCAGACTTGGGATCGGGAGGAGAAATCCACACCAGAGCGCGAAGAAATAGAAGATCAGAAAGGGTCCTACCATCGTAGCCTCCCGAATAACCGCCAACTGGAACCCAATAGGAAAGCGCCTCCAGGAAATCTGGAGGCGCTCAAGTTATCACAACTGCGGAGGTGGCAGGATAGAGCCTCAGGCCTAAAGGCCTGAGCTACAGGGTCGAACTACAGCGCTTAGTCGCCGGCGACGGCTTCGGCGGCCTTCTCCGCGGATTCGGGCTTGGAGGCGGAGTTGCCGTTGGAAGGGCCGTTGCCATTACTGTTAGCGGGGGCGATGGAGACCGGCTTGCCCGCGTTGGCGAAGTTGGCCGGGACGGCCTTGGCGATGTCCTGCACGGTGCCGATTTGGACGACGCTTGGCTGGGGCTTCTTCAGGACCAGCTCTTCGTAGATGGCGCGGACTTTGGCCTGCTCTTCGTAGGCCTTTTTGCGGCGCGCGCGGTCTTCTTCGGCGGCAGTCTGCGGGATGTCGTGCCCGAGGTGGCGGACGCGGGAAGCGTCATTGGCGTCGATCTTCAGGGAATGTTCGTAGCTCTGAAGGTTGACGCTCTTGCCCTTGGCGTAGATCTCGTGCTTGCCATGGGTCTTATACCACTCGGCGACGGTCGCGTTCTTGTGCATGTTCTCGATAATCTGACGCCAACCCACGCCAGTGTTGTAGGCGCAGAAGGAAATCTCGCCCTGCTGCGTGGCGTAGGGGATGATGCACATCTCGGTGCGGCGGAAGTCGTAATTGAACAGATCCTGGAACCACATCCCGGCGATGAAAAGGAAATTCCACGGGTCGGTCTGACGGCGCTTCATGGCGTCGTTGAAGTCGCGGTCCGGCGAAGTGCGGCCATATTTCGTGGTGGATCTGTTCGTAAGCGCCCAGGTCTTGTCGAACTTCTTGAAGAGGTCATAGAGCTTCAGACCCTTGGGCCCCTGGAAGGGATGGTAATTCTTGAGAAGGGCCATGGCCATCATGAAGTTTGAAAAGCCCTTGCCGCGGGCGGCGTCGGTGATGTCGGTGACATCCTTGGTCAATTGCGTGGCGTTGAGGAAGCGCGGGACAGGCGCCCATTCCTTGGTCTCCTTGTTGATCATGAGCGCGGTGCCGACGCCGCAGTTCGGGTGGCAGCCGCAGGAGAGCGAACCCCACTGCGATTCATTGCCCTTGACCATGTCCGCGAAGCCGGCAAAGGTGCTGATGAAGGAGATGGGGAACCAGTCGCGGGTCGGCTCGACCTTGCCGACTTGCTTGCTGACGTCCTTGGCGAGGTGCGAAAGGGTGTAGCGCTGGCGGAGGCGGCGTTCCGGGGTAATGTCCTCGTCGCGGCCGGTGAAGGAAACCGGCTGGAAGCTGACAAAGGCGATTTTCTTGGGGTTCTCCATGGCGAACTTCACGACGGTGCCGACCTGGTCGTTGTTGACGTTGTTCACGATGGTGACGACGAGAACGATTTCGATGCCGGCTTCGTGCATGTTTTCGATGGCGCGGAGCTTGACGTCGAAGAGGTTGCCGATCTGGCGGTGGCTGTTGGCGTCGTTGCCGATGCCGTCGAATTGCAGATAGGCGTAGCGCATGCCTGCAATGAAGGCCTTCTTGCAGAATTCCTTGCTCTTGGCGAACTCGATGCCGTTGGTGGCGGCCTGGACGGAGTTGTAGCCAATCTTACGGGCGTAGGCGACCGCGTCGAGGAAGAGCGGGCTCATGGTCGGCTCGCCGCCGGAGAACTGAACGGACATCTGGCGGCGGGGCTTGATTTTCAACGCGTTGTCGAGGATCTCCTTGACCTCTTCCCAGCCGAGCTCATGGACATAGCCGACCTGGTTGGCGTCCATGAAGCAGGGATCGCACATCATATTGCAGCGATTGGTGAGGTCGACGGTGAGGACCGAGCCGCGGCCATAGCGAACCGTGCTGGAGCCGTGCTTGTGCAGGTCTTCGTCATTGTGTGCGGGAATGTCGCGGCCGGGGAACTGCTTTTCGATCCAGTCGAGGAACTTGGAATCAATGGCCATCATGTCTTCGTAGTGGCCGTGGATGGGGCAGTCCTTGACCATCCAGACTTCGCCGTCGCGCTCGATGATCTGCGCCTTGATCTCGCCGATCTTCTCGTGCATCAGGTCGCGCCAATCTTTCTTGCCGGCGATGATGGCTTCGCGAGCTTCCTTGACGCAGCCGGGACACAGCGAGTCTGTCTGGCGCGGCCAGCCGAGGGTGGGCTTGGTCTTCTCCCATGACTTCAGCAGCGGTTTATCCGACCACTGCGGCGTAACCGAGGGATTAGGATTACGCTTGTTGAAGAACTGGATCGTGTTAAAGGTGATCGCGGCGGCCTTACAAACCGCCCAGTCAATCGTCCTGAAAATCTGCGTGCCTACTTGATTCGGCATAAACCTCTATCCTCGCTTTCGAAGGTTGCGGCCCAAACTACACCCAGTGATTTTGATTATGAGCGAGCCCTAATAAAGCCCCCCGGGCTCAGAATTAACCGTACCACGCCCAACGGGTACGTCCAATAAGTCTTTGGACACCTATAGTTTGACAGGTAGGGGGGAGGGAAGCCAGCGAGTTACAGCGAATGGGGAAAATTGGGGGTTGAATGGCGAAAAATGGGCCTCGAATGGGGATTTGAGGGCCGTGGCGAGGGGGTTACTCCTGGGGTGAAAGACCCTAATTTTGCACAGGGTGAGAAGATTTCTGTCCAATTTGGAAGGAGCTTGCCTACTCGTTCAGGGTGGGCCGCAGGACGGCGATGACAAAATGCGCGAAGTGTGAAGCTCCTTCATCGAGCTGCAGCCAACGAACGACGCAGTGGTCGGCAAGATATTTCGTAACCCGCGATTCGGCGATGCCCAAGTGTTTGGCGAGCTGCGGCTTGATGGATTCTGTATTGTGACGGCTCGAACCGCCTCGCAAGAGATTGCCGATGGCGATACGCAAAGTCTGGCAAGGTTCAACGTAGTAGTAGGTCGTGAGGTCGGAATCCGTCAGGAGGAAAACTCCAGGTCCGACAGGCGCGCCGTCCGATTCACTGAGCTTAGCCGGCGGGCAGGTGAGCAGACGTCGGAATTGCATCTCTAGAAGCGAAATACGAGAAGAGAGGCCCGGATCGCCGTAGCGCCCCTTCGGCCCCACCGCCCCGGCCTCGAGGGCCGGCTCGACAGGCAGGCGCGGGAGCGCCCGGCTGTCAACGACACGGGGAGGCTTCGGTTCCTCGGGAAGATCAAGAACGTCGGGAGCCGATTTCCCGCGAGCAGCCGGAGATTGCTCAGCGATTTCAGGAGGCACGGTGGAAAGTTCTTTGGTTGCGCCTGGCCTCCTCCGATTACGCCCACCACGGCGGCCGCGGCGGCGAGGCTTCAGGCTGACCGATGGCGCGGCCGCAGTTGCGGCTGCTTCCTCCGTCGGTTTGAGAGAAGATTCGGAACCGTCCTGGTTCTGGTCGAAAGGTAGCTCGACTTCAGGTGCGGGGATCATCGGAATCGCTGGCGAAGTGAGAGCAAAATCACCGGAGTCCGGAGCGGCGCTCTGCGAGGGGAGAGTTTCGGTCACACTGCCGCCAAGGCGGGCGGCGGCTTCTTGCGCCTTGGTCTTCCAATCGGCACGGCGAAAACGCTCCGCAGCCGTGGCGTACCATTTCGCAGCATCGGCATTGAGTCCGGCGGTTTCAAAATGGCGTGCGAGTTCGAACGCCACCATGGCGTCGCGCGTTTTTTGGAAGAGGTTGGAGAGCTGTCCGGCGGGGTCCTTACCAGTCCGGGCGCGACGGATTCGCGCGGTAATCTGTTTCCAGTCAGCCATGCGAGTTCCTGCATTGTAACAGTGGAAGCTGTCTGCTACCAGTAATCCGAGGGGCAGTGCGGGCGTAACCCTTTTGCTGCCCCAATTGATTTAACGTTGACCCGATAAAACGTTGAAAGTATCGTTCCACCAGCCCCTTTGGAGGCGGCAATGGCGGAGTTGCGCAAAAGTATTGCTGCGTTCTTCCTTCTGACATTCGTGGCGATGCCAGTTTGGAGCACATCCAGCACCACTTTTGGAACAGTCCTGCTGGCGCAACGTGCGCATATCGGCATGGCACCGGCGTCGGCCGGAACGACTGTCTTCGGCGGCGATAAGATCAGCACAGATCAGTTGGGCAACATCCAAATTCGGGCCGGGACAGCCCGGCTGATGCTACGGGAATCGAGCAGTGCGACGATCAGCGAGCCCAACGGCACACCGTCTGCGACCCTCCTGGGGGGCACAGCAGTCTTTTCGACCGCATTTGCCAATGCCTTCGCCTTGCGTGCCGCCACGGCGGAGATCCGGCCGCGGAATGACGGGCCAACAATCGCGCAGGTCTCTATCATCAGTTCGAAAGAATTGATCGTGCGCAGCACGCGAGGACCGCTGACTATCACGGTGGACGGCGAAACCCAGGTGGTTCCGGAAGCGACAGCCTACCGCGTGATTTTCGACCAGGAAGCAATTCCCGCGCCGCAGGGAGCGGGGATGAAGGAGATTGCTGGGCCGCCCCACAAGGCCGGCAGAACCCACTACTATGTTGTTGCGATCATCGTGGCCAGCGTGCTGACGTACTTCGCGGTAGACGAAGTGTTCGAAAGCCCGGACAAACCGTAAGCGTTTTCGTTCAAGAGATTTTTGCGCGTTTCATGTACAGAGCAGGAAACGCGCAATGTTCATAACGCGCCAATCACTTCAATTTCGAGCAAAGCATCCTTCGGCAGCCGTGAGACCTGAACGGTCGAGCGGGCCGGCGGCGCGGCCGTAAAATAGCGGGCGTAGACTTCATTCATTGCAACAAAATCATTCATGTCCTTGAGGAAGACAGTGGTTTTCACGACGTGGTGCAGGTTGGAGCCCGCCGCTTCCAAAATGCCCTTGACGTTTTCCAGCGTTCGCTCCGTTTGCTGGCGAATATCGCTGCCTGTCAAGTCGCCGGTTTTGGGATCCAACGCCACCTGGCCGGACAAGTAAATAAAGCCACTGGCCTTGACGGCCTGTGAATACGGGCCGATGGGTTTCGGCCCGCGATCGGTGTGAACAATTTCTTTCATGGAACATCCTCCTTAGAAAAACTGGTGGTCAGGGCTGACACATCCTCGTGGCGGGCGCGAAACTCGTCGGGCACGCCGGGATGCTTCATCCACAAGCGGACAAACTCGGCGACATTCTGATGCGTCTCCTGTTCGAACGCAGAGATCAGATCGGCAAGGTTGAATCCCCGTCCGCGCCGGGCATCGAGCATGTGACTAAGGGCACTGCCAAAAGCGGCCTGGCCGTAACGTTCCCGCAAAGCGTAAAAGAAAAGAAAACTCTTGGCGCGGAGGAAAACGGGGTCTTCCGCCTTCTGCTTTGGAGCGTTCCACGGAATGAAGCGTAGCGCGCGGCGAATGGTATCTTCGCGAATGGACGGCCCTTCGATGGATTCGCGGCCCAAGGCGGCGGCGTAGGCAGGCAAAGCGTTAAGAGGAGCTTCCTGTTCATAGAAGCCGGGATTCTGGCCATAGCCGAGCCAGCTTGCCGCCAAGGAAGGGGCAACGACAGCGCCAATTTTTGGAACTCCACCGTTGATGTCAGCAAGAATGGTGTCGAGGGAAGCCATCTCTGCCGAAGTGGGCTCCTCCGTTTCGCCAAAGAATCTTGCGTAGGCAGACACTGGGGTGGAAAAACAGCCAGCCGAGACGGGACATTCCACGATCCACAGGGGGTGCGCGTCCTTGCTGCGGCTTCCGAAAGCCAAATCGTAAGTATTCATGGCGCGAACAAGTGAATCGCTCGCAATCTTCAAGCCGGATGCCTGCTGCGCAGTACGTGTCCACAGATAGACTTTTTGTTTAGGGGTGTCGAGCGAAGTGGAAACATAGCGCCCAGCCATCACGAAGGGATAAGGATCCCGGGGCGCTTGAGTGGCGCGGATTACGAGTTCGCCACGGCTTCGAGATGTTTTGACTTCTTTGCCGCTCGTGTGCACAACGAAGTTGTCCGGAACCACCACGATCAAGTCCCATCTTGCCGGCGGTACACCGCCGGTAGGAAAGAGTCCCTTTGCGGGAAGTAATTCCGGGCTCCATCCCTGTGCCGGCAAGAAAAAAGCATCTGAAGCAAAGCTCAAGCTGGGCTCACCAGGGTCCGGCGGCAGGATTTCGGCCGAGAGATGCAGGGTGTGGCGCGCGGAGACTTGCCACGCGCCGGGAAATTTGAAAAGAGTGTTGCGCGGATTCATCGAGGAGGTTTCGAAGTCGAGAACAGCGCCGTCCCAATCGGCGTGTGCCGTAGCCACATGAAAAAGGCGGCGGCTAGGTAAACGAAGTTCGAACGAAGAAAGGGGTTGACTCCCTGAATTGCGGAGATGGTAGTCCGCCTCAAGGAGAATTTTGGGTTCGGGTCCAGGCAGGAAACGCACACGAACTTCCTG